>Ga0080006_1274860_pt1 | contig 26403 bp, 25 predicted proteins | sample RS3BMetagenome_FD_69209 | JGI IMG/M metagenome (GOLD analysis project Ga0080006, IMG submission 69209) | Ferric oxide microbial mat and aquatic microbial communities from Rainbow Spring, Yellowstone National Park, USA - RS3B (SPADES... ...
GAGCGTGTTGTAAAGCCTACACGCTGCTTCAAGCTGGGTCTTCAACACCCTCGCAGTGGTTTTCGATGAGTACGCTCTGAACCTATATGCCCTTACACGCATTACCAAGCGTTTTCCAGACTCGTATTTATACTTTTAGAATCCCCGCCCCTAGAAGGGGCGAGGTTTTGGAAAGTTTATAAGGGAGTTGAGATGGGAGGATATGGAGCCCGTTGTCTCCAATTATTACTCCTATTTTGATGAGCTTGCAGAGAATCCCTGGCTTGGCATACTCGTGAGTGGTGCTAAGCCCACTATTTCAGAGGAGGCTAAGTGGTTCGCTGATCTCTACGCGTCAATATTGGATGGTGACAGCGTCGCTTACGTTGCGGTGGTGGACGGCTCCCTAGTTGGCCTGTGCGATGTTGGTAGGCGTTCTAAAAGGAGTGAGCTTTCACACATAGGTGTACTCGGAATCTCAGTGAGGAAGGGTTACAGGGGTATGGGTGTGGGGGAAGCACTTATACGCCGAACACTTGATGCGTGCAGTCGTAAATTCGAGGTGGTTACCCTCGCGGTCTTCTCAAACAACACAGCCGCAAAGAGACTCTACGAGAAGGTTGGCTTCAAAATCTACGGTAGGCTCCCTCGGGGGATAAAGCGCGGCGGCGAGTACGTAGATGAAGAATTAATGTACATTACGCTCCAACACTGAGACATAAGATCACTCTACTCTACAATGGGGCCAAACTTGTCGCTCAAGCTAATGCTACGCCGCATATTAGGTTGTTTTCTCCGCCTAAGTTTTCCCTTCCACCTTTTCATACTCATCCCTGGGAATAAAGATTAGTGATATGGAGTTCACACAGTGCCTAACATTCCTTGGTGTAAAGCCTTCGCCTTCGAAAACATGGCCTAAATGTGCGTTGCAGCGGGCGCATCTGATCTCGACTCTTTCCCCATCGGGATCAGGAAACCTTACGATTGCCCCCCGTATCTCGTCATCAAAGCTTGGCCACCCGCAACCCGCGTCGAATTTATCCTCTGAGCGGTAAAGCGGTGTCTTACACCGCTTACACACGTACACTCCAGGCAGGAAGTTATACACGTACTCCCCACTGAAGGGTGGCTCGGTTCCCCCATATTCAATCACATACTCTTCTTCAGGTGTGAGCTGAGAATCATAATCGCCCACTATGACCACTTCTACGTATAGGTTACGAAAATATTAAAGGCTGGCGTTCACAGCCTGATAGAGCCTCTCTGATACAAGGTATTGGATACCGGTTTTCCAAGTAGAGTTCTTCATTTTTCTTTTTGGAAATATTTATATTGTATTGTGGGGCATAGTTATGTGTCCACTTCTACGCCGACAACCCCATCAACTGACGAGCTATTTATGGGTGAAGCAATAAGGATAGCTCAAACAGGCGTTGAGCTGGGTCAATTCCCGTTTGGGGCGGTGATCGTCATGGGCGGCAGGAGCATCGCATCCGCACACAACTCTGTTAAGGCCAGCATGGACCCCACGGCTCACGCTGAGATCATGGCCATTAGGCGGGCCTGCTCGAAGCTTTACACAACAAGCCTAGAAGACACCACGCTTTACTCAACATGCGAGCCGTGTCTAATGTGTCTGTCAGCGTGTTTTTGGGCTGGTATAAGGAGAATAGTGTTCGGCGCAAGCATCGCCGATGCAGCCGCGCACGGTATAAGGCAGATTAACGCGCCAACACGCCAAGTTGCTCCATTTTACGGGGACTTTTTTAACATCAGGCAGGGCTTTATGCGCGAGGAGTGCTTGACACTCTTTGAAAAGTGGAGCAAAAACCATAAGTAAACCACACATTAGAGGATAGTAGGAAAAACTGCCACTCTATACTATGCCGTAACCTAGAATTTTTTATTCATCACTTGGATGTTGGTAAGCGGGTATCCGCCGGTGTACTAGGTCAGGTGAGTGTTCACAGCTTGCGTGTGCAAAGCTGTTGACTGAGTTTTGACACGCAGTTTCGAGACCTCTGATTTCAAGTACACACTTGTTTATTTACGGTTACACATTTACTGCTCTCTCTTGGGGTTATCTTAATTCATTTTTCCAGCTGTCTTGGCGTGTGTGCTGTTTTGGTGTAAAAATTAGGGTTGGGTTTGGTTTAGCCCACGACTGTGAGCTCCCTCGGAGTGGTTGTAAGCATCCTGTAGCCTTCTTGTGTGACCACGATGTCGTCCTCGATCCTCACGCCGCCTTCACCCACCACGTATACTCCGGGTTCAACTGTGAGCACCATGTTTTCATCCAGCACGAGCTGGCTTGTGGCGCCGAAGCCAGCCCCATCGTGCACCTCGAGACCGAGTGAGTGGCCTAAGCCGTGGGTGAATTTACCCTTGAACAATGTGGTATCAATGTATTGTGCCGCTGCGAGGTGGACCGCTCGGCCCTCAGCGCCCTTCTTTATCAATCTGAGCGCCGCGTTTTGGGCTTCGAGAACCGTCTCGTACATTTGGCGTTGTCGCTGTGTGACGCCGCCGTAGAAGAAGGTGCGCGTCTGGTCGGCGCAGTAGAGCCTGTATTTTGCTCCGACATCCACGAGCACGGGTTCACCCCGCCTGAGCCTTCTGTTCTGCGGTGAGTAGTGTGGTAGGGCTGTGTTCTCACCGAAGGCCACGATGCTTTGGAATGCGGGGGAGTCGGCGCCCCTCTCAACGAAGCCCTGCTCGATTTTAGCTTGGAGCTCCTTCTCAGTCATACCCTCCCTGAGTAGGTCTGGTACGCTGTTAACCGTCTCGGAGGTGATCTTCACAGCCATCTCTATCCTCTCAAGCTCATCTGAGTCCTTCACCAGCCTCGCGCGCTGGAGCGCGCCGGATACATCCACAAGCGTCTTACCTTGGAGACCCTCGCTTAGGACGAGATAGTCTGAGTGGGATATCCCCTTAAAATTCACACCCACCTTTGAGGCTTCGCCGATGAGTCTTCTAAGAGCGTTCATCCACTCGGCTGGCGTGTAGCCATCGGGTAGATGAACTGGGTGGGGTCCAAGCCTTGCTATGTCCGCCTCAAGCCTGCTTGTGAGCACCTCGACGTGTAGGTCTGGGTAGAGAATTGCGTAGGAGCTCTCGAACAACCCACCCGTGTACCCTGTGAGATAAAAGAAGTTGGGGTCAACCCTATCCCTGTTGGCAATCAAGACAACATCGACCGAGTGGTCGGCGTACTCAAATATCCTCTTGTACCTGGTATAAACCATAGTAGTTCACCACTGTAGGTATCCTGCTACATTCTTAGGCCGAGGAGCCTTCTTGCCGACTCTCTGAGTATTGTGAGCCTCTGGATGTCGTTCGCACCCTCATATATCTTCATAACCTCCACGTCCCGCAGCAGCCTCTCGACCCCCGTGTCTGTGGAGACACCGTAGCCACCGTGCACTGTTATAGCCCTAATGGCAGCACGTTCAGCCGCATCCGTAGCATAGGTCTTAGCCATCGAGGCCGCGATGATGGCCTCATTCTCCCTCCCCTTATCCCACAGTGAGGCGGCCCAGTAGGTGAGGAGCCTCGCAGCGTTGACCTCAATCATGGTCTCCGAAACCTTCTCCTGAACCATCTGGAAACCGATTAAAGGCGAGTCGAACGCCTTCCTCTGCACAGAGTAGGACACCATGGCTTCAAGCGCCGCCTGCCCCACACCCACACCCTGCGCAGCCGTGCCAACACGAGCCCTGTTGAATGTTCCAACCATATACTTGAAGCCCAGACCCTCCTCCCCTACAAGGTTCTCCTCGGAGACCTCCACGTTGTCGAAGGCGAGCTCCGCGGTGTTAGAAGCCTTCAGCCCCATAGTGTCCACTCTGCTCACAACCCTAACACCTGGCTGGTTCCTTTCAACTATGAACACGGAGAGACCACGCCACCTAGAGGATGGGTCCGGTGGAGAGGTCCTTGCGGAGACCACATAATAGTCGGCTATACCGCCATTCGTGATGAATATTTTACGCCCATTCAACACATATTTACCCCCATCCTTTTTGGCCACACTCTGGATTCCCGCGACATCGGAGCCCGCCCCGGGCTCGGTGTTTGCAAGCGCCCCTATCTTGTCCCCACGGGCCACAGGCGGCAAATACTTTTTCCTCTGAGCCTCGTTCCCATGGTACATGAGCATAATGATGAACAGACCTGAGCCGCCCACCCTCGTGGCGAGCGAAGGCCACACGCGGGTTATCTCCTCGGTGGCTATAGCCAGCATAAGGGCATCCCCACCCTGGCCACCGTACTCCTCGGGTACACCTACACCTATCAGACCGGCGCCACCAAGCTTTCGAAACACCTCGTCGGGTACTGAGCCATCCCTTTCTCCCTTCGCTACATGGGGCCTGACATCCCTCTCCAAAAACTCCCTCACACTCTTCCTAAACACTTCGTGCTCCTCTGTCACACCAACAGAGAACAGATCCACGCCCGAAAACGGTAGAACCATAAGCAACACACCGCGAGCACTCTTTTATGGCTTGCTTACAACTGAATAGAACGTCAACCAGAGTTTAATCATGAAAGACCCTAGTTCCTCGATACCCATTCCCGTGGTTCCACCATGAACTACGTGCTCACACTTGGTTGGTTCTACTCAGCCGTGCACAGTGGGTGTCACCCTACCACCCTCCCTCCGCTGATTTGCCCGCGTAGCTTCACCCACTGCCTCCTCCACCCACCTTGAGCTTGGTGGCAGCGTGGAGGCAAAGTGTAGTGAAGATGTAGGATGCTCCCGCCGCGGGCGGGGATAGCTCACTGTCTTTGGAACCCCAATATGGATTCACCGGAGTCGACCTGTATGATTTGACCCGTAAGTGATTCCATCCTCACCATGGTGATGGCCATTTCAGCCACATCCTCCGGTTCGAGTATTCTCCCTGTAAGTGTATACTTCTTCGCGAAGTCTTCAAGGCTTATCCCAAGTAACTCGGGCATGCTTCTCCCAAGCTTCGTGTTGACCCATCCGGGGGCTATCGTGTTGACCCGGAGCCTTGGGGCTAACTCTAGCGCCAAGTACCTTGTAAGAGTGTTCACAGCCGCCTTCATGGCTCCGTAGAGTGATAGCCCCAGCATGGGTTGGATGCCAGCTATGGATGAAATGTTGAGTATGGCTCCACCATCACTCATCTTCTGAGCGAATAGACGCGTAGTGTACACAACAGACCTGAAATCGGATGATAGATGCCTCTCTAAAAGCTTCTCATCGGCGTTTATGAATGGCGTGAATATCCCGATACCAGCGTTGTTCACGAGTATGTCGACACCCCCGAAGGATTCGAGCGCCCGCTGGAGGAGCACACCCGCACCCCCAATTGTGGACACGTCCGCTAATACCCCCACAGCCTCAGCTCCAAGTGTGCGCGCTTGCTGCACACTTTCATCCAGCTCATCCTGCCTCTTCCTAGCATTGAAAACAACCCTGCAACCCTCCCGAGCAAACCTCAGACCTATAGCCCTCCCGATTCCCCTACCCGAACCAGTGACAACTGCGACCCTACCCTTCAAATCATACATAACATGGAGACGCTGCCTACAGCCATAATCTTTACGCAAAAACGATGTACCTAAACACCACGAAGGCCTCTACCCAGCAACCACCCCAAGACACCCATCACCCACCGTATGATCCCAGTGGACCCTGAACGTCTCGAACCTCACACACGCAGCCCATATTTCCACCTCTCCTAATTCCTAGTCGAACTCCCTGCCTAGTGTGGGGTTAGCTTAATCGGTGCTGCGCACACTTATATTTTGGGCTGATCCACTAACTAGTTGTATGGGGCTGGAGGATGTCTATCTAGTGGGTTACCTGCGTAGCGCTTTCAGCAGGGTGAGCCGCAAAGAACCTCAGGGTGACGCTTACTACCCCTTGAGGCCGGAGGAGTTAGCGGGTGTCGTTGCCTTAAAACTCTTGGGAAAACTTGGCTTAAACCCTTCGGATGTGGAGGACCTGCTTGTTGGCTGCGCCCTGCAGACCGGTGAGCAGTGGCTTTACGGCGGCAGACACGTGGTCTTCGCTGCGGGGCTACCTGTTGAGGTGCCATCGGTGGCCGTTGACAGACAGTGTGCATCATCCCTCACCACCGTGGTAATGGGCGGCCTCGAGGTGTCTTCAGGAATGGTTGACCTAGTGGTCGCGGGTGGGGTGGAGCATATGTCCCGCTCACCCATGTACGGCAACCAGCACATAATACCCAATCCACGATTCCTAGAAGATGAGAGATACTCGGTGTACGACCTTAAAACGGGCTACATTATGGGTCTCACAGCGGAGAAGCTCGCCGCAGAGGCGGGTATAGGTAGGGGCGCCATGGATGAGTTCTCCCTAAGAAGCCATAGACTAGCTCATAGTGCTAGGCTTGCTGGATACTTCGAGGAGGAGATACTCCCAATTGACGTGGCAAACGGCAACGGCTCCCAAAGGGTTGAGCGTGACCTCTCAGTGCGGGATGACACAAGCATTGAGAAGCTAGCCAGCCTCCCACCCGCCTTTAAGCCTGATGGTGTAATCACCGCGGGGAACTCTTCCCCACTAAACAGTGGAGCCTCATTCGTAGCCCTCGCATCAAAACAGGCGGTGCAGCGCCTCGGAGTCAAACCCATGGCTAGGCTTAAATCATTCGGATTCGCGGGTGTACCACCAGCAGTCATGGGTAAAGGTCCCGTCCCCGCCTCCAAGAAGGCACTGGAGAAGGCGGGGCTAAAAGTGAGCGATATCGGTAGGTGGGAGATAAACGAGGCGTTCGCCGCCGTAGTGCTCTACGCCGTCAGCCAGCTCGGATTAGAGCTTGATAGGGTTAACACTCGGGGTGGAGCCATAGCCATAGGCCACCCCCTCGGCGCCAGTGGAGCCAGACTGATAGGCACACTCGCAAGGCAGCTAATAGTGGATGGATTGGACTACGGTGTGGCCACGCTATGCGTAGGCGGAGGCCAGGGTGCAGCGGTGGTCTTGGAGCGCGTGTGACCCCGCACGTAAGCAAGCCTCATCTGGACCCCAACTCTATACAACTGTGTGTTGGCGTTAAACCCAAGCAGGTAATGTTGGATGTAGATGCTTCGTTTGGAATAGCCCGCACACCTTTAGACTCCGCTTAAAGCCGAGGTAAGCTTTACTTGGAAGTTGCGTGAAAACTCTTGGATAACCCTTTCGCCTAGGGCGTCCAAAACGATTCTACCAGCAAAACTGGTCGGTTTACCACTCACAGTGTACTCGATACGTGAGCCGCCGGCGAATCCAGTCACCCTTATTAAGGCTTGGAACTCCAACCCATAGGTTGCGGAGTCGATTTGGGCGCCCTCCCCCAAAGGCTTGATGGTTATATCCACCTCCCTTTCAAAGCTTATTGAGCCAATCTTCATATTCACGAGAACCCTAGCCGCGCTCTTGAGTGGGTCGACCCACACCACCTTCTGGATTCCAGGCGCCAGCCTTTCAATGTTGGCTATATTCCTAATAGTGTTTAACACTAATTCCGGTGGCGCCTCTACCTCTATCATTCCACTTATGGTTTTCTCTGGACCCAAACCTACACCCTCCTCTCGTGTATGTCATGGAGTATCTTTGTCGCTGCGTTATAGCCGCACACACCTGACACACCCCCACCTGGGTATGTTGAGGCGCCGCAGAGGTAGTAGCCATCTACTGGTGTAGTGTAACCCCAGCCTGGGAGGGGTCTGTTACCAAACGACTGAGCTAGTGTGACATCTATATGGTGGATGTTGCCTCCACGAATACCTATAACCCTCTCGAGGTCCTTGGGTGAGTATGCATGGGTGTTAACTATTTTGTCCCGAATATTCGGCGCGTATTCCTGCACTGTATCGAGCACCACATCGACGTATTTGCTCTTAGCATCATCCCAATCCCCCTCCCTAAGCCTATAGGGAGTATACTGCACGAACATTGAAGCTATGTGTTTACCGGGTGGCGCCAATGTTGCGTCGTACACTGTTGGGAACTCGAGTGAGACAAATGGGCGTGTTGACGGCTTACCGTATTTGGATTCATCGTACGCCCTCTCTAAGTATTCTAGGCTTGGGCCGATGTGTATTATAGATGATGATGCGAGACCCATATCGACCCCCTCCCTAAATCGGGGTAGGCCGTCGAGGGCTAGGTGCACCTTCATAGATACACCCATATTCTTCAGGCTTTCAACACTCTTCTTCGCCTGGGTTGGGAGAGCGTCGGGGTCTAATAACCCAAGCATAGAGGTTTTTATATCAGCATTGGACACAACAACGCGTGAATAAATAGTCCTGCCATCATCGAGTTCGACGCCCACCGCTTTACCCCCCTTAACAATAACCCTTTTTACCCTGCTACCCAAAAACACTTGGGCGCCACGGGTTTCAGCGGAGCGTCTCAGCGCCCTTGTCACCATACCCATTCCACCCTCCACATAAGCCCACGCCCCCCTCACACCGGTGGACATACCCATCGAGTGCAGAATCATGTTGGCCATGTTACCTGGGGTGTAGGGCCCAGCGTGGGAGCCGATGATTGCCTCCGGAGCGAATGCTGCTTTAACCTCATCCGACTCGAAATACTCATCCATAAAGTCGCCCACAGAGCCATACAACATGGTGGGAATCAGGTGATCCAGACCCTCCCCGCGTAGTTCATCTTCTAGGTCGGCTATACGGGGAGGGCTGGGTGTTAGGAGGTGTTTGTCAAACACATGAAAGAACCTCTCCCAGTCTTCATAGTATTTAACAGCAGTCTCAGCATCCCTTTTCGAGAACTTGGCAACCTCATCCAGTGTGTGAAGCGGGTCCCGCCAGATAACAAGCTGCTTACCGTCTGGGAAGGGCTGCACCATGGATGGGTCCATTCTAAGCACTCTAAGCCCGAAGCGCTCAAGCTCGAATTCACCCATAATGGAGGGCGGCATCAGGCTAAGCACGTAGCTAGCGCTTGAGACACTGAAACCGGGCCAGAGCTCCTCGGTGCGGGCAGCACCCCCCACCATGTTAGAGCCCTCGAAAACCCCAACCCGTAGACCAGCGCCTGCAAGCCTACACGCACAGCTAAGACCGTTATTGCCGGCACCGATAATGATAGCATCAAAATCCATATTAACGCATATTTATACATGGGTATAAGCCTATTCGTGGAATGCTTCCCCTCTAAGCCCACCACTTTACAGAGTTTATAGGAACTGTGAAGCGGGGTGACCCGACCCTATTTTTTCTGAGGGTTAAAAACATCTATGTGAGCCCGATGAACAGCTTTGGACTTTTTCCCATCGTGGTTCCTAATCATCTAATGGCTTATTGCTTAAGTAGTTATACTTTAAGAACCATTGAAACAGAAGGTTTTTATAGTTGACTATTTTTCAGTATGCTATGTCAAAAGATGTCTTCCTACGTAAGGCTACGGGTCTTGTGCGTGAGTTCAGTGTGCTCGACACAATCTGGATAAACCTTGGCCTTGTAGGTATAATATTCTCTTTGACCTTCATAAGCTCGACTGCGCCACTCACAGGTGGCAACCCAGTCTACGGGGGACTATTAGCCCTCTTTGGGACACTGCTCGTGTCGCTCGCATTCTCAATCGTTGGGATCGTGGCGGCGAGGTCTGCGGGTGACTACGTATTTACAAGCAGGTATCTTAATCCAGCTGTTGGATTCGTGGGTAACGCGGGGTACTTTGTGGCCACGGTTCCACTCTTTATGGGTATCACGATAATAACCCTCGAATCCTTCGGTCTCGCAGCAATGTTCGCATACATGGGTCTATATCTCCATAACCCTGGTTATCTAGGTTTAGCCACCACCCTGCAAACACCCGAGTACGAGCTCCTAGTTGGGGGAAGCATAACTGTTCTTGCAAGCATACTACCAATATTCGGAAACAGGCTATTCAAGATTCTAAGCAGGGTGATACTTCCCTTAGTGCTCATATCTGTGGTGGTGATGTACGCCGTGCTAGCGTTAACCCCCCAGTCGGTTGCCTACGCGAGGCTTCAGGATATTGCCTCTAACAGCACACTGATTTCATCCGTGAACGCCTTCGGCTCAGCCTATAACAATCCTCCGCCTTCAATCAGTGGCTTCGCCAACATACTCGCACTCAACGCTGTGTACGTTGTGGGCTTCTCATACGTAATATCTGCTATCTACGTTGCTGGTGAGGTTAGGCAGGTGAGGCGTAACATGCCTCTTGCAATACTTGGAACACTCATCATATGCTTCCTCATATTCTTCGGCTCCTTAGCCTTCAGCTACCATACATTCGGGTACAACTTCCTCTCAAACCTCTACGTCATGTCCATCGACTATGGCAAGTCCCCCCTCCCAGTGACACCATACCTCGACTTCCTAGCCGCCGCGATAAGCGGGAACCTATACGTTGGTATCTTCATAACCTTGATGGCAACCCTGCAACTCGCATGGTATCAGGCGAACGCCGTGGTGGTGGGCTCAAGACTACTACTCTCATATTCACTGGACAGGATACTGCCAGATGCATTCGCCGATGTGAGCCAGAGGTTCCATGTGCCAATAAAGGGCATAGTGACCTGTCTCGCAATAGGCCTAATCACAGCAGTACTCCTACTCTTACCGTCAACCTCAGCTGTGGCCTTCCTGATGAGCTCCGCGGCTGTGGCCATAATACTCCTATTCCCGATCGCCGTCGTGGGCATAGCCCTAATCAACTTCCGAATCAACAGGAGGGATGAGTACAACTCTTCACCTGTCCCCTCAACGCCATTCGGAGGCCCACTCTACTGGATCGTGGCTGCGGGCACAGTCGTATACGCACTCGTAACCTTCTACTCATACGTTACAACCCCAGCAATCTTCGGCTTCGCGGGGCGGGAGGGGCTCGAGCTGATATTCATACCAATCATAGTACTCTTCGGATTATTCTACTTGTCGAAGTGGATAAACAAGAAAAGAGGTGTACCAGTGGATTTAATATTCAAGGAGCTACCACCCGAGTAGACTTCAAGGCGAGCACACTCATAGCCTCATATATGAGGTTGGCCGCTAACATGGATGTGAGCTCCGCGTGGTCGTACGGAGGTGAGACCTCGACTACGTCGAAGCCAACCATGTCAACCCTGAAGCCCCGCAGCAACTCTATTAGCTCCAAACTCGTGAGGCCACCCACCTCCGGGGTACCTGTACCAGGGGCGTAAGCAGGGTCAACACAGTCAATATCAACCGAAACATACGTCTTACCGCTGAGCCCATTGATAGCTGATAGAACCCCACCAGCATCCCTTTTCACCTGAGGCGCGGTGTAGAACACTGTCCCGAGCTTCACAGAGTCCTCCACATCGGTATGGGAGTACACAGATCCCCTTATACCAACCTGTATAACCTTATTCACCAAGCCTTCCTCAAGCGCTCTCCGAAGCCACGTACCATGCGTGTACCTTTTACCCCAATAGTTATCCCAGAAGTCAAAGTGAGAGTCAAAGTGCACCAGGTTGAGCCTCCCGTGAATCCCGCTCAAAGCGCGTAGCACTGGTAGTGTGATTGAATGGTCTCCCCCAGCGATGAACGGCGTGCACTTCACACTAACCTCACGAATAACCCCCTCAACCCTACTCATAGTGTCCTCCACGAATCCGGGTACAACATCCACATCCCCATAATCACACGCGTTGAGCTTCTCGAAGGGGTAAACCCCGAGGAACATGTTATACGGCCTGAGAAGCCGTGAGCCCTCCCTTATACCAGCCGGACCGAACCTTGCACCCGGCCTAAAGCTTGTAGCATCATCGAAGGGTACACCCACAAAGGCCGCACGCACACCGCTCAGGTCCCTAGTGTAAGGCAGCCTCGCATAGGTCGCGGGCTGAGAGAACCTAGGGGAAGCCATTGCATCCAGCTGCCGCATGCCCACCACACACGGTATGGATATTAAGCCTTTCGAAGCATGACTACACCATACAAAAGCAGTAATCAGCGTCAACTAACTACGATTAGTAAAAAAATTGCGTTGACATCACTGTGGTTTCCAGATAGCAGTTTCCCACGTCCAGCCACCAAACACACACCACCAACTGATCCAGACACCATTGATGATACTACTTTCGCGTCATCGGGGATAAGGCGAGGTCCTCAAGGTATGGATTCGCACGCCTCTCCTTCCTTATCAGCTCGCGGTCAACATCACAGGTAGCCAAGCCGTATTCACCCCTAATACTACGCGTCAACCTAGCACCGTTCGGCCCAACCACAGTTGAACCACCCGCGAAGGAGTATTCGCCCTCCACCCCTGCTAGGTCTGAGAAGCCAACGTACACCCCATTCTCAAGCGCCCTACTCCTCAGATACACATTCACCCTATCCCTGCATTCTGCTGGCTGTGCGGAGGGGTAAACGATGAGCTCAGCACCACTTAGTGCTAGGCTACGTGAGTACTCTGGGAACTCGAGGTCATAGCATATACCCACACCAACCCTGACCCCATCCACATCGAAAACTACTGGTTTCGAACCCCTTTTGAAAACCTCCTTCTCAGCTGCCCAAAGATTAACCTTCCTATACACGCCGGTCACATCCCCACTCGAATCTATAAGCACAGCGGAGTCGTAGACCTCACCGTTGTACTCCTCGACCATCCCAATCACCACATTCAAACCCAGCTCAGAGGCCAAGCTTGAAACAAAACGTGTGGATGGACCAGGCACACTCTCAGCCACTCTAACAGCGTCTCGAAGCACACTATAACCTGTTACACATAGCTCAGGGAACACCACAAGTTGAGCACTCCTCTTTGAGGAAGCCTTCAAAAGCCTGCCTACGAGTCTCAGATTCCTATGTTTATCAAAGGAGTACGCGTTCATCTGAGTAACAGCGACCCTAAACATAGAACCGCGTATACTTGCTATTAATTAAATTTAACCAGTATGCAGAACCCAGTCACTCGTTCTAGATGAGAGGATGGGTTGGGAGGCAGCAACCGCCGGATAACCACACCAGCCTCACACAAGTTTTATGACTTATAACGGTTTGATGTGAACACTTATCATCGTAGACCACCTAACACTCCTGATGTGCTATGGTGTACAAGGCTGACCTCAAACAGGTTTGCGGGTGCGGGATAACAGTGGAAGCTAAGTCGACAGATGAGCTGGTCTCTAAGGTTAAGGATCACGCAGCCAACATGCACAACATAAAGCAGGTACCACCAGAACTTGCCGATAAGCTAATGAAGGCAATAAAGCAGGAGTAAACAGCCACCCCTCCTCTTTTTTTTAAAAAAAACCTGGTTACGCTGAGCATCTGGATTGTTGCAGAGACCCACCCTCTTTTGATGTCATACTATTTTTATGTATTCTGGAAGTATTGGGTTATCGTGGGGCCATATGGTGTAGGTGTCCGTGATTGGTTTTTCACCAGCCATTATTACGGAGCGGTCCTTGATCCAGAGCTTTATGTGTGTCTGAGTCATGCTCAACACCTGTGAAAGCAGCCTTGACCTAGAAGGCAACATGAAAACTGTGAGGTCCCCGTCGCGCTGTGTTCTTATAACCCTGTCGGCTAGGCTCTTCACTAATCTCTCAATATCCGATGAGAACATGTTCTCAAGCAGGCTTATCCCGTCGACGACAAGGGCCTTACCATCCTTAGATTTACTTTTGAGCTCTTCAACCACGCGGGACACATCGAGGTGTGAATCAGCCACTGGCTTTCTCTCTATCTGGAAGAAGGGCTCATCGTTTTTGTTTCCCTGTCTTGGGGCGGAGGCCACACGTAGCCTCTGCGTTAACGCCTCAGTGCTTACGTGGGGTTTGAATATATCCACGACCTGCTTTGGATTCGCCCCGAGTAGTGGTATATAGAGGCAGCTCCTACCCATGTTGAGGAAGTTTATTGCAAGAGGTATGGTGATGAGGCGTATGGCTGAGTAGGGCACATTCTCCTGGTACTCTATTGTTAGGGTGGTTCCCTTGGGTATACCTCCGAACACCTCGTCGAGGATGCTTCCGTAGGAGTATGTGTCTGGGTCGGGGTCCTTTTTTGGTTTGGGTGTCTTCGACTTCGCGTAATCTGGTTCCACGTATGGGGGCACATGGTTGAATTTGCCTCCGACCAAGCTGAAGAGATATCTGTGCTGCTCTATGGGTGTCCCCCTAAGCTTGTGCACAACTATTTCACGTATTATTCTACCAGATTCCTCTGTTCGAAGAAGCTCCACTATACCATCCACCAAGTAGTCCATGGTGGTCTTAGTGGGCTCCTCACTCACAAATATGAAGCGGGCGTTTGAGCCATCCGCGAGTGCTATGAGCGTCTTCTCCGTCTTTATCCGCGTCTTATCATCCAGCTCCTTAGCAAGCCCATCCCAAGTGTCGAGCACCACTAAGACGTCCTGGTTGTCACCTCTGAGCTCAAGCATCCGTCTAATAATGGATTCAAGTGTGTTCAGTCTAACATCCACGAATTTCCCACCGCTGAGAAGCTTGTCAGCGTAGGATATCTGGGTGTAGAGCTTCGTCTCTGAAACCCTCGAAGAAATATATATTCCGTTCCCGTCACCGAACTCCTCCATTATTCTCAGCGCGAGAGTGGTTTTACCGCACCCCGGCTCCCCCTTAATCAGGAGTGTGTGACCCTTAACGCGTAGAAAGTGAGCCAACCCATCCAGCCTAGTTATGGGTATGTGGTCAACTGAGCTCTTGTGAGAACTCACAGCACTCAAAGCTAGTATACACTATACGTTTTAAACCTATCGATAAAACAATAGACTACGATTACACTAAACATAGATTTAATCCTGCCAAACACCAATCTTACATATATCGTGATGTATTCCCCAGAAATTTTATCAAAGATTACATCAATAAAACACAAAAATCTGTACAAAAATATCACATAACGCGATTTGAGACACTCTTTGGAGATGAAACCCACTAATCAAGGCTTGTGTGCGGTTAGTTGCGGCTAGCTACCACTGGCTTTATCCTTCACTTGGGCTGAGGCACTAGGTGTTGATTGGCTAGAGGTGCTTAGAGTGTTTAACACCCCCCTAGTTGACACCCATCGGACCGCTGCCAAGTAGACGAGGAATAGGGGTATCAGTATGAGGTCAGATACGTTGACTACTTCCTCGGTGAACCAGAATGTGGCGAATGTGAGGAGGAGTGCGGCGACTAGCATCTTCATGTTCGCCTGTTTAACCCTGCGGACTTGGAATCTAAGAATATATGTAAACACTACTACGAGCACTACGCCTAGGAGCAGGCCGAGAATGGTTGAGCCGTATGAGTTGGGCAGTAGCGCCACGAGTACTATGGCGGCCTCGAACGCCTCGACCGCTCCAACACTAAAACCAGTGGCGAGAACCCCCCGCTCAAACTCCTCCTTATATGGAGCCGACGACGCCTGCTTGGACCTAATGTACGACCTTCTGGCGCTACGTGTCAGCCTTACCCCGAAGTATAATAGAAGCGCACCCGCTATAAGCCTCACAGCGAACACTGGTAGAAGAGATATGTATTTACCAACAACCGCGGTCGGTATGAACACGACTAAAACACCCAGTGAGAGAGCGAGGAAAGCGGTGTGCCTTCTACTCTCCGCATAGAGCGCCAATCCCACAGCAGAGGCCTCCGCAAGCTCTAGGAGGGTTATCCCCAAGGCAGCCAAGAATATTCCGGGGTCAAACTGCACATGAGTTTTCCACAGTGGAATCATATAAGCGCTTCCAGAAACACGCTGACAATTAGATATATAGTGGATTCTTTGAAGAGTGGATTCGCGTATAGAGTGGGGTGTGTTTGTTGGGAGTAATTATTGTGTTGTGAAGCCGTAATGGTGTTCGAGTATGTGGTGGTATTCTTGGACCGATGCTAGGGAGCCCGCCGCCCTCTGCACGACCTCGCTTAGGGCGGGGTGAATATGCATTGAGTCGAGTAACACGTTCAGGTTGGCGCCAGGTGTACTCATCACGTTGACCACTTCCTGTATCAGTGTGGATGCGTATGGACCTATTATGTGTGCTCCGAGAACCTTCATTGTGTCCGCGTGGACTATTATTTTTGCAAAGCAGTCTCTGACACCCATGGCTTCACCCTTAGCGGTGTCCTGGTAGCGCTCCACACCCACCAAGACCTTGTCTACACCGTACTTCTTTACAGCTTCGGACTCCTTGAGCCCAACACTCGCCACCTCGGGGTGTGTGAATACGGCGTGAGGCACGGCTGAGTAGTCAACCTTTACACGCCTCCCAAGCCACGCATTATAGTAGAGTATAAGGGCGTCGTAGTTCGCCCTGTGCTTGAACATATAGCCGCCCGTCGCGTCGCCCAACGCCCATATGTTCCTTTGGGTTGTCTGGAGGAATTCGTTAACCCTTATCCAGCCTTGGGAGTCAACCTCAACCCCACTACGCTCTGGGTGCAGTATGTCCGTAGTGGGAGCGCGGCCAGCCGCGATCAGAACCTCAGCCGCCTCAAAGACCCTCTCAGCACCAGTGGACCTATCCCTTGCGTAAACCCTCTTCCTACGGGGGTTTAAGCGTTCAACCCTGAACACCTCGGTGTTGGTAACAACCTTCAGATGTTTGGAGAGCATCCTAGCGGCGAGGGCAGATACCTCTGGCTCCTCATCGGGTAGGAGGCGCGGGTTCCTTCCAACTATCGTCACATCTGTACCCATGGCTGAGAAGAAGTGGGCGTACTCGGCCGCTATGTAGCCTCCGCCCACGATTATCAGGCTATCGGGTTTCGACTTTAATTCGAGCACACTATCACTCGTAAGATAGCCAGCCTCATCTAGTCCAGCGATTTGGGGGATATGCGGCTTAGAGCCTGCGCCGAGGAAAATCATATCGGAGGTTATAAGTTCGCCTCCAACCCTGAGGACGTAGGGCTCCACGAACTCGGCTGGCTGATTATAGAAACGGATGTTCGGCGACTTGGATAAGCCCTCCCTTATCGCGTTGATTTCGGAGCCTATCATGCTACGCATCCTATTCATAATGTGTTCGAACCTTACACCCTCAATTTTCACATCCAAGCCGAACTCCGAGGCTCCCTCGATAAGCCTAACAAGGTCAGCGGAGTACAAAAGAATCTTCGAAGGTATACACCCACGAGTCAAACAGATACCTCCAGGGGTATCCTTATCTATGACCGCAACCCTCAGCTTGGGGTTATCCCTCAACATTAACTCGACCGTCTCCATCACAGAACCAGTTCCAATGACAACCACGTCAAAACGTTTGGGCTTAGCCATAACACTATCTGAGGATACAACGTATATAAACACTAACAGCTAGCATGGTGTGGGTGAATCCGGCTTCAAGGTGCACTCAGAGGTCGGTTAGGCTTTAATTCCCATTATTGTTAATAGTGGTGTGCCCGTTGACCCTGAACTTAGGAGGCTGCTTGACTACTTTAGCAGTAGGGGACTTGTGGCCTCAGAGGGTACGAGCCTAGATCTCCAACAGATGAGGAAGGGATTTCTTGAATTATCTAAACTTGTGCCACGCGAAGCGGTGGCCTCAGTGAGGGACTTTAGCGTCGAGTACGGGGATAACGTCAGAGTACCCTGTCGACTCTACACACCTAAGGCGGAGGTTGGGGAAGGGCTCACGGTGTTCTATCACGGCGGAGGCTTTGTGCTAGGGGGCATAGAAGAGTATGATGGACTGTGCAGGGCGCTTTGCAACGCCTCCCAGACGAAACTACTCTCGGTGGGTTACAGGCTCGCACCGGAAAACAGGTTTCCCGCCGCCGTTGAAGACGCGGTGGCCGTACTCGAGTACGCCGCGGCACACGTGGGGGAGCTAGGGGTGAAGACCGACAGGCTCATCGTTGCCGGCGACAGCGCGGGTGGAAACCTGGCAACCGTGGCCGCAACCCTCACGAGGGGTAAGATTAAGCTGAAGAGACAGGTCTTGGTATACCCCGCGGTATCCTTCGATGTATCCTCCTACTCCCACACCGAGTACTCCTCTGGTCTATTCCTCACCCGAGCGCAGCTGGAGTGGTTCGGCAGGCAATACCTAACAAAGCAAGCCGACGTATTGGATCCACGCTTCTCACCCATACTCTTCGAAGACCTAAGAGGCTTGGCCCCAGCACTTATTGTGACAGCCGAATACGACCCACTCAGAGACCAGGGGGAGGCATACGCAGCCAAACTAGCCGAGCAAGGCGTCCCAGTCACAAGGATACGCGTGGGTGGGATGATCCACGGCTTCCTAAGCTTCTTCGGCGTGCTCAAACCCGCGAGAGACACACTCAACATGATAGGCGCAATAATAAACACCGACACAAGAACCGAATCATAAAGAGGCAGGCGAAACTTGTGGAAACACACCATGGCAGAAGAATAATTCAGCCTTAATATAACACAAGGCGTTCTCATGGGTTTTGACTCGCACTTTCATCACGCCAAAAAGTGTACACACATGTGTACATCTACTATACACGTGTGGTTATGTGTGGTGGGTTCTACACTCAGCGTTATAAGCTCTGGTAAACAGATTAATTCGACCTGAATTGATCTTCAAAATGTTCGCGTTTGGTAGGAAGGGGCGTAAGGCCCATGTGGGTGAAGTGGATTTGGCTATACTCACTGTGGCACTCATCGCAGTGGCGATTTCGGGCTATGTGCTCTATACTGGTATACAGCCTCAGAGTGGCACCGCCACGCAGGGTGGCTCGACGCCAACCCTCGTAACATCCACTTCAAACTACTCCCTGACACTTGTGATAACCACCAATAATCTATGGAATGGAACAACACCCCAGCCACGATACTGGGTTCTCACACCAAACGGGCTTGAATCATCCGCGAATATCGAGCTGCCAGCCCACACACTAATAGTGCTCACAATTATAGATTACGATTCACCCACACCCCTGCCAACCCAGTTCGCCCAGGTCACGGGCACCGTGGGCGGCGTGGTCTACCTGATAAACAGCACCACGGCTGGTAGCGGTAACCCCAACCTCTCAGCGGCCACGGCTGTGAGCTCCTTTAACCCCAACACTGGTGTAGCGCACACCTTCACTATACCCCAACTGGGCATAAACATACCTTCAGCGCCAGGGTCGGTCGAGGTCGCCGAGTTCTACATAAACCAGACTGGAACATTCACCTGGCACTGCATGGACCCATGCGGTATAGGCCCAGGAGGCTGGGGGGGCGCAATGAGCACGCCGGGATGGATGGAGGGTAACATCACCGTCTACAACCCATAAACCCTTATTTTAGGGGTTGAAGGAGATGTCCCAGACCCTCACCACACTCGGAGATAGGACGCTCGGGGTGGTGAGCTCATCGCGTAAATTTATGCGCATAGGTCTGGGTTCACTGTGGGTTATAGACGGCGCACTACAGCTGCAGCCAGCGATGTTCACCCCCAGCTTCCCCGTGAACGTGGTGGGCCCGGCTCTGCAGAGCCTCCCCAACCCAATCTATGGATACTCTCTAAGCATTCTTCAAACGTATATAATACCCCACATATCCGCATGGAACATCCTCTTCGCATTTTTACAGCTGCTTATAGGAGCCCTAATATTGTCGAATCGCCATAAACTACGCACACTGGGCCTCACACTATCACTTGTGTGGAGCGGCTTCCTCTGGGTGTTCGGGGAAGGTTTGGGGGGAATATACGCTTCAACCATGAGCGGGGGCGTTTTCCCAGGCACACCCAGCCTACTCAACGGCTTCCCAGGCGCCGCACTCCTCTACGCTTGGTTATCCATCATACTCCTACTACCAGAACATATGTGGAGGCTTGAAGGAGTCTTCAGCCCAATACGTGATGGCGCAGCAGTACTATTCGCTGTGTCAACACTGGTTCAGCTATCACCGTTAATGTGGACAGCCTACGGCCAAGCCTCAATATTCACAGCTAACCTAGACAACCTGCCAACCCAGTTATGGTTCACAGTTGAAGGCATAGCCCACTTCAGTGTTAGCCACCCAGTCACAGCCAACACACTCGAAGCGCTGGCTGAGGGTTTGGCGGCCTTAGGCGTATGGGGTGTGACACCCAAGCGTTGGGGATACATATACGCCACAATACTTCTGGGATTCACGTGGTGGTTCTCACTAGGCTTGGGTGGGATACTAACAGGTCTAGGAACAGACCCCAACACACCCCCACTCATACTATTATTGATGACACCATACATCCTACGGTGCAGGCAGACCCAGCCAAACCAAACATAGATAGAAACCCTGTAAAGAGCCCCTAGCACAGTTGACCCAATAGTTGTACGGATACTCGTAGGCAGGGGTTTTCAGGGCTAAACTCTGGTTACGCACTCCCTGTTAATCTCAGAAGGCGAGCTGAAACCCGATAGCCCGAGTTCAAGGTCGAACTCTGCTAATAGCTGATTCAGGAAGGCTTCGACACCCCTCTCTCCTCCTACTGCTAGCGCGTAAGCGTAGGGTCTCCCGATCATCACAGCCCTCGCCCCAAGCGCAATTGCCTTCATCGCGTCGCATGCGTGCCTTATTCCCCCGTCCAACAAGAGTTCGGTTCGGGGTGGAGGGGCTTCCGTGATCTGAGAGAGTGCATCGATCGTGGACACTGCACCATCAAGCTGTCTTCCGCCATGGTTGGACACCACGATGCCGCTTACACCCGCGTCGACAGCGAGTTTTACATCCTGCGGGTGGGTGATCCCTTTGAGAACCACAGGGAGCTTGGTGAATTCGAGGATCTGTTTTAGGTGCGACCAAGTGAACTGGGGGTTGACGTAGACGGAGAGGAACCTGGAAATCGCGCCCATCATGTCTTCCTCTGGGGGTCTTTTGAGCTGTGAGAGGAATACCTGGTCTGTTAGGTAATTGGCAAGGCCTGCTCCCTTCAGGAAGGGTAGATAGCTGTTTCTCAGGTCTCGTACCCTCCACCCAAGCAGGAATGTGTCCACTGTGACCACCAGGACCCTGTAACCTGAGCTTTCCGCCCTTCTAATCATGCTCTTGACGATCTCCATGTCCTTGGCCGGGTAAAGCTGAAACCACTTTTCGGTTTCAGGAGCCTGCGTGGCCACTTCCTCGATGCTGTGGGAGGACACTGTGCTAAGCACAAAGGGTATCCCCGACTTTCCAGCGGCTCTGGCGGCTGCTATTTCCGCATCAGCGTGGATCACGGATAACGCACCCATGGGTGCAAGCACGAAGGGCGTCGGCTCCACGCGTCCAAGCAGTGAAACGGAGAGGCTCCGCCTACTCACATCCCTCAGGTACCTCGGTCTGAGCCTCCATTTTGAAAACGATTCAATATTCGAGTTCAATGTGCTTTCTGAGCCAGCGCCCCCTTCGAGGTAGTCCCACGCATCACGAGGCACGACCTTCTTCGCAGCCTCTCGCCATTCTTCAAGGGACACTGGAAAATCCCTGTAGGGGTCAGCCCCGCTGAACCTCGCAAACTGGTAACCAGGACCCGGATTCTCCATAAAATGTTTCGACATATGTGCTCTATTAGAATTTACGTTGCTGAGGCATAAAAAGTTGTAATAAAAGTTTACTCATTTGGTCTCTGATTTTACCTTCTTTAAATATCCATTTTATAATGAACACTCTGTCACCCTAGCTAAGTATGGCGATAATGGGGACTGCATTGAGTTTTTAATGACTATTAAGGGGTAATTTACATGCATCGAAGCCGCTGGGCGCCGTCACTGCGGTTGACCAGCACGACCTCCACGATTCTGTAGACAGTTTGGATTGATGCCTCAAAGCGCTGAGTCACTGCGAAGTGGGATGCCAGAGCGTCCGTGGACAACAACCCACGTGTTCCTATGCTCCGAGGATACTACCGATGGAGAGCCCTTCCCCGAACACTACTGTGTGATGCTCCGCATTAAGAGGTATTATACCTATCCGATCCGATTTTATCGACATAAGGGTAGGCATCAGAATCCTGTTTCCCCCTATCCCCATTAGCCCGTTGATCGGAGAAGCCCTATTTAACGGCTGTATCACTATAGTGGGAACACATAGACCATGGATGAGTACGGGCGGGTGGCTACTCTACCTTAGGTTCAAGCTGAGTGAAACTGGCGCATGCCATAGGGGAACTGGAGTGTTATCCATTAGCACAATTGGAGTCCCACCCAAAAGAGATAATAATTCACCGAAAGCGGTTTGGGGTAGTATAGATTTTGTTTTTAGGAGGACCACTGTGCGCGGGATGAGGCTACTTGCCAACCCATGGTCTTGAAGTGGATTGAGAGAAGATGGAAGCGGTGGCGGGCGGAGCTTGGGGGCCCAAGGCCTTACAGAGGAGAGAGCCGTAAACCACTGCTACGGAATAGTAAGCTTCATCGCGAGGAAAGGAGAAAGTTTGTCGTAGCACACGCCTTTAACGGCGTTTCTTAGTCTTGAGGTTCAAAGGTTTATTACAGGAACTAGCCAGCATCGGGCAAAATTAGGTATAAGCGGGCCATCGATAAGTCGTACCTCAGCAACCCTATAATAATGTAAGCTGTGCTCAACCGCGTAACTCCTGCCAAAATAAAATTGTTCAGAAGCAGAACAAAACTCTAACAAAATCGTTCACGTTGAAAACGATCTATGAGAGAAGAAGATTTTAAGGTCGTGCTAAGCGAGTGGATGGTAAGGAGATTACCACTATTTATTGAAAGAGAAGTCAAAATCCCTTCCGATATTGACCTCATAGTCACAATAGTGAGGCCGCGACAGTCTGGTAAGACCTTAGATTGTTTCTCTCCATTAAAGAGCTATCTCACAGAGTTCTTAAAGAAAACATTGTTTACATTGACTTCGAACACGAACGGCTAATGGGGCTCGACGCTGTTCACTTAGAGGATATGTTGAAGGTTTACTACGAGCTATATTCTCCTTCTGAGAAATTCCCGATCTACCTCTTTCTTAATGAGGTTCAAAACGTAAAGGATTGGGATAAGTGGGTGCGAAGAGTTCAGGCTGACGGTAGATATAGAATTTACCTAACCCGATCCTCTTCCAAGCTCTCTAGCCGTGAGATTGCCACGAGTCTGAGGGGTAGGAGCGTGAGCTACACGGGTTTTTCCGTTCAGTTTTAGGGAGTTTCTTAAAGCTAGGAAGTTTAACGTGAGTAATCTGGAACCATTAACCTAGATAGAAGAAAGGGGTAGAGTACTCGCTCTCTTAGAGGAATACGTTAATTTCGGTGGGTAGCCCAAAGCGGTTTTGACGGAGGACTCCGAACTCAAACAATTTTCTATAAAGATTTGATTGAATACTACCGCGTAAACCCCACCCTTTTTGACCGCTTTTTGAGGTTCTGCATTGCAAACCACTCTAAACTGATAAGCGTGTCGAAGGTCTATGAATACTTGAAGAGCCTTAGGCTGAAGTGCAGCAAATCCACACTGATCAAATATTTAGAGTTCAGCAAAGAGGTGTTCTTCCTTTTACCTGTTGAAATTTTTTTCCTACTCAATAAGGGAGAGAAAGCTTTACCCAAAAAGCTGTACATTGTAGATAATGGTTTGGTGAGCTACCCCCGCCTGAAGGCGGGAGCCTCCTGAATCACCGCCCCACCATGCCTACCCACCAACCCAAGGGTTGGGAGGGGAGGTATTGGGCGAAGTTCAACCGCAGGCACACCTAGAGGGTGGCACCCACCCTGACCTCTTCAAAACAACAAGAGAAGCGTTAAGGTCCCGATCCAAGGCGAAACCACAGCGGGGGCAGAGAAACACCCTGTCTTCCAAAGTCAAGCTTTGGTTGATCCCACCACACAGGAAACACTCGCGGGAAGAGTTGTAAGAGGGAACAGGTAAAACAAGTTTCCCTCTTTTTCGAAACTCCCACTCCAGCACCGCTCTGAGCTCTGAGAAAGAGGAGTCGTGGAGCCGAAGCCTCCTCTTTTTGGTTCCACTTTGAATTAAGCCTTGGACATCTAAATCCTCTAGCACTAGCACATCGTACTCCCCTGCAAGAAGAGCCCCGAGTTTAAAGAACAAGTCACGCCTAAAATCCTTAATGTGCTCGTGTTCTTTCGCAAGTCTTGTCTTTGTTTTAAGCCAGTTATTCGAAAGAAACCTTTTTCTTGAAAGTGACCTCTGAAGCATCCTGATTCTTTCAAGTGAACGCTCAAGCGGTTTTGGGTTCTCTAGGTACCTACCATCGGAGAGTGTTGCAAGCCTTGTGATCCCCAAGTCCACACCCACAGCGTTCTTGAGCTCCCCCGATGATTGCCCCAGTGTTTCAGCCTCCTCCACCAAGAAGATTACGTGGATTCGACCAGAGGGGTAGAGCTTGACGCACACCTGAGACACTTGGCTCTCTGGGAACACCCTGTGCATCACTAGGGTAAAGAAGCCGATTTTGCTTAAGTAAAGCCGAGCCCTCCTCTTTTTGTTTTTGCCGAGACCAACTTCCCTGACATCAGAAAGCCTCCAACCACTCTGAGGGTACACTAAGGAGAGGTACCTGTGAGGCTTCTTTTTCTTCGGCTTGTTCGCTAAGCCTTCGAGAAACCTCTGCCGGGCCTAGTAGAACCTCTCCGCAACCTGTTGAGCAACTTGGGAGTGTAGCGCCTGAAACTCCGTGTTCCGCTTTCTCAAATCCAAAGCAAGCTGCCTGAGTTCGGTTTTGTTCATCGTGCGTTTGTTTTTCTCATACTCTTCTTGCTCTGCGTGTAGGAGCGTGTTGTAAAGCTTACACGCTTTTTCAAGCTGGGTCTTCAACACCCTCGCCGTGGTGTTTGAGCAGTACGCTCTGAACCTATACGCCCTTACACGCATTACCAAGTGTTTTCCAGACTCGTATTTATACTTTTAGAATCCCCGCCCCTAGAAGGGGCGAGGTTTTGGAAAGTTTATAACAATGGTATTTTTACATAGCCTAAAAGATCACCCTATATTACGTTGGAAATCTAATTAAACTAAATATTATGTCTAATTAGTCTTATATAAGCAGGATATTTTAATTATACCAAACGAATTTTAAAGGCACTACTCAAGCTCAGCAAACAACACACGTAAAACACTTTAAACCTCTTCTAACACTCAAATCTTTGAGCATCACCTAACACTATGCTTAACACCACGAGTCGCTCAAGGGAAGAGCTGTCCCAGTGAAGCAAGCTCCCTGAGTGTCGGCAGAGAGGAGTCCTTCCTCGAAACTATGGGGTTGGGTATCGGCCAGTGCACACCGATCTCTGGGTCGGACCACACAACCCCTAGCTCAGCGCCCGGATTGTAGGGGTTGTCCACCAAGTATACGAAGTCAGCGCTCTCACTAAGCACCTGGAATCCGTGAGCGAAGCCACGGGGCACGTAGAGCATGCTGTGGTTGTACTCTGAGAGTATGGCCCACACGTGTTTACCGAATGTTGGAGACGAGGCTCTGAGGTCCACTGCCACATCGAACACAACACCCCTCACAACGCGCACAAGCTTCGCCTGAGCGGCCTCCCCCCTCTGGAAGTGTAGCCCCCTCAGTACGCCGTGCCTAGAGTGCGAGTGATTCTCCTGTACGACGTGGAAATCCACCCCAAGCGCTCTGAACACCCCTTCGGAGAAGGTCTCCATAAAGAAGCCTCGCTCATCCTCAAAGACCCTGGGCTCGATAAGGTACACGCCCTTAACCTCGAGCTCCTTTAAGGTGAAGTTCACACACAGAACACACAAAACACCCCTAAAAGCTCTTTGAAAAAACCTGAACCATATTAGTGGCGCAGAGGCTCACAGCTCAAATAACACTCAGCGCACAATACCAGAAATCTTTAAGCAGAACACCACATAAACAGTAATATGTTAAGGCATAATTCTTTTGGAATTGGAAGGATTGCAGCAATAGCTATCGTTGTTATCGTTTTGGGTGTGTTCGCCACACTAGTGGTGGTTATTGAGCACCGCACCACTACTCCTACGCCCCAATCACCACAGACAACACCCACAGCGGCCACTACCACGAGCACAGCCAGCCAACAGCCAACCTCCACCAGCACTCCGAGCACCACGCCCACTAGGTTCACGTTTGGACCCCCAAACACGAGCGTCCTAGTGGATGACTCACAGATTCAGCCGCCCGACGCGCTCGACCCAGCTACAGGGTTCACAATCGACGATGAATACTATTTTGACGCTGTATTCCAGCAACTAGTGGAATTCAACGGCTCCAACTATCAGATAGTACCCGTGTTGGCTTCGAACTATAGTGTTGAGAACAACTACCAATCCTACATCTTCCAGATCAGACCGAACGTGACCTTCAGTGACGGCCACTCGCTGAACGCGTACGACGTGTGGTTCAGCTTCGTGCGTGAACTCTACTTGGGGCAGGCTGTGGGCATATCCAACTACTACGAACTCACAGTTGAACCCAACTCGACTTCAAGCGGGTACGTGCTCCCCTGGGGCATCAGGCACGCCATACAGGCGGCCACAGGGCTGCCAGCAACCACCAACATCAACCTAACAATCTCAGTGCTAAACAACA
>Ga0080006_1187790_pt1 | contig 26394 bp, 24 predicted proteins | sample RS3BMetagenome_FD_69209 | JGI IMG/M metagenome (GOLD analysis project Ga0080006, IMG submission 69209) | Ferric oxide microbial mat and aquatic microbial communities from Rainbow Spring, Yellowstone National Park, USA - RS3B (SPADES... ...
CGTTCTTTCTCCATGATGCATCTGCACCAACGGTATAGCTGTTATTGCTGGTGCTCACGGCAGATAGTCGGCACACGATACAACGCACGAAACGACCAGTATATCCGAGAGGATATATAAGTAATGGAACTTGAAAGTAGGTTGCAGCAGCATTATGGACGCTTTCCCGAAAACTAATCCCCATCCATCCATGCATCTATCTATCTACCTATCTATCTGTCTATCCATGCATGCATCTATCTATCTATCTATCTATCTATCTGTCTATCCATGCATGCATCTATCTATCTATCTATCTGTCTATCCATGCATGCATCTATCTATCTATCTATCTGTCTATCTATCTATCTATCTATCTATCTATCTATCTATCTATCTATCTGTCTATCCATCCATGCATCTATCTGTCTACCTATCTACCTATCTATCTATCTATCTATCTATCTATCTATCTATCTGTCTATCTACCTACCTATCTATCTATCTATCTATCTATCTGTCTATCTGTCTATCTATCTATCTGTCTATCTGTCTATCTGTCCATCTGGAATCCATGGTCAATGTAAACGTCTTGGAATTGAAAAAAAAGATCACCAGCGGCGTCGTCGCTGCACGAATTCGCTGCCGTGACGCCGTGCAGCTGGCGACCTTTGTTTGCCGATCTTCTGCGGCCGCCGCCACCGCCGCCTCCGCCGCCGGCGACGACGAAGTGACGCGCCGCGGACCCGCAGCCGCCCGCGAGCCTCGTCGCCCGCACATTGCCGTGTCGTTTCGACAAGTAGTGCGATATTCTTATTGTGCAGTAACGGATGCCGCCGCGTGAAACGAACGATCATCAAGCAGCACTGGAGTCAGCGAACGCTCATTATCCTGTCCAAGCGCATTGCGTCCAAGATATGGAAGAAGAAGAACACGATCCTAGTTTGACTTACAAAGAGGGCGTTCCGGGCCCGACCTTGTCGTTTATCTGGGGCTTGAAAGTACCGCCGGGGCGCGCTGTCGAGCACAGAGTCGAGGACGGCGAGTACGTCGTGATCTCGTCGGCCTCGCTCGGTATCAAGAAACCCAAGGGGAAACGATCTGTTTTAGTGATGGAAGACCTAGACGTGCCGAAGCGCGGTTTTTCGGACGATGAGGACTCTAGCGCGGATAGCGACGAAGTGGCTTCGGAATCTGAATCAAGTAGCGGATCGGATTCTGGATCTGGTAGTTCTGAAGCAGATGAAGCCATGGTGAACGGTATCGATGAAGACGCATCAGATTCAGAGGATGATGAGGGCGATTCGCAGGAGTCTAGCCCCGAGAGCTCGGCCACTGGTACCGGTTCCGAAGAGTCTGCCGACGAAGCGCTCGTCTCCTCCGAGGACGAGAGCGCCTCGGAAGTATCCGATGATGAAGATGATTCTTTTCCCGACACACCAGTGATACGTAGCATCCCGGTGTGCGTGCTCCTTCCAGGAAAAGTGGAGAGCCAGTCGCTCAACCTAGAGATTGTTGGACCACGTGTACTTCATTTTCGCACGTATGGCAAGGATACCATCTACATCTCTGGACACACCGAAATCGAGATCGACGAATATGACTCGGAAACCGATGCTGAATACGATGACGATGTGGAAATGAGCTACGAAGGTTCCGAGAGCGATGACGGGATTGCAGAGTATTCGGCATCCGGGTCGAGCTCGGCATCGGACGATGAGCCTCTGCCGTCACCGCCGCTCTCTGGGCACAGGAGAAGCGTCCGAATTACTGAAATTATGGAGAGTGAGCAAGCTGATCGAGTGAAACATGCGGACGCGGATCGCACAGCACATCGTACCAGAGCACGATCAGGAGCGACTGCCGCAGCAACTGATGCTGGGGCGTTGACAAGCGGTGGCGCTCAAACGTCAACACGCAAAGCCGAACAGAAGAATCGCAAAGAAGGCGCATCATCGGCTGGCGACGCGAAAACAGGGCTGTCTTCGTCTGCAGCGGACGGGACGAGCAAACGGGGCACAACTCCTCGCAGCGAATCCTCTACAGACCAGAGCCATGCAGGCACTAAGCACGTGCGTTTTCCAGAAACTTTGGAGCCAGAGGAGCGCGGGAAGAAGCGGAGCGCATCGGAGCGGAGTAGCAACCCAGCAGCAGCTGCGGCTGCTTCGAGCGTTGCCGCTGCAAATGCCCTGTCTGGTAGCGTCTCCTGTTCCACGTGCGGCAAATCGTTCAAAATGGCAAGTGCTCTTGAGCAACATATGAAAGCGAAACATGCTGCGTAGAGCACCGGGTGGCCCAATGAGTACGTTTCGTTTTCTTCTCGCTGGTGTGAGCACGAACTCGGGTATGGAAGGTCACAGACGCAACCACGATCAGCGGAATCAGAAGTAGATGTCGATTCTGTTGTACTGAATTCACAAAAGGTCTTTCGGGATCTCTGGTAAAGCATATTGTGTTCTATATCCCTTTTTAAAGCTTGAATTCCTGGTTGACATGCACGCCCCGCTGGTGAGTGAGTCTAGAACGCACCCATTCGGAGCCAAGAACCGTTCGTGCGCGTACGCGCACCCTTAACGTCCATGTCAGCATAAAACGGGACGGGTTCTCTGAATACAACGCACACCAGAGGTTCGGGTCCGTTTCCAATGCGATCGACGCTAGCGTTTACCGGCTTTCTCGGCGGCTGCTTCCTCTGATGCGCTGTTATCTCCGACTTTACCCATGCCGGTCTCAGCTTTTGCTCCAGCTCCGATATAACCAGTCGATGGATAATGAGACCAGCGTTCAAGTTCTGGTTTCGCAGTTTCCGGGTGTTGTCGACGCATTGCACGCACAGGAGGTCGTTTTGATCTGCGCTTCACTTGCCTTGTTCATCTTCTTGATATACACAACACCGGTGCCGCCGGTGGCAGCGTTCACACTTGGTCGGAGTCACGTGTTCTCGTATGTCTAAAACACTTTCTCTTCCGAACGCTGCGCTACGACGCGTGAGGACCTCTTTCATCGCTCGGTACACAGCCATGGCGGTGGCGGAAAGCTCCCAACCGTGGCCTCCGCGGTTTCCGTGGCCAGTGCCCTATCATATGATCAGGGGCTTCTCAAGAGCGATCTGCTCTGTGGGTACTGTACCAGCGGCATACACAAAGGCACGCTGTTCCATTCGATAGAGGATTTGTGGAACACGACGTTGTTCATGATGAAACAAGTAGCGGAGGAAAATCTACGCTGGCGATACACCCAAAAAAACTTCCATTAGTCTATGCTCCCGTAACGTAAACCGCTTCCGCACGCTCCACTGATTGTGGTTGCTGTGATGACTCCATTCCGAGTCCAAGCGCTTTTTCCTTAATAAACAGGATAGGCAGGAGCGTCCTGGAGAATCTCCCGTGAGAGGCATCTTGCTGCTTTGGAATCCATCATCGTCAGTGGCAAGAAACGCCGTGATCTTTTGACATCCGAATAGAGTCGATTACTGGATTTCACAATTTCATTCGATTTTTCGGGGCGAACTTGTGAGCAAGTCGCCAAAAGACGTCGTGGAGCGTTGTTCCCCGTCCATCCAGCGAAGCGAGTCGGTACGCCGCGAGTCGCGTTGAAACGCACAGATCGATGACTTGAAGCACATGTGATTCGCGCATGCTGTACGGAAGGAAAAGCGATGAACGGAAGCGTGCACATATGCACTGGATAATGACATCAGTTATGTTACGAACCCATCTTCGATCATGTTGCAAATCGTCTTGAATCCGATGACACAACGAACTCCGGTAGCAAAACGTCAGATAAACCAATCCGAAACGACGACGACCGAGAATCCTAGATCTACGGATGAAACCGTACGCCCAGATTGCCGCACGTGGAATATTGAGCCTGTGTATCGATAAACGTTCGATAAGAAAACCTCGAAGCGGGAACAGAACGAACATTTCAATGTTCTATTCCAATCTGACAAGCGTGCAGCCGCGCCAGAGTCTCCGACCCCTGGACTCAACACGCACAGACGCTTGTCTCCGCGGTACAACGGTCGCAGTTGCGTTCGGGCCCGCGCATACCACCCGCAAAGCTGCGCAATCATGAGCAACACCGCTGTCCCTGTGCGAGCGTCGCTGCAGAACCCAGAGCACCCTGCTGAACGCACCGATGCGTTTCTGTCGGCGTGCTGCAGACCCCGCGATCCAGCGCATGCCGTACGCACCCAGCTGATCCCAGCATACATGGATTCGAGACGCTACGGCTGCAAGCGTTCGCGCTTCCATACGTCGGCAACGCGCCCGCGCCTGGTACGCACTGCATCGTCGGAGATGCGTACTGGGCAACCCTACATCCGGCTTCCATGCTCGATGCCGCTGCCACCGCCGCCGCCACCATCGCGCTCCTGCACGTACCTGGATGAGGGCGTCGCGTGGCGGGGCGCATTGCGAGCCTCGTAGGCACCAGCACGGGCGCTGATGCGGCGCTCCGTGCGTGCTCGTATGGGCGTGCGCGGCACGCATGCCATGCCATGCGTGCAACGGGACACGTGTCCGCTTCTACTGCGTTCCATGTGCGCTACACGCATCCCTTGCGTGTAGACGCCACCGACTCGCTGAAACTTTCGCGGATACGCTTCATCGAGTCGTATTTTGAGGCAATTTCTTTCGCAGGAACTAGAGTTGTTTGACAGGTACGAGACTAGTTCAAGCGCAGACACGCACAGCGCTCACGCCGTTTCTGACGCCTTGCTGAACACGGCTGCTATCCAGTGCCTGGTCTGCCGCTAAACGCGACGTCGAGTCGAGCACGTTCAGCGAGCGCGCACCAAACAGACACGCAACGCCTCAGCAAGAAGCGACGGAAAGCGCATCTATTTGGGTCAAGCAGCAGCCTTTAAACACGCGGCAATCGCGCTCGCTTCTCGCTGCGCCTGCCTTGCAAGTCGTTGCGCTGTCGCTCTAGGTCGGGAGCAGAGGCTGCGCGCTGCCCCAAGGCCTCGGCGTGCACGCACTGCACGTGATGCGTTCGCTTCTGCGGAGGCACCGATGCTCCGCACACGATACAGGAACAACGACGCCGATCATCCTCGCGATAGAACAGCAGCGCGGGCGGCAGTTGGATGCGTTCGCTTTGCACCCACTCGGATGCAAGCAAACGAACAACGTACGCCCGGTAAGCGACCACATTGAACTCAAGCCAACCGGCACGCGGTATCGACAAGAAATACCAGACATTCGGTACGACCAGTGGCGGTTGAGACGTGCCGCGCGGGGCTTGCGGAAATCCCAACCGTATCGAAACCGCCGCTGCTGTGCAAAACGGGGGCTCTGCACAGCTTCGCTGACCAAAGCCGGCCACAGTCAACGATAGATGACCGCTGGCATCCAGTTCCAGCGCCTCCAGCGCCGGTACTTGATTCGCGTCAGCTATCATTCGACCATGCAACGGAATCCAATAGAGCGGCGTATCCGCGCAGCTGCTGTTGTGCTTGCTGGGCTCGCGCTTGCACGCACCATGCAAGGTGTGATCGAGCGTCAATCCAGGCGCATTGCCGTTTCCGTTCCAAACACAGACATCCACGCTCGGGCGCGACTGCCTCGGACGCTGCCGCCACCGCACGCCAAGCGTCAGCTGCGGCCGCCAGAGGCGCACCCGCGCGTCCCCTGGCGGTAGCAATGCGAGCTCATCCAGTAGAAGCAGCATCACCATATCGGTTGGGGCGCGAATGACCAAATGCGCCGCATCATCCCGCGCCGTCCACGACGCGTTGACAATGACAAGCCGCGCGCCATCCTTCCGCAGACAGAGCGCTGGCAGCGTCGCCGCCGGTACCATCTGCAGACTCGAGCCCATGACCAGACACAAGCGCGCGTTTCGCGAGTCCTCGGTCGCGCCCATGAGATCCGCTTGCGGCAGCGGATCCTCCCAGTCGAGCAGCATATCGCGCGTCGATGCTCGCTGACCCCGCCATGCACAGTACACGCACTGGTGACCGGTTCGGCGACCGCCGACCGTGGGCACAACCACATCATTCAGGAAAATTTGACCACAGCGTTCACACTGTTCTGCGAAAATGTTCCCGTGCAGCTCAGAGAGACGATGACGAGCGAGTCCACTGCGCAGGTGCAAGCCGTCGATGTTTTGCGTGACAATGCGTCGCACCAAGCCGCGACGCACGAGTTCGGTGAGCGCCCAGTGGCTCCAGGTCGGCGCTGCAAGCTCTAGGCTGCAGTCTGGCGGCGGCGGCTGCGTCCGCGGGTCGATGACGTCCGCGCAACGCGCCCCGTCTCGAGTCAGAGGCTCGTGCTGCTGGGCCGCACCCGGAGCAACCCCAGTTCTCGAGCGTCCGTTTTTCGAGCGCGTCGCTTCGGACCAGACGCCGTGTGGTCCACGAAAGTCGCGCACCCCAGCTGCCGTGGATACACCCGCGCCCGTGTGGACAACAACGTCGCCGCACGCTGCGCGCAACCACTGGGCCAGCACTTGTACCTTTCGTTGCACGTCGAGCAGGCGATCCCAGTCGGGCGCGAGCCCGAGGCGTCCCTTGTTTTCATACGGGCGCAAACGTCCGGCGTAGTCGTGGGCCATGAAAACGCCGCCGCCTGTTTCAAGTACCAGGTTCTGGCCCCAGCTGAAACGATCCAGACGCACGCAAGCACGACTTGCACCGGGGTTTTACTCTATCACGCGAACGTCCGACGAGAGGACTAGGGTCAGGGGGTTGCTTGCCCTGTCCAGCTCCGTGTCGCGCGCCCTGTTCCAGCCTTGTCGAAAGTGAGCGAGCAACCCACAGAGAAACCGCTCGGCATCTCCTGGTGTAACAGGTTGTAACGCGTTCCCGCTCGTCAAGAGCGCATCCGGTGTGCCGGCCGCAGACGCAACCCGACTAGGAAACGTGCCAACGAGAAACAAGCGGTCCAGCGACGCGAGGCAAGGCACCAGCCGGTAGAGATCGCGGTCGCCAATGGCGGTGAAGTTCAGGACCAGGCACCGCAGCTGCGGCAACGGTAGGTGTCGACGCGCACACGCTCGACCTTGCTGGAGGAGCTGCCGCGTGTCTTCCGGGAAGAGGCTCAAAAACGGCCGTCGAACTGCTGTAGATGAAAGGTCCAAGCTGTGCAGGCCGTGCAGGTGGTGAGCGATCACGTCTGCTGCGCGATCAGTGAGCTCCCACGCCATCATGAGGTTCAGTTCCCGCAGGCGACCGGGGACCGGCAGTGCTTGACAGAGCTGGGTAACGCTGCGATCCGTGAGCATAGGCCAGTGCGCGAGACGCAAGGTCTCTAAGGACGGTGCCCGTCGGGCAAGATGAAGTACCAGGGCGACGCTTGGAGGGTTCTGCTCGGGCAGCCCAGATGCAGGTGCTGTATCGCGGGGCACGGACTCGTCGAGAAACGACACGAATGACCAGTCCAAGTGGCGCAGTCGGAGCGTTGGCAGGCGCTCCACCAGGGGGCCGTCCAGCGCCAGCGAACAACCGTGCGCAACAAAGACCTCGAGCCCCGGAAAACCGACACCGTGCGAGTTGCACGCTTCTTGCAACACCGTCGTCGAGATGCGCAAACCGGGGTGCTCGGCAACGTTCAAAACTCGCAGAGGCAACCGCAGCAGATGTGCGAAGATTTCGGGGTGATGGAGACAACCGCTTCCGGGTGTCGCGCGAATATCGAGCTCTTCTAGCATCGGCGGGAGCGCACTGAGCATCAACTCGTTTGTCAGTGCCTGTGGGTTGAGTTCCGCGAGTCGCAGGACTCGCAAATGTGAGAGTGCCGGCGAGTGCAACGCATTCCCCAAGCCCGCAGCGGTAAGGCGCCAGCAGCCGCTGAGATCCAAGATGCGAACGGGGCTTCGTTGCAAATGCAGGCGACAGATGAGCTGCTCCACACGTTGCACCAGGTTCAGGAGGACGTCGTCGCTTATCAGGTCGCAGCTGCCGCTAAGATCCAGCACTCGCCAAAGTGCTGGGGTGTCCTCAACGACCGCACGCCAGGTGCGGCTCACTTGACGGAGGCGGAGCAGCTCGGGAAACGACAAGTACGTGAACAAGTGCCGCAGGATATCGCGAGCGCTCGCCGCATCACCGAGCGCGTTGACCGGGTGCACACGAGCGCCCGGACGAGCGCGCGGTACAACGAAGCTTGCCTCGTTGGACGACACCCCGTCGGTATGGGACGCTTTCCCAAGCAATTCCGGGAATGCCGAGGATGTTGTCTCGAGCGACATGCGGAAAGCAACCGGTTTGGCAACGTCCGCGCCAGCGATTCGCTGACGTTTGGGCGTTGGAGAGCAGGAGTCATCAGGGATCTTGTTCCATCTTTCGGCGGGTGTTAGCGGCGAAAGAGACGTCCGATGCTGTGCCGCCTCGGTCCAGGATAGCGCACGAGCTTGAAGATTCATAACAATCGAACTCAGCTCCTCGATGCATTCGTGAAAAGTCACCTCCGGATAGGCCGGCTGAATGAGTTCCCTCAAAAGTGGTTGATTCTCTGCCCAGTAGAGCGCCTGCAGAATCTGGGCAATGTGTTTGGCGTCCGATGCGGAAAGCACGCTGGCTTGGCAAAGCGATTGGGCAAGGACAGCGCCGAGCGAGAGACTGTCTCCGACGTGTGCCGCTGTGGGCGAACCGCATTCCTGGACTGTGCGATAGAGATTACAGAGTTCCAGCAGATACGCTCCGGTGCGCTGGATGTGAGCGTGATCGTGCGAACTCGTTTGGTGCTGGGCAGCGCGCCAGGCGAGCAAGAAGCCGTCCCATTCGGTTGGCCATGCGAACGAAAATCCCAGCACGTCGGCACACCAGAGTTCCACGTAGAAGAGGTCTCGCCACTCAAACTGTAGCGCAAAGAAGCGAGCGAGCTCCTCAGTGCCGGGGTTTGTCACCTCATTGTACTTGATGGCGAGCATGGTAGCACCTACAGCAAGCCAGTCGGTGCGTTGCAAGCGGTGTCGTCGAGATGTGGGGAAGCGAACAAAAGGTTCCCGCTGACTGGAGCAGATGATGTCGAAATAGCTCCACGCGAGGTGCAGCGTCCGGGGCGAGAGCGCATGTTCGTGGATGAATGCAGCCATGAGACATTTGCAACGCAGCAGGTCTGGCACACACGGCGCTGAGCTGAGACGCGAATGCCCGCGAGGCACATGTCCATAAAAGGGCTGCACGGCGGTTTTGATGGAAGCAGAGAGCGCCGCAGCGTTCGGACGCTCCGACTGAGGCAAACTCAGATGTTTCAGAAGGTTGAACGCGCGCTCCCAATGCTGCCAGGGTATCTTAGGATGACGCGTTACACCATCGCTCTTGGATGGCGTTGTCATTGCAGAGAGATTTTCTTTGGATTCGGCTGCGTACTCACATAGACGCTGAATCCGCTGCTGTTGTATGCGAAGGTGCGCCAGCGCTTCGCCACGACAGCATCCTGCACTGAGACGATCACCAACAACTGCAAGATAGGGATGCTCCAGCGCCTCCATGGCGCTCAGACGCTTGGTCGGATTTGGATGCAGGAGGCGCCGCATCAAGTCGAGCCCATCAGAGCCGAAACACTTTTCAAAACGAGCCCGCAACGGACTGTTGGTGCTCAGGGCGGCTTCGATGCGCGGGACCTGCAGTCCATTGCCGAAATGCGGCAGCCTGCTGGCTTCTGGCTGGCTATGCCAGCCGTCATCTAGCGGGCCACCAACGGCCTCCGCGATAAGACGCAGCTGGTCCACTTCGCTTTGCCCACGAAATAGGGCCCGCTCATCCTCGTTGGCATCGTGCACATTGGCAACTTCCGCAATGACGCAGGCCGCAGCCCATAGATCAGCAGCCGCGCTGTATCGACGGGATCCCAGGAGCAGTTCGGGTGCACGGTACCACAAAGTGGCTACGACCGGCGTTAGGGCTTCAAATGTGCTTCTGCTGCTGTTTCGATGAAGCGAATCGCCATCGCTGGCGTCTCCTGTCGGCTCATATACTTGAAGGGGCGCCTCGCGGCCGAGAGAGAAGTTGATGAGCGCAAATGTCTCGTGCACCGCGCACGAGCAGGACTCGTGTTTCCCTGTCTGCATCGCGACAATATTCTGTGGGCGCACATCACGATGTACAAATCCCTGCGTATGACAAAACGCGAGAGCCAATACGAGATCAAAAGCGAAGAACCGTGTTCGCTCAAGGTCAAAGGACTGCTTGTACCAATCATAGCGAGCGTTAGCGTAGAAAAGCGTGAGCTTCACGCTTCCATTGGCTCGATCGAGTGATCGATGCTGCCTCGGCTCAAGAAGGAGGTATCCGCTTTTCTGTTGCAGGTGATAAGAAGGCACATCGAGTCGTACTTCGATCAATGGGCACACAAAATGGTGAAACAGCGGAGTCTGAGCAGCCAACCAGAGCGCGATACCGGCTTCGCGAACTTGCTTGTAGCTTAGTCCGTACTCGTCATCGTACGCGACCTGATACACATCATCGGTGCTCTCACCATCTGTGTTGTTCGGTGAAGGAGGCAGCGGAATATACACTTGACGAGTCATGAGTGTCGCATCGGTTCGCGAACCCGAGGCGTATACATTTTGGACGTAAACCGGAAACGAGAAGCACCGTTGACGTTGTGAGACGCGCAAGAGCTCACCAAACCACACCCGTTGGATCATGTCCGCGTCTGTAGTCTGCGGTGCAGAGCGCGACGGGGAGCTGGGCGCTCGCTCACCTGGACCCCGTCGCCCAGTGAGCAGCCTTGCCATTGTTCTCTCTTCTTTGTCGAGGGGGATTCCCGTTTCATGTTGTCCGTGGCTCAGGAGTGCATGGAAATTGGACGCACCGCTTTCCGCTGAGCTGTTCAAGCACTCGAGCTCAGCGACTGTGCAGCACATTTCGCCGCGGCACTTGGGCACCATCCCGACGAACAACGAAAGCCCATGACACGACTGGTGACAGCGAGAATGCTCTTCGAAGCCGAGTTCAGAGAGAGCACGACACTGCGAGCTGCGACGCATCACTTGCAACAGACCAGGCGCCGCAACAGCACCACAGAGAAAGTGCGCTTCCGTAAGCGTCAAAAAAAAACAGAAGAACCGCAAACTAAACCGGTACTAGCGACTCTAAGCGTTGCAGCGGGTCGCAGGCCGGGTGCCGTCGTTCACTCAAAAAACGAAACAACCCGAGTTGCCTCGCCTGCAGAAAGCGTCCAACGCAGTCCGTGGCGAGTTTCTGCTCCCCGTTAGCGCGAGAAGACTGCGCGGAGCACACCCTGCGGCATACAGCGCCTCGTGGCGTCGTCGATGCCGCGCCAAACACACACGCATGCGCCGGCGCGTCTGTGATGATCCTGCAGCGCCAGTTTCGATTCTCGTGTGCTGGCATCCGATTCTTGCTGTTTTTCTGGAATGAAACAGCGTCGACGTTGCGCATGGATGCCAGATGGCTGAATGCGTATTGAAATAAATGAAACCGCTCATTATTATTCACGTTACTTCCGAGTTCCATGACCAGTTCTCGGATGTAACTGTCGTTATATACTTTTTATCGTGTGCCGAGTTCGTGCTTGGAACACCTGCCGTAGCGCCTAAACCGCTGGTGCCGATGCATCATAACGTGTGACCTGTTTTGGCACGCAAATGAGAGCGTCGGCTCGAGATGTCCTTCATCCGGCACATGGGAACAGCGACAGCATGCTGGGGACCGAAGCAGCGAGCTCATTGGGGTATTGTGAGATCGATGGATCGAGTCCGAGAGCTGCGCACGTCTCGCTGCTGCTGTTGGTAACCGTGAGAGAGGTCACGAGTGCGCTGGTGCGGGAACCCTGGGTGTGTATGTTTCGCTCTTTACACGGATACCTCTGTGCATGAAACCGGAACAAGGCCCAAGGGTGCGTTAGAGCTATCGATCATCACTGGGAAGTTCGCTACAATGCGCTCTCGAAGCACATATCGGAATGAAATGGAACTGGTTGACCAAACTAGTTCAGAAATGCACACGAAGGTCTGGGCGTGTTCCCGTGATGATCAAGACCAGGTTTAGCGTGCTTTTCGGCTCTCTTGACTCCGGATTTCAATATACTGGTCTCTGTCTTCTCTCCAGCTCCGTTGGCTGTAGTCGAAGGATGTTGATTGCAGCGTCAAGATCCCTAGGTCGCAGCATTCTGCAGCTGTCGAAGAATTCCATAGACAGACGGTCGGCGCGATCGACGCTTCGCTGCACTTTTTTCATCTTCTTTGTACGTCCCTGAGGGGTGCATCCACCGCAGCCGTGACAATTGACCATCGCCAGATGTTTCCATAAGCCTACGAAACCGAACGCGCTGGGCGCTGCCCTGTGTCGCGTCGAGATTTGCTTCATCGCTCCATCCACGCCCTTGGCGGATCCGGAAGGCTCGCCTCAATATCCTCCTTTGCTTCCGCTTCCGATGCCGTAACCTTAAACCACGGGCTTTATCTGGGCGATCCCTCGGAGAAGAAGCCGTGCTCGGCGCATGCAAGCGAGCGCTATCCCACTCGGTGGTGACTCCATGGCGCGCAACGCCATCCATGATGGAATGAGCATCTGCAGGAAAATCCAGGCTGGAAAAGCCGCCGGCAAGTCTCAGGTCGCCTACACTCCTTTGCGGCAAACCGGTGACGGTCGCTCCGCTGAAAGCGAGCCGGCGTGATGCCTGAGGCCCCAGCCGCCTCCCTGCAGAAGCAGACGATACACGAGCCTCTGGAAGCATACCCCGTGTGCGGGATCATGCTGATGTCCATGCGGATTCGTCGATGGCCCGAAAGCGAGGAGGAATTGTGTTTCGGGCAGAATCGTTTATTTGACGTCAGCTGCTCAGTGGATATGCGGGATGAGCTCGCGATCCATTCGTCAAGAGACGACGTGGCGTTATTGGCTCGTAAATCCGGACGCGCCCACGAGTTTGCTTGCAACTGGATGATCGAAGCATCGGAGCGTGCTCCATTGGAGGAAAACGAGGGGATTGGAGGCTTCTCCATATGTACTGATGAATTAGCATCGGTTACGCTACGAGCCGTTGTTCGAGGCCGTCGCGAATGCTCTCCATTCCGCAAACGTAGCGAATTCTCGCGGCAAAGCGTCGCCCGAGCTACCCCCAGACGCACAACTGAGCACCCGAAAAGGACGGATGAAATCAAAAGTGCACATTGCTGCACTTCGAATCTCGATGCTGGCATCTAAAAATCGCTCCGAAAAATCGAAAAGCAGGAATAGAGCAGGTACTGAAACGTTGCATTTTCATCTGGTACTCGTGTAGAAACGGCAACTTTCCACTATGCACGCTTGGAACACTGCGCGCTGAAGTCATACGTACGTACGCGCGCCGCCCTATACGTCGGCTTTGGCATACAACTCGCGCTGACTACCTAGGCAGCCAGGTGGACGGTCTCGTGTGTGAAAGAGACCTCGCACCGGTTCCCAACGGCGTGCTTTTTTGTGCCCTCTGCACGAGTGCAACAGCGTTGTCCGCATCAACTCCCTGTGGGTACTTTGTCGCTCCCGACATAACGCTTGCAGGTACGAGCCACCGCAAGGGACCTGGAACGTTGACCGAGGTTCAGGCCCTACATTCAACAATCAACGAGGAAACCAATCAAAAATGAATAGTTACTGGAAGGACAACGCTTACAGCACGCTCGCTACGAGTCTAGACGGGCAGCGAACGCATTCGCCCCGAGACTCACCACTGGTAACCACCAGGGCGCCAGTGGAGGCAGGCCAAGAACACGAGGACGACTTGGCTCAAATAGCGATCGTGTCTTCACCAGGCTTACCGAAAATGATGGGCTCCTTGCACCCAGCAGGTTCCCTGTATGAAAAACCAGTTAACTTGCGGCTGGCTGTCGAACAGCACCACGCGTTGCGAAGACTGCTCTCATCGCATGGTATCAAGGTCTACGACGTGCACGATATTCTGCTCAAGGACACGGAGCGCTCTGTCTCTGCTCGCGTTGCTCTGGAAAAGCTTGCTGCGCGCTGCCTCACGTACCAGTTTAGTACTGACGTTGATCGCGCACGCCTCGACGACTCGGAACGCAGCTTCATCGCCGACTCGTACAAGGAGAAGGTTCTGGAGGTCATGGCACCTGAACAGCTTGCCGATATTGTCAAGACCAATCCGGTAGTCACCATAGAGCCGAGCGGGCGCGATACCGGCTTCACCGCAAGTTATGCTTTCAAGCCGCTCACCAACTTGATGTTTACGCGCGACCAGCAGGTGACCACACGTCGCGGTATTGTCATGGCTCGACTCCGTTCCGAACAACGCCGCCGGGAAGTCGATGTCATGCAGTTCTGTTTTGAAAAACTGAAACTCAAAATCATCGGCCGCATACCGGAAAATGCGTTTCTAGAAGGTGGAGATTTCTTTCCCGCAGGGGATGATCTGTGTTTCATTGGGATCGGTCTTCGAAGCAACCTGGAGGCCGTGCACTACATGCTGGAGCATGACCTTTTCGGAACGCGTCGCGTCGCTGTGGTGAAGGATATGCTCGATCAGAGCCAAGATCGCATGCATCTGGATTGTGTGTTCAATATCATAGGAAGGAAGACCGTCCTTATGTTGGCCGACATCATCGGGTCGCAGTCACCGATCCGGCGAATGGTGGATGAGTACGCTCGTGAATCCGAACAGGATGCGTATCGCCTCGTACGCAGGGATATGGAATTCGGAGCATACGTGGAGGATCAAGGATTTGAAATTATTCCGCTGAGTTTGGCGGATCAGATGGCCTACGGCTGCAATGTGCTGAACCTTGGCGCCAGTCACATTGTCTCGGTATGTTCAAGTGCAGCACGCAAAATCGTTGCGGATGATCGCTTTACAGGCAATGTAGAGTACCTGGATTTTTCGCAGTGCACGGCGATGTACGGTGCAGCACACTGCGCAACGCAGATTGTTTATCGCAGTCGAGTACCACCGATCTCCTTGGATCACGAACACTGAAATGCGAGCGCTATTCGGTGCTTTCCCGAAGACCGGAGAAGCATGGGTTGCGCTGATAGTTTGGTACGTGGTATTCCGTGAAGATGGCGGGAATTCAGAGCTCATGGCTACAAACGTCCGACTTGCACCAACTACCGCAGTCAGGAGCCGCGTCGCCAGGTCCAAGACATAAACGCGATCGGACACGCACCAGGATTCGCGTGTTCTTCGATCATCTTTTGCATTGTGTTGCAGTAGCGTGAGTTTGCAACATGCGTCCTGTTTCGGGTCTAAGTAACGAGACGGTTCGCTTCCACGGAAACGCGGGTGACGCAAGCCGTGCGTTTTTCTGTGCGCACGTAGAGATCACACCTCAGCCAGATGAGCATTGCCGGGAAAGTCTGGCAGAAACAGTCACCCGATCCCTGAAACTGAGCCTGGTGGCGCTTTGCAAGCGTGCATGCGAAGCACCCGCCTTGTGTTGCTGTACATCGAGCAAGGTCGCCATGTGCCGTGGCAATGCACAGGCCTATTTCGGCCGCACTGGTGGTTGCTGGATCCGCATGTCGTATCTCTGGACCCATGAATGTGTGGATGCAGCGAATGCACCTCGATGAGCGAGGAATCCATGGCAAGAGCCATGAGGCAGTGTCGCGCCCCCTGCCCAGATGACGAGGAGCGCAGGCCACTAGCGCCAGCTGGGCACGCTCTATCCCTCTGGGACGCGCTTCTGCGCAGCTTTGAACCAAGCTGTACGGATACTATTCATGAAGAATCATCGCGCGTTTCGTTTTCTGGTGAAACGGTCGGCGGCAGGGCGCCAACGTGGCCGTACGGCACCGGTGGCCAACGCGGCGGATCGTAGCCAGAGCCTCCAAGCGGGTTACAGCGTAGGATGCGCCACATCGCCAGCAAAATACCCCGCACAACACCAAACTCTTCTAATGACTGTACAGCGTAGTCACTACAGCTTGGTACGAAACGGCAAGCAGGTCCTAGGACAGGTGAAATACAGCGCTTGTACAGCCGCAGACCGCCTACGAGTGTTTTGCGAACGGGCGCCAAGGCATCACGTTGCCGACTCGAGAGATTCACTCGTTGCTGAAAAGGTTGTTTTGCCCTTCGGAGAGCTGCAAACCGGTTATGACGCTCTATTTGCGTCGTAGCCCCAGGTGACAAAAACATGCTTCTCGAGAACAATATGTCCAGACCAGATTCTAGAGGGTTACGGCTTCGCGTCCTCAAGGCGCAGTGCATCACACCACTATGAACCTCTTTATATTCTGAAATTGGCGCGTCTAGGCTACTGAACGGCGGCATGGGCTATGGCGTTATTGGCGCTCGCTCCGGTGGTATGCTGTGGACTTTGGGTGTCTGCGACTCGGATTCGATTCCCGATGCTGCCCTTTTGAGCTGCCCTTACTTGGACCACGCATCCGTCCTTGAGCACCCCACACCCCATATGTTTTTGGTGCAAGTTTTCTCGGTTTTATTCGAATACCCCCGGGAACGCGAGCAGTTCGCGGCGTGCAAGCACACCGGGGCTTCGCGGACGCCCTACCGTTGAACCGCAAGCCTGTCGCCAGTTCCGCAGTCGCAACCCGGCGCTCTGCAGCAAGTCGGGCGCGCCTCCGCTGCCTACGCGTCACGCAAGTCGGTGTAGTCTCTCCAGGTTCAGCGACGCGAGGCCTCCGGTCAAGGATGGATGCACGTACGTACGCACGCTCGCACGTGCGCACGAAGCGAGAGAAAGGAAACGCGTACCAGCCGCGTTCGCTCGAAAGACTGCTCCAGTGCAAGTCCCTCGTAGACCTATAACCTGAAACTGGTGCGGCAACGAACTGCGAGCGCTCTCATAAAAGGCACGTGCAAAGCATTTACCAGATACATGGAGCGGCTCAGTGTGAGCCCAGGCGTGCCAAGGAAACCCCAAACCCACTAGAATCACGATGACTTGCGCAGTTGCCGAGCAAGATTTGTGCACTCGAACTTCATCCAGACGCTCGAGTAGTGCGCTCCAGACACCACTGCAAGAGTGCCAATAGGCACCGATGTTTGCGTCAGCACCGCTGTGTGCTCGCCTTCGAGGCTCAGTAGCAAGCATTCGCTGGGCGCGTTGCCAGTACCGCCCTGCTTGAGTCTATGAAAGCGCAGCGTTCGTGCTAGGCAACAAGCGCCCTACCTGCAACACCTCCGTGTTGTACGAACCGCACTGAGGGCATTTGTTATAAAGGAAATGGAACTCGACGAGACTGCGTGCGCTGCAATCATTACAGAAAATACGCGCTGGGATGCCGCGATACTCGGGTGGCATCGGCTCGTCACGCAAGCGCGCCGCAAAGTACGCAGACATGTCTGCAAGCGACTTTTTGCAGAGCGGACATCGATAGTCCGCAGCAGCGTAGCGGCGATAGCAGCTTGCGTGCATCAGGTGCCCACAACGCAAAAACTTAATCGGATTCGTAGATGTAAAGAGGTACTCGCCGCACACGGGGCAGTCCGATTCGAGACTGTGCTCCATACAGCGATGACTCTTCGCACTGGCCGTGGACATGCACGCATTGCACTTCATACAATGGAAATAGTCAATACCAAGACCTTTGCCGACGCGGCAGACATTACAGTAGCCACAATGATAGATATCCCGATTGGGCGCATCGTCGTAGAGCTTGCAAATGAGACAAACGTAGTGCGCGAAACGTTCCCCACAGGAACTGCATACCTCCGCAGGCGCCTGCTCCGTCAGGCACCGCATACAGAGAATTCGTTCCACTGCGTAGCGGTCCATGACGTGGTCATTCACTTCATCGTGACAAAGTCGACACGTGTAGTAGACCTGGCAGCAGGGCGCAAGCAGTCGACATGCCCGCGCATAGTGTCGACAACCGAGCTGGCCCGGCGAGGAGTCCGTCTTGCTACCCGGCCGGTACATGCGGCAGATGCCGCGGCCCTGTGGATCCGTTGACGCACGGGGACTGCTGTTGTTGTTGTTGTTGGTGGTGTTGGTGTTCTTGATCAGCGCTTCCGCATCACCCCAGGTGCAGCTACGTGCACTGGACGATGAGGATGCGGCATGTTCCGCAGGCGGCTGCAGCTTTCGACGACGCCACTGCGAGATCATGACGTTCTGCATCAACATGGTGCGTTCTCGCTCGGACAGCGTCTCATCCCGGGCAATAGATCGAATCGCTCGCTCGACATCTCCCATGGCGCGGCGAATGTAGCCTTCAGCGGCAGCCTCGTATTTTGCGGAATCCATGTCGCGTCCATGCGCTGGGGTTGCAACAATACTCGCGTTCCCTCCCGGCCCCGTTGCATCAGCTTGCCGCGTCCCGCCGACAAGTTCATCGAAACCTTTGAACCACGTCCGCAACCACTGTGCGAACATGGTCGAGCGCGTAATTGTCAGAATATGCTGCATCATGTTGGCGCTCTCGTGTCGACTGAGAACGCGCACCAGCCAGGGCAACAGCTCCTGCATCCGCGATGCCGGTATCTGGCCAAAAACCTGGCCAACAATCTGCGTCTGCTCATCTGCTGAGAACTTTTCCGCCAGAATTGGCCAAAGAACGACCTCCTCTCGTTCGAGATGATGCATGAGGTCAACCCGCAGCGCACGAACAATGCCGCGCAGTTTCCGTATGAGCGAGCGTGTCTCCGCAGCAGTTCCGGCGCACTGAATATCCAACAGCGTTTGCAACAAGCGCCGAAAGAGCTCCTGTTCACAATGGTGGTCCGTTTCGTACTCCTCAACGATGCCGTGCACGCGTTCCGCGAGAGCGGGTAACACCACCCGATCCTCCGCATTGGAGTGATCTCTGACCATGCGCTCGAGAAAGGCAAAACGCTCCCGCAGCGTCGTTAAATGTCGCGGATTCAGGGATTCTGGGTCTAGTTTGAGCGCCGCGTCCGCAAGTGCCTGCAGATCAACTCGAATCGCTTTGTGAACCCGCATGATCTCGGCAAGTGGTCCGGAATAGAGTCCGCTCTCGGACTCTATTCCGGAGTGATTGCGTATCTCTGGAACACGGCGTGCAAGCTCGTACCAGTTTCTACCATCCAAAACACCCATGTGCACGGATTTCGCCACGGACTCGATGAGTCGTGCAAACTCCTGCCGAGACATCGAGCGGAGAAGATTTCTAACCAAGGTCTCCTGTTCGGCGATCGAGAGTGACCCCAGAAGCCACGGCATCATGACGCGAAGGGCGTCTTCCGGGATTTTCCGTCGAACCTCGCGCACGAGACGATCCTGCTCGAGAACCGGATAGTGTCCTTCCAGACGCGGCAGCAGGCGTGATTCCTCACTCGCCATATGTCGAAGTAGATGCCCACAGAGACTGCGAACGCGGGAGCGCAGTTTCGACATAAGCGGCGGACGCTGCTCCGCCGACGCAGCGCAGAGCTTCTCCACATCGCAGAGAAGCTCGTAGAATATGGAATCTTCTGTATGATGATCTCCGTGAATAAATTCAGCGAATTCTCGGTCTCCTTTGCGTAACTCTGGTAAAAAAACTGCGTCCTCACTCTGGGAATGTGCTGCATGCATCAGACGGAGAAAGCGCACCTGTTTGGCGAACGAACGAAGTTGCAACTCATCTGACGGGTCGACGTCGTCGATGGCCTGCTGCAAGTCTTCCAGCGCATGCCGAAACGCCATATGAATATGACGAATTTCCATCAGTGGTCGTAGTTGCGATTCCGCAGCCTCGGTGAGACCAGGAACGTGTTCGCTCAGCTCTTGAAACTCCTCCGGCGACATATCCTGGGCAACGTGGCCCGTTACGCTTGCAAACTGCTCAACAGATGCATACTGCTTCAGCAGCACGAGAAAGTAACTGCGCTCTGCCGTGGATGTAAGCTCCCGCAGTGATTTGAGCACCAATCGCGTCTGCGTCTCTTCAGGCATGGCAAAGATGATCTTGACCAGCAGCTGGCCCTGCTCGTCGGGCGTCAGGCATGAACTATCCCAGATATAGGGTGTCATTGCCTCTTCCTCTGCGTCGAGGTGGAGAAACACAGCGTCCCGAAGTTGTTCCCACTCGGCTCGCGACGGCCAAGTATCCGCGGCTTTCAAGTGTCGCTCGAGAGCCTCCATTCTTTCGTGTAACTCCATAAAAACTGCTGAATTGTGGCACGCTGCACCCTCGTTTTGCTCCAGGATGCGGCAACCCTTTCGAACGAGCACTGGAAGAAGTACGTCGTCTTCGGACGAGCAGTGGTGTCTCAGAATGTGACGCAGCGACTCGAGTTGCGCAGCAAGTTCCTCGCGTTCGTGCTCAATCACCGAACCGCCCGGTGGAACACTCTCGAGGAGTTCCAAAAGCTGCTCCAGGTCGTGCCGGATCGCTCGGTGAAAGTGAAACAAGTGCAGCAGTGGAGGCGCCTTGAATTGGGCACTACCGTTTTGACGGCTGCGTTTCGGTGGCAAGCCGTCACCCGAAGACCCGCCAGCTGCAACTTTTGCGTCTGAATGTGGCCTCCGTTTCGAGGGCATCGCTCAGCTTGCCTTGGTGGAGCCCGGTTCCACTCCAGTCAGTTCGGCAGTGCTGGGCAGGGCTCAAAGCGCGTCTTGTGTTAGTGCTGCACTCGCCTCTGGTGACGCACGTCGCGAATACGTGGGAGCTACGTTCCCGACACTGCGGCCTGGAAGACCCAGAAATGAACGGATTCGCACGGCTGCGAGACACGATCTCGCTGTCGCCTGTTGTTAGGTTCCGGTTGGACGCTGAGCAGTGAATACTGGAACACACAGGTGCCAGCACGCCTTTTTTGCTTTCTTTCGTTTTCCTGGTAGGTATTCAACGAAAGGATGCGTCCTGGAGCATGGAGAAATGTTGTGCACAGACGGAATACTGCCACTGCTGGTATAGGGAACGGCGAGCTTTGTTGTGTGCAAGTCATTCTTTCTGGTGTCAGCAGGTAGATGAGGCACCCTTCTCGTAGTCTTTATTCGGAACCATGTGTACCTAGAGAGAAATTGTCAGCCTCTATCTACAAGACTGGCTCCTTTTCAAGCCGTTCCACTCTGTACGCTCTGTGGGATAGACGATCGAAGAATCCAGAGGGCAAGAAGTTTCTCTGCCGTTGCGAGCTGCGGTAATGAATGGACGAGGATAGACAAAGAAGGAAGCGCTCCGCTATGCGAGGACTTGTTCCGCTAAATAAAACACACGCTCGATTTCGTAGTGAAACGCCTACGCTTTGTGCTGGAGCGATAGGTGTCCGTCTCACTTTATGAGACGTTATAGGGGAAAAATAGCAGACTTCTATAAGAGTACCCTGATAGGGGTAGATGGCTGTTTGTGGGGAACAAACAGGCGAGCGTAACGGCAACATCAGCCCTGTCGGCAACTCAATGACATGGTCGCCTGCGAACCGCCAAAAGGTCACGATCATTCAGCACCTCATGCTGCGGTGAAGACCGTTGCAACCTCTTCCCATATTCTTCTATTCTCTTCTGAGGCAACATCGCATTCCATTCCTCAAAAGCGGTCAAGAAGCATGCAGTTGAGACTGGGGTTGCGCTGTTTATCGTGCAAGCGCGCGCTCTCTCTGGATGAATCCAGTCGATGGCGTCTCTTCCGTTGTCAATGTCTTTTTGAACGCGCACTTGTCTAGGAACGAATCGCCCGCATCCGTGAAGCCGAGGCTCTACGAAAAGTCGCCCTCTACCGTTACCAGCCTTGAACTGCAGCGATTTTTCTCTGCTCGAGCGCAGGTTGGGGCGGAAATTCGCGCGTCCTTCCGTGGCGTGCTCGCTAAGGAGAAGGTGACGAAGACATCCCCGATAAATCGTAGGTCCCGGAATCGCATACGCAAGATTCAGTGCCATCGTCTACCCCGTGCGTCTCAGTCCTGGAGCGAAAACGGATATACAGTACAATGACTACACCAACGTCGCCCTGTCAAGTGAAGGAGCAACGCGAGGAAACCAGCAGACAAGAAATAGGGTGAGCTCCCCGAGGAGAGGGCGAGAAGCGGCAGAAAGGAGCAACCATTGAAGCAGAAGGATCCGTCAGCAACGGTTTTCAAGGTCTCCCTACGAAAACTTGTTCACGGGGATGAGCTTCCAAAAAGTGGGATGCAGGACGTCATGAACGGTCGCCTAGATTCCCTCGCCTCGACGCACCTTGGCAGGTAACTTTGCGTAAGATGTTTCAAGTCAGTTTGTCAGCTGTTAACACTGCTCCAGAATTTTTCGACCAAATATTTCTGATGCAGCATAAATGATACTCGAGACAGACTATGTATTGCGCCCTGAGCGTCGGATCAGAGACTTGTGTGCAAATGCTTCCCAGAATATCTCGACGAGTTGCCGCGTTACTCCGCGATCAGAGCATCCACAGCGTACGTACCGAAAACTATCAAACCAATCTCCTCGGAAACCGTACACGGGTCCGTGTCGAGCGCTCCATGAGGAGCACCCTTTGGATATTGTACCTTCACTGTTCTGGTCCAGAAAAGTAGAGCCTGATGAATGTTATGCTTCGTAGGTCGTGGGAGGTACATGACCAGCTCGCGGCCAGTTTGTAAGAAATGACGCAACGAGATCGACGCTCGCTGCTCATCCTCCCAAGGCCATGGTGTTTTCCTCGATTATGGACCAACAGAAATCGCGTCCAAGTGATATCTGAAACGTGATGCATGCCTTGCTTGCAGTTTACACTTCGAACTCTTCGTGAACAGGGCCGTCCAGCGCAAATCACACTGGCTCCCGGAATCTGGTCAAAGTCGCCGTCTAAAGCATCTGTTCGATGTAGTCCCCGTATCGTCAGATCCAGGTTCATGATATGACGATAGGCTGAATGGTTTACTGTTCGACGTGGTCCCCCTAGTGAGCTGCGGCTGATCTCTGCGGACAGTAACGAGGCAGTCGAAAATTTTCACGAAAAGCATTCGCGATGCTCGTTCAAGGACTCTCGTTTACTGGGAGGATACGAAAAGGTTTACCGGTACAGCAGACATCGACGGTTCAGCAGTCTATGCGTACTTCGTGAAACGAGAACCTGGGCGGAGAAACGAGACGTCGTCTCTAGCTTTCAAGGTAGAAGAAGGGAAAGACTTGTTAGTGAGCGTGGGTTTCGGGTTGAAGAACATCATAGCCGCCGCTGTCCCTGTAACCACAGGGGAAATAGCCAAGGACCTCAAAAGGAAAACACAGGCAACTGGTCATCTATTCGGGGGATCGGTATTATCGAGACTCGGGCATGGCAGACGCCAGGGCCCATCTCGGCGATCTGAGAACTGTATCCAGCAGATGCGAATGTTTTGTACGCTTCATCCAGAGAGCGTACACAGACGCCGAAATAGCTCATGCGGACGGTCTTTGGCAAGCGTATATGAGACTGCACTCGGGTAGCTAACGATCTGCGTTCGACGGAGGCAAGAAGCGTGCATTTGCCAATCTGCTGGATGCATTGGAAAATTGGAACGAGCGCAAAGTCGTGTCGTTTGCCACTGATGGTAACCTATCCCAGTGGACGTGCTGAGGTGCGCGAATGCTGCACGCCGCTTCCTTCGACGAGGGCGTACATGGAATGCAGGCATCGATCCTGGACGAATACCGTCGATTAGGTCAGGTCGAAATGAACGAATCACGAGCATGTGCGCATGCTGAAACCAGCAGAGAAGAGGAGCGTGAAACACAGACCAGAGCATGAGATGGTATACGGCACCCAGACGGAACGTAAGATGATGAAGTAATCGAATGGAAGAGGCTTGCAGTAGTATGATCCCAATGGCTCATATGCCAGCAGGCGCTGTCGGCTTCGACATTTGAACGCCTCGATCAACATCCGGATATGTGTACTGGTTCTAGCCCGTCCACTGACTCTGTGTCAAATGAAGTGTCGATGTGATACTTTCGTATCCTGAATGGGCATTGTGCTGAAACGCATAAGACGTGCGATGAAATCAAGACTAGGAGAGAGGGGCATCGGATTCTCGCCCCAACCAAAGCCACTGGAATGGTGCAGTTCTGGAATCCAACGAGCCTGAAGCGTCGCATATGTGCACCGGCAACTGTTGTCTTCGGTTCTGGTGAACAATAATGGTGTTGGGGTATTTGCTATCATTGAGTACACTGCCGAAATTGGTGTACAATGGTTGCAAACCAAGTTCATGAACACTTGTAGATGCGTTTTAGTCGGTTGGCGGGCGTCAAATCATCGAGCTCAAGTCGATTTGCCAGTGACCGGAATAGACCGCGCCCGTACCCCGACCCGGTGCAGAGCGTATGAACTTAGGTAGCCGCAACCGCAGCTGCACCTACCCCAGTCGCGGAGCGCTGTCGGAGACGTTTAGAGCACAGACGCTATCAAGCTTGCAGCCACATTCAGTACAAGAAGCGCGCCGCTTGTCGACACCGGGCCCACGTTCGACTGCGGCATATGCAATACAAGTTGTACTTCACGCTGATCGCACGCCCAACCGGGGGGAACTGTGGCGCCTCACAACCAGTGACGCACACCAGGATATCGAGAGGTGTACGTGTGTAGCCTCTTCTCTGGTCTATGCGGTAACGCGGGACTATATATGGATATTGCGCCAGCGGCTTTGAGTTGCATTGCGGCATGGAATGCAGTGCGCGTTGGTGTCACCCCATGCTCACGGTAAGCCTGGAGCAGAGAGCACTCGGCTTGTAACCTCTGCAACACGAAACACTGTTTCTTCGATGGTCCTACGCGAATCCGAGCAACGCCCTGGTTCGCTTTCTGAACGCCAGCTGTGGCTCGCTGTCGCGGTTGTACCGCGGTCGGAGCGTATCCGTTTACGCATGAGCGCATGAGCCTGCGCATGCAGCGTTCTGCTCGGCCAGCAGTTCCATATGCAATTCCAAAGCGCATCCTTTTTGTATTTGCCGGGCGCATGGCATGCCTTTCGGCCGGTGTGGCACGGACGTGGTGAGCTCCCGGGTAGGACGCATCAAACCTGCGAAATGACAACGTATTTGCATCTTTCTATGCAAGCGCACCTCATCCGGCACGACCGCCGCAGCACCTGCCACGGATCATGGCAACTTGTCCGGTGTACTGCAATCTCTATTCAACTGGCATTCGGCGGCTTCAACGGTAACGCATGTGAAGCATGCCCAACTATCTGCCGCATCACACCTTTGAGGCAAGACCGTTGTCGCGTTTTATCACCGATACCACGCATGCAAAGCGTATAAGGTCCGGTGTGTGCTCAGGAGGCTGGCGCTTCGCCCAGAGTCCCTTTCCCGTAGCCCCGGACGCGGTTCGTCTTCCGTGTCGAGCCAGGTACGAGCTCAGCGCAGGCTCCCCGATACTCGTAGAACTCCCTCAGAATAACGCAGGCAGATTCCGCATCAATTTGTCGTTCGATGCGTCTGCGAGAGCGGATAGCGTTCGCCTCGAGAACGGCTCGCGCCTCTTGTGTGGAGAAGCACTCGTCCCACAAGTACACAGGGAGCACAGTTGCCTTTGCCAGTTTCTCCGCAAAAACCCTTGTCTCTCGACTCTGATCACTTTCGAGGCCATCACTATGAAGAGGTAGTCCAACGACGATCTGATCGACGGCTTCTTGCAGCGCCAGGTCCAGGACGTCTTCAATGAGTCGGTCAGGCACCGTGGATTTCCTACCTTGACCACGATTTCTATTGCCCTCTATTTTCACCTTATTTTGAGGTCCAGTGGCTGCTCGGTGCGCATTCGGTAAACAACCGAGTGGCCGTGGCGCAAAGCCCACCGAAACCGCTACTCCGACCCGCCGGAAGCCATAGTCGATGCCTAACGAGCGACGGCCTATTTGGGCAATGTTCTCAGCAGAGAGAAGTATGGCCCCTGGAATAAAACAAAAGCAATAGGACGACCGTCGTGGCATAGACTGAAGCATACTGGAGCAGCAGCTGCAGCTGCTCCTGTCCGTGTGAACAAGCACTGCCTGTAAGCGAATCTGGGAACACTGCTTCGACCACCCGGGGACGCAAGTTGCGGTACCTGGCCCGGCAAGGCACCAGGCGTGCGCGATGTCCCATTTGTTAGTTATATACTATGAAGTGCAGATATTGAATTGTTATACGTCAATCATACTAAACTATCCATAAAAGACTCGAATTACGAAGCCGGTTGGCTGATCCTCAGTTCGTCGAGAACAGGACGTGTGCGTCACGTCCGCAACGACTCTATACAAAACACTGTTAGCTTTGGTTTAGCGGATACGATCTGTTGTCGTCCAGTGATCGGGATGTGGGCAAGTACCAGTGTATGACCTATATCCAAGTTCAATGAAAACCGATCGGGTCCAATTATCGATTTCGGGCGTGCAGCCGAAAGTTTTGGACTCTTCCCACGATCATCAACACTACCATTTGTACGCTTTCTCGGCAGAAGATTCCGTTTTCTGTCGCTTTTGTTCGGATTTTAAGTTACTGGTCTCTGTCTTCTCTCCAGCTCCGTTGGCTGTAGTCGACGGATGTTGATTGCAGCGTCAAGATCCCTAGGTCGCAGCATTCTGCAGCTGTCGAAGAATTCCATAGACAGACGGTCGGCGCGATCGACGCTTCGCTGCACTTTTTTCATCTTCT
>Ga0080006_1274056_pt1 | contig 26377 bp, 26 predicted proteins | sample RS3BMetagenome_FD_69209 | JGI IMG/M metagenome (GOLD analysis project Ga0080006, IMG submission 69209) | Ferric oxide microbial mat and aquatic microbial communities from Rainbow Spring, Yellowstone National Park, USA - RS3B (SPADES... ...
CTCCGAGCCTTTATGGAGGATCTGATCATGTCCGAAGCAAACTCTGGCGGCGACCGGTCGAGTCGGCGCCCGAAGCGGTTTTTGTCCCCGTCGCAGAAGTACGAGATCTGGCTTCGCCCCAAGTCCAGCGATTGCGCGAGACTGCGGCTGAGATAGTCCACCGGCTGGGTGGGTCGCTCTAGTCCCTCGCGCACACTTTCCCGTATCGCTAGCCGAACTCGTCTGGAAGCCTCGGGCTCGTCTTGGCGCGTGTCGGGGCTGCTTCCCTACCCGTTGCCGATGTCTCCCCGGATGGGACTGGTCGCAGCTGCTACGGAACCACTGCGGCAGCTTGCCGACGGTGGTCACTCACCCTCGTTCGGTTGTGTTAGACGCGCTGAGATGACCCGGTACTGCCGGGTGGGACGATGCAGCCGCGGTTCACTGGCCCGGTCCGACACACGATCTGCGTGTGCCATCACGAAGCGACAGGTACTCACAGCTTCGGCACGGCAAGCGAGTTCGACGACTTCGATCGGAAGGCCTGTCGCCTCTGTGCACCATCCAGCAGAATAGCCGGCCTGCAGGTCGCAGGCCCGCTTGCGGATGTTGTCATTGATCGCCTCCTGGGCGCTGAAGGAGTTACGCGACTCCCAAAGCACCAAGAAAGTTTCATCGAGGTTTGGTTCCCAGACCAGGAGCTCGACATCGCCGTAACCCGCCCACGCGAAGTGAAACGGGCCAGTCAATACCCGGTAGGACCGATCAGCTATTGCGACGTCACGCTCAGCAAAGAAAGCGCGGGCATGTGTAGTGCCGATCAGCCAGCCAAGCCTGTACATCACCGTGGGTGCAATCTCCGCACCGAGCATTTCCGCGAGTTCAATTGGAAGGTCGCGTGCCAATACATGGGTTGGAACGAGCGCGTGGTTGACACGGGCGAGGCTAACGCGGGCGTGACTAGGATCTCGGGCAAGCAGCTTTTGATATTGCGTCATGTCGTCGACTGCGCGCGCGATCAAATTTGCTAGTGCCGTCATGCGATTCGGTACCTTTCTCAACAGTCACCGACGAACTTCGGCGGCCGGCTGCATCGGGCTGACGTGCGCATAGCCGTCGGCAAACCGCAGGCCGAATCCACGGATGTGCTGTTCGCTCAACAGGCGCGCCTCATCGCTCGCAGAACGTTTGAGCGCTTCGAAGACTGCACGTTGCTGCTGTGCCGACTCTATGAATAAATCGGTCACAAGTTCCCCAATCGGGGGATACCCGAGCAGTTGATGACGCAACAGCGACCACGTCCCACGCGAGACCAGAAGCAGGCGCCGCATGTTGCTCGCTTGGGTGATCTGCGAGTGGAATTGAAAATTCAGAGCAATCAACTTGTGCGCGTCTTTGACGTCTAGGGAACGCTCGGTTTCAATGACGACCCGCTCAAGCTCGTCGAATTGTTCGGCAGTCATTACGGAAGCTGCCGATTCGGCAGCCAGACCTGCGAAGGCACCGCACAGCACCGACAGTTCGGTGATGAGATGATTGTCGGGGCGTGCGCAAACTCGACAACCTACCTGCGGGACGATTATTACGAACCCGTCGGCTTCAAGCCGTTTTAACGCCTCGGAAATCGGAGTCCGGCTGATGTCGAGCTCCTCGGCGAGAGCGTAAGTGGACAGAATGTCGCCAGCACACCATCTTCCTTCCAGGATTTCCTTGGCGATATATTCGTATGCTTGGTCTGCTCGAGTCAAACCTACTCTCTTAGCCATCAGATCCTTAGGAAGAGGCACTCTATATAAAAAGCGGTGAATTGCGCTTGCCGGCCGAAAGATGAATGAAAAACCTTATCCACGACCGGTGCGGAATCTGCCCACCCTGAGCACGCTAACGCCGGGGTGTGACTCGATGCAAGCCCTCCGTTGTGAGACGCGAGGTGCCTCAGCTAAAAGTGAGCGCGAAGCGATGGCTGGTGCCTCACGCATGGTGAGCGCGTGGGGGCTTGCACTACTTCGCTTTGGCCAATCGGTTGATTGACGGTTGTAATGCTTGCAGGTCCATGCGGTGGGCGGCGGCCAGGGCCTCGGTTTTGGTTTTGGCCAGGTCGAGCAGCTGCATCTGGATGGCGTTGATCTGCCGGGTCAAGTCAGCCGGGTTGATGCCTTCGATCCGGGCGGCCACGGTCGAAAGCTGTTGTGCATCAAGGAGGTCCGATGCCTGCAGACGCTGCCACGGGGTGGCCGGGGTGTCGTAGACGCGCTTGCGGCGACCATTAGCGGTGCTGGCGTAGCCGACCGCCTTCTTGGTTGGGGTGAAGAAGTTCAGGCGCAGTGACACCAGCTCCCACAGCCGGTTGAGCAGCTGCAGCTCGTCTGGGGTGTCGTAGCGCCAGTAGAACGCGTGTTTGCGCACCACATGGTTGTTTTTGGACTCCACATGGGCCTGGTCGTTCTTCTGGTAGGGCCGCGAGCGGGTCTGGGCGATGTCGCGGGCCTGCAACCAGGCGGCGACCTCGTGATTGATGAACTCAGCTCCGCAGTCTAAAGCGCACAGGTTCGGCCGAACCTGTATCAGGTGGCACCTGATGTTCACAGGTTCGGCAGGCGTGTCGGGTCGACGCTGTCGGCGAGGTAGTGCAGGACGGTTCCGCGGCGGACGCCGAAGGCGGCGGCGACCAGGACCGGGTCCATGGTGGTGACCAGCTGCGCGAGTCGGGTCGCTCGTAGGGTCTGCACCGTGACGTGGGCCGGGGCCAGGATCATGGCGAGGTAGTCGAGCGAGACCTGTTTGCCGACGGTTTTACTCTTCTGGTTGACCAGCAACCAGGGGCCGGCGCGGTGGTGGTGATCGCGGTGCTGCAGGCAGCGGCGCAGCGCGGTTGCGGTAGCCGGGTCGAGCGGGGTGGGGTGTGGTCGATGCCCGAGAACGACGGCGCCCGCGGTGAGATCGGCGTCGTTGATGCGCAGCGGTCGCAGTTCGGTGACAGAGGCGCCGTGCAGCAGTCCGAGCAGGCCGATGACGGGCTCGTGCGGGTGCAGATCCGCGGTGTCGTGGGTCCATCGGCGAAATAGCGCGCGTTGGCGGGCGGGTTCGAGCACTCGGCCGTGAAACGGCTTGTTGGAGTCGGCGTTCAGACGGCGGGTGGGGTCTGCGAGGATGTGCCGATTCTGCCGGGCGAACCGGAAGAACCCCTGCAGGGCGTGCAGGTGACGTGCCCGGTTGCCCGGGTTGGTGATGGAGGCGAGGAAGGCTTCGACGTCGCCGGTGTCGACGAGGGTCCAGTCGGTGACGGCGGGTGTTCGGGGGCATTCAGGTTGAGCACCACGGGGTAGCGATCCGGCGTTGACGATGAGTAGCTCGTCAGCTGGTCGTAGCTGGTTTGGTGCTTGCGGTGCCCGGGCGGCACGGTGATCACGTCGTTGTAGGCGACGGCCCCCCCGGTAGGTGTCTCTGGCTGGAGTCTTGCGGGAGGGCCGTCTGTGCGCTTTGGAGGCGCAGTGGTCACGGTAGAGGCGGATGTCGATCTAGTCGAGCGCAGGTTGGCAGCGGGCGAGCTGAGCTGCCCGGCATGCAGTGGGGTGTTGGCGGGCTGGGGGCGGGCCAGGCCACGGCAGCTGCGCGGCCCGGACGGGCCGGTGTGGTTGTGCCCTCGCCGGTCGCGCTGCACCGACTGCCGCGTCACCCACGTGTTGTTGCCGGTGACGGCGTTGCTGCGCCGCGCCGACGTGGCTGCGGTGGTCGTGTCCGCGTTGGTGGCCAAGGCCGTGCGCCGGGTGGGGTTTCGCCGGATCGCGGCCGAGTTGGCCTGTCCGGCGGAGACGGTGCGGGGCTGGCTGCGTCGCTTCGGCGAGCGGGCCGAGGCGGTGCGGTCGGTGTTCACGGTGTGGCTGCGCGCGGTGGATGCCGATCCGGTGATGCCTGAGGCGGCCGGCAGCGGGTTGGCCGACGCGATGACAGCGATCGCCGCGCTGGCGGCGGCCATCGGGCGCCGGTTCGTGCTGTCCGAGGTGTCGCTGGCCGAGACCGCGGTGGCGGTGTCGGGTGGGCGATTGTTGGCACCGGGCTGGCCCGGCCCGGCAGCGCAACACGAACCGACCCTGCCGCCGACGCCGATCACCCCGTAAACCTGTGCGCTGTCATGTGTTCGAAAGACAGCAAAGGAGGCGGCCAGTGGTCGGCGATGATGAGGTGAAGGTGCGGTCCGAGCGGGCCCGGGCGATCGGGCTTTTCCGTTACCAGCTAATCCGGGAGGCCGCCGATGCGGCGCACTCCACCAAGGAACGCGGCAAGATGGTGCGCGAGTTGGCATCGCGCGAGCACACCGACCCGTTCGGGCGCCGCGTGCGGGTCAGCCGCCAGACCATTGATCGCTGGATCAGGGACTGGCGTGCCGGCGGGTTCGACGCGTTGGTACCCAACCAGCGCCAGTGCACCCCGCGCACTCCGGAGGAGGTGCTGGAGCTGGCGGTGGCGCTGCGGCGGGAGAACCCGCAGCGCACCGCCGCGGGGATCCGCCGGATCCTGCGGGCCCAGCTGGGCTGGGCGCCCGACGAACGTACCCTGCAGCGTAACTTTCACCGGCTCGGCCTCATCGGTGGCGCGGCCACGGGGTCGGCACCAGTGTTCGGGCGGTTCGAGGCCGAGCACCCCAACGACTTGTGGACCGGGGATGCGTTGCACGGCATTCGTATTCAACTCAGAAAGACCTACCTGTTCGCGTTCTTAGACGATCATTCCCGGCTGTTGCCGGGCTATCGGTGGGGCTATGCCGAGGACACGGTGCGGCTGGCCGCCGCGCTGCGGCCGGCGCTGGCCTCACGCGGTGTCCCCAAGGCGATCTACGTTGACCGCGGCTCGGCGTTCGTCGATGAATGGCTGCTCCGCGCGTGCGCGAAACTCGGTGTGTGCGCCTGGTGCATTCGGCACCATACCGGCCGGAAGGTCGGGGCAAGATAGAGCGGTTTTTTAGGACCGTGCGCGATCAGTTTTTGGTGGAGATCACCGGCGAGCCCGACACCATCGGCCGCCACTATGTGACTGACCTGGACGAGTTGAATCGGCATTTCGCGGCCTGGACCGAAACCGTCTACCACCGCACGATCCATTCCGAGACCGGTCAAACCCCGCTGGAGCGCTGGTCAGCCGCTGGGCCGGTCGCGCTGCCCGCACCCGAGGCTCTCACCGAGGCGTTCTTGTGGGAGGCGCACCGGCGCGTGACCAAGACCGCCACCGTGTCACTACATGGCAATTCCTATGAGGTTGACCCGGCATTGGTCGGGCGCAAGGTCGAGTTGGTGTTTGATCCGTTCGACCTGACCCGCATCGAGGTTCGCCTGGCCGGCGTACCGATGGGGCTGGCGATCCCGCACCACATCAGCCGCCACTCCCATCCCAAGGCCAAACCCGAAACCCCGAGCACGCCACCGCAACCGTCCGGTATCGACTACGCGCAGCTGGTCGAGACCGCGCATGCGGCTGAACTGGCCCGCGGCGTCAACTACGCCGCCCTCACCGGGGCCAGCACGGAGATTCCCGGCCAGCTTGACCTGCTCACCGGCCAGGAGGTCTAACGGTGATGGAATTGATCTCGTACTTCGGTTTTTCTCGGATGCCGTTCGGCCGCGATCTGGCCCCGGGCATGCTGCACCGCCATGCCGCCCACAACGAAGCGGTCGCCCGCATCGGCTGGTGCATCGCCGAACGGCGCATCGGCGTGATCACCGGCGAAGTTGGCGCCGGCAAGACCGTCGCCGTGCGTGCCGCGCTGGCCGCCCTTGACCGCAGCCGCCACAGCATCATCTACCTGCCCGACCCCACCGTCGGGGTACGCGGCATCCACCACCGCATCGTCGCCTCCCTCGGTGGCCAACCCCTGACCCACCACGCCACCCTGGCTCCACAGGCCGCCGACGCGCTGGCCGCCGAACACGCCGAGCGCGGGCGTACAGCTACCGTCGTCGTCGAGGAGGCGCACCTTTTAAGTCACGACCAATTGGAGGCCATCCGCTTGCTCACCAACCATGATCTCGATTCGTCGAGCCCGTTCGCCTGCTTGCTCGTCGGCCAGCCCACCCTGCGGCGGCGGATGAAACTCGGCGTGCTGGCCGCGCTCGACCAACGCATCGGGCTGCGCTACACGATGGCACCCATGACCGACAAAGAAACGGCCAGCTACCTGCGCCACCACCTCAAGCTGGCCGGGCGCGACGACGCACTGTTCTCCGACGACGCCGTCGGGTTGATCCACCAAACCAGCCGCGGCTACCCCCGCGCGGTTAACAACCTCGCGCTACAAGCCCTCGTCGCCGCGTTTGGCGCCAACAAGGCCATCGTTGACGAATCCTCCACCCGCACAGCCATTGCCGAAGTCACGGCAGACTGAACACCACCGCGACACCCTGAACACCACCGACCCCGCCGGACCCCACCCGGCGGGGTCATTTCATACCCCCACATCCTCACCTCCAATGCCGCCATCATGCTCATCCTGAGTGCCGGTCAACAGGCGGGCCGGTGGGTGATCAGGTAGCGGACAAGGTCTCTGATGGCGGCGAGGTTGATTTCGAGGGTGCGGTCGGATCGGGGTTTGGTTCCGGATCGGCGTGCCCGCTCCCGTGATTGCAGTTGATGGGTATCGAATGCTGCTGCCAAAGAACGGAATTGGTCGGAAATCTCGGCGAGACGGCGGGATCGGCGCTCGGCTGCGGCCTGGGCTGTGGTGTCGAGCGCGAGGGCCAGCCCAGACTCGACGAAGTAGGCTTCCAGCGCGCGGGCCAGCTCCCCAACGGCGGGACCGGGGTTGCGGATCGCTTCCAGGACCGCGGTCGGGGTCGCGGTGCCGATCCGGTCGAGGGCGGTGGCAAGCCGGTGCAGCATGGAGACCGCGCGGGTCGCAGCCGCCCGTTCGGCGAGGAACTCGCCGAATCCGATCCACCAGTTGGGCTCGGGGGTCAGTCGGGCGGCAAGTCTTTCCGCGCAGCGGCGCACCAGCGCCGGATCGTTCTGGTAGCAGCGCGAGCACTGGCCACGACCCTGGTTCGGACGCTGTTGCCCGCAGGTGACGCATCCGACGATGCGCCGGCTACGGGTCATAGCGGCGGCATCGACCGCCCCGCTCGCGCCCGGGCTGCCGGGCGGGCCGGCGCGGCCGGTGACGCGGGTGCGGCGACCGGGTTGGTATCGATGTCGAGCAGATCGTTGGGGGTGCATTCCAGGGCGGTGCACAACGCGGCGAGGGTGTCCAGCTTGAGCTGGGCGGGTTGCTTGGTCAGCAGCGCCGACACCGACGCCGCCGACAGGTGCAGGCCGGCTTTCTCGGCCAGCAGGCGACGCAACTGAGCGCCGGTCCAGACCTCGCGTTGGGCGGCGGCCATCCGCAGCCGCCAGGTAGCCTTCATCGCGGTTCCTCGTCGAGTGCGGACAGGGTGGCCGACACGGCGCGCCGGTAGGCATCTTCGATGAAGGTGGCCGAGGGCCGGACATAGCCCATCGTGGTCCCGACCTGCCAGTGTCCTAGAAGTTGTTGTATCGCAACGAGATCCATGCCACGTTCGTAGTTGTGGGTGGCGCAGGCTCGGCGGATCGCGTGCGGGCTGAACCGCTCGGCTGCCGATGCGTCCTCGAGGTCGAGCAGGTGAGCCAGGCGGTTGCGGACGCTGCCGCGGTGCAGCCGGTCTCCGGACTGGTCGGGGAACAGCACCGCCCCGGCCACCAGCCGGGACCGAACGTCGGCCAGATACCACTTCAGGATCAGATCCAGCCCGTCGAGCATCGGCACCCACCGCGGACGTGGCCCAGACCCTTTGGCGGCCTTGCCGTATCGCACGTGGATCTTGCCGAACGGCCCGCGGTCGAAGTGCAGGTCGGCGACGTCGAGCAGCACCGTCTCCTCGGTTCTCAGACCGGCGTGATACAGGGTGCGAAACAGCGCGTAATCGCGGCCGGCGGCGGCGAACACCCGTGCGGTGGCGATCCGGTCGCGCAGGAACGCGAAGAACGCGTCCATCCGTTGCGTGGTCGGCGGCGGCGCCACCTCCGGGGAGTCGTTGCCGACGTGGCGGGCGGCGTTGAACTCGTCGACCGGGTCGATCAGCCGTTCCCCGAACAACGACTCGATCTCGGCGGCCTTGCGCGCCAACAGAAACGTGAAGAACCCTTTGAACACCGACACGTAGCCGCGCCGGGTCGAGGTCGCCAGCCCGACTGCCGCCAGCCCACCCACGACCCGGTCGATGTCCTCGCAGGTCACCTCCCATGCCGGTCGTCCGCACGCGGCGAGGAACCGCTCCAGGGTGGCGGCGCCGTTGTCGATGGTCAGCGAGGAAAATCCGCGTGCGGTCTGCGACGCCTGGTAGTCCTCGATGCAACGGGCCTGGTAGGCGGCCGGATCCGGCGCGGCGGCCACCGCGGCCGCCGATGCCGAGGCGACCAGGCGAAGTCCGGCACCGTCCACCGCATACCTCCATCCGGCCTTGATTGTTGAGGTAGCACCTGACTATTCAGAAGATAACCTGAAGAATCAACAACCCCGCCGGTGTGTCGTTACCGCAAGTAGCAGCGTCTATTCGTCAGCGGGTAGGGGTATCAAACCCAGTTGAGTCGAAGACCACCATCGGGAACGGGAACCGGGCCTGCAGCTCGTCGATGCCCTCCAGAATCCACTTGGCGGCGTTGTTGCGGATCGAGTGGTTCTCGGTCCAGCCGATCACCAGGTCAGTCATGGTCAGGGTGCGGGCGAACTCGCCGATCGCACTCGGGCCGCAGTGCGCCACGGTGTCGGCCTCGATCACCCCCGGGGTGGTGGGCGCCTCATCGGCGCAGGTGCGGATGGAGATCGAGTTCCGCAGCAGCGGTGATGGTTTGGTTGTCGAGATGCCCTTGATGCGCATCGCATCCCGCGCTGGCTTCAGATACCGATCCACCGTGGCTGGGCTCATCGCCGTCAACTCGGCCACGGCCGCCTCGGTGGCAAACGGCTTATCCAGATCACCGGCTTGGGCCAGCAGCGGCAACCACTGTTCGAGCATGACCACCAGGTACTTGCCGCACGGCATGCCCATCAACGTCCACACGTGCTCCAACAGCGCCCTGGCGTCGTCGCTCCAAGCCCCGCGGCCGCAACCTGCGCTCATCGACCTGGCTGGCCGGATCCGGCAGCTGCGGGCCGGTCAGCATCCGCCGGGCCGTTGAGCGACCCATCCCGGTGGTGGCCACCACACCACCCGGTCCAGAATCATGCTCTTGTCCGACTTCGACGCCCTGCGGTACTGACCTCGCAGTTTGTCCGTCACCTGCCGTCTCGCGGCCATATCGATCTTGCCCTCCACATCGGGCAAGCCTTCCGCGCTACGCACTCAAAGTCGGTCAGGCACCACCACCGGCCACGCGCTCAAAGTACGTGAGAGCACGTCGGCGCGAGGTGCCCGACACCAGTCTTTAGGTATGGTCAGCACGCCCACGCACCCGTCTGGTGGGCGGATGTTTGCTGATCGAATCACGACCGGGCCATGGACGACGTTGCTGCCTGACCTATGACGGCGGAATCGCAGGTGGTGGATAGACGCCTCTTAGAATCCAGGGGAGCCAGTTAAGTCCGTATTCCAGTTCGTCGCTGGCATCGTAGTCGGGTGCTGGATCGATTGGTAGGTTCCCCTGCGCGCACCCCTTGGGGGATGTTCCGGCCGCCATCTGGGTGGAGCCTTCGTTTTGCGGTTGTCCGTAGACCGCTACCACGACGGTGCGGTCGATGCTGTTTTCCGACCACACCCCGATTTCGCAGTTGGCGCACTTGGACATGATGGCTAGATCGGCAGGATTGTTGTACCACTGATTGATCAAGTCAACCCCGCTGATTGCCAAGGCCGGATTGATCGCCACCGTTTCGGCCACTGGACCGTGAAATCCAGCGGCGTTGGCGCGATCTTGTGGGGTCGATCCGTCTGAGCCCAGGTCACCGTCGAGGTTGTGGTTGTTCAACACATCGTCGGTATGCCGCTGCGCTGCGAGCTGCAGTTGCGCGTTTTGTCGGACGTCATTAGTGCAGCCTGCCTGATGCTGGACGGTGTAAACATTCGCGACCACGCCGTCGTTTAGGCGTTTGTTGTTGGGTACGACCGTGTCGTCGTGCTCGTCGGCAAACGCGACTGGCGCGCCCAGAGCGGTACCAGTTACGAGACCGACAAGGGCCAACAGGCCCAGGGAGCGATACGGCATGTTCGATCTCCTATCGTTTTCGAGAAAGTGATCTCAGGCAGTGACCCGAAGTCGGGCGCGAAAGCGATGCAGTTGATGACCGCGGATTCGTCGCCGGATAACAGCTACCACGATCGGCTGATCGCGCTGGCACTTCCAGACCGTGATCGCTACACCGCATCTCGGCCTATACCGGATCGAATTGAGAGATGAGCCACCGTTCCCCGATCTTGTCGAGGGTGACCCGCACGCTGGATGCGGTGCTGGTAGGTGCATCCTGGCCGATAACGATACTCTGATCGACGAACAGCAGCACGACGGCACGCGAGGCACCCGCCTTCACCGATGCGGCAGCAGGGACGCTGGCTGTGGCAGAGATCTGCTTTTGTCGCGCTCCCGGGATCACCACGTCATGAGTCAGTTGGGTATAGGCGTTAAGGAACGTGCCGGTCAGTCGGCCGCGCGCTGCCTCAAGATCCTTTTCCACGGTTTCGGGCTTATAGGACAGCAGCGCGATGGTGCTGTCGGTGGCCGCGCGTACCGATTCCGCGCGCGCCAGCTCGGCCTGGTGAGCTGAGCCATCCTGCCACTTGAGAAAACCTGAACCACCCGCCAGCAGTAACGCCAGCGCCGGCAACACTCCGGAGGCGAATACAGCCGACAATCGGATGCGGGGCTTCGCCGATAGCGGCTTCTCACTGCCGGTGACTTCGGCCGCTTGCGCCGCGCCGGCCTCGGCCTGGGCCGCAGTGTTCTCGTCCTCCACGGATGTCGTCGGCGAAGGCTCCGGCGTCGTTGTCTGCGCCGAATCAGAAGCACCCTGGCGCGGTCGCGTTAGCCACCTCATAGCACAAATTCGACGTTCGAGACTTTCACCTGTTCGCCAACTTTCTGCACATCGATACGTAGTCGCCAGGATCGCTGAACCTGATCAGGGACAGCTGCGTTCGAGGTTTGTACCGCCACGGCTACCAAAGCCCGCGCCGTATCGGGCGTCTCCGACACCAACCCGGCCTCAACCACCGTCCCGACGGTTTTCGCTTTGCTTTGCTTCACCGCCTCGATGAACGGCCGTGACCGCTTGACGAAGTCCTCATGGAAATCCCCTGTCGCCCCGTCCAGAATGCGGCTCACATCAGCGTCGGCGTGCTGCCAATCGATTGTGGTCAGGTTCAGTGCGCCCTGCCGCGCCACCTGCAGGAACTGATTTCGCAGGCTCTGCGCATGCTGCGACTGGTGGACTCGAAATCCCAGCCAGCCACCCACTGCCGCCAAGGCAAAAACGACCACCAGCCCGAAAATTATTAGGTACTTGGGCGTCGACATCGGCTCTTCAGACGATCGCGCCGACTGCTCGGATTCATCAGCGGTGGATTCAGAATCGCGATCCTCCGCCTCGATGTCAGCGTCGATATCGTCAGCCGATTGCTCGCGATCAGTCACGTGCATACCGTGCTTCCTTCGTAATAGTTGCTCGACTCACGGGCTACTGCTGTCAGCTTCCCGGTGGCAACAACATGGTTTGCCATGCCTTGTTTTGAGGTGCAGGCGTAACCAGGTCAGACTGGCCCTGCTGGCCTCCAGGACCCGTACGAGTGCCGGTCGCCGGGTCGGCTTGCGCATTACCTATCGGGGGCACCACGCCAAGCTCCGCTGCCATCGACCCCCCAGAGGTGCCCGCCACGGGCTGCGACCCGGGCGGCAACTGCGGGACGCTTTGGCCCGTTTCGGTCGCATTGGGATCGCCCTTCCAGTTGTAACCATCGTTGAGGGGTACATATTGTTCATCGCTTTCGCAGAGCTTCACAGTGGGAGCTCGTTTGCCGGGCCTGGTTTCGCAGGGCGTGTTACGGGCCCCGCGCACGTCGATCTGCGAATCCTGCGGAACCCGGCAATAGACGTCGCCGGGCGGCGGCGGCGGGGCGTCCTCAAAGATTACACTGCGTTTTTGCTGGGTCGGCAGGTACCCGGTAACGCACGGCGGCGGCACATTGAGGTTGAGGGCAAGATTCAGATAAAAGCCGGCGTAGTCCTGCTTGGTATTGGCATTGGCGACCATGGAGCCTTGGTGGTTGGCGAACAGTTGCGGGATCACGACCAGGAGTTCTTCGATGTCACTGTGGTAGGTGACTCCCACCTGCCCGACGCTGACCAAGTTGGCGAGCAAGGTCGGCAACGTTGGTTGCAGCCGGTCGACTAGTCGGCGCGCTTCGCCGAGTGCGGGTGCACCTTCATCGATGACGCCCGCAACGTCCTGGTCATGGGTCTGCAACTCTTTGGTCACCGTGGCCAGCTGTGATGCCCACGCCTGAATTGCCCCGGACGTATTCGTCTGCGAAGCGAGCACCGGCTGCAACCCATCGATCAGCGCGACCATCGGGTCGAGATTCTTGCGCGCGTCGATCGCCAAGGTCGCACCATCGTCAACGATGCGCGAAAGCTCTGGACCGAGCCCGCCGACAGCTGTGTAGGACTCGTCGATGACGGTCTTCAGGTTGTCGTGGGGAATTGCCTGCAAACCGTCGTTGGCCGCAGCGAGCAGAGCGTTGATGTCTGGAGGTATCGAAGTCGAGGCGGCCGGGATCACGGTGCCGTTCTTCAACGGCGGTGAAGTGCCGTTACGTGGTAGGAGTTCGACGAACTGTTCGCCGATCGCAGTTTGGCTGTGAACCTCGGCCCGCAAATCCGACGGGATGTCGACCCCGGATTTCAACAACAATTTGGCTTCCACGCCGGTGTTGGTCAGCTGCACGGATTGCACTTGGCCCACTTCGGTCCCGCGATAAGTCACGAGGGCGCCGCCATAAAGCCCGCCAGTCCGCGGCAGTTCCATCGTCACCACGTAGCGACCGACACCGAAAAGCAAAGTCGGTAATTTCACCAGGTGCAAGACGATGTACCCACCAATGATTAAGGTGATTGCAGCCAGCACGGCTAATTGGGTTTTGATCCGTCGTGTTAGCATCTAACGCCCCTGATCCCAGCGGTAGGGAATGATCAAAGGATTGCCCTGGTTGAACGGGCCGCCGGCCATACAGGGACTGGGGAATTGGCCGATGGTGCGACCCCACTGCAGTTCCAACTCGGTCAGATTGCATTCGAAGCGCGTGCCGGTGAAGAGCCCGGCGTCAAGCCTGCTTAGGGTGAGGTCGACGATCATCGTCAAGTTCGCGGCGTCACCGCGTTGCATTTTGTCGACCCCTGGTCTCGAATATGGCCAAGTGGTCATCAGGTCGAGCCATCGCGTCATACTCGGGCCGGCGTTGGCGAACGATTCCAGCACCGGTCCGACTTCGCGCAGTTCCTTGACGACGTTCTCCTTGGTTTGGTCGACCGTGTCGGCGGTCAACGCGCTGAACCTGCTCAATTGGGTAGCCGCCTCGACCAGGTTGCCCCGTTCGCCGTTGAGGACCGCGAGCGCGTCGGGGATGGTCTTCAGGGCACGATCCAGGACCGGTTGCTGGGCGGCGAATTTTCCGACCAAGCGATTCAAGCTTTCGGATGCCGCGACGATGTCGCCGGTTTGGTCATCGAGGTTGGCGGTGAAGGTATCCAGCTGCTGCAGCAAGCTCCGCACGTCGCCTTCACGACCACGAAACGCCGTGCTCAGCGCTTCGGTAATGTCCTGCGCTTTCCCCAAACCGCCACCGTTGAGCACCAACCCCAGCGCCGCCAGCGTCTGCTCGGTATTGGGATAGGAACCCGCGTTCGACAGCGGGATCAGTGAGCCGTTGCGCAGCTTGCCCCGGGGCGCCTCAGTTGTGGGTGCCGCCAACTCGAGGTGCGACGAACCCAAAACGCTGGTCTGGCCGATTTTAGCTGTCGCGTTGGCGGGTAGGTCGACGTCCCCGTTGAGCCGAATGGTCAGCAACGCATGCCAGCCCTGCCGCTCGATCTTGGTCACCGTACCGGCCGTGACGTCGGCGACTCGTACCCGCGAATTCTGTTGGAGAACATCCACGTCGGGCATCTGCGCCTGGATTACGAACGAGCCTGGGCCGCTGCCCTGCGTGCCGGGCAAGGGCAGCGAATTGACTCCGGTCCAGTTACAGCCAGAAACGCCGCCGACCACCATAAGCATCAGCACTGCCAGCAGAACCCGGGCCCTCTCTTGGCGGCGGCCACCACGCCTCACGAGCCACCTCCCGTGGGAATCAGCATGCCGGGCAAGCCGGCCGCGGGGTCGGTGGAAACGGCTGCGGCGGTCACCGGGTTCGCAACCGGCGCCTGAGCCGGTGCGGGCGCGCCCGCTGCAGCCTCCTCGTGCGGCGCATCGACCGCTGGTGGAACGTAGTCGGGCCGCATCCAGTCCTCACTGTAGGTGACCTCGTTGGGCCTCGCCTGTGCTCCGACGACCAAGTTCTCACCCAGTAGCGGAAAATTATACTGTCGGTTTTTGATTATGGGCGCCAGGTATTGCACGCAAAGCTTCGCCGCTTCCTGTCCACCTAACCTGGAGGCGGATTCCACTGCGCTACAAAGAAACGACACCGGATTGGCGAAATTGTTTACAGCCAGTACCCCGCTCAACCCACCTGTGCTCGCCTTGTAGATATTGACGAAATCCTCAAGTCCTGTCGGGGAGATGTGCAGGAGTTGCTTGATGTCGTCGAGGCTGCCAACCAGCGCGGTGGTGACCGACGCGAGTTTCTCTGAGGTAGTGCCGAGTGCTTCGCGGTTGTCGGCGACGAAGCTCTGCACGTCGGCAACAACCGCGTTGAGGTCCGTTACCGCCCGACCGACCTTGTTCGGGTCGTCGGCGAGCAGCGACGACACGGCAGCCAGGTTGTGGTTGAGCTGCTCGAGCAAATCCGCACTGTCGTGCAAGCCAGTCACCAGCGTCGAGAGGTTCTTGATCGTGGAGAAGATGTCTCGACTGTGGTCACCGAGTGCTGAAACCGTCTGCGACAGTTTGATGACGGTGTCGCGAATCGTGGTTCCTTGCCCGCGTAAGTTATCAGCAGCAGTGTTGACGAGGGAGCCCAGAGTGCTGACGCCGCCCGGCTCAGTGGGCTTCAGCAATTTCGTTACCCGCTCGAGTTGCCCTCGCAGATCGTCCCATTCCACCGGGACCGCAGTGCGGTCCCGAGGGATCACCGCGCCGTTTTGCAGCGTCGGCCCGCCGCTATAGGGAGGGGTCAGCTGGATGGCCCGGCTCGCCACCAGTGTCGGCGAGAGGATCACAGCCTTGGCGTCTGCGGGCACCTTGTATTTGCGGTTCACCCATAAGGTGATCTTGGCTCGCTGCGGCTGCGGTTCGATTTTTTGGATTTCACCCACGGGGACACCCCGGATGAGCACTTTGTCCTTGGGGAACACGCCGTTGCTGTTCTCGAAGTAGGCGGTCACCACTGTGCGGGCCACCTGGTCGGCGGTCTGTAGTGCAACGAACACACCGGCGACAAGAATCACGACCAGGCTAACCGCTAGGACGGCGCGTGGACGCGACCGTAGCCTCGATATCACGACTGTCCTCCGGAATGGTTCGGGGGCGACTGCTCACCCGGCGCCGGTACGTAGACCGGTGTGGGAGAAGGCGCTGGGATGGCTACCGCCGGCGGCCCGGGTGGGGGACCACCGGGCGGCGGAGCCGGCGGCGGCTGGCGGTAGGGGTAGCAGCCCGGACCGGGCAACGCCGCACCGGGCACACCACATGGCTGGTCCTCGGGGTTGCCGGTGATGGCATCGGGAAGTGTCAGACGAGGCGGCCCGCCCTGACCGGTCCTTGGGTAGGGCATAGGCAGCGGGGGCGTGCCAGGCTGATTGGTTTGCGGATCCGTCAGCTGGGACGGCAGCAACGTGGCAGGGTCCAATCCCAGATCAGAGAACGCCGCGTCGACGAATGGTTGGACGAATTGCCCCGGCAACAGATTCGTCAGGTACACTTTGAAAAACGGTCCGCCCGAAATCGTTTCGGAAAGTTGCATGATGTAGCGGCTGAGTAACGGGATGGCTTGCTGCAGACGCTCCTTACGGTTGTCGAGGATCGTCAAAACCCCATTAAGCTTGTCCAGCGCCGGCTTCAGCTGCTGGCGGTTGTCGGCGATAAGGGCTTTCAGTTGCCTCGCAACCGATGAGGTGTTGGTCCAGATCTGATCAACTGCGCGGCTTTGTGTTCTCAGTTGCGCGAGTAACGCGTTGGTATATTTCACCAGGCCGACAATCTGATCAGTGCGCTTTGCCAGGACTCCGGTCGCTTTGGCCGCGTTGTCGAGTAAGTTTCGCAGCTGGGCATCGTGCTCATCGACTGTTTGCGCGAATCGCCCCACGGCTTGCATCGCCGTCTTCAGCGAGGATGGGGTATCGGCAAACGTCTGCGCCAGGGTGGCAAGCGAATCGGACAGTTGCTCGGTTTTCAACCCGCTGACCGTAGTAGTTAAGTCACCGAGTGCGTCAGGAAGCTGATACGGCGACTTCGTTCTCTCGAGGGGAATAGGGCCGGTTAGCTGGCCTGAACCGCGCGGCGCCAGGTCGAGGATCTTGTTGCCGAGCAGGGTTCTAGCTTTAATTGCCGCCTCGCTACGGTCGCCCACATGAATGTTCCCATCGATCTTGAACTCGACGAGCACCCCGGTTCCATCGAGCGCGACACTCGACACCTTCCCCGCCGGATAACCAGAAACCTCGACAAGAGCACCCGACTTCAGCCCGCCCGCATCGGCGAAGTAGGCCGAGTAACTCCTGCCCTGCCGAAGAAACGGCATCCGAGGCGCATACAGCGCGCCGAGCACCAGCCCCACCACCAGGGTGATGCCGATGGCGCCCACCACAAGCAGATTCCGTTCGGCAAACGATTTCATTTCGGGAGGCACCGTCCCGTGCTTTGACCAGCCAACTTGACATACACGGGCTGCCCCCCTTTGCCATTGAGCTTCAACACGACGGAGCATAGATAAAAGCTGAAGTAATCGCCGTAGATCCCTTGACGGTCCAAGGCCTTATACGTGTCTGGCAGGGTGTCGAGCAGATTGTCCAAGTACGCACGGTCGGCCAATGCAGTGCCTGCCACCCGATCGGTCTGGTGAACCACATTCGTCAGCGGCGCGCGGGCCTGGGCAAGCAAATCCGCGACCGACCCGGCAGCGGCATTGGTGTAGGCCACCGCGTTGGAGATATCGGTCTTGCGTTCTGCTAGCCCCTTGATCAGTTCCGAGAGCGAAGTCACCGCCTTATCTAGCCGATCGCTTTGGCCGCCCAAGACTCCCAGCACCACGTTGAGATTGTCGACAACCTGACCAATCAGGAGATCCCGGTCGGCCAAGGTGTTGGTCGCCACTGCCGCCTGCTCCAGAAACCGTCCTATTGTGGCCCCTTCACCCTGCAATGCCTTGATCAACTCTTCGCTCAATGCGTTGACCTGCTCGGGATTGAGCGCCCGGAACAATGGCCGGAAACCTCCGATCAGTGTTTCTAAATCGAGCGCGGGTTGAGTGCGCGCCAGGCCGATAGTTTGGCCGGGAAGTAGCGTCTTGAGTCCCCCAACGCCTTCCTCAAGGGCAAGGTAGCGACCGCCGAAGAGGTTGTCGTAGCGGATTTTCGCGCGGGTTCCCTCGGTGAGGACTACCGAGGGGTCGGCGGAGAAGTTGACATGTACTGTCGCGTCAGGATTGATGGAGATGTCGTTGATTTTGCCGACTTCCACCCCTGCGATCCGAACAGGGTTGCCTTTCTTCAGGCCGGTCACGTTGCTGAACTCAGCGTTGTAGTTTTTGCCCCCCGTGAACCGGAACTGGCCGTAAACGATCACAAGGATCGCTGTGAAAGTTAGGGTGACTGCAAAATAAATGACCAGGCGCCAAATGGTGCCCCTCAGATCAGATGTCAACGTATCGCCTTTGCCAGTCGTAACTTGTCTGCGGTCATGGTGACTGGGATGGCCCGGGTTCGGCAGGTGGCGGCGCGGATTCCGCTGGCGCCGGTTTGGGTTGAGCCGGGGCAACTCCGGGCCACAACGGCACCCCGCCGGGACCGTACAGCGGCGCACCGTACGGCGGCGCACCGGGATACGGCACGGGACCGATCGCCGGACCGGGGATACACTGGCGAATGCTGGGCGGCTGTGGCGTCCCGCGGGTCACCGGCGCATAGTCAGCGTAACACGGATGCCCAAGACCGGGGTTGGGCCGAATATCGAGGCCGGTTCCCCAGCCGGTGTTGGTAATCAGTTGGCGCACCGGGAAATTTTTGGTGGCGTCCGGCAGTGACCCGCATCCTGGCTTTCCGTCGGGTCCGCCTTTAGCGGCCACGACGGGGAGATTATCGGGGTAGACGTAGGGATCGTGGCCCCATGACAGTCCGAAGTCTGCGATCAGTGACCGCCCGTCGCGTCCACCCCACGCGTCAGCCCCGCCGTGGTCGAGGTACCACGTGGCTCCCTGCATCATGCAGGTGTACTCGGGGTTGTAGGTGAGCAGCAGGTTGGTTGTTGGTTCCAGGGTGTTAACCGAAGCGACGAGGTTGTCTTTACTGGCGCCGAGGAGATTTGTCCCCGCCTGTGTGAAGCCAATCGCGTTGAGCAGCAACGCATCCAGCGAAGGCGCATGGTCCACTACCGTGGTACTGGTGGTGCTGGCTGCGTTGAGGATAGTCACAATGTCCTGAGCGGCAGTGGTGTAGGTGTCGCTAACCCGTTTCAACGAGCGCACGTCGCGGCGGAAGATGTCGCTGCGCGAGTTGAGCGCGAGCAACACCTGGTTGAGGTCCGAGGTGGCCTCACCCATTCGGTGACCCTGCCCGCGCACACCGTCGGCGACCGCGGTCAGCACGGCGTTCAGCTTGACCGGATCCACCACCTTCAGCAGATCGACGACGTTTTCGAACACGGTATTGACTTCGGTGCTGACATTTTCAGAATGCAACACCGCGCCCGCCGCCAGCGGCGCCCGGCTGGGATTTTGCGGTGACAGCAACTCAACGAATTTGGTGCCGAACACCGAGGTGGCCTTGATCTCCGCCCGCACGTTAGCGGGAATATAGCGAATTTTGTCCGGATCGATTCCCAGCCCCAGGCTAGCTCGGTCCTTCCCGAGCCCAATTTGCCTGACCTCCCCGACCTCAACGCCGCGGAGCGTCACCTTGGCGCCGGTATCTAGCGCCAACCCTGTGCGATCCGACACCAGCGTCACAGGCACATACGTTTTGTACCCACGCGTGTACGCCACACCGCTCGCGAAAAGAAACACACCAACAACGGAGAGCAAAATCAGCGCCCACCAAGCAGGCTTGAGACGATCGACTCCCTCTCTAGGCTTCATGGTTACTGCGCCAGGTGGAAGTTACCGGTTTGCCCATATACCGCGAGCGTGATGATCACCAGTGCTGACCCGCCGATTACGAGGGTGTTGCGCGTGGCTCGACCGACGGCCTCACCGACGCCAACAGGTCCACCTGTAGCGGTGAAGCCGTAATAGGTGTGTACCAGCATGACGATCACGGTGATCACCACGACCGACAAGAATGACACAAGCACGTCTTTGCCGTTGAGAAACGCATTGAAGTAATGGTCATACACACCGGACGCCTGGCCGTTGAATATGGTGGTCGTGAAACGGGTCGAGAGAAAGCCCACCACCAGAGCGACGCTGTAAACGGGGACCATCACGATGGCCCCTGCGGCAACTCGGGTCGCGGCTAGGTATGCTGTGCTGTTAATGCCCATCACCTCGAGCGCGTCGATCTCCTCGTTGATCCGCATCGCGCCCAACTGCGCGGTGGCTCCCGCTCCAACGGTCGCCGACAGAGAGACGACCGCAGTTGCCGGAATTATGAACCGGATGTTCAGGATCGCACCGGCCAAGCCGGTCAAAGCCTGTATGCCAACAAATTCGAATTGACTATACCCTTGCGACCCGATCAGCGAACCCGTGGCTATCAAGAGGATGCCGAATACTCCGATAGCGCCTCCGATCATGGCCAGCGCGCCGGTACCCATTCCCAGCTGCGCAGTCACGCGCAGCAACTCGGTCCGGTATCGAGTGAAAGCGGCAGGAATCAAACCTAGGGTTCTGAAATAGAAGCGCGCCTGAAGTCCGAACTCATTCCACGCCTTGCTTAGACCTTTTACTTTGTACCAAAGTCTTCCATGAGCGCTCGGAACGGCGGTTACCAATGTACTCATTCTTGCACCTTACGACAGAGTCAGTTGAATTCCGACAGCGGTGACGATCGCATTAATCGTGAACGTCGTCAGAAAGCAGTACACCACGGTTTCATTGACGGCGGTCCCGACCCCGGCAGGGCCACCTGAGACAGACATGCCCTTGTAACACGCGATCAATCCGCCCGCCAGTCCGAATAGCGTTGCCTTGACCAGCGAGACCATGACATCGCCGATACCCGTGAGCAGCGTCAGATGATCCGCAAAAGCACCCGGAGAAACGTGCTGCCCGTAAACGGCGAAAAAGAATGTGATGACAATCGCGATGACGATCGCCGACGACGCCATAGCAAAAGCAACCGTGATTGCCGCTAATACACGCGGCAGCACCAGAACCCTGATAGGATCGAGACCCATTACCCGCATAGCGTCAAGTTCCTCGCGAATAGTGCGCGCACCAAGATCGGCGCAAATGGCAGCGGCCGCCACACCGGAAATCGCCAAAACCGTAGCGACAGGGGCTATCTGATTGACATCGGCAATCGAGGCACCCGTGCCGGCGTAGTCAGCGGCACCCACTTCGGTCTGCACTACGATTATGGTGAAAGTAATGAGCAGTGCGTATGGAATGGTCAGCATTATTGCCGGTAGCGTTGAGACGCGCGCCACGAACCACGTCTGCCGCAGGTACTCAGCCCAGGCAAATGGCGGCCGGAACAGCGCCACGAAGGTGTCCAGTGACATCGCGAAAAACTCACCCATGCCACGGATAGGCTTAGTGATCAAAGACGGCGCCATCATGTCCGCCCTCGGGTAACCGTCGCAACCCGGTCGCGACCACGACAACCCGAATGCCGGATGTCGTGCGCGGCGCGGGCAGCGACTGCGCACGGCATGAAGTTCGATGTGCACTCCGTGCCAGCGGCGACCAAGATCAACTCCCCACCCAACTGTTCAACGCCCGTTGTTCAAGTGATTCAAGTGCACACACCCGCCTCCGCGGCACTAGTCGCCCATTGAGGTCTCTGCCGACCGACGCTCAAAGCGTTCAGTGTTCACATCCTCCACATGAGCCCGATCGAAAAACCCGATGTGCGTCTCGATTGCCGCGCAAATGTAGAATGCCAGGGGGCTCAGTGTCAAGCAAGACATCGACGTGCATGAGCTGCTGTGAGTGAGTTGCTCCGCAGTGACTCGGATCAAAATGCCCGCGAAACCTGGTCCGTGCCTGACGTAAAAATCGCACTCCATCGCCAGCTCCGCGCATAGCCGCTTGAGTTCCTTGCGCTCACTCTCGCGGATCCGGCCTCCCCCACCGTCTCGGGCTCGCTATCCAGCCTCACCCTGTTACCCGGGGTACCGTCGCTCATTCCAATCTCACGGGCAACCTGTGCGATGGTTTTGCCCGGTCCCTCGAACAATCCGGACCGCGCCTTCCGTGAACCGAGCCTCGAACTTTCGTCGTGCCTCCATCGCTCCACCTCCTCATGGCGATGTCTCCACGATAGGTCTCCACGATAGGAGAGGAAGCCCAGATTCGAGCGTAACGGCGGTCTCTTTGGTCTTCGGTCCGGCTTTGCTTGTGGTGATTGTGGTAGGCGCAGAAGGGCGCATAACACTCAATGACAATGGTGCTCTATGCTGGAGCGATGCTGCAGGCCGCGCTGGAAGATCTTGGCATCGCAGCCAGTTTCGATTCCGCCGCCCGCGCCGAGTTCGCTTATGACGCCTCACTATATCGCGTCGTTCCCCTCGGCGTGGCATACCCGCGTTCGGTTGCCGAAATCGTGGCGCTGGTCAACTCTTGCAGGGAACATGGCGTCGCGGTGACCCCCCGTGGCGGCGGAACCAGCATGGCGGGTAACGCGGTGGGCGCCGGGCTGGTGATCGACCTGTCCCGCTACATGAATGCCGTGCTGTCGGTGAACCCCGAAGCGCGTCTGGCCGTGGTGCAGGCAGGTGTGGTGCTCGATGATCTGCAGCGCCTGCTCAAGCCGTGCGGCCTACAGTTCGGGCCCGATCCGTCGTCGCACAGCCGGGCCACCTTGGGCGGCATGATCGGCAATGATGCCTGTGGTAACCATTCAGTTCGTTACGGCCGCACCGTCCACCATGTGATCGAACTGGAACTCGTGCTGGCCGATGGCAGCCATGTCATCGCAAGTCGCGGCGGCCTACGGAGCGCAGTGGATGGGGACCTCGAGGCGGCGGGCCGGGCCAAACGGCTCAACACCACGCTGAGCGCGATCGCCGATTCCCACCTTGGCTCCATTCGGCTTGAGCTGGGTCGTATCAGTCGGCAGGTATCGGGTTATCAACTGCAGCATCTGCTTCCCGAGCGCGGATTCGACGTTGCCAAGATGCTTGTGGGCACCGAAGGCAGCTGTGCAATCGTGGTCGGCGCCACGGTCTCGCTAGTTCCGACACCGCCCGCGGCCCTGCTTATCGCTGTCGGCTATCCCGATGTAGTCGCCGCCGCTGACGATGTGCCAGTGATCCTCGAGTACTCCCCTGCCGCCGTCGAGGGTATGGACGAGAGCATCGTGTCCACGATGAGGGCCCGTCGGGGACACGATTCAGTCGCCGGCCTGCCCGACGGAAGCGCTTGGCTATTCGTGGATCTCGACGGCGGCGACGCTGCTCAAGTCGCCGCTCACGCAGCCGAACTTGTCGACCGGCTGCGCGGACGCGGTCACCTCAGCGATATCCGCATAATTTCCGATACCAGTGAGCGTGCGTCGCTGTGGCGTGTGCGCGAGGACGGCGCGGGACTGGCCACTCGGCCGGCCGAGGGTGGCCAAACATGGCCAGGCTGGGAAGATTCCGCAGTCGACCCGACCAACCTGCCAGACTACCTGCGTGACCTGCGTGCACTGCTGGACAAGCACGGTCGCAAAGGTGTCATGTATGGACATTTCGGCGCCGGTTGTATTCATATGCGGATCGACTTTGATTTCAATGCACCCGACGCTGCTAGAGCGATGGGCCGATTTGTCCGCGAGGCCGCTGAACTGGTGGTCCGCTATGGTGGCACTCTCTCCGGAGAACACGGCGATGGGCGCGCTCGCAGCGAGCTGCTGCCTGTGATGTATAGCCCTGAAATGCTGGGCCTGTTCGCCGCTGTAAAAGATGCGTTCGACCCTGATGGCCTTTTCAACCCAGGTGTGATCGTACGACCGGCGACCCTCACCTCCGACCTGGCGCCTCTGCCTTTGGTGGATGCCGGCCCCGGGGCGTTCACCTACCCTCACGATGCACACGGATTCGTCGACGGCGTCAGCCGGTGCGTCGGCATCGCGCGCTGCCGCAGCGGCAGCGGCGGTGTGATGTGCCCCAGTTACCGGGCAACCCGAGACGAAAACCATTCCACCCGCGGTCGCGCGCGGATACTTCAGGAAATGCTGCGCGCTGAGGTCATCCAGGACAGCTGGCGATCCGACGCGGTAGCCGACGCGCTCGATCTCTGTTTATCCTGCAAGGCTTGCTACGTTGATTGTCCGGTAAGTGTCGACATGGCCACCTATAAATCCGAGTTTTTGTACCACCATTACCGACACAAGCTGCGGCCGCTGAGCCACTATTCGCTAGGCTGGCTGCCAATCTGGGCGCGAATCGCCGGCGTGGCGCCGGGAACGATCAACGTTGTCAACGCCATTCCCGCAGCACGCTGGTTAGTCGCGCACGCAGGCGGAATCACACCCAACCGTTCCTTCCCCCGATTCGCTGGGCTCAGGGCGGCACGTAAAACCCTTCGACCCTATCTGACAACAAGTGAGAGCCCTGACGCAGTCGTCTTCGTTGATACGTTCAGCCGGGCGTTCCGGCCTGGCCTGCTCGCTGACGCGGCCGAGGTCCTCAGCACCACGGGGATGAAGTTGCATTCGTCTGGGGGATGCTGTGGTCTCACCTGGATCACGACCGGTCAACTGTCCATGGCCAAGCGAGTTCTGACACACACCGTGAAGGCACTTCACGCCACCGGGAGCAGCCCAATCATCGTGCTTGAACCCAGTTGCGCGGCGGCGCTCCGAAAAGACCTACCGGAATTGGTGCCCACCGACGCCAGTCGGCGCGTTGCCGACCGTGTAACGACTTTCGCTGGCGCGCTAGCCACCCGCCTTGATTCCGGATGGTCTGCACCGCCGCTACCTGAACACATTGTGCTGCAACAGCACTGCCACGAGTATGCAATCTTTGGCGAGGAACAGCAGCGCGTGTTAACCAAGCTGGGCGTCACGCAGCTACACAGCGTTCACGGATGCTGCGGCCTGGCTGGCAACTTCGGATTCGAACGCGAACATTACGACGTCTCGATGAGCGTCGCCAACCTAGCTTTGGCCCCCGCCCTCCGCAGCGATGCCGCGCAAATCGCGATCGCCGCAGATGGATTCAGCTGTCAGACCCAGATCCAGCACCTAAACCTGGACGGCAACGCACCTCCGCGGCATCTGGCACAAATACTGGCGCAGGCTCTGCAAGACCACCGCAAAGGAGTCACCTCATGACCTCGACACTCGATACTCGTCATTTCACGGAGTTCGCCACAAACGTGGTTCCCCGCCAACTGTTCATCGGGGGGCATTGGGTCGACGCCGAGAACAACTCGACAATGACCGTGGACAATCCGGCCACCGGAGAAGTGCTGACCTCGGTAGCCGACGCCACCGTCGATGATGGCAGGCGCGCTCTGGATGCCGCTGTTGCGGCCCAGTCGTCGTGGGCTAGGACCGCGCCGCGGCGACGCAGCGAGATGCTGCGCACGGCGCACGAACTCTTGCTCTCGCGTGTCGAGGATCTCGCGTTGCTGATGACGCTCGAGATGGGCAAACCGCTTGAAGAAGCACGCGGCGAGGTGCGCTACGCCGCAGAGTTCATGCGTTGGTTCTCCGAGGAGGCAGTGCGCATCGACGGAGGCTACGCCACCACCCCAGACGGGTTGAAGCGGGCGCTAGTGACCGCCTCACCCGTCGGGCCATGCCTACTCATCACACCGTGGAACTTCCCGCTGGCAATGGGTGCCAGAAAAATCGCGCCTGCGATCGCGGCTGGATGCACGATGGTTCTCAAGCCCGCGCCCCAAACGCCGCTGTCATCGCTGGCGCTGGCCGCGATCCTCACCGAGGCCGGTCTGCCGTCGGGAGTGCTCAACGTTGTCACCACTTCACGCGCGGGTGCCCTTACCGAACCACTCCTGCGATCAGGAGACGTTCGCAAGTTGTCGTTCACCGGTTCGACCGCAGTGGGCAAGGTCCTGCTGGAACAATGCGCGTCCGCGATAATCCGCACCTCGATGGAGCTCGGTGGCAACGCACCGTTCATCGTTTTCGATGACGCCGACCTCGACGTTGCGATTGATGCGGCAATGCAAGCAAAGATGCGCAACTCCGGTGAGGCGTGCACTGCGGCCAACCGGTTCTATGTGCATTCCCAGGTGGCCGCAGAGTTTTCCGGACGGCTCGGCGAGCGGATGGCGGCGCTCCGGGTTGCACCGGGTTGGTCCAACGGAGCACAAGTCGGTCCGCTGGTCGATGCTCCCAGCCGAGAGAAAGTGGTGCGGCTGGTTCGCGATGCGGTCGAGCATGGCGCTCAGGTGGTGACCGGCGGCCAATCACTGGACGGTCCGGGTTACTTCTATCAGCCGACGGTCCTGACCGCCCTCAGTCCGGGCTGCGAGATGTGTTCGACGGAAATTTTCGGCCCGGTGGCTGCGATACAGACGTTCACCAATGACGACGACGTCGTCGGGATGGCTAATGACACCCGCTGGGGTCTAGTCGGTTACGTATTCACTCAGAATATCGATCGGGCGCTCGGTGTCAGCGAGGCGCTCGAGGTTGGCATGGTTGGACTGAATTGCGGCATTGTGTCTGATCCGGCGACGCCGTTCGGCGGGGTCAAGGAATCCGGCCTGGGACGGGAAGGGGGACGTGTGGGTATCGAGGAGTTCCTCGAATACAAACTCATCACGATGCCCATTATCCGCAATCCGTGGACTAGCCGGGTAGCCGGGGGGAATTGCACCCCCCGGCCCCCACAGATCCGGACGTGAATCTCTCGATTCATCCGGCTCCTGTCGTCTTGATCACCAGGCAGAGCGGCACCAGGACCAGTGGGCGA
>Ga0080006_1088660_pt1 | contig 26359 bp, 22 predicted proteins | sample RS3BMetagenome_FD_69209 | JGI IMG/M metagenome (GOLD analysis project Ga0080006, IMG submission 69209) | Ferric oxide microbial mat and aquatic microbial communities from Rainbow Spring, Yellowstone National Park, USA - RS3B (SPADES... ...
GCCCGCTGACCACCTGGCGCAGCCATGCACAGAGGCGGCCCCATCGGCCGCCTCTGTGCACTTCTCACTTGATCTCATATATCGTGACCGTCGCCGTCTCAAAAACCATGATCGGTTACAGCCTGTCACGTCCTTAACGAAGGTTACGAAGCCCTGCGCGCCTTCGTCCTGGAGCCCGGCACGCACCACGCGCTCCCGCACGGACTTGGCGTCTTGCGTCAACGAGGCCTGGGTGCCTGGCTTGCGGCCGTGTCTTCCTCCTCCTCGGCCACCCCTGCGATCGGACCGCCCCCGGGCCGGATCGCAGGGGTAGCGCCGTGTGCGCCCGTCCAAACGCCCGAGATCGTGCATGTGCTCGCGGCCATGGTGCTGGCCGCCGCGGGCGCACACGATACAGGTCCTAGGTAAGGAAGGAGACGAGCCGATATATGGAGCGCACGGACAATGTTACGGTCCGCCACCTGAGTCGTGACGCCTATCTGTACATCCGCCAGAGCACGCTGCGTCAGGTCATGGAGAACCAGGAGAGTACCCGGCGCCAATACGCGCTGAAGGAACGAGCGGTCGCACTGGGCTGGCCGACGGACCGGATCACGGTCATCGACGAGGACCTGGGGCAGTCCGGCGCCGGCACCGAGGCCCGGGCGGGGTTTCGAAGGCTGGTGACCGACGTCGGCATGGGCAAGGTGGGCATCGTGTTGGGCCTCGAGGTCTCCCGCTTGGCACGCAGTTCGAGCGACTGGTACCGGCTCCTGGAAATCTGCGCCATGAGCGAAACCTTGATCCTGGATGAAGACGGCCTGTACGACCCGGCGAACTTCAACGACCGCCTGCTGCTGGGACTCAAGGGGACGATGAGCGAGGCCGAACTGCACTTCCTGCGTGCTCGCATGCAGGGCGGGCTTCTGAACAAGGCGGGGCGCGGGGAACTGCGTGTGCCGCTACCCATCGGCCTTGTCTATGCGCCGGACGGCCGGGTGGCGCTCGACCCCGACCGCCAGGTGCAGGACACGGTGCGGCTTTTCTTCGAGACCTTCCAGCGCACGGGGGCGGCGACGGCGGTGGTGCGCGAGTTCGGACGCCTGGGCATCGGCTTTCCCCAGCGTCTCCGGCGGGGACCGCACAAGGGTGAGGTGCGATTTGTCCCACTCACCCACAGTCACGTCCTGGCAACGCTCAAAAACCCGCGCTATGCCGGAGCGTACGTGTTCGGCAGGCGGCGCGAGCGCAGGCTCCCCGGCGGCAAACTGCGCATCGAGCACCTGCCGCCGGACCAGTGGACGGTGTTCATGCCCGACAGCCACCCGGGCTACATCACCTGGGAGGTGTACGAGGGCAACATCCGACGTCTGCATGAGAACGCGCAGGCCTTGGGCAGCGACCGGCGCGGCCCGCCGCGCGAAGGGCCAGCAATGCTGCAAGGGCTGACGGTCTGTGGGGTGTGCGGGCTGCGCATGACCGTGCGCTACCGGTACGGCCCGCCTCGCACGGTGCCGATCTACGTTTGCCAACGAGAGAGCATCGAGCACGGCGATCGCCCCGTCTGCCAATCGATCGTGGGAAGCACCATCGACCAGGCAGTCGGGGACCTTGTACTCGAGGCGGTGTCGCCGGTGGCCCTGGAGGCGGTGCTCAAGGTTCAGGAAGAGCTCGGCCGCCGAGGCGACGAGGCCATGCGGGTCTGGCACGACGCGGTCGAGCGCGCGCGCTACGACGCCGACCTGGCCCGCCGCCGCTTCATGCAGGTGGATCCAGACAACCGGCTGGTAGCCAGTATGCTGGAGGCCGACTGGAACACAAAGCTCAGGACCTTGGAACAGACCCAGGAAGCATACGAGCAACGCAGGCAGACGCAGGCCCGAACCGTGGACGACGCGATGCGTGAGCGAGCCCGAACACTCGCGCAGGACCTGCCCCGTCTATGGCGGGATCCGGACACCCCCATCCGGGAACGCAAACGGATGGTGCGGCTTGTCATCGAGGACGTCACGCTTGTGCGCCAGGGGCCGAGCATCCGCATGCAGGTGCGATTCCGAGGCGGCGCAACGCGCGTCCTAGACGTTGTGGCGCCGCCTCCGGCGTATGAGGCGTACCGTACGCCGCCGGAGCTGGTGGCTGCATTGGACGAGTTGCTGAACGAGTACACCGACCAGGAGTGCGTGGACCTCCTGAACGGACGCGGTATCCGATCGGGCTACGGCCTGCAGTTGACGAGGTCGTTGGTGGTTCACATTCGCTCTACCTACGGCCTCAAGACGCATTCCGAGCGACTCCGGGCCAGAGGGCTTCTGACCGCGGCGGAGATGGCCACCCGCCTGGGTGTGGAGGTGAACACGGTACACGTATGGCACCGCCGTGGTCTTCTCAGGGCGTGGCCGGCCCAATCGCACGGGCACGGGTGGCTGTTCGAGTTGCCCGCCGATGATCTGCCTGGCCGGCACCAACGCAAACGGCGGTGGCTGGAAGGGCGGTCCAGGCCTACCGAGCGGACCGTGGCAACTGTGACCTCGCCTACGAGGCCGATACCTGTATTGCGCAATACCCAAAGCGCGGGCGGCGCCCAGCCGTGAAACGAGGTGGCGTGCGCACGCGCACTTGGACAGTCACCCTGACTGCGGCGGAATGGGAACTCGCCGAAGCTGTGCGCAAGGCGTCCACAGGAAACCTTGGGATGTCACGAGCGGAGTTCGTGCGAATGATGGTTGAGGAACGCGCCGAGCGCCTGAGGGACCACAACGATGCGGTGAGGGCGGCTCTCGAATGTCTCGATGAGGAGTACGCTCGCGATGAGCACGCCAGCCGCGTCGACCACGGCGGCCGACCGCCTTCAACGCGTTGGGCGTTACCCGACGACCGCTTGCCCTAAGCCGCCCCTGGGATCGAACTTCTCCCTGCCGGAGAGGAAGGCGAGCAGTTTGAAGTACAGCCCTTGGTCTGCGCCTCGCGCGCCACCTTGGGCACGAAGCCGTAGTGCTGAGCGAACGCCAGATACTCGGGCGCGAACACCGGCTGACCGTTCTCGTCGGCACCGATGACGAGCGCACTGGCCCGGTCGGTGAGCACCTCGTTCGGGACGCCTCCGGTGGTGCGAAAGGCATGGTCCAACCCTCGCAACCACGACACCCGGCTCTCGTCCGGCATGAACTGCATGTCGGCCGTACGGCTGTACCCAAGCGTGTAGTTGAACAGACGCAGCATCTGGCGACTCAGGTCCGGCAGCACGAGCGGGATGTCGACAAAGTCGGCCTGCGCCTGCTTGCCCGGCACCGTCTCGAACCGCACGACAGGCCGCGCCAGCACCCGCCGTGGACGGCGAGAGCGCACATACCGACGAAGCACGGTCATCCCGCCCGCGTACCCGCGCCCACGCAGTTCCTCCATGAGCACGGCGCAGTTGAACACGCCTTCACCCATCCGGGTGTCCAGGTACGCCTTGAACGACTCGAGCTTCGCGTCGCGCCGCACGCCGCCCCGGCGCTTGCGCGCCAGCGCGGTGAACGCTCGCCGGATGCAGCTGCGTACCGTCTTGCGGTCGTGCCTCACCTGCCTGGCAACCTCTGAGACCGACAGGCCGCGTTCCACCAGTTCGCGAATCTCCAATGCCTCTCCACTCCTTAGCAACGGGCGGCACCCTTCCTTGGCAGAGGTAGGTGCCACCCCGTTCGTTACGGGGTGGGGATTTTCATCGTGACGCTACTGGGGATTCTCACCGTGATGGCGACAGAAGGCCTTTGATGCGGTGCTGATCCTTCAACTGTACGGGTTGCCGCGTCCCTTGATCGCGAGCGTGCTGGGCAAGGGCGAGAGTCTGGTCGACGAATACCCGAAGAGATGCGGGACTACCTGCGAGCGAAGGGCGTGGCGATCCCCCGGGCCCTGCCGCAGAGCGGCTGATGGATGGAAAGCAAGGGGGTGAGGCGGTGGGCCAAGGGCAGGGTGACCAGTTCGTGATCGCTCGCAACCCGGACGCCCACACCCGCTTGCCGTACCTTGTCCGCCTGCCTGTCACTGGGGCTGGCGATGTGCTGCTTGCCACCCAGGGGATGTGGCCGTCGGGCAAGGACCTCTATTGCCATCCGGTGGACGTTTGGCCGGCCGGCGCCGACGTGATCGAGACAGTCGACGTGGAGCGCTCTTGGCGTAGCGGCGCGGCGGTGCATCTGATTCTGCGACGCCGGCGGGCCAGACGGTCGTTGTTCGTGTGGACGGAAGGTCGAGGCCGTACCTTGATCTTCTGGCGCAGCCAGACGTCGATGCGCAAGTCCCGTCCAGGCGTGCGCGTGCCGCAGGCCATGGGACTGGAACGGGCGATGACGGTCGCCGTGGACGTGCGCGAGCGCTACCCATGGCGGTTTGCCCGGCGAGGCGTCGAGACGGTGCGGCGGGAGCTCCCGGTCGGCGACTATGCCGTACTGGCCGGCGACCACGTCGTCGCGGCAGTCGAACGCAAGACGCCGGCCGATCTTGCCCAGAGTGCAATCGGTGGATCCCTGACCCTGGTCTTGGCGGAGCTGAGCCGGTCGGCCCATGGCGCCGTCGTCGTCGAAGGGCGCCTGAGCGACTTGATCAAGGAGGGGCAGCGTGGAGGAGTCCGGTCCGGGTGGCTGCTAAACGTGGTGGCCGCCTTGCAAGTGGCACACCCCGGCGTCGCGTGGATGTTTGCCGAGACCCGCGCACTTGCGGAGGACTACGCGTACCGCTGGCTCGCAGCAAGTGCCAACGAGGAGCGCAAGAGGCGAGGCGACCCGGCGTTCCCGGGCGATGCCACACCCGCCACCGACGCCGGGCCACAGGTCCGTGATGCACTTGAGCGCAGGACGATCGCTCTACGGGAAGCCGCGCGCGGCGTCATCTGGACCACCGCCACGTTCGCGGCGCATTGCCAGGTCTCCCACCCGACCGCTTGGAAGGACCTTCGGGCGCTTGTCGCCGACGGGCTGCTTGTGGTCCAGGGCGCCCATCGAGACCGACGCTACCGAGCACCCCCTTGATGGTCGCCATCGGGGTTTTCATTCCATCATAAGCAGGTTGACAGAGTCCGCCAGCAGGGGCAAATCGGACGCGGCTCGCTGTGCATATTGTAGGACTCTTATTTCGCGGCTATGGTCACACCGTAGACGTCGACAGCCTCGCCTCCCGGTGACCAGACGCGAACCTCCAGGTTGTTGTCCCTGGGCGGCAGGAGCGGTGCATACGTGAAGGGACCGATGCCGGAAAACACATGGCTCGCATAGGTGATGGTGTCCACGAACGTCCCACCAATGTCCCGCACTCCGTTGGTCCTCTCAACAGTGCGGCGAAACACTAGAACAGAGCCTGTGGCGTTCCACACCTCGACGCTTACGGGTCCGGAACTTGCCAAGCGAACCATCACCTGGTAGCGCCCTGGCGACTCTCGCCAGTATGCACCGTCCACTACGTAGCCGGGCTTGACTCCGCCCGCCATGTGCCAGGAGGACGCTGGACCGTGCACAACACGTGCGCCCCCGTCTGTCCCGAGCGCCCACCCAGGAACAGTCGTCGTGGTCGCTGGCATGGTGAGAGTCGGTCCTGGTCGGCCGGTAAACACGGCAATGGCGTCTCTGTCGGACAGAAGGCGCCACCCTGGAGCAGCAGCCAAGTAGGCTATCCGCGCCAAGTCCTGGTTTACAGTCGACTCCTCGATCCCCTGGTAAGGAGCGACAACTACACCGGTCACGCCACGGGTCGGGAAAGAGGACTGCCCCATGAAAGCGCGGATGTTCACGCGCCCCGCCAGCGTCCCGGCGATGCCTTGCGAGACGAGGACCTGCGCGCGGGGAGGAAGCGACCCGAGTGCGCGGGCCACTGGAGAGAGCGCGCCAGCCTCGACCCGGATCCACTCCCCTGGCAACTGCGGAATCCACGTGGCGCCCCACGCCACCGCCCAGAGCGAGAGAATGCCGGCGGAAACGGTGGCAATCCAAGCCCGTGGCCAACGGATTCGCGTCATCCACCAGATCGTGCCAACCGCGAGGAATGAATAGATGGGCACGTTCTGCATTCCCGGCCGGCCAAACAGGGGCCCACCGAGTTCGCCTTCGAGGAGCACAACGAGCGTCACACCGAGCGCCCACGGCGATAAAGCGCCGACGAGCCCATCGGGGGCGACGTTCGCGTACGTGTTGACGCGTTGGTTCCACAGCTCAGCAAGACCAATGCTCGGGCGGTGGAGAATGCCCAGTGCGATTTGATGGAGCGTCGGCGCCACCACCTGCTGACCGGCTAGGTAAGAGTAGGTGGACGACATCCCGGAGCTCTTGCCGGCGCCGATTGCCTCGATGAACACCATGTAGGCAGCGCCGACGGCCGCGTAAAGTAGGCCCGCTTGCCGCCACTGCCGGCCCGCGAGGGCCGCCGTTAAGCCAAGGCCAACAACATAGGTGGCGGACACGTCGCCGCACATGAGAGTCAGAACCATCCACACGACGCTGGCGCGCATCCGTTCCCGGTACAGCATCCACGCCGAAAGAACGATGAAGAACCCGGACAGGGCCTCGTTGTGGTAGTCGAACGCGGTCCCCCAAAGCGGCCACGGGTTCGCTGCACTAAGGGCGAGCGCGGCGAAGGCGAGCACCCATGACCACCGGGTGGCGGCGACTCGCGACGCTCCGATCACATCCAGTGCCCACAGGTACCCGACGAGGGAGGCACCGACCGTTGCCGCATCCTGAACCCACAGCAGCAGGGACGGCTGCGGCCACAGCCAGTACAGGACCGACATCGGCCACATGATCAACTCGAAGTGGCTCTGGTAAAAGAAGTTCTGTTCAATGGTGCTATAGGGATTCAGGTGTCCGTGCGCGATCAGCCACACCGCTTGCCAATAGATAGCGAAGTCATGCGTGAGGCTTCCGGTGGTCGCCTGTACTCCGCTGAAGATCGCAAGGCCTCCGAACTGGCCAGCGAACACGACCATGCCCACCTGCCGCCACTTCCCAAGGCCTAACCACCAGGCGACAACCCTTTCCACCGGCGGGACGTTGCCCCGGGCGGGTTCCGTCGCCACGGCCACCTCGACACCCCCGCTCGCTCTTTCACCGCCGGTACTTTCCGGCGCTCCCCACCAATGCCAACCCACCGGTGGCTCCGCCACCGCCTAGGTCCGCCCACTCGATCGCTCTCAACGCGCGCCTTCCACTGACGCTCGCAGCCACGATCGGCGGAATCTGTCGACTGCGCTGGCACTCCGCCTAAAGGCGCAGGCCTCCAAGCCACTTAGCAGCCCCGGGAAGCAGCAGCACAGCGCACGTCGCCACCCACAGTCCGAGGTTGACTAGACTTGGCACGTCACCAATGAGCAGTTCGTCCGGGTTCACTTTTGCGCCCGGGCGCTCGAGGAGCCACAAGTATCTCATCGTGCCATAGAGAACAAACGGCACCGTCAGGATTAGGCGCCCTGAACTCGCTGCACCATTAGCCCACACCGCGTAAAGGGCCAACAAGGGCGCGACAAGGACCGTGGAATAGGTTTCCAAGAGAGGTCGACTATACTGCACGAGCACGCGACGAGAGCCGTCGTGTGGACTACTCTCCTTGGCCACCAGTTCTGTCCGCCGCTTACCCACACTCATGAAAACCGTGGCCATCAGCAGCATTACGATTAGCCAAGGCGAAATTTGAATACCAGTAGCCAGACCGCCAACATACGCGCGTAAGCAGTAGCCTACGCCAAGCGAGAGAACATCGATCAATACCGCATGCTTTAACCACACCGTGTAAATGATGCTGTTGCCCATGTACAGCGCACCGACCAACGCCTCACCCCAGCCGATGCGGAGAAGGACACCTTCACCGCTTAGGAGTAGGCCGAGAGCCATGAGGCTTGCTACACGTGCCGACAAGTGCCCGGCGGCCAAGGGTCGGTGATTCTTGATCGGGTTCAGGCGGTCTCTTTCGATATCGAATAAGTCATTTAGAACGTAGACCCCACTCGACAGCAAGCACAAGGCTAACGCCACTTCGACGGTTGCGGGCCACAAACTCCACGCGGTTACGCGACCCGCGAATATCAGCGCAGCGAAGCACAGGCCATTCTTCACCCACTGACGCGGGCGCATCTCAAGCCACATAGCCCGCAAGGGTGTCATTCTTGAAGCATGGGGACGCAGCGTTGCCTGAATCAATCGCGCTCTCCCCTTCGTCTCAGGGTAACCGGGCTTGGACGCTGACCTGTTTCTGGGGGCGTCAAGGTGCGAAGCGAAGACTTAACGTCTGAGAGTACCCGTATGGATAAAAGTACGTGTTGTTCACGATGTTTGCTTCCAGGTAGAGTGGGTCGCTAGTGGCACGCGTTCCCGTAACGGTAAACGTAGCGACGCCGTTGGCGTCGGTTAGAGACTCGACGGTGGGTGTGCCCTGTAAGCTGCCGTTAATGATGGCCGTACCTTGCTCGACCCCCCTCTGCGCGTAGATTACTTGTCCAAGGTATACAGGAATGCCTGCGATCCTAACAGGCTGGTTGAGTTGGTTGAGGATCTGGGTGCGCACCGTCACCGGAACCCCGATGGGCACTAGGCGGTTCAGGGCCGTGGGCGACAACCCTAAGTGCCAAGTGGTTGGGACGAACGTGGGCGCTAGACTCACCGTCTCTTTGGTTGAGGTGAAGGCCACAACACGAAAGGCGGCGGTTAGCGGTGGCATCGCCACCGCGTTGGGCGCGGCCAAGACATATGTGGCCGTCTGGTGCGGCCCCAGGACGGCTGGGCCTGACAGTTCAATCCAAAAGGCCGATACAGCACCTGCATTCTCAACCGTGAACGCCGGATGCAGGACGTGAGTGGTTCGGTTGCTCACGACGGCAGTAACCTTGTCCACACGGGCGTATTGCCCGGACGTGTGCACATCCGTCATCGTGAGCGCCATGGGCGCGGGGTCCAAAAGCGCCGCGAACGCGGCTGCCACAGTCAGGAAGAGCGCCCCCCTAGCGGCCCAGAGAGACCTGGGGGTCGTCGTCGCGCCTTCGTCCGCTCGCGGTCGAATCGTTACGGCCGCCACCAGAGCGACGGGAGCGAGCATCGTCAGGTAGTTTGCGAGCGAGCGAGTGGGAAGCAGCAAGAACAGGGACGGTAGCAAAAACGTCCAACCGCGCAGGCGGGGATACGCGGCCACGAACCATAGGTACAGCGCCACGACCAGGAGAAGCGCGGCGTACGTGAACAGCTTGAGGTCGCCACCGCCAAGCCCGGCGAACAGTGTTAGCGAAATAAGCCCCTGACCACTCGGCACCGTGGGAAGCAGCAGGGGGGTGAGGATGCCCTTCACCCATCCACTGGGCGAGCCAACGATGAATGGCACGTTCGGCAGCACGAATGCGACCAGCACGGCACCAAGGTACTGAGCAGCTCGTCGCAAGCTGAAACGACCATCGATCCCAGTCCATCGCGCCTCCAGGGCCACACCGGTCACAACGAACGGCAACAGGAACCACGGGGTCTGCTTGACGGCCATGGCAAGGCCCAGAGCCAGCGGGCCCACCCACTGCCGCCAGCCGCCTTCACCGAAACGATCCCACCGGTATGCGGCAAGCAGGAGTAGAGGAAAGAACAGCGCGTCGGTGACGCCGCCGGACACATCACCGACATACACGCTAAGGCTGAGCCAAACGAGCGCTAGGGGCTTGAGCCGGGCCGGCAACAACGCCACCATGAGAATCAACCCACAGGCCCAGGCCCCGAGGTTGACCCAGTTGCCAACCTGCACCACCGCACCGAAGTGCATAAATAGCGCGTAGATCATGAACGCAAGCGAAGGGTAGGACAACTGGGTCACCGGGGCGCCGGTGAGTTGCCACGTGAAATTGTCAGGCGATTCCTGGAACAGGTTCAGCGACGGAGCCATCGATCTCAGGTAGGGGTCCACACCGTGGAGCCAGAGTTGCGCCGCGTACTGGTCGAAAGCAAGCTCGTCCGTTCCGTAGGACGGCATGTTCAGCATCTGCCCGTAGCCCCACATGAGCAGAGCAGCGGCCACCGCTACTACGCCGACCCACGGTAGGAGACGCGCCCACCGAAACGGCAAGTCCTTATATAGACTGGCCGCCATCAGAAGCAAGCCAAGTGCCGTGATAAAGACAGTCGGCGCCGTGAAGGCCGGCACCAAGTTCAGAAACCCCCACAACCGCAGGCCCCACAGCAGGACCATCATCCCGCCTAAGGCCTGAAGTGCGGTGGCTAGCAGCGCGGCGTCATCTCGGCCAGGGAGTAAGGCCACCGGCGCTGTCAGCTTGCCTCGCACAACTGACCGCATCCGCTGCTTCGGTTCAGGATCGCCACTCATGACGGAATCTTCACGGCCTGAAGATTCCCGAGCGTCGGCGTGCCGACTAGGTCGTAGAGGTCCGTGCCGTTGGGCGATATGGCAATCTGGGCGGAGTCCGCCGCCGCGGGTAGGGCGCGCTTGACCCCCTGCGTCGCCAGGTCGACGACCGCGATGTTGGTCTGCGCGGCGGTCCCCTTCAGTACGTAGAGAGTGCTGCCGTCCGGACTGATGGCAAGCGACCGCCCGGCTGTGCCTACGGAGAACGTGGTCTCTACCTGCCCGCCCACCGTAGCGATCTCACTCACGTTGCCGTTCGGTTCGAGGTAGTAGATACCGCTACCGTCCGGCGTCGGGACGATGGACACGGCATCGAGGGCAGCAGGAAGCGTGCTGGTGACCTTCCCCGTCTGGGCCGAGATCAGACTCACGCTGGCTGATTTGGACGTGACATCGAGCGCGTAGAAGGTGCTGCCGTCAGCGCTCGCCACTAGGCACCGGACGGCTCCGCCAAGCGGCACCGTCTGTTGCACACTGCCCGTTTGCGAATCGAGGAACTGTACAAAGCCGACGTTGCCAGATCCCGCCCCCAAGGCCAGCTGCCCGGTCGGTGATAGAGCCACCGACGTCGCGGCGCCCGTTACCGACACGCTGCCGACGATCTTTCGGCTCGATAGGCTTACCTGGTAGAGCGCCTTCGCCGTCGTGCTGCCGGCCAGAACCCAAACCACACCCTGAACGGATGGCGCTGTCTCTGCCAAGGAGCCCTTGGCCGTGGGTACGATGTAGGCCGGTCGAATCGGCTTTGGCGCATGCTTGGCGGGGGTGCCTCCCAACACGCTGATACCGCATCCCGTCAGGCCAACCGCCGCGCCGACTGTCACGAGCGCCCACCCGAGCTTGCCCTTCACGATTTCTGCGACGCCTCCTGAGGATTGACGTTCCAGGGGGCTGTTCCGGCCGCCGCCGGTCGCCACACCCACGATGAGAACACGCCATAGTTCCAAGCCGCGGCCACGACAATGCCAAAGAGGTTCGCTACGGCTCCAGGCATCCCGATCACGGAGTGGAGCAGGGCGACGATGGCGGTATCCAGACCGATGCCCACGACCTGCGTGGCAACGGCACGGACGGCCCGACCAACCGCCTGCCCTTCACGTCGGTCACGGTATGTAAATCGATCGTTCCATACAAAGTTCGAGACCATGGAAAGCGCGGCCGAGATCGGCGCCGCCAGCTCCGGCACGGCGCCCAGTCGGCCGAGGACCAGAAACGCGGCCTCGTTAAGCACGACACCGCTCGCACCTACAAGTGCGAAGGCGTAAAAGCGCCGGTCGTCCGGGCTGGCTCGAACGAGCCGCCACAACTGCCTGTACAGGTCGACAACCTGTCGTCCACCCAGCTTGGATACGCCGTAAACGCGGGCCGCGAATTGCAGGGGCACTTCGGCAGGGCGGTCGAATCGGCCCCGCTGCAGGACCTCGAGGAGGATCTTCCACCCCACCGCCTCCGGGCGTGCCTTTGTGAGACCCTCCCGTCGAAGCATGAAACAGCCACTCGTCGGATCCGTCAGGACCCGGGTCTTCTTGAGTGCCGCCCAAATCGTGGCACGCGCAACCAGGGAGATGAACTTGCGCAGACCATCCAGCCCTCCGTCGCTCCCCCCCGCGACGAACCGACTGCCGACCACCAGGTCGGCACCCCCATCGATCCGCGTCAGCATGCGCCGGAGAGTCTCGGGAGGATGCTGCAAGTCTCCGTCGATCACCGCCAGCACAGACCCGCGAGAGAGCTCAAAGCCGCGCAGAACAGCGCCGGACAGTCCATCAGAGATGCCCCTGTGCTCAAAGCGCACCGAAGCATCTTGGGCTACGGCACGTTCGAGAGCCGTCACGGTCGCGCAGTCGGTGCTGTCGTCGACGAACACCATCTCGTAGGCGACGCCCCGCAATGCCTCGCCAACCGCTACGCGTAGCGGTTCGATGTTCTCTGCTTCGTTCCGGGTCGGCACAATCACGCTGAGACGTGGCGACTGACTCACAACCTTGTCCCTCCCATCGCGGTCGCCGAGCGCCCGACGCCATGCGGCTTCAGGCTAGAGAGCCGTGCCACCCTTCGCCTACGGATCACCCAACCGCAACCCAACGGAAGGCGCCGCGTTCCCTTACTGTGTTTGTAAAATCTTGCCATGCCAGGGTCGTGCTTTCTCGTCAAATGCCGCCACGAATGCCCATTGCTGTCTCTCATTCGCCTTTTTGGGCCAAGTACCCTCCTAGGGAGAAGACAAGCAGCCCATCAGCCCGCACTCCGATCGGGTGCGTGGGCGGCGTTCACAGTTCGATCCGCCGCCAGCGATGACTACTGGCGGCGGATCGCGTGAGCCCCGTTCGAGGCCAAGGATCACCACATGCCGGTGTCTGTGCCAGTCGTTAGGCGACCAGCACGCTAGGGTCTAGCCCGCAGACGAGCTCGAACTCGAACTGGAGGACGAATTGGAGTTCTGGGGCACGGCCACCAGCACGTACGTCTCGTTGCGGTTCGCCGGGAAGACCCAGTTGTTCCCGACCATCTTCGCCTCGACACGGACGTAGTGGTAGCCCGTACCGGTACCGTTCTTGCGGATCGCGTACACGCCGAACTTTTCGGTGCCCGACGGGTCGTTGAGGGTGATGATCTCCGGCTTCTTGGACGGAGCCGAGGACTGCAGGACGAACGCGCCCACGACCTTCTCCGTGTTGCCAAACGTGTTCTGCAGCGACTGCAGGTTCGTGTTGCTGGGAACCTGGAGCGTTACCGTCCCGCCCTGGGTAAAGCTCTTGGGCAGGACCTTCACGTTGATGCTGATGGCCGTCTGCGGATTGGACGACGGCAGCGTGTACCCAAAGTTCGTAGACTGGCTCGGCTGGACCGGCTGCTGGGTGACAGGCTGCGGGGCCACCGAGTTTTGCACCGAACCCGCGTTGACCGGCGGCGGCGGAGCCACGGTCGCCGGCGGCTGCTGGTAGTAGGCCAGCGCCACACTGCTGAACACGCCAACCGCCGCGACGACGGCGGCGACGCCGGAAACGCTACGAACACCCTTCATCGACTTGCCTCCCGTTGGACCCGAAGCTTTACTTTCCAGGGCCAATGGCCCGGACGACCATCGACTCGTTGCCATTCGATTGTGCCGCAACGACCAGTCTCATGGTGATGTCACCATGGAGGTCCGGACGAAGGGAAGCATCGCCGAGGGCCTTGTCGATCCCCACCGTGAGGAGCCCCCAGCCGCCCACGGGACCCGGCTCGCCGACGACAGTAAGCGACGTTGTGCGATACAGAAACCGTCGTCGGCCGGCGCTCCGGACAAAGAGTACTTGTCTACCGTTCGACCCAGTCAATTCTAATCCTGCAAACGCCGTCCAGAAAGGGGGTTCGAGTGCACCCCGCGAAACGCGGACCTCGACGTCCAGCGGGTGGGTCCTGAGGAACGACAGACGCACCGTCTGGTCGAGCGAGGTCGCCCACCACCCACCACCCACGTTCGTTCGCGCCACCAGCCGGACGCCCTGGGGCGTACGCTGCACCCCGGTCAGGCCGCCGGGCGTCACCTGACCGCTCCAGCCCACGGGGAGCGTAACACCCGGAAGCACACTGTCGTTAGGCACCCAATAACGGAACCGCGGATTCACGACGCCGACCAGCGGCACATGGATGCGGAACAGGGGCGAGGGCACCTGTTCGCCGGTCGGCACCAGGCCGTCGACCACGATCGCCGCGCCGGGCGTGTCGGGAACCGCGGCGCCAAGGGTTGCCGCCTCGATGACCACGTTGGCCTGGGTGCCCGGGTCGAGCGTCCGGGGACCCGCCACCTGGCGCCAGAGGGTCTGGGTCTGGGCGCCGCTGACGAGCATGTAGGAGACGGCCTCAGGCAACGGGGCGAGGTTGGCAACGGTCAGACGGAGCCGGGACAGCATGTCGGTATGCGTCGGGTCCATCGCGGCGACGATCCGCACCCGGATGGGCGGATGGCTGACGGCCAGCGCCAGTCCGCCGAGCCCGGCGACCGCCACGCCGCCGGCGGCAACCGCCGCCACCAACGTAGCGCCCCATCGCCGGGCGCCCACCCAGACGGGTAGCCGCATCGCGCTCGGGTGCCAGAGCACGAAGGCGGCGAACGCCGGTGCCTCCACGAACCCCCAGTAGTTGGCGAGCGAGCGGGCGGCGACGAAGTAGGCCCCAAGCGGGAGGATCCAGAGCAGGGCGGGTCCTTTGCGGTATAGTGCGGCGGCCGCGGCGAGCGCCGCAATGAGGGCCCCCACCGTCAGCAGCTCAAAGGGGGCGCGCGCGACAAGCCCGGTCAGCGCGACCGACGCCGCGCCCTGGCCATAGATGACCAGATGCGCGATGAGCGGGCTGAGGCTGCCGTACAGCCACGACCTCGGGCTGAGAACCATAAACGCAAGGTTCGGCAGGAGGAAGGCGCCGAGTCCAGAGGCGACCGCCTCGCCCACCGCGCGCAGCGGGCTCTCGCCGGCCGCGTCCGCGTCGTACGCCCGCCCCAAGAGAAGGAATGGCGCGAACACCCACGGCGTCTGCTTGATCGCGCAGGCCAGGCCGAATAGGGCAAAGCTCCAGCGCGGGCGCCTGCGAAACAGCGCCACCGTGCCGATGAGAAAGGGAACGTAGAGGATGTCGGTGAGGCCGTTCAAGGCGAGGTAGACCACGTTGCGGTCGACGAGCAGCGCGAGGGGCGCCACGTAGCGCCACGGCTCCGGGAGGACGAACGCCAGCAGCGCGAGGGATACGCCCAGGGCCGCGATCAGCGTCCACAGCGGGTCGGTCACGCCGAGCAGACGCGCCGGCTCCAGCAGGAGCGCGCCCAGGGCCGGGTAGCTGAAGCTGGTAACGACAGACCCCGTGAGGGTCGGCGTCGTCTCTGCGGCCGGCACCGAGTAGCGAGCCAGGGATGGTGCCATGGAGATCAGGTAGGGGTTGCGCCCGTGCAGAATGAGTCGGGCCGCATACCGGGTGTACGCAAGCTCGTCCGTGCCCGGCTGGACGAAGGACGTCAGGTGCAGGTACACGGCGTACGTCACCAGACCGGCGACGGCGGCGAGCGGCACCAGCCAGCGCAGCGTCCGGGTCCACGCCATGGCGCTTGCCAGCAGCACGCCAAAGGCAAGCGCCACCAGGGCCACGTCTACCCACTGCCAGCCGGCCTCCAGCCAGGAGGGCCCCGTGCTCCATAGGCGGTAGGCCGTCCACAGGAGCCAGAACCCGATCAGCAGGCCGCCGATCTGGGAAAGGTCGGGCCAGGTCGCCGGGGACCGGTTCTCCGCCTCGTTCACCGAGGAATGCACCTCTTGACGCCCTTCGCGCTGATCTCGTCCCGCAACAGGGAGTTTCCTAACCGCGGCGACCTCGCCGGCCGCACCTCACGGTCGACACGGCAACCGGACATCGCCGATGGGTCACCTATCCCGGCGCTGGGGCGGGTCGCACGCGGCGCGAGGCGGAGGGTCGGCGCGCGCCGCCGGCACAGGCCGCGGCCACGCAGCCAGCTCGCTGTGGTCCTGCCGGACGGCGTGCCGGCGCGGGCCTGCACGCGCACCTCCACGCCGACCCCAGGGTCCTGCCGCTGTCAGGCCGCTCCCGCCGCCGGGGCGCCTCGGCATGAACCGACGCGGAGCCGCGTTCCTACGTGGTTAGGCTGTGCCCTGTCGAATTCCTCGTTCGCACATCAAGCCAGGGGCCGGAAGTCGCCTGGCGCACTCCGGACCCCCGGCCGACAACGTGACACGACACCATGTCGCAAGCTGTCCATCTTCGGAGGCGACGGTCCGGGCCCCGGCGCCGCTCCCCACGGATCGAAGGTGGATCGAAGAGGGTCGGCGCACCGCCCGGGCCAGGTCGGTCCGGACGACTGCACGCGCCGCCTGCCCGAGACTACGCCTCGTCGAGCTCCCTGACCTTGAACGGGGCGCTCAGGCGGTCGAGGCGCTCGAGCGCGTCCGCGTCCAGGTCGACATCGGCGGCACCGGCGTTCTCCTCGAGCTGGGCCACCCGGGTCGCGCCGGCGATGGCGGTCGTGACGCCGGGCTGACGGATCACCCACGCCAGGGCCACCTGGCTGGGCGCGATGCCGCGTTCGCGGGCGAGGTCGACGACGCCCTGGGCCAGCGCGATCTTCGCCTGGTTGTTCAGCATCGTCGTGGCGTACGCGGGGATCTTGCCCGCCCGGGTGTCGGGCGACGGCTCGGCCCCGGGCTGGTACTTGCCGGTCAGAACGCCGCCGGCGAGCGGCAGGTAGGCGATGATGCCGATCCCCTGGTCGAGGCACATCGGCACCAGCTCGTCCTCGATCTGCCGGTCCGCCAGCGAGTACGACGGCTGGACGCTGATGTACGCCTCGAGACGCTCGCGCTCGCTGATCGCCAGCGCCTTCATCAGCTGCCAGGCCGGGTAGTTGGAGCAGCCGATGTACCGCACCTTGCCCGAGCGGACCAGGTCGTCCAGGGTGCGCAGCGTCTCCTCGAGCGGGGTTCCGGGGTCGAACGCGTGGATCTGGTACAGGTCGATGTAGTCCGTCCGCAAGCGGCGCAGGCTGCCCTCGACCTCCTGGAGGATGTGCGAGCGGGACGAGTTGGCGCGCATCGGCGTGCCGAGCACGATGCCGCACTTGGTGGCGATGAGCGCCTCGTGCCGCCGGCCCTCGAGCGCCTCGCCGAGGACCGATTCGGAGTTCGTCTGGGCGTACACGTTGGCGGTGTCGATAAAGTTCACGCCGTGGTCCAGGGCCGCGGCGATCACCTCGCGCGAGGCCTCGGGCGTCGCCCGCCCGCCGAAGTTGTTCGCCCCGAGGCCGATCACGGGAACCTGGAGTCCGCTTCGTCCCAACGGCCGCGTCTGCATGGGCACGCTCCTTCTAGGTATGGCGATCAGGACGGAAGGCGTGCCTCGTCGAACCGCTCCAGGAGGAACGGACGGCTCAGCGCGTCCAGGCGCTCGAGCGCGCCCGTGTCCAGCTGCACGTCGGCCGCCTTGGCGTTGTCCTCGACCTGGGAGACCCGGGTGGCGCCCGCGATCGCGGTGGATACCGCCGGCTGGTGGATCAGCCAGGCCAGGGCGACCTGGGACGGGGTGGCGCCGAGTTCCCCGGCGATCTGCGTCACGCCCTGGGCAAGGGCCATCTTGTGCTCGCCCTCGAGCATCTTCCGACCGAACGCGGGGGACTTGGCCGCGCGCGAGTCGGCGGGCGGCTCCTGGCCGGCTGCGTACTTGCCCGTGAGCAGCCCGCCCGCGAGCGGGAAGTAGGCGATGACGCCCACGCCCTGGTCCAGGCACAGCGGCACCAGCTCGTCCTCGGGCACGCGGTCGGCGAGCGAATACGACGGCTGCACGCTCACGTAGCGCTCGGTACCCAGACGATCGCTCACGGCCAGCGCCTTCATGAGCTCCCAGGCCCGGTAGTTGGACGCCCCGACGTAACGGACCTTGCCCGACCGGACCATGTCGTCGAGGGTGCGCAGGGTCTCCTCGAGCGGCGTGTGCGGGTCGAAGGTGTGGATCTGGTAGAGGTCGATGTAGTCGGTCCGGAGTCGCCGCAGGCTCGCCTCAAGCTCGCGCATGAGGTGGTAGCGCGACGAGCCGCGGTCGAGGGGACCCTTCCCGGCCACAAGGCCCGCCTTGGTCGCCAGGATCGCCTCGTGGCGTCGTCCGGCCAGGGCCTCGCCGATGATCGTCTCCGACTGCCCGCCGGTGTAGATGTTGGCCGTGTCGATGAACGTGATGCCGTGCTCCAGCGCGGCCGCGATCACGTTCCGGGAGTCCTCGGCCGTCGCCCGGCCGCCGAACGCGTTGGTGCCCAGTCCCAGCACGGAAACCTCGAGCCCGCTCCGCCCAAGCCTGCGAACCTGCACGCACCCGTCTCCTTTGTCTGCCTGGCGTGCGCCCCGAACGCGCCACGTTCACTCTACCGCACGGCAGCGCCTTGCCGGACGGATCGCGTGCGGACCCCAGCGAATCCCTGCCGGTCGGTCGCGCGATCGCTCCGGCCAACCACCCGACGCTGCTCTGTCGGCCTTGCCGCCGGCGTCGCACCGCCGGCCGCCCGCTGCCCAGGCCGTCGGCAAGGCGCTGCGGCGCGGCTACGTGCGCGCGGCCTCGACCGCCGCCCGGCGCCGCCGCTTCTCCGCGTACATGGCGCGGTCCGCCTTGTCCATGAGGTCGAAGAAGTCCCCCGCCGGTCCCGACCAGGCCCACCCGGCGCTGAGCGACACGTCGGCCGTCGCCTCATCGCCCACGTCCCCCGACCCGGCGGCGGACAGCCGGGCGGCGACGGCCTCGGTCGCCTCCCGCTCGCGCCCGGGCAGGAGAAGAACGAACTCGTCCCCGCCCAGGCGCACGACCCAATCGTCCGGCCCGCAGTGCCGATGGAGCCGGTCCACCACATGGCAGAGCACGCGATCCCCGGCCGCGTGGCCGAGCGCGTCGTTGATCTGCTTGAAGCCGTCGACGTCACACAGGACGACGCCCAGCGCACCGGACTGCAGGCGGGCCGCGGCGTACTGCTCGCCGGCCGACCGGGACCGGGCGCCGGTCAGCTTGTCGCGGTTGAGTTGCCTGGCGACACGCCTAACCTCGCGCTCGAGCTCGTACCACAGGACCGCCATGACGAACAATCCGGCCACCCAGGACGTGGGGTAGGGCGTGACGTGGCGCTGAACCCAGACCAGGTCGTTGAAGATGCAGGCCCAGACGCCGACCGCCGCGGCCAGGTAGAACCAGCCGCGCCGGGACACCCCGAAGCGGCGCACGTGCCGGACGAGCACGACGAGGCCGAATGCGAACGACGCGATGAACGTGGGCCAGCGCAACACGACGGGCCAACCGGTCGAGACCACCATGATGTACCCGTCGGGAACGACGTGCAGGCGCTGCACCAGATGGACCCCCGGCACCAGGAAGATGACCACCGAGGCGACGGCAACGACCCACACCCACCGGTACCACCGTGGCACGTGCCGGTTGATGACTTGGAGCTCCGCCTCGATCAGTCCGGCCATCGCCGCGAACATCACGCCCGGGACGAACTGTGCCCACCATTCGGCCGCGGCGAAGGAGCGGCTGCCGATCATCGCACCGAACACCGACCACAGGGCCGCGCCGCTCAGGCCAAACCGCGCGAACACCTGGGCCGTCGCGCCCCAGTAGGTGCCTGCGTACGTGAGGAACAGGCAGGCGGCACACAAACTGAGGAACGCCGTCACCCAGAACGGCAGCATGGCCACCGGTATGGTTGCCGTGTCGGTCCCTCCTGCGAACCCGATCGGAATGTTTGCACGTTGGTTGGCCGCCCGGGCCACAATTCCTGGTGTCGAACGGGGCGGTCTACGCGATACCCGCCGGCAGGGGTGTCTCCATGACCCGCGCCAGGTGCGCCATCGTCACGTTGGCGCCGGTGATCACGGCCACGACCGGACCGGTCCCGCGCACCTCGCCGGAGAGCAGCGCCGCCACCGAGGCCGCCGCGGACGGCTCGGCGAGAACGCGCTCGCGCTCCAGGAGCAGGCGCATGGCCGGAAAGAGGTCGTCGTCCGCCAGGCGCACGACGACCTCGGCGCTCGCGCCGACGATGCCCAGGGTGCGCTCGGACACGGTCCCGGGGGCGAGCCCGTCCGCGATCGTGTTCACGCGGTCGAGGGCAACCACCCGTCCCTGCGCGAGGGACCGGATCATCGCGTCCGCCCCGTCCATCTGCACCCCCACGAGGCGCGCCGACGGTGCGCCCACGGCGAGCGCCGCAGCCACACCCGACGCCAGACCTCCCCCGCCGATCGGCACGACAACCTGCTCGACGTCGGGCAGGGCGTCGACGATCTCCCGACCGACCGTGGACGCGCCGGCAATCACCGTCGGGTCGTCGAACGGGTGCACCCAGCGGGCCCCCGTCGCGTCCGCGAAGGCATACGCCTTAGCGGCGAGGTCGTGGAAGGTGCTGCCGCCCAGGACGACCTCGGCGCCCTGGGCGCGCATCGCCGCCACCTTGACCGGGTTGGCCTTCTCCGGCGCGAACACCGTCGCACTGCGGCCGAGTCGTCGCCCGGCGAAGGCGACGGCCAGCCCGTGGTTTCCGGCCGATGCCGTGACCAGCCCGCCCTCCAGGCCCTCTTCCTCCATCTCGGCCGCCTTGGCGACCGCCCCCCGGACCTTGAACGCGCGGATCGGCGTCACGCTCTCCAGCTTCAGCCACACCGGCCGCCCGAGCAGGTCGGACAGCGACGCGCTCTCGACCAGCGGCGTGGGCGGCATGACCCGCCGCACCGCCGCGAGGGCCGCATCCATGCGCGACCGTGTGAGCCCCGTCGCCTCGATCCGCTGTACCCGATCGCCAGCCATCCCGCCCATCGGACCGCCCCCATTTCCCTGCTGTCGGCGTGGAAGCGATTCAACGCGCGCACCCGGATTCCATGGTCATCTCGGACCCATCGGCCGCGATCCACGGTTTGCCAATTGTGGTTGACACTCCCGCCAGTGGCGTTGGCAGGTGCGCGAGGGCCAGCGGTGAACCGTGCACGGACTCGATCCCGAAAGGATGGACAACGTGCTTCGATGGACCCCGTCGCGTTCCCGGCTGGCGGTCGGACTGGGCGCCCCCGTCCTGGCTGCCGCCATCATCCTTGCCATGGCGTCCACCGCCCCTGCCGCTCCCGCCCCGGGACGCAACGCCGGTAGCGAGACGCTGGTGCTGACGCCCTATTCGGGCCAGCCCATCGACCTCCCGGTGTCCGCCTACAGCTTCGACGTCGAGCAGGTTCTGAACATCGGCTCCCAGGCCTCGGGCGCCGGTGCCGGCAAGATCACGTTCAACCCGCTGACCGTCACGACCGCGCCCGACGCCAACACCCCGGCGGTGTTCCAGGCCGCCGCGACCGGACAGGCGTTCAAGGCGGCCGAGCTCGTGATTCCGACCACGGGCGGCGCCGTCGAGACCTTCGACTTCTCGCTCGTGGCCGTCAAGACGGTGGCCTGGGCCGGCGGCAGCGCCGGCGGCGGCCCTGGCGACGGTCCCGGCGCCCAGGCATCCACCGAGACGATCGCCTTCGAATACGGCGCCCTGCGCGTCTCCTACGGACAGAGCGGGCAGACGCCGCAAACCTCGTTCGGCTGGAACCGGGTGAACAACTCGAGCGCGGGCGCGTAGCGCGAGCATCGGACAACCCGGCGCATGCTCCCGGCGAACGGTGACCCGCACCGTTCGCCTCTTCGTGTGCGCTCTTGGCGTCCGCGCCGCCGCAGGAAACCCTTCCCAGGCGGGGAAGCCTCCCGCGCGCCACGACCACGCGACGGCCACCGGGCAGCCGGCCCGACGCCGTCGGGCAAGGGGGTACAGGCAGGCATGAAGGCCCTGCTCGTCGACCCGGTTCCGCAGGTCCTCGTGGATACCATGCGACGCCAGATGCCGGCCGGGCATGTGCTCGAGGCGGTGGCGGACGACTCGGAGGAGGAGCTGCGCCGGCAGGCCGCCGACGCCGACGTGTTCCTGGTCGTGCACCGCACGATCGACGCCGCGGCGCTCGCCCACGCGCCGAACCTTCGCTTTATCCAGAGGTTCGGCGTCGGCTACGACAACATCGACGTCGACGCCGCCCGTGCGGCAGGGGTCCTCGTCGCCTACGCGCCGGGCGCCAACGCGGCCGCCGTGGCCGAGCACGCGGTGATGCTGATGCTCGCCGTCCTGCGCCGCCTCGCCTACAGCGAGGAGGCGACCCGCCGGGGGGAGTGGCCGTTCCAGGAGATGCTCGCCGCCCGCGTCCGCGACCTGGACGGGGCGGCGGTGGGGCTCGTCGGCATGGGTGCGACCGCGAAGGCGGTGGCCGCGCGACTGCGGCCCTTCGGCTCGGCCGTCAGCTACTTCAGCCGCCGGCGCCTCGACCCGGACGTCGAGCACGACCTGGGCGTACCGTACACGCCGCTCCCTGCCCTTCTTGCCGGCAGCGACGTCGTCAGCCTCCACCTCCCGCTCACCGACGAGACCCGCGGCATGTTCGGCCGGGACGCCCTCGCCCAGATGAAGCCCGGCGCCGTGTTGGTCAACACCGCGCGGGGAGCCCTCGTGGACGAGGCGGCGCTTCACGACGCGGTGGCGTTCGGTCACCTGTTCGGCGCCGGACTCGACGTGCTGGCCGACGAGGCGGCCGGCGGCAACCCGTTCGCGGACCTTCCCAACGTGGTCGTGACGCCGCACTACGCCGGCGCGAGTGCGGGCGCACAGGCGCGGATCATGCGCACCGGGATCGCCAACGTCATGCGCTTTCTCGCCGGCGAGCGCCCGGAGCATCTCGTCGAGCGTCAACCCTAGCGACACGCCTGCCGCCCTACCCGACCGGGCGGCTGCGCACCTCGACGGCGCCCCCGTCGTCGCCGATGACGAGCGTGTCGGCAAGGCCGACGAACAGGCCGCTCTCGACCACGCCCGGAACCGCCTTCAACGCCGCCTCCAGCCCCGCGGGGTCGTCGACCGGGCCGAAGGTGCAGTCCAACACGCGATGGCCCTCGTCCGTGACGAACGGCAAACCGCCCGCCAGGCGCAGCTCCGGCCGCCCGCCCAGGCGCTCGAGCCGTGCGGCGGTCTGGCGCCAGCCGAACCCCACAACCTCCACCGGGATGGCCCCCCGCCCGAGTCGCTCGACCAGTTTGTCCCGGTCGACGACGATCACCCTGCGGTCCGACGCCAGCGCCACCAGCTTCTCGCGCAAGAGCGCTCCTCCCCCGCCCTTGACCAGGTCAAGCGCCGGAGACGCCTCGTCGGCACCGTCGATCGTCAGGTCGAGCCTGGGCACGTCCTCGAGGGTGACGAGGGGGATCCCCAGGTTCCGGGCCGTGGCCTCGGTACCCCTGGACGTCGGCACGCCGCGCACCCGTAGGCCCCCCGCGACCCGCCGACCGATCGCCCGCAGCGTCCAGTAGACGGTCGACCCCGTGCCGAGGCCGAGGGTCATGCCGTCCTCGACCCACGCCGCCGCCGCCTCCCCCGGCTGTCCGCCTGGCCCGCTCGACATCCATGGGCGTCGCCTACCCGGTTCCCGCCGGCTGCTGCCCGGCCCGGCGGGCGGCGCCGACCACGTACGCGGTCAGAAGCGCAGCCGACGGCACCACGACCACGAGCGTGCCCAGGGCGTAGACCCAGGCGATGTCGCGCGCCATCGCGCCGGTCGTGAACGCGGCCGCGGTTGTCACCTGGCCGCGCACCAGCCAGGGCACCTGGCTGAGGCCGAGGGCGATGAACCCGCCCAGATACATCGCCGCGGACAGGGCGGTCGCCAGCGCGCCCGCCCTGCCGGCGGCCTGGAGGGCGACCGAGGCGGCAAGGCACGCGAGCGACAGGGCCCACAACCAGGCGTGGGCGACAATCCCGACGCGGGCGCCCGGGACGCTGCCCGCGTACACGGCCAGCGCCAGGAGGGCGACGACCGCCACCGCTCCGCCAAAGCCCAGGGCCGCGCGCCGCGCCGTCCGCCGCGCGCCCTCCTCGCGCATCAGGGCGGCGAACCACTCGACAACCGTCGCCCCCAGATGGAGTTCGGCGGCGAGCGCGAGGAGCATGAACGTGAGCGTGAGCGGCCGGCCGACCAGCCCGACGAGGGAGTAGCGCACGACCCCGCCGACGACGCGCACGCCCTGACCCTGGAGCACGGTGAAGAAGGTCATCGCCGGCAGGGGCGTGAGCAGTCCGACGACGCCGAGAAGAAGCGGCGCGACCAGGCCGCCCACGCGCCCCAGGGAGGCGACCCGGATGTGGCGCATGGCGAACCCGACGTAGCGGGCGCTGAGCAGGGCGAAGGTGATGCCCAGGGGGATGAGCAGCACCGCCGCGTACACGTTGATCACCCTGGGGAAGAACGCCTCCATGCCGAGCAGAAGCAGGATGAGGTAGCCGTTCACCGCCTCCCACACCGGCGTGGCATAGGCCTCGACAACGCGCTCCAGTGCGGGCAGCCGGCGCACGTACGCCCAGGCCAGGAACGCCCCCGCGCCGAGGTCGATGGCCAGGATCACTCCGTAGACCGCGAGCAGCAGCCACATGAGGAGGAGCGCCACGTTCGCGCTCATCGGACCGCCGCCGGAGGGGCCGGCTGGGTCGCCTGGGTCGCGCCGGCGCGCACGATCCGCACAACCGCGTACGGCGCGGCCGCGAACAGGAGAACGAGCAGGACGAGGATGCCCCACCCGATCACGGCCACACCCGGAGCGTGCGAGATGCCGGCGTCCACACGCATCACGTCGTAGATCACCCAGGGCTGGCGGCCGAACTCGTCGACGAGCCAGCCCGACTCCATGACCACGACCCCGGCCGGGCCCGCGGCGACCGCGGCGCGCAGCAGCCACCGGGGCAGCTCCGGCAGGCGGTGGTGGGCGTAGGCGACGACCGCGGTGGTCAGGAGGAGAAGACTGCCGACGCCGACCATCAGGTCGAACAGGAGGTGTACGAGCGCCGTCGGCGGCCACGTCGAGGGAGGGAAGCGCAACAGCCCGGTCACCGGGTGGCGCAACTCCCCGAACGACAGCCAACTGAGCAGGCCCGGGATGTCGATGGCGCCGTAGATCGTGTGGTGCAGCGTGCTGACCAGGCCGCCCAGGGCCTCCGGCGCGTAGCGCTGGGTGTGGAACAGTCCCTCGATCGCGGCCAGCTTCTCCGGCTGGTGGACGGCCAGCCACTTGCCCGCGGCATCGCCGGTGATCACCGATCCCAGGAGCGCAAGGCCCCCCGTCCATGCGCTGAGCGCGACGGCCTTGCGCGCCGCCGGTCGGGGGATACCCCGGCGCAGCAGGTCCAGCGCGGCGAGACTGAGGAGCAGGAGCGCCACGGTCGCGTAGGCCGCGCACATCACATGCAGCAGTTCGATGCCCGATCCCGGCGAGAACATCGCCCGCCACGGCTGGACGTCGACCACCCGGCCGTGGACGATGCGAAACCCCGACGGTGCGTTCATGAACGCGTTCACCAGGGTGATGAGGAGACCCGAGGCGGCCGAGGCGACCACGATCGGGATCGACGTCCACCAGTGCAGCCACGGGCTTTGGAACCGATCCCACCCGTACAGGTACATGCCGATGAACGCGCCCTCGAGGACGAAGGCAAACCCCTCGATGACGAACGGCAGGATGATCACCTGGCTGGCGACCGCCATGAACGGCGCCCACAGGATGGCCAGCTCCACCGCGACGAGCGTTCCCGTCACGGCCCCCACCGCAAACACCACCGTGAAGGCGCGCGAGCCCTGCCGGGCCAGTCCCAGGTAGTCGGCGTCACCGCGACGCAGACCGAGGTACTCGGCCACGGCAAAGAACAGCGGCAGGGCCATGCCCGCCATGGCGAGGATGATGTGCAGGCCGAGCGTGAGCCCGAGAAGCATGCGTACCACGCTGTCGAGCGGCATGTGCCGAGCATAGCACCCGCCGCGTAGCGTCGTCGGACGTCGGACGTCTTGGAGGGCGAGGTCGCCCGGCGACGGGTGCGCAAGCGATCGCCGTGCAGGTGCGGCTCCCCGTCCCCGTCGCCATGCGACCCTCCCGGTCCCGAGGCCGGCGCCGTCACCCTTGGTGCCCCCGGGCGGCTCCTGTCCCGTCGAGCGACCACGGGGGAACGTCGTCGCGTGGCCGGCGCGAAAGTGCGCTGCGCGCCCGTAGACCGGTCGGGTGGCTGTCGGATTTGCCCGCGTGTCTGGGCCAGTCGGGCGCGGTACACGCGGCGCGAGAGGGGATGGCACCGTGCTCGACGTCTCACGCGCGACCCTGGCCGAGGCGTGCCGGACGTAGGGATCCGCGAGCTGGCGTTGTCCGGATCGGCCGCCCGCGATGGCGACCGACCCGACAGCGACGTGGACGTGCTGGTCGACTTCGCGCCCGAAGCCCGTCCGACGCTCTTCACGCTTGCCCGCCTGCAGGAGGAACTCGGGCGGGTTCTCCCGGGGCGGCAGGTGTAATCGCCAGCGCTTGGTGAGACGGGACCACAGACAAATGCTCACGGTATTTGATACCAACGGACAGACAACCGGGCGCCGTCCTCAAAGAGGGCGGCGCCCGGTTGCTTCCTTGCAGG
>Ga0080006_1127509_pt1 | contig 26317 bp, 23 predicted proteins | sample RS3BMetagenome_FD_69209 | JGI IMG/M metagenome (GOLD analysis project Ga0080006, IMG submission 69209) | Ferric oxide microbial mat and aquatic microbial communities from Rainbow Spring, Yellowstone National Park, USA - RS3B (SPADES... ...
AAATCATAACATATTAGGAAAATTGTACATAACGTTAGCCACGAATAATGACAGAAAGCAATAAGCTAAAACGAATTTTAGTGGTTGCCCCACACTATGAAATGCTGAATATCAAGTACCTGATTGCAACCCCCAAATTGCCCAAAATATGGCGCCGCAACTTTAGCTAGAAACCTCCCTAACCATCGCATCACAACAGGTCTTTAAGACAACTAAAAAACATAGTTCGCTGGATGACAACCCATAACGGGCGACTTCCACGCCGCATACTCTAAGAGAAAAATGCTTTTTACATCCCTCTAGATTTTCTAGAGCTACTCATACAGTTGTACACCAACTGGAGGTAATACATTTTTAGACTTATCCGGACCGCGTCCTCCCTTGTGAATTGGCTTTTATGAAATATCTAATCGTTGTATCTCTATGAGCTATTTCCTTTTAATCAAAATTTAACCAACATGTCGGAGGATTTATATATATTGCATAATTCGTTCTATGGTTAGGGCCGCTATGATAGTTGCCCTATTATTGGGTTCTCTAGCGGTGCCACTCACTCCTTTTACATACGGTCAAAGCAGCAGTAGCTGTAACGTGGATATCGTGCATGCGGTTCTTGTTGGGCGTCAAGGTAAACATGTGTCTTACAATGTTAGTGACATCCCCCAAGCGTTTTTAGCCGAGCTGTGTCAGGATGGCGATGCTGGTGGAGTGGGCGCTGTGGTTTCGTATTCCTCAAACTCCTCCGTGGTCGCTGCGTTTAGTGGGCCCAACCTTAGTTTAGCTTTGATAGAACCAGCTACCGTGTAGTGTTTGAGAATGGCTCCACGGCTAGTGGAGACCTGTGCACGATGGTATATCAACACACATTAGTTAACTACTCGATAAGTGTTATATCTATTTATTTAAATGGTTACGTAGTCACAGAAGCCGGATACAATGACCGCAACGACACCTTGGTAGGCGACGTCTACTTGATGAGGAACACTAGCTATAGCGGGTACTTTTCAACTCTTTCAGAAGCCGTTGAATACATGGCCGAGCTCTATCATGATAACGGGTCGCTCACACTCTCAATGCGCTACCACAACATCGCACAATCTCTAAGCACTATTTACAGGTTTCTAACACACACAGTCGCTTCTAGCCTACTTGTCTCTAATTCTGTGTCTTTGGTTATGGATAGTGAAATAAGCTGTGCAACGTGTGAAGCCCTTATATATTTGGCTGCGGCAGTGGGGTGTGGGTTAGCAATTTACTTAACATTTGGTATAGGATTACTTCTGTGTGAAGAACTACTTGGCTTCTATCTGATTGATGCCTCTGCTTACGCTGCTTGTGCAAGCTTAGGGTATTGTTAAGAGGTGGGGTTTTTGAGCGCGTCATCGGTTAGGCGGACGGGTGTTAACCACCTACTTTATACCTTGCTGGTGATTCTCTCCACACTCCTTGGGGTGGGTATCATTGCCGCGGCGGGGAAGCTCACTCCATTGGCCATTGGACTGTTTGTGGGGGTGGCGGCATTCGCGATTGTAGCGGTCGAAATACCCAGACCAAGGAGGCTTAAAACGCGGCGTGCACTATACGTGTTCACGTTCGCAGTTTGGGGCTTACTCGTCAATATATTCATCCTCATTCCCTTCTACAACTCCCCCCTCCACTCAGTGATTAGCGCGATGCCTGATGTTGAGCGATTAGCCTTATTCACTTTGCCGGGAGCGGTCTTGGGTGCGCTACTGGGTGAATGGGTTGGGAGGAAGCTGGGATACAGTTTGCCCAATCCTCCTTAAAAATTATAAACCCAGTAGGGCTAGTTTTGAACACTTTTGCCATCTAACTGTGATTTTTAAATTTTAACGTGACACCCACAATGGTCTTCGGATTAGCTGACAGTCAACGTGGCAGTCACCCCCTTCCGGACACGTGTGGAGATTTGGCAGTATCCCATTAATCCAGTAATATTTAAAAAGTAATATTCATACTCTTCGTGTGAAACAGGAGGCTCACCGTCTTCCAACTAGCTATTCGCTTCTACTAATTAACTCGGGCCTGTCGCGTTTCGGTGTGTCCACATTTAACCTCGTGATAATTTGGGTCATACTGCAGGCGACCCATAACGCGTTTTTGGGAGGGTTGGGCGACGGCGTACTCTCACTACCGTTGTTCCTAAGCTATGCTGTGGGGGTAATAGTGGACAGGTCTAACAAAAAGAAGGCGCTTGCGGCTCTCTCGGGTATCGCTAGGTCACTCTCACTGGGTGCAGTTTTCATTGGTATAATGCTTAGAAGCACACTCCTACTACTCATTTCACTTTATTCCACAGCCTTTATAATCGGTTTCACGTCAGATGTTATGAACGCTGTCAGAGCGGTCTGGACCAAGGAGTTTCTGGCTCCCGAGCTCTATAAGAGGGGTTCATCCGCAGCCAGCTCAGTGTACTCCATTGCCGAAGGTGCTGGGTACGTATCCTCTGGGCTTCTACTAGCTCTGGGAGTAACCGAGTCATTTATCTTTATACTAGTCTTTTTCACACTCGCAGTCGTGCCCATCTTGTTTATTCATCCCACTAAAACAGGGTCAAACAGTGGTAGCGCCATGTCCTCGATTAGAGAAGGCCTCGGATTCATATTAAAGAATAAACCCATTTGGCAAGCAATGGTGATATCGTTTTTAGGAAATCTGGTATTCGGTATGGCGGGTATCATATACATTTCACTTATCCAACTTGGCTACAAGCTACCAGCACTTTACGTATCACTTGTGTTTGGGACGTTTATTCTGGGTATTGTGGGGGGCTCGAGCTTAGCTCAGAAGGTTAAAGGAAAGGTGGGTCGCATAGCTCTCGTAGGCTACATGCTCATGGGTGGCCTTCTCGCCTCTGTTAGCTCAATACGAGAAGTATACCTTGTTTTGGTGCCCTCTTTTCTCATCGGGCTCATAATAGGTGTTATAAACGTTGTATTCACCACAGCTCTTCTCAAACTGGTGCCAAAGGAGTTGATGGCCAGAGTACAGGGAGCCTTTAACACCTTCAGTCTGGCTATAACCTCTTTATCAGGGATGCTTGGCGGCATAGTTATACAGCTAGTAGGCCCCAGTGATAGTTTTCTGCTACTCGGAGGCGTGGTGCTGATATCAAGCCCATTGTTTGCAGTGTTCAAAGAGCTTTCGCAAATAGTGGTGTAGCCTCCGTAAAGTATCGCTAACCATATTAGTCTCTAACATTAAAATCACTCTGTATTCCGAATTTATTTTTTGGAGCACAGGGGATAGCAGTATCAAAGCACCACGTTCATATTAGGCAGTGCCCGTTTTTAGAGTTAAAATATGACCTAGATTAATGAAAAAATTTTTATAAAATTATACATATGGCTCAATCTCTACATAGGGCCGCTAAAAGCACACTCCATCTGGGGGTTATGGATTAGAGGCGGGGACTTAGGGATTGCTTAAAATTTCAACCACACTTTATAAGAGCGCGTTGCAGGGTCGGCGCGACGCGTAACTGGGTCTTGAAAACCTATACGGCGGGGTCGTAGTGGGTGCCAAGCTATACACTAGTATTGGAAATCTTCCGAGACCCACATTATTCTTGTGTGAGCGGTAATAGGAATATTAGGAGATAGGAATATTAGGAGACAAGTTGACTCTAGTTACAAGTGTGTTGAAAGAACCCTTCACACAAGTCCTCCCGAACATGGCTTTTATGGATGAGGAGGCAAAGCTCAGGTGCGAACACGAGAGGCTCTCAATACTCAAAGACTCACTCGGGCCGGCTCGAACATAGTGATTGAGAGCTCATCAACCCAGTACTGGCTCTATAGAATCGGAACCCAAACACACAACGCGGTGCCTTCCTATCCTCACGTAGAAAACCAATGCCACCACATTAGCCAAAATCAAAACACACAAGATAGATACCTACACACTACTATGGAGGCCTCCTACTCGCAAATGGGTGGGCGGATATATACCACCCACTAGGCAAACCACGTGCCTTTAGACAGGAGTGCCGGCGGAGCTCAGGGGGCTTGTTTCCTCGGAAAGTAAAGGATGGGTAAGTATTGCTGGGGCTCAGGGCCAAGAGTGGAGAACAGGGCGTATCCACACCCAACTAGTGCACAACATCAGGGTTCGGGAGGACTCACCGTCCAGCTGCTCAAAACGTGTTGGCAGATTGAGGAGCTCGACGCCGGCAGAATTAATAATGTGTACCTTAACGTTACAGACACTTTAAAGGGGAGACTATGAGCGCCTCACTCAGTCGGGGATTATAGAGAGCACCGCCTACAAAAGATAATGAGAGGATGGGTGAGGCAGCTCATGACGATACCCGACACAACGTACTATTCGGCTCTACTCATAGCAAGTGAGATAGGCGAGTGGAGAGGTTCCCGGACTTTGACCACCTGCTGTTTATGCTTGTTAGACTCTGTACCCCCACGACGCACTCTTCTGAGCGGTGGGATGACGCACCATGACTTAATCACCAAACAGGGCGGTGATTACCTCCTAGGTGGATCCTGAATCAGGACACTCGGTGTCACGTCGGGTGTTAACTGGCTCGATGGCTGAGCTGCGAAGCCTACAAGAGGATTAAGGCGAGGATGAGGTGGCAGTGTCGTGGCTGTTACCTTGACATCCGTCTGCGAAGATGCTTCTCATGATTAACTATGAGTATCATGATTAACTATGAGTATACGGAACCTAAGTCTGGTAAGCGGTACAATCTTTTCTGGGTTTATTGATCAGACTTAGAGTTCTATTGCACGGCGCATCGCGTACACAGCTATACTGAACATGGCTGCGTCGAATAGGCCAAGCACCAGCATAATTGACCCAAGCGCGCCCCAGTTGAGGCCCGTGAGCACCAGGCTGCGCACCCCGTTTATCGCGTATGTGAGTGGATTGAGCATCGCCACAGTCTGCAGCCAGTGGGGCATATCCTGTATGGGGGCGAACTCGGCGCTCGCGAAGGTTATTGGCAGCGTCACGAACCCAAGAATCGAGAAGAACTGTTCGTGGCCTCTGAGGGTAAACGCAAGCGCCATGGATAGTAAGAGTATGCCCACACCCAGCAGGACGCCTGTTAACACTATTAGCACGACACCCAAGGCGCCTGCGGCCACGCCTACCCCTACAAGGGCGGCCAACAATAGCATCGCGAGGCTCTGCGCACTCGTAACGCCGAGCACGAAGAGTAGGCGGCTTGCGATGATAGAGGAGGGGGTTATCGGGGAAGTTAGGAGGCGGTAGAGCATGCGGGACTCGCGGTCGAAGAGTAGCTCAACACCCCCGTTAAGGGCGCCGTTAAAGGTGGTCATAATAACGACGCCGCCCGTCATGAACGCGATGTAGCTATAGGTTGACACCGTGACTATTCTGCTGAAAACGCTCCCGAAGAGGAGGAGCCATACCACGGGTTGAATCACCGAGGCAGCAAGCCCCACCTTCTCCCTTTTAATCCTATGAAGCCACCTCAAAGTGAGCGCAGCTGTGCTCCTGGTAAACGGTGTTTTAGGAACGATCCGCCTAGTGTGCGACGAGCCACCCAACGCAGCTCACCCCTTACCAGTAATCCTGAGGAAGACGTCGTCCAAGCTCGGCTGGCTATACACAACCTCATCTATTAGGCCCCCATAGCTTTGCTGTAGAAGCGCAAGGGTTTCCAGCAGCTTTGGGGGCGGTCCCCTGAACAGCGCTTCCCAGACGTTCACCTCCGCTTTGAGTGGGAGCGGTGTGCCGTCGAGTTGTGGTGCCTGTTTAAATCTGACAGTGAGCACATACATGTCCCCGACGAACTCCCTCTTTAACTTCTCGGGTGTCCCAAGCGCGACAACCCTCCCATGATCCAGTATACACACGCGGTCACATAGGTTGTTTGCCTCCTCCAAGTAGTGGGTGGTCAATATCACGCTCACACCCCTCTTCTTAAGATCAGAGATAAGAAGCCAGAGTTCACGCCTGCTGGACACGTCGAGGCCGGTCGTGGGCTCGTCGAGTATGAGGAGCCCGGGGTTGCTCAGCAGGCTCATCGCAAGGTCCATTCTCCTACGCATACCGTGTGAGTAGTGCAGTAGGAGCCTGTCGGCCGCGTCCGCAAGCCGGCTCCAGGAGAGCGCCTCCTCCACTCTCCTTTCAACATCTTTCGGGGACAAGTTATACAGTGAGGCCTGCATCTTCAGGTTCTCCCTCCCCGTCAAGAAAATATCGAGTGCGGTTTCCTCCAACACCACACCTACAAGCGCCCGAACACTCAACGGGTCCCTTTCAGGGTCAAAACCGAAGACTCTCACCTCCCCACCACTCTTCTTCGTAAGCCCAAGGAGGATTTTCACGAGGGTGGTCTTACCCGCACCGTTAGGCCCAAGCAACCCGAATATCTCACCACGGTACACATCGAAATCCACGCCTCGGAGCGCCTCAACCTTGTCATAATTCTTGAATAACCCTCTTATGTGGACAATTGTTTCACCAATAGACAATGGCACCACCCTTAATTAAATGCGTAATAAACAAAATGGTTTCGAGAAGTTGATTTCATGTGTAACCAAAATCCAATACTGTGTGGTGGATTCTTAAAAACCGGTAAACTCGCCGCAAGACATGAAATTAGAGGCGAAATGACAAAGCTGTGGATCAGCGTTCCGTTCATAGAAATATTTGCGTAGGAACCCCCGAACCCACTTACTTGCGTCATCCCTGTTTCTAACCGCATGACTCTAGCATATAAAGATAGCTTAACTGCAACAAAAATGAAAGCATTTTAGGTTTGTGTAAAATATATCAATATTAACGGAATGTAAAGCTCTTTCTATAGCTTTCGGAAACTTTTAGAAAATTATAAACTTTCAAAACCTCGACCATTAGGGCGGGGAGGTTCCCACCCTGAATGTTCGAATTACGAAGGCTGGGGTTTGAGGGCGCTACTCAATTTTAGTATTCCAAGAATCGCCCAAAAGCCTTGGACGGCGACCTACTCAGCCACTTCCAAGGGGCTTAATACACCAAGCCCGATCAGTCCCTGGGCCAGCTGAATTGCTGGAGTTGTGGGGATGGCTAGCACAAAGAGCTGCGCCAGTGTGGGCAGGCTAGAAAGCTGGTAGTAGACGGGCGACACGTAAGTCACGATTGTGCCCAAAAAGGACACCAAAAAGGAGAAGGAAGCCGGGCTTCTGACGAATAAGACTAAGGTAGCCGTGAACCCAGCCATGCCGAAAGCGGAAATTGTTAGTAAAACTATTGTAGTAATAAACGTGATGGGGTGTATTCTGAAGGAGAAAAAGAATGCGTCGTTTAATATCAGGAAGGCGGATACATAGGGAAATGAGATGAGGGTTTGAGCCATAAACCTTGTTATTGATAGCTGTAGAGGTGTGAAGGGGAGCGTCTTAAGGTAGAGGCCGTAAGCACCTCTTATTTGGAAAGCGGTTATAGTAACCAAGACATCTGATATGAGTAGTATTGTTAGACCCATCCACCCGACCCCAACGGATGTGTAAATGGTGAAAGGCGCCCCGCTTAAATGTAGCTCGAGTGGTAGCACCACCACGGCGGCAAGGGATGTAAGGAAGGGGATTAGGGAGGGTCTGAAAGTGGTCTTTGTGAAGTAGACGACAAGGTCAAGGGTGTTCGTTTCCCACCGCCTCGCGGTAAATCGATACAAGAGCCTCTTCTAAGCCGGCACGCTCGATCTCGATGGCCTCAAGGTCTACCGAAAACTCCTTAAGGGCTTCCAACACTTCGGGGAGACTTCTCTGGGATTCTAATCGTATTATTGTGCTTTCATTTTCGGTGCGGATTCCGAGGACACCGTTTAACGCCCTCACACGCTTGTCGTCTATCTCATAGGCGCGGGGAACACGTATTAGAACACCGCTACTGGTTTTTCTTAAAACCTGTGAAAACTCTTGGCCGCTCCACTCACGAGCAAACCTACCGTCAGCAAGGAGACACACGCGTGTTGCCAGCTCTTCGATTTCAGCAAGCGTGTGGGATACGTACACGATAAGTTTGCCGCTCTCCTTAGAGACTGCCTTTAATGAGCGCATAATGGTGTCCCTTCCAGCTGGGTCCTCACCTGAGAAGGGCTCGTCGAGCAGGAAAAGGTCACACACCTCCTTTGTTAGCAAAACTTTGGCGATCTCCGCCTTTTTCTTCGTGCCCTCTGAAAGACTCTCAAATTTCTTATCTGAGAAACCCAGCAAACCCATGTCACCCAAAGCTTCGTTAATCTCGGAGGCGCTCGGTTTTAAATCGAAAAACCTGACGTGGTAAACCAAGTTGTCCTTTAAAGAGAGACCAGGAAAAAAGGATGGGCTCTGGAAACTCACACCCATCCTCTTCTTCGCGCGCGGCTCATACGGTTGTTAGCCGTCTATGAAAACACTTCCACCATCGGCTTTAACCACACCTGAAACAATTTTGACGAGCGTGGATTTACCTTCCCCGTTTCGACCAATTATTGCCACTACGTTCGGCGACGAAAACTCGCCTGAACCCTCTTTTAGAATCCATACGCCGCTATAACGCTTTGCTACCTTATTAATGCTTATAATCATTGATATCCTTTAATGTATCTAATTAATATTCATTTTGTTCTTAAAGCGTATGTGTCCGGATAACCCCTGTGAGAGGCTTATGCGCCCAGTGAGCGAATCCAACCACCCCAAGAGAGACGGGGAAGGAAGGGGGAGAGGAGAGTTACAACTCACTTCTTACTCATTCTTTGTGAAGGCAGGGGTCAAAACCCCAACAGTTGCCAGCGCCTCTGTCACCAGGTTAGTGAGTTTGACCGCATTTAACAGGTCGGGGTTCAATCCCTAATCTTGACAACCCGGTCCAAAACACACTAACAGTCACCTACCACTAATACTCTTGTTCCCGGTCATATGTGACTAGTCCTTCCTCACGCCTGGAGATCAAGCCCATCAACACCCAATCTGGACACCATCTAAGACCCAACATGCTCCAAATAAGGTAGGTAATCAAATGTCTTACCAATAGGTTACTAATTTAGATGGCTTAGAGTAACATTAGAAGTTAGCCTAAGGATGCGATGACTATATTAGTCTTTAGATTCAAACCAAAGGGATTTTGATTACCACCGCTTGAGACAAAGAGAGATAAGGACAATCAGCTAGGTGATTTTTGGAGGCGTGGAGGGTGTCATGCCTTACACGTTTGTGAACTGCAATACTTGGTATGTATTAAGGTGTGGGTTGTGGGGTGATTCGTGAGTTGAAGCTAGACGCAGCTCGAACCATCAGTAAGGTGTCAACTATTTAAGAGGTTTGAATTGGTGATGCTTGGCTATGGATTAGTAAGCGTCACATATCCCTCTTCCCCTTCCATACTGATGTTTGGTTATTAGCCTTAAGAGCTGCTCTCAGAGGTCTTATGCATATTCGACCAATATTGGGTGGCTATGTAGTAAGAGTTTTAAGTGGTGGTGTGTTTGGATTAGGTGTATGAGTGCTGGAATGGAATTGAGGTTGGCTAGGCTGTTTGAGCGTGGGAGGGCTTTTGTTGTCGCATTCGACCACGGCTTGGTGATGGGGCCGATGAAGGGCATTGAAGATGCGGCGCTCGCGGTAAGCAGGGTTGCAAAGGAGGGTCCAGACGCGCTTCAGATGACCCCGGCGATGCTCGAGGTTGTAAAGCAGAACTTTATGTCTAGGTCCTCTCCGATGCTTATAGCTAGGCTTGATACAGCCAACGTTTGGAGGCACTACAAGGAGTATGGGACTGGCTACCACGCGCTCGTGTACGGTGTGAGGGATGCTGTGAGGTGTGGAGCAGATGCCGTGGTCGCCTATCTGGTTGTGGGTTATGGTGAGGATTGGGTTGAGGGTAAAAACCTAGAGATCCTCGCCAAAATCAGGGATGAGGCTGAGGAGTATGGTCTACCATTCATAGTGGAGCCACTCTTCGTTGAGCACGGTCAGGACTCGGTTAGGCAGAACGAACACGTGAGATACGTCTCACGCCTGGCTTCGGAGGTGGGCGCCCACCTGCTCAAGGTGGACTACACTGGCGACAAGCAGGGGTTCAGGGACGTCGTGCGCTCAAGCTTCGCACCCATACTCATAAGAGGAGGGCCCAAAACGAACACCGATGCGGAATTCTTGCATATGCTGAGCGAAGCACTCGAGGCAGGGGCGAAGGGTGTCACGGTTGGAAGAAACCTGTGGCAGAACCCAGACCCAGCTGAACTTGCAAGGAAAATAGCGGGCATCGTACATACCACTGTATAACGTAAACCACCCCGCCCTTACCACTAGACCCAAAATCCATGTGCAGGTTACGATCAGCGCTAAGCGCTAATTTGGGTCTACGGTTACGGGCGGATCCTCCGCCCCCCGGCTTGAGCCATTAAAATAAAAACCCTCGTGGAGAGTAGTACAACAAAGCGCTTTACTCGAACTTTTTTGGGTGAAGCACTAGTTGGGGTTTGATAGTGAGTGGATTTAAGCCCCACCATCGTCACGCATGAGGAATTAGCAAGACAGTGCTAATTCTTTTTGATAATGCTTAAATAAACTACAACATCATGCGAATCATGGGTTTCAATAAATCTGGGAACAGCAAAGCCGAGGAGGTTGATTCAACCCCTAAATTCCAGGCTTTGGGACAGACTGTGTTTATGAAAGAAAAACTCGTCAGGTGGGTGTCTACCTGGACGCTGACGCGGCCTTTTAACAAGGCTTATATCGGTACTGAAACTAGGAAGTGTATACGCCTATGAATAAGGGGATATCCACGAGGATAGTTGCGGCAATCCTAGTTGTTCTAATAGTAGGCGTGGGTGTCGGTGTGATACTCACACTCCACCACACTGGTAGCGGTGTCTCGTCAAGCCAGACCTCACCCGCCGCGTCCAACAGCACGCTGACCAGCACTCTCACGGCGACAAGCACAGTGACCACAACGTCGACGTCGACGACCACGCCTCCCACGGTTGGTCCACCCAACCGCAGCGTCCTAGTGGATGACTCCTGGTCTGAAACTGGTACAATCGACGCGCTCGACCCAGCCACGGGGTTCAACGTCCCCGATCAGCCCATATTTAATGTCGTGTTCCAAGAGCTCGTAGAGTTTAATGGAAGTAATTACATGCAGGTTGTACCCGTTCTTGCGTCGAACTACACCGTGCTGAATAACCACGAGACCTACGTGTTCACTTTGAGGCCTAACGTTACGTTCAGCAACGGTGACCCCCTCAACGCCTACGACGTTTGGTTCAGCTTCGTTCGCGAGCTCTACTTGGGGCAGGCTGTGGGGTCCTCGAATTACGCCCAGCTCACATTTAACCCTGAGAATGTGAGTGTGACGGGTATGACCACGCCTTGGGGTCTGCTGCACGCTGTTCAGGCTGCGACTGGGCTTCCTGTGACCACGAATTATAAGCTAGCATCGCAGGTGTTGAACCAAATGCTCTCAAACTTCAACCCTGAGAACGCTACCATTCAGAGGGTGATGGACTACCAAGATCAGGCCTATGTTGTGCTGGGTCCCGACACATTCGAGGTGAATCTACTCCACCCGTACAACTTCTTCCTACTCGACATAGCGCAGTGGTGGGGTGCCGTCGTTGACCCAGCCTACGTGGATGCCCACGGTGGAGTGGCTAACAACACTGTGAACACGTACTTTGACGCTAACGGCGGCCCGGGTACGGGTCCCTACTATATTAAGAGTGTGGGCGTGGGCTACTCGGATGTTGTCCTCCAAGCCAACCCCACCTACTGGGCTCTCAAATACACGAATGTACCCCTACCCGCTCAGCCGGCGCACATACCCACGGTGATAGTTAACTATCAGCTCACAACCAACCAGTTGATCGAGGATTTCGCTACGAACAGGGCTCAAATATCCTACCTACCCATACGCTACGCATCACAAGTGTACGATTCATATGTCTACAGAAATATTTACACGTTCAACCAAGTCTTCAGGAATCTCGGGTTATCCACGGGCTTCTTCTACTTGTCAATGAACACCCAGCTCTACCCCACCAACAACACGGACTTCAGGCTGGCCATAGAGCACGCCGTGAACTACACTGAGCTCCTCTACTCCTCATACGCTTTCAACGGCACACTCTACGGAACAAACTACCTCGGCCCACTCACACCCATATTCCAACAGTACTATAATCCAAACCACCTGCCGCTCTACAGCTATAACACCAGCCTAGCCATCTACTACCTTAACAGGTCTGGACAAGAGGAGCACTTCTCTGTTACGCTTCCAAACGGGTCAGTGATAGGTGACCCAAGCGCGCCGCCTCTTGGACCCATAACCATAGTGTACGAGGTGCCCCTCACATCCATAGCGCAGACCCAGCTCACAATAATCCAGCAGGACCTCTCAGCCATTGGGCTCAGCGTGGGCTTCAGAGGGGTCACTGGCTCGGTGTTCTACGGCTTCAGCACACCTCAGAGTACACCCAACTTCGTGTACTATCAATGGTACCCCGACTGGCCCGACCCATTCCTCCAAATACTCGCACCAGCGCTCACAACCACGAGCTATCTGCCGGCGTGGGTTAACCTGACAACGATTAACAGCATAATGCAGACGCTGCCATTCCTAACCAACACCACACAGCAGATCCAGCTCACAGCGTACCTCTACAATATCACATACAATTACGCGCCGTACGTGTGGATGCCCGACCCAGACAACACACTCTTTGTGCAGCCCTACCTACACGGCTTCGTGTTCAACCTATACATATTCTTCTGGTACAACACAATGAGCTACTAGCAGAGCCACACACCAAAGAGGCAGAAAGCAAAATCACGCAAGCACCCAGCGCAGGCGAAGTTCGACACACGCACGGTATACTCAGAGAGTTGTGGTCATCATAGTTTCTATAAACCGCTGATTTGAGCGATAGAGGGCGTCATCTCACAACCAGCACCGAGCAGGGTGATTCCTGGACTACTTTGGCGGCTATGCTTCCCAGGATGTGACGCCGGATGCCTTTAAGCCCCCATGTGGCTATGACTATCACCTCGTAGCCCTGCCTCGCTTCTTCGACTATCACTTTGGCGGGTTCACCCTCTAACACCTTTGTTTCCACGTTTATGCCTGCGCTTGAAACTATTTCGCGCGCCTTCTGCACGACCTCTTCCGCCTCCTTTAGCCTGCTTTTTTGTAGCGGCGTTGGTAGAATCGTTGCCGGCGTCCCCTGCTCGGCGGGTTTGAACGTGTCGTAGAAGGGCTGGTAGGTGTTCATCACCTGGGGTTCAACCACCATGAGAATTGTGACCACACCCGTCTTCGGGTCGACTATACGTGTGCTCGCTTCCACGGCCTTAATCGAGAACTCTGTGCCGTCAACGGCCACCAACACCTTCGAGTAGAGTTTGGGCATTAAGCGTATATCTGGGTGGTTAAATATGTGTTTTTGTGTTTTCAACAAGCGTTCCACACAAAAAGCCCGATGACTTCGGAGAGCCTTATGATATGGGGAGGGCGTACGCGATCCCCACGGATAATTATTACACGCTTGTTTATCCCAGCTTTTCTGTAAGGTTGCATCGAGCATCGATTAATGGTGTATGAAGTTTTTCGACCGGTGGTGCAGATTTGAGTAGTGGTATCGGCCGTAAACTAAAATACGTTTATGGAAGGCAAGTTTTATACTCGCTTGGAAACGGTATGGCCACGCCTTTCGTGGCTCCATACATGGCCAAGATAGGCGCCTCGTCCCTCCAACTGGGGGTGTACACCTCTGTGAACAACCTTCTCGCAAATTTCGTCCAAGTATTCTGGGCGAGGATATACAGCTTGACGTGGCGCCGTCTACCCTTCATAGTGGTTGGAGGAATAATAGCTTCAACATTATGGGTGCTCATAGCACTCTCAGTGAACCCGTATACAATCATACTCATAGTCGGTGTCCAAGCAGCGATAGGAGCCATGACCGTGCCAGCCTTCTCAGCATACCTAGGAGAGATAGCCCCACCTACGAGGCGGGGTTCACTTTCCGCAGCTGTTAATCGGGCGGCTGCCGTGGGAGCCCTGTTTTCAACGCTCTTCGCTGGGTACCTAACGCTTAGAACTGGGTCAAAACCTGCACAAACAGTGCTTCTACCATTCACGATAGCCGCCGCACTCGGCGTGGCCGGCTCACTCATCATGCTACCCGCCAAGGAGAACACGCGCAGAAGTATAAAAGGGAAATTCAGGCTTATCAACTTTGAACCCCTACGAAGTAATAGGGATTTTAGGGCGTTCACGGTTGCCAACCTCTCCACTGTGGCGGCTAGATCGATGACTTGGCCCCTGTTCACAATAACCCAGATAGATGTTCTCCACGCGAGCCTGTGGGATATGGCGATCTTCTCAGCTGCAGGTTCAGCTGCTACAATAGTTCTACAACCCTTTGCAGGTAAGCTCACCGATAGGGTAGGACGCAGGTCGATATTTGTGTTGGAGGCATTCGGCTTCACACCGATCCCCCTAATCTACCTGTTCGCGAACAACTTCGCCTACCTAGTCTTTTCAAACGTCCTCTCGGGGGCTATAATCGCATTTGTAAATGTGACCACCTTCTCCTATGTGATGGATGTATCTCCACCCGAACAGGTAGCCGACTACTTTGCTATTAACAACGCACTCTCAGGCATCGCAGTCTCAGTCGTATCCCTTCTTGGTGGAATAGTGGGTAGCATCGCGATCTCTAGCTATGGTCTAATTGGCGGGCTACGCTTAATGTATGCCACTGCATTTGCGTTTAGGGCTGCAACTTCAACCCTATACTTCAGGGTTAGGGATGTGCTCAAGTTCCCTAAAACACTAAAGGATGAGATAAGGGATGAAATATCATCTATACTGAAAAGATTCGCAAACCATGACACGCACTAAATGGTTCACGCCGAACAGGGAGCAACCGTGTTGAGCCGCAGTGCAGGCTTGCATCCAAGCATCGTGGTTGACCGAAGGCATCACTGTTTAAACAACGTCAGGTTTAGTGTAAAAGACTCGGCTTGTTGTAATCGGAGCGATCATAAGGGTATCTCGTCGAAGGCCATATGTGTTACGTATTCCGGTCTCATTAAAGCCGCTGCGTACGCTTTACCTATTCTGAGACCATGCAAACGCATTAGGCAACTGTAATACTCGATATAGTTGAACCCAGTTGCACCTCCAGCGAAAGCGTAGTTGGTCATCGCCTTCCTCCAGAGCTCGAAGGACTCTGAGACATCCACCAATATTTCAGGCCTATAGCCAACCTCGTCCTCCCAGTTCTCAGCATAGTAGAGAGCCCTTACATAGTGTGGAGGGTTACCCCCATTCAGACTACGTATAGAGCTATAGAAGAGCGCGTCCTCAACAATCTTGGAGGTCGCGGTGTGGTCGCGGTGCATGCTACCCTTCCAGTGTGTGAGTACAACTGTGGGCTTATACCTAACTATCAGTGCGGTTAGAGAACGCCTTGGCTCCTCGGAGTCGGGGAGCTCACCGTCCTTGTAGTCTAGGAACTCAACCTCCACGCCAAGTGTGGACGCCACCCTAGCTGCCTCAGCCTTCTTCTGTTTAGCGTATTCCTCATCTGGGAGCTTGGGGTTTCCACGCTCACCCAACGTCATATGGACAACAACCACGCGGTGCCCCCTCAGAGCATACTTTGCGGCGATGGCTCCAGCCATGTTCTCCGCGTCGCCCGCGTGTGCGCCCACAACCATGAGTGTTATCCTAGCCGAACCCATCTATAATACCCTCTTCATAACAGTGAACTTCCTCGTGACCCTAAACCCGAATCTCTCGTATAATCTCGCGGCCCTCCTATCGGTCCAAAGAAAGAAAGCCCTGTGTACACCCTTCTTCCTCATGTTTTCGAGGCAACGGTGGAGGATGATGGTGCCTAGACCCTTACCGCGTAGCGACGGCTCCACGCCGAAGGGTCCAAAGTGTTCACCCGCACAAGCCCACTCATAGCCGTCGTTACCCCAAAACTGGGCGTAGCCCACAACCCTACCACCAAGTGTGGCCACAACCACCTGCTCGGATGGAACGCCTCTCGACACGAGCTCCAAGAAGTGTCTATACCAGTCAGCGGAGAACCATCGCTTCAGGAATTCGAGCAGGGGTACGATTTCGTTTGTGCGAAGCTCATGAACATCAAAACCCTCTGAGCCGAGTTTGGCTTCAAGCTCATTCAAACCCTCCGGACGGTGGATTGCGGGCCAAAGGTCGGCGTCCATGGCTAGAGCATCGTACACATCTTCGTATCCAGCGCTTCTGAGTGCTTGGTATATGCCTGGGTAGGAATCCCTGTCTATGCCTGGCCAAAAGTAGTTGGGGGTATAACTCGAAAACCACACTTCGCGTCGACCTTTACCCCTAAAGTAGGAATCAGCCTCAGCGAGAAGCTTGGCGCACACATTGGGCTGAGAGCACGCAAGCACGGTGAGCCACCCCTTTTCCTCCTCTAAGCCATCGTACATGTTGGGGTATTGCCTCACCATGCACTGCGCATAGCCCACAACCAAACCCTCCCTACAAGCTAGGATGGCACCCTTAGAGTCAAAATTCGGATCCAGCAGAACCTTTCTCACGAACACGTCGAGAGATATTGGGTCATTCTTGAGAACACTGTTCCAGCAATCAACTATGCCGACCTCGTCCCCAGGAAGATATCCTCTCACCTGAAAGCTATCTTCCGACAAATGCTCGAACCCCCTAAACACCACTATCGAATGAGCCTGCAACCATGATATCAAGATTCTTTACGGCTACAACTGCATCGGTTTGACCGTAGAAAGTTAGGTGCTCAGTCCAAGGGATGGTCACCCTACACAGCCCCCTTTCACGCATACGTGTCAAGGCTGCGAAAAGTAGCTCGGAGCCGATGCCCCTACCCCTGAACTCTTCGAGCACACCCGTAGGCCCGAACCAGTGGTCTTCGAAGCCACAATAGTTAGCGAAGCCCACTATCTCATCCCCCATCCTGGCTTGAACCACACCGCCACTTTTAAGGGATGCCTCGGTCTCCATTCTCCAATAAGACCCGAAGTTCTTCTCTACGAAATCCAACAGTCTACGCGGATCTTCGGGCGGGCCGAAAACGCAGCCATCTCTGGAAAACCTGAGAGGCCTGAAATCTTTGAATAGACACAGGTCTAGCTCAATGTCGGCCACAGACCTTACACTCCTAAAACCGTGTTTTTGGAGTATGGATCTTTCACCCCTCTGTGACTTTTCAAGGCCAGCCCTAAAGTGGTATCCCGCCCTATCGGATGCGCGGATCTCTGGGATACGCATACCTTTTATGCTGCTTACCACACTCCCAACTTTTGAGTCGAGCTCTCCCATATAGCCTTGATAGGCGCACAAGAGCTTCAGCCAAGCCTTAGAGCCCGCGCTGTCAACGCTAACAATGCATAGAGCTCTCACTTCATTCGAGGAATCTAGATAGACGCCGCTCAAATCATCCCTAAAGAGGGGGTCATCCACTGTGAGCCTTTTAAGCGACCCAGCTGAGAACCCTGAGCGGGGAAGCATGAGGTTCACTGAAGAGAATATCAGCGGTGCTTCAACACTGCTGATGGGAAACCATCCCTGCGTGGACATAACTCGATTAACCTATCAGTACCATTTAAACCATTTGTCTAAAGACCTAGCCGTCACCATACTAAAGGTTTATTATTTTGACGGGAAGAATGGAGCATATGCAGAGTTTCACCCCCATAAGCCAGATCAGAACACTTAGGCTGCTGGCCTTCAGGTTCCGGCACAGGATGGATTGGACGAAGCTCACAAAGCCATACACGTGTAGCTTTCAAAGCCTGGGGTGGTACCCCTTCAAAGGCGAGTTTAACTATGAGATAGGACTGCTGAGATGGAGTGAACGCAGGCTTACCCCCTTAGAGTTCTTTGAAAAAATGATTGGTAGGGGTGTGATCTACTCCCTAGAGCAGTTAGAGCAGGTGACCAAAAACACATACCTAGTGGGCTTCACAGGGCCATACGCCAACACTCTAAGGGAGAAAATCCTCGAATACGGCGTGGGCGTCTATACCTCGAATGTGCGCGACGGCACACAGGAGTGGACGATGGTCATACACAAGACGCTCGAGAGGGGTTTCCTTGACGCTATTAGAGAACTCGGATGCCTCTACGACCAAACCTCTAAGACGCCCTCCGCGCAGGATATCTATGACTTCATGCTGCTCGACGCTTCAGCTATGAAATCACTGACCTTCCTATTGAGTGACAGGGAGTACGATTATATTTTGAGAGCCAGACAACTAGGATACTTTGAACAAAGGCACAACGCAAGGGTGGAGGACATAGCGCGAATCTTGGGCAGGAACCCTTCAACCGTAAACAGGGGAATAAGAAGCGGCATAAACAAAATAGTTAGCTATATCACAACCATCTCAGGCCAAGCGGGTCACCCCTACAGACAAACCCAAAAAGAGGCAAGCACCTAAGAGCCAACTCAGTGCACACAATATTCACCTCTTAAAACACCATACTCTGCCCACTCAACCAGCGCGGTAAACTCCCAGTCCCTCGCTCCATGGAGAAAGATACATGTGTAATCACACGTTGCAGCAGACTATACAGGAGCTCCCAAAGATCCGCCTTAAAATACGTAGATAATGTTCGAAAAGAGCAACTTTTGCGCCACGACTGAGTCCACTAGGGTGTAAATCGGGTGATCCACACGTGGGAAACTGAGCACCGGAAGCCTCGCGAAAAGAGGTTAGCCTAGTTGCCAAATACCGTAACTCGCTAAGCCATTCAGGCGGGTGTGGTGGCTCAAGGGCTCTGCTCTATGCTGTAGGGTAAAACTACAAATGTGCTAGTACCCAGCAGAATTTTGACGGAAAAAAGGTATAGGTGTTTTACCTTCTTCTGAGGGCTATGAGTGCGGCTATTATTATGATGATTATAACTACGACAACAGCCGCAATGAGTAGGCTACTAATGTGTGTGGTGGGTGTGGTCGTTATTGCTGGGGTCGAGGTCGGAGGTGATGTGGGTGGGGATGTCGGCGGAGTGGCTGAAGACGTGCTGATACTGGACGTCGTAGTGGGTGTGGTAGTAGTGGATGTTGATACTGAGCTCACTGGCTGCACGCTCCAGAGGGCGTTCCAGTAGAGTTGGGGTTGAACCAGCGCTTGGGTGGCGAAGATCCCTGAGTAGGTTGAGGGGTTACCCCAGTAGAATGAGTTGCTAAGACCCTGCCAGTTCGAGATCGCGTAGAGCGGTATTATTGGGACGGTGTCAGCTATACTCATCGCTGCAAGACGTGAATAGTAATTGGATTGAGCTGAGCCTATCGGGTACTCCTGAGCTATGAAGAGTGTCTTATTAACATAGGTATAATTATAGTTTGGCACACCGTTCACGGGCTCAAGAGTCGCGTTGTAGGGTTCGCCTAGACTAAACACTCCGAGGAGGTTGCCCAGCCCAGTGGGATAGTATCCTGGAGCCCCTATTCCTACAGCTACCTGCCATCCTGTCTTACTGAAGATATAGTTATAGTATGCTGAGTTAGACACTGTTTGCAGGTTTACTTGGAAACCGGCGCTCTTCCACAAGGAGTCAAGCAGTGTGGCTGTGGCCACATCGCCAGTCCCAAGCTGAGTGGTCATGATGTTTATCGTCAGAGGCGTACCGTTGGGGTATAGCCACGAACCGCTTGTGCTCTGCTTGAAGCCTATTGATTCAAGCAGTTTTGCGGTCATGCTGAGATTATATGGGTAGCTTGGTAGCTGTGACGAGTTGAGCCCTATCTGCTGGTTGAGTGACTCAATCAGGTTATCATAGTACACACTGAAGTTGGTGGCGTATGGCCCCATCATCTTCTGGTCAATCTCTGATACGTTAGTCGCGTAGGCCAATGCCTCCCTGAACTGCGTGGTGTTGTAGGGATACTGGTTTAGGTTCATGATTACAACCATTTCGCCTCCAGGCACTATGTTGTAGAAGCTGTGCCCTGGGACGTTTTTGATAAGCGCTGCAGCCACCTCGTATGCCCCCCAGGCCCAGTAGGCATCAACCTGCCCGGCCAAATAGGCGGATAGGTAGGAGGATGTGGATGAGTAGATGTGTAGAACAAGCTGGGAGAGGTGTGGTGGACCCAGATAGTAGTATGGGTTAGCCGTGAAAATGATTGGGTTCTCACCCTGTGTATAGTTGTATATAACGAAGGGGCCGTCAGCCACAATATTCACAAAGTTAGTAAAGTTGTCAATATTGGGTCCAGGCTCACTGGTATTCAGATTGAGATGGCGATACACCTGGTATGGGAAGATGTAGGAGTTGGTTTCTTCAACCCACAAGTATACCGCGTTGGGTTCTGGTACGCTTGTATTAAACTCTATGGCTGTGGAATTGAGTATCTTTATATTGTGTATAGCTGAGGAGTAGCTTATCGCGTTAGTATAGTTGTCTAGGTAGAATGTGTAGTATAGGTCTGAGGCGTTGAGCGGCGAACCATTGTCCCATTTAAGTCCCTGCTTGAGGTTGAGCACCCAACCTGTAAAGTTTGAGTTGTGTGACCAACCAGCCGCGAGCATAGGTGTTAAGGGAGGTAGAGGTGGGAAATTATATGTTGCGAAGGGAAGGTAGAGCGCTGATGTGACATAGTAGTTTTCGGATGGAGAGAAGTAGTTGAGTGAGCCTATGATGGGTGATGACATCACTATGCCGAGCGAAAGCGTCGACCCACCATTTTGGGCTCCTACGTATCCGCGCAAGCTGAGAAGCACTAATCCTGCTAGGAGCGCTGAGCAAACCAAGAAACCCATAGCCCTGTGCGCTGTGTTAGGTCTATGTGTATAACTCATTACTCAATATGTTGGATACGGCTTCGAATAAATCTTTTGTGCAATATATATCCCCAAAGAGGCGAGGAAGCAGCGCCAAGCCACGATCCACGGCTTGTTGTGGGTGGGCGCTTTACGTGCATGGTGAATAAAGTGGGCGTAAAGACAAAACAAAACAGTCATCGGGGTTTGGTGAGCAAGTCAAGAATTGGCTGATTGGGGAGTCTCCTCCAAACTGTGAGCTACGTCCGACTCATACTTTGTCTTAATGAGCACTGAATTAACCATATTTAAAGCAGGAAACAAAGTGACCTTTTCCCACATCGATGAGTGTGGGGGTCTCTCTTCGGCATCTCTCAAACACGTAGGGGCAGTTTGAAGCATACTTACAGCCTAGTGTGGATGGGTTTAGGTATCGTGGGATGGGCTTAGCCAATATTCGCGGCGTTTCCTTTTGCCCCAGAAGTTTGTCTGGGGTCACCGAGAAGAGCGCCTGAGTGTATGGATGGAGGGGGTTTTGTACAACGTCTGCCCTTGAACCCATCTCCACTATTTTACCCCTATGCATTATTACGACTCTATCGGCGATGTGGGATGCTAGCGATAGGTCGTGCGTGATGAATAGTATGGATGAGCCACTCTCCTTTTTGAGTTCTAGAAGTAGGTTTAACACCTCGTTTCTGTGTATGAAGTCCACCATGGTGGTTGGCTCGTCAGCGGCCACAAATTTTGGTTTGATTATGAACGCCCGACTCACTAGTATCCTCTGCCTTTCGCCACCACTCAAACGGTTTATCCTAGTAGTGGGGGCTATGTGGTGCATGCCTATCTTGTCGAGGAAGCCAGAAACCATTTCAGCTGTCTCCTTCGGGTCGCCCACGCCTAAGAGGTATCTAAGGGGGCGGTCCAAGACCTCCCCAACTGTGAGGTAGGGGTCAAGCGAACTGTAGGGATCCTGGTGGATGTACTGAGCCCTCCTCCAAAGCTCCTCCCGCCTAATTCCTTCAAGCCCTCTCCCTTCGAAGAGTATTTTTCCCCTACTGGGCTCCACTAGTCGGACTGAGAGTCTGCCAAGAGTGGTCTTACCGGACCCGGATTCACCCACAAGCGCGATTACTTCATTCTCTTGAATAGCTAAGTCAACTCCATCAACAGCCGTAACGAAGCCGCCTCCCGGGTCCCTGAAGTACTTGTAGACACCGCTGAAGTTTAGAAGTTCCAACTTACTCACCGTATAGGTAGCACGCCACACTGTGGGTGGCTGAGAGAGAGGTGGTGTGTGGAAACTCTTGGTGGCACCTTTCCATGGCGTGGGCACAGAACTGCACGAAGGGACACCCCTTCCCCCCATTTCTACCACCCACCTCAGCCTGCCTTATATTATCGGATGAAAACTTGAGTGACTGCATCAGGAACTGGGTATAGGGGTGGGCGGGTTTATCGAAAACGTCCTCCTTGGAGCCAAGCTCCACCATTCGACCCTTCAACATGACCATGACCCTGTCAGCCATAAACGCCTGCACCGAGAGGTCGTGTGAAATAAAAATCATGCTACCAATCTTCTCACTCCTCCTTAGATCCAGTATTGTGTTGAGGATGGAGAACTGTGTGAGCGTGTCGAGCGCTGTGGTCGGCTCATCCGCTATGAGTACATCGGGTCTGGCTGCCAGCGCCATGGCTATGAGCACCCTCTGCTTCATTCCGCCGCTAAGCTCGAAGGGGTACATGTCAGCCACGAGGGGTGTCAGCCCCACCATATCTAAGAGCTCGCCCACCATGCTCTTGGCCTCTGACCCCGTCCCCGCGATCTGCTTATCGAGAAGGAGCCGCCTAAAGCTCTTTCCAACGGTTGACACCGGGTCCAACGAGTTCATGGCGGTCTGGAAGATCATGGCAGCCCTCCTCCACCTATACTCACCCAGCTCACGCTCATTCATACTCATAACATCTTGGCCACGGTTGACTATCCTCCCAGTGACCCTGTGGGGTGGGTCTATCATGCGCATAACAGCCCACCCCACCGAGCTCTTACCAGCCCCGCTTTCACCTAGTATGCCCAGTATTTCTCCGGTGACGAGGTTGAAGCTCAAATCCTTCACCGCATCCACGAAACGGTTCTTGATAAAATACGAGACGGTCAGGTTCTCCACCTCAAGCGTCTTTTCAGGCAAACACCTACGCCTCCTTAAACACCGACTCCAAGCCGTAGGCGAGGAGGGCTATGCCCGTTGAAAACACCGCTATGCTTAGGCCGGGTATGAGAAACCACCACCAAGCGCCGAAGAGCACTGCGTTAGCCTGGTTCGCGAGCGCTATCTGCGCACCCCAGCTATAGTCTGTGCTGGGGCCAACCCCTATAAAGTCGAGTGATGCCTCCGTGAGTACGGCGGCTATAACCGAGAAGAGTGCGTATGTGAGTGAGAGTGGTAGGATGTGTTTCACTATGTCTCTAAACATTATTTGATTGGAGGGCACGCCGCTCAGCTTCGCAACCTCGATGTAGGGCTGCGTCTTAAGCGAAAGCACGCTCGACCTCACAACCCTGGCGGTTCCCGGCCACCCGATCAATACCGCTATGAGTATTGAAACCGAGAATATGGAGGGTCTAACGAACTCGGCTATAGCTATGAGGAGGGGTAGCGTGGGCATCGCGAGGAACACGTCTGTGAGCCTCATGAGTGGCTCATCCATTAGGTTTATGAACCCAGCAACTATGCCAATAGCCAACCCGATGACTATGGTTATGAAGCCGGCTAGGAAGCCCACGATGAGCGTGGACCTAGCACCATATATCCACTGACTGAAAACATCCTGCCCAATATTGGTTGTCCCGAAGGGGAACCTGAGGCTTGGGGGAGCATAGTCGGGTCCAACCGACTCGAGTGGGTTATGTGGTAAATACACCAATCCCAGTAAGGCCACCCCCACGAAGAAGCACAGTATGGTGAGCCCAGCTATCACGTAGGAGTTGTGCTTGATAGACCAAAGCACAATGTTCTCTGAACTCATACGGGTTTCCTCACCCCTTAAACATAGGACACACGTGGGTCCACCAGTGGGTATAGAAGGTCGGCTGCAAGGTTGGCGAGTATGACCACAAGTGTAGTAAGGTATAGGGCGGCCTGTATGACTGGATAGTCCTGGGCGGTTATCGCGTTATAGATAACACTACCCATTCCGGGGTATGAGAATGTCACCTCAACAGTATATATTCCGCCTATCAGGTAACCGATGCTTAGGAAGAGCTGCGTGAGTGATGGAAGGAGGGAGTTCTTAAGAACCATGTTGAGGAAGCTCCGCTTCCCTATGCCCTGGGCCCTAGCAGCCTGAACAAAATCACTCGAGAGAACCTCCAGCGCTGCGCCACGTATCACTAAGGCGTGTGTTGGGAGCGTGCCTATCACGATCACACTCAGGGGTAAAATAAGATGTCTGAGTACACTCACTGGGTCTGGGTGGATACCGTACGCACCGCTCGGTGGCAGCACCTTAAAGTAGACTGCGAACAGCAGTATGAACACTAGACCAATCCAGAATAAGGGTATCGTGTTCAAAAAGTAGAATGCTGGCTGCAGCACCCTATCAAGCGGCTTATCCTTATGGAAGGCCATAGTTATACCTATGAGTATGCCGAGAAGCCAGGAGACAGCCTGAGATGTACCCAAAAGCAGGAGGGTCCACTTAACAGCGTAGACCACAACTGTCCATGCGTTGGTGGGATAGTACTGGAAGGAGGGGCCGAAGTTGGGGTCAACCGAAAGTATTTCTCGTAGATAGTGCAGGAACTGTTCGTATGGTGGCGCATTCAGCCCATAGAGCGCGGCCACCCTTTCAGCTATCGCCTTAGCGTTAACACCTGGGTGCTGCCGCTCTAGGCTCTCAACGTAGAGTGTTAGGAAGTTGCCTGGCATCATGCGTGGCAGAAGAAAATTTAATACGAGAACCGCGAACAAGGCAACAAAGAGCGTTAAAATCCTTTTAACAAGATAACGTTTAGTATACCTCCTAGAAAAATCACCAAAACTCACCATACAAGTGTTTATGGCCCACCACTGAAAATTATGCTTTTCGATTCCAAGTTAACATCATCCATGTGGTCTCCAATAGGCGTGTGCTGGTAGTGTGGGCTATCTCTGATCCCTAGCGTAGGCTTCCAGTCTCAGGTTCCCACATCGCGTCTTTCCCATACCCACAATCCTAGGAATTATGGGGGAAAGAGGAGCCGCTGCCTCGAAATCGCACCGCGGGTTCAGGGGCTTCAGTTCAGTCGGCTGGCTATTAGTGCGTGGCAACGTGTTACACTCGGTGAGGACTCAATGAGCGCTTGTCGCGTTTTGAATAGGTTCGGTTGATTTAGAGTTTGAGCTCAACTGCTGCAGCGGAGCCCCAGAGCTTTGTGAGAACCCTCTTTAGGCCCTGCGGCTTCCTTTCGGCAAGCCAGAGCTTGGCGTAGGTGTTCGCGAGGGCTATGTAGTCACTCGGGTGAGCCTCCTCCCGCGTTTTTGAAGCTACGCGGACACACTCCCTGATAAAGTGCAGGTCTTCGGGGAGGGGGATCCTCTCTATTGTCTCGGGGAGGTCTATCTGGGGGGCGCTCTGGCTTGGTGTGACTTCGTGTCTGTAGAGCGATTTTTTAAGGTTGTCGGCTACCTCTCTTCTACCGAGGACCATTCTCGCCTGAACCACTTCTCTGGGTTCTCCAGCTATCCTTATCCACTTCTCAGTCCACTTCGAGGTGGAACCACTCTCAGCAGCTTCCATGCCTATTAATATTAGTGGATCGAGGAAGGAGAACAGGCACTCTGAGCCGTCGTCACCCCAAGCCGTGATGGCGAAACCCATAACCCCCTTCTTCCTCGCCGCATCTAGGAATCCCTCGAGGTTTGCGATAGCATCATCGAAGTTTGGGTAAAGCCTGTTCCAGTTTGATATTCCTGGGCAGGCTAGCTGCCTATCGGTGTGTCCCACCATGTCGATGATCCTCTCAAAGTGCTCCTGCTGATTTGGAGTGTAGTCCCAGTTGGCTATTATGACCTCGTTCCACAGCCTGTCCTCTATCACACTCCGCCACAACTCTCTCTCCGAGGGTTCGAGGTAGACGCCTGTTAACATGTCCCCCCACACTATGGGCTGCTTACCGTGCGCTTTGGCTCTCGCAATGATTTCCCTGTAGTGTTCTAGGTAGAGCTCTGGGCCGCGGAAGACCCAGCGGCCGTTCAGGCTTCTTCCTCGGCCGAGAGACCAGGTTTCGTCACCTCCAACCAGCACGTACTTTGAAGGTGAGGTTGCGAGAACGTCCTCTAACAGTTCGTAGGCGAAGCCGCGCGCCTCGGGGTTTGAAGCGTCAAGAGACCCGTCGGTGCGAGACCACCACAGCTCTCGGAACCTAGAGTAGGCTGGAAGTGATAGGATGTTCTCCATGTGTCCGAGGAGTTCGAGCGAAGGTATAACCTCAACACCATACTGTTTGGCGTAGGAGCAGAGCTCACTCCACTCTTCAGCGCTGAGCCTCCCCCTGTGCA
>Ga0080006_1171493_pt1 | contig 26315 bp, 19 predicted proteins | sample RS3BMetagenome_FD_69209 | JGI IMG/M metagenome (GOLD analysis project Ga0080006, IMG submission 69209) | Ferric oxide microbial mat and aquatic microbial communities from Rainbow Spring, Yellowstone National Park, USA - RS3B (SPADES... ...
GGGCCCCCGACGGCGGCCCGGCCGGCGGGCGGCGGCCGGTGGTGGGGGTCCAGGGCGGCGGGCGGCGGGGCACCACCGCCGAGGAGGTCGACCCGGGCCGCGTCTTCCGGGCGCAGCTGGACGCCACCCTCCGCCTCCGGGCCCCCACCGACCCCCGGCGGTGGCTGGTGCTCTGGCCCGAGGACGTGATCGCCCTCGACCGTCCCCTCGCCGGCTCGGCCGACGGCCGGGCGGTGGCGGCGCTGGCTCGCCGCCTGCGGGCCCCCCTGGTGGCCGGCGTGACCGAGCCGGCCGGCCCGGCGAGGTTCCGCAACTTCGTCGCCGCCTGGAGCCCGGACGGCCGGGTGGTGGCCACCTTCGAGAAGGTCCACCGAGTGCCCTTCGGTGAGTACGTCCCGTTCCGCGGGTTCTTCTCCCACCTTGCGGACCTGTCGGCGGTGCCGCTCGACGCCGTGCCTGGGCACGGCGACGGCCTCCTGCGCACTCCGGCGGCGCCGCTCGGGGTGATGGTCTCCTACGAGGTCTTCTACGCCGGACGTGGGCGGTCGTCGGTCCGGGCCGGGGCCGAGCTGCTGGTGGTGCCGACCAACACGTCCTCCTACGCCACCAGCCAGGTGCCCTCCCAGGAGCTGGCGGCCGACCGCGTCCAGGCGGTCGCCGAGGGACGCGACCTGGTCCAGGCGGCGCCCACCGGCTACTCGAGCGTGGTCGACCAACGCGGGACGGTGCTCGAGCGCAGCGCCCTCGGGAGGCGCCAGCTCCTCGGCGCCACCGTGGCGCTGCGGACCGGTCGGACCCCCTACGCCGACCTCGGCGACCTGCCGCTGCTCGTCGCCGCCGCCCTGGCGCTGGCGGCCGGATGGGTCCTGGCCCTCAGGCGTAGTAGCCGGAATGGATGTAGACGCACGGCACGCCCTCGGCGACGAACATGGCGTGGTTGGACGGGTCGTCCTCGAGGGCCAGAAGCAGATCGAGCCCGTGAGCCCGCAGGTCCTCCACCACCCGCCGCTTGAAGTCGGTCACGTGGTCGTAGTCGCCGCGGTCGCGCATCACGAGGAGGTCCCAGCGGACGCCGTAGCGCTCGAGCCAGGCGAGCGTCTGGGGCCGAACCCTCAGCGGCCGCCCGGTCAGGAGCACCACGGTGAGGCGTTGGTCGAGCAGCTCGAGCAGGCGGGCGATCTCCTCGATCACCTCGTCGTCGCCGCAGGCCTCGAAGAAGGCGGCCCAGTCCCGCCGCCCCCGCTCGAGGAAGTGCTGACGGCCGGCGGCGTCGGAGAGCACGCCGTCGATGTCGAAGACGACCGCCGGGCCGGCGGTCGCCGGGCGGTCGTGCCAGCGCCAATTGGCCGGCACCGGCCGCGACGCCGCCCCGCCCCCCGCTCCGATGCCGACCACTCGCCTTGCACCGACCTTTCGAGACCAACACCTCCGTGCATCGGACGAACGGCAGCCGGCCCGGCGTCACGCGCGAGCCTATGGGCGTGGTCGCAGCAGCGGCGAACGGCTGCAGCTACCAGATCCGGCCCGCTACGGTCCAGCCTACAGGTCGCCTGCTCTTACGAGTGAGCCGGGACCGCCGGGAGCACGACCGGTGGCCCAGCCGCCGGTCGTGACGGGTGCTCTGCCCACCACTCTGCCCACGCCTGCTTGAACTCCTGCAGGTCGAGGCGGCTGGTATCGAAGGGACACGCAGCTTGGGCCGTTTGGAACTGCGAGCTCGTGACGTCCATCAGGGATCCGGGAGGTGCGCCCAACAGCGGCGGCGGGGTATGCCCGTCACCGAAGGTGGGAGGGGCAGCGGGGAAGTCGGGGATGCCATGGATCCGCATGCAACTGGCCATCTGGTTCCAGCCGCTGATCCAGGCGGTCCGTTGGCTTGGCGGCAACAGGAGCTCAGGTAGGTCCGCCTGCGCCTGGGTCATCGACGCCTTGAACTGGTAGGACGACCCAGCGGTCTTGATGGAGTTGACCAACGGCCTCATTGCGGGATGCTCTGGGTGGGAAGGCGAGGCGGTTGCCAGGACAACTCCGACCGCGAGTCCGGCCACCATTGTGCCGGTTACCATTATCTTTGACGCCCTTCTACCCATAGCCATTCTCATCGCACCCTGGACCTCCCTGGACCTGCTCCGACTACCCTTCTACGACATTGAAACCGCTGTTAGATCCACGATGTCGACCAGTAGTCGCAAAGGTTATAAATGTTGCAAGCGCCGAAATTGGCTCCGATATCGTAATACCCAGATGGGCCAGTAGCATCGAAAACCGTGTTGACGGGTCCCGTGGTAATTACCCCGCCTACGGGGGTCCCGCTGTCGTCCCACACCACCTGAACGGCTCCGTAATCGCAGGCGCTGTAAGCATTGTTGAAGGGCTCGATTGCCCCGTAGGCGACATCGCCAGACTCACCGTTGATGGTCGAAACGTTACAGGCGCTGAGGTAAGAGCCGGGCGGGGGCCCCGGCATGTAATAGTTCTCCCACGTGTTCGCTGGCGAGGTCCAGGCCTCCGCCGGTAGGGCCCAAAGAGCGAGCGCTCCCACCGCGAAGCTGATGACGAGTGCCATCCGGTACATCGAACGCCGCAACAAGCGGGACGGGAACCAGCGCGGTAGCACTTGCGAGGCCTCCCTTCGCTTCTAACCGTTTTCGACCCTACACCCGCCTTGGGATGATCGCAATGGTTGCAGCCAAGTTTGGGAGTAGGACCGTGCCTCCTCGAAGCCCCTACCTTCGGCCACCAGGTGGTCGTCTGATCAACGAGAGCTTCTCGGGCGTGATCGTTGCCGACGGCCGGCTGGTCTACCGCCCCTACGAATGCCCAGGAATCTCTTCCCCTACGGTGCGGGGGCCCTCAGACGGCGGGCCGAGCACGCCACCCGCCCTGCGGTCGTCAGCCACCAGGCGTGGACAGGGCGGTGACAAAGTCCGAGGTGTAGCTCGCTGAGCTGGACTTGCCCGACGGTACTGGCGCCGACCGCCGGGTTGCTGCTACACGTGTCTGCGTGCCTGACGCCTGGCTGCACGCGACCCGAGTCCGTCCGATCGACCCCTCCGAGCGCGCCCGGTTCGACGCCGAGCTCGCCGAGCACCACTGGCTCGGGCACCGCCTGATCGGCCAGACGATGCGCTACGTCGCCGTCGAGGGAGACAGCGAGTGGCTCGCACTGGTGGGGTTCGGCGCCGCCGCCCTCGCCTGTCGGCCCCGTGACCTGCGTCTCGGGTGGACCGAGGACCAGCAGTTCGCCCGCCTCCGCTACGTGGTCAACAACCAACGGTTCTGCGTGCTGCCCGCTGGCAGGACCAAGAATCTCGCCTCCCACCTGCTGTCGGTGACGCTCCGGCGCCTCTCTTCGGACTACGAGGCGCGCTGGGGCCATCCCGTGCTCGTGGTCGAGACCTTCGTCGACCCCTCTCGCCACGCAGGTACCTGCTACCAGGCCGCGGGGTTCGAGATGGTGGGGCGCACCTCTGGCTACGGCCGGGTCGCCGGGCGCTACGTCCACCACGGCAACGAGAAGCTCACCTTCCTTCGCCCGCTGCGCAGGGACGCCCAGCGCCTGCTCACCGCCCGCTTCGACCACCCGGTGCTTCGTGTCGGAAGGAGACCCGTGCTCGACTTGAACCGGCTCTGCTTCGACGGCGAAGGCGGCCTGCTCGCACGCCTGGAGGAGATCGCCGATCACCGCAAGCGCCGAGGGGTGCGCCACCAGCTCGCCTCGGTGCTCGCCCTCGCCGTCGCCGCCACCTTGTCCGGCGCCCGCAGCGTGGCCGCGATCGGCGAGCACGCAGCCGACTGCCCCCAAGAGGTGCTCTGCCGCCTGGGGGCCAAGTACCACCCGGTGAAGGGTCGCTACATCGCCCCGCACGCCCAGACCTTCCGTCGCGCCCTGCGGGAGATCGACGCTGAAGCGCTCGACGCGGTGGTCGGCCGATGGCTCTTCGACCAGGTGAAGGCCGGAGCGGTGAGCGAGGCTCAGGTCGTGCTCGCCCTCGACGGCAAGTCGATGCGCGGGAGCCTGCGCGACGACGGCCGGGCGGTCCACCTGTTCTCGGCCATGGTCCACGACGACGGCGTCGTCGTCGCCCAGCGCGAGGTCGACGAGAAGTCCAACGAGATCACCGCCCTGCGCCCGCTGCTCGGTCCCTTGGACCTCGATGGCGCGCTCGTCACCGCCGACGCGCTCCACGCCCAACGTGAGCACGCCACCTTCTTGGTCGAGGACAAGCGCGCCCACTACCTCTTCCAGGTGAAGGCCAACCAGCCCACCCTGTTGGCCCTGATCCAGGCGATCGAGGACACCGCGTGGTCGGCCGCCTTCGAGGAGACCTGCCGCGGCCACGGCAGGACCGAGCACCGTTACGTGGCGGTGACCGAGGCACCCGCTGGCGTCAACTTCCCCTACGCGAGGAGCGTCGTCCGAGTCGAGCGGGAACGAGCGGACCTCGCCGACCGGATGATCTCGGAGGAGACCTCCTACTACGTCACCAGCATCGAGCCGACCTCGGCCACCCCCGAGCGCATGGGGCGCCACGTGCGCGGGCACTGGGGGATCGAGAACAAGCTCCACTGGGTCCGCGACTGGGCCTACGACGAGGACCGGCACCAGATGCGTGGTGGCACGGCAGCGCCGCGGGTGCTGGCGACGTTGCGCAACCTCGCCATCAGTCTCCTGCGCCTGGCCGGTGCCACCAACATCACCGCCGCGCTCCGTTGGGTCTCCCGAGACCCTGCGCGCGCTGCCGCGCTCATCGGCGCGTAGCCCGACCTTCCCTTCCCGACCGGGGCGGCGTCCCGGTGTTCCGACGCGCCCCACCGTCGTCCCCGTGCTCGCTCCGCCGGTCGGTTGTCCGTGTCTTGCAGCCCAATGTCATGCGGCGCGCGGATCGTGGCGCCATCCCGGGAGCAGTCGGGTACGGGTCCGGGCCGGACGGCCGCCACCGCCGGACGCCGGCGCCGAGGAGGGCGGCCCGGACCCGGCCGGGCGGTGGTGGCGTGGCAGCATGGGAGGGCCATGGCGTCGACGAGGCTGACCGACGAGGCCCCCGGCGCACTCGAGACGCTGCCCCACGTCGGGCCCGTCGAGCCGCCGATCGACCAGGAGGAGGCCGAGCGCCCCCGCCCCTTCGCCCGGACGGGTGCCGCCGACGCCGCCCGGGCGCGCGTGCCACTCGGTCAACGGGTGGTGGTCCTCGGCGACCTGCTCCTGCCGGCGGAGGCCACCGCGTCGTCGCGCGCCCTGGCCGCCGACATCGCGCTCACCCTCGACCACTGGGAGGGCCCCGGGCTGGTCGTCGTCTGCGGCCACCTGGCCAGCCGGTGCCCGCTCGACCTCGGCGGCAGCCGCCTCACGACAACGCTGGCGGCCCATCCCGAGCTGGTCGATGCCATCGAGCGTTTCGCCGCCGCACCCGATCGCCGGGTGATCGTCGTGGCCGCCCGACCCGTCCCCGGCGGGTCCGGGGGTGAGGACGAGGCCGACGCCTCCCGGGAGCTCGCCCGCCACGGGATCGAGACCGCCGGGTCGCTCGATCTCCAGCTCGAGACGGCCGCCGGGGCCCGGCGGGTGGTGGTCAGAGCCGGGGAGCCGACACCGGGTGCCGCCGACCTCGCCGAGGCCGGCGACGTCGGCGAGCGGCCGTGGCTGGCCGGGATCGACCGGCTCGAGGACCCGGTGGCGGCCAAGCGGTTCGTCACCTCTCGCACCCTCTACCGCCGCCTCGGGCGCTACCTGTGGGTGCCACCGATCGTGGCCGTCGTCGTCGCCCTCGTCCTCCGCTGGGCCCTCGTCTTCCGCGGTGTGTCCCACCTCGTGCGCCACGGTGCCGGCCGGCGAGTCCTCATCCACGCCTACACCGCCTCGTGGCCGCACCGGGCCCTCTTCACGCTCGGCGTCATCGTCGTCATCGAGCTCGCCCTCGCCCTGGTGGTGACGATCACCTCGCGCCGGTCGTGGCGGGCGCACGTCGGCGGCGACCTCCCCGGGCCCGGAGCCGGCGGCGACGCCGTCGGCGGCGCTCTGGCGAACGGCGGCGGCCTCGCCGGCAACGACCGGCGGCTCGACGACGCCCGGGAGCTGCTGGCCACCGGCGCCACCGGCCTCGTCGTCGGCGGCGCACTGGCCGCCGAGCTCGCCCATCTCGGTACCGGTTTCTTCGCCTGCCCGGGCGGCACGACCGAGCTGGTGCGCGAGCACCGCGGCCGGCTCGGCCTGCCGCCGGTGTTCCTGCACCACCGCCAGGCGAGCTGGATCGAGCTCGAGACCGGCGCCGACCTCCACGTACGGCTCATGCTCGACGACGTCGACGTGCCGAGCTCGACCATGCTCGAGCGGCTCTCCACCGGCTACCGGGTGGTGAAGGGGTACAAGCCGGCCGCAGACCTCCACCCGACGATGGTCGCCTCGTGGCCGAGGGGCTCGTCCTGGCCGCCCGCCCCGGCGGTCGCCGCCGACCGGCTGCGGACCCGGCTGGTCCGGCGGATCGCCGCCTCGGCCCTGCTGGTCACCGCCCTCGTCGACCTGCTGGTGGCGGTGCGCCCGCCGCTCCACGCCAATCTGGCGGTGGTCGAGCAGGTGCTCCCGCTGGGCGTCGCCCAGGCAGCCGGGGCCCTGGTGGCCTTGGCCGGGATCGGTCTCATGATGCTCGCCCGGGGGGTGCTGCGGGGCCAGCGGCGCTCCTGGGTGGTCTCGGTCGGGCTCCTGGCGGCCACCCTGGTGCTCCACCTCGCCCGCGGGGCCAGCGTCCTCGGTCTCGTCGTCTCCGCCGCCGTGCTCGCCCTCCTCCTCGTCGAGCGGCAGCGCTTCGCCGCCGCAAGCGACCAGGGCTCGCTCCGGACGGCCGCCGTCACCCTCGTGGCCGGCGGCCTGGCGGCCGTGGCCGCCGCCACCCTCGGGATCGAGGTCAACCACCGCGTCGGCCGGATCGCACTGCCGCCGTTCCTCGAGGTGGTCGGGGCGGCCGCCGAACGGCTGGTCGGTCTGAAGACGGTGGCCCTGCCGGATCCGGCCGAGGACTGGGTCTCGCCGGCGATGCTGGCCGTCGGCATCAGCTTGGTGGTGGTGGCGCTGTTCCTCCTCACCCGTCCGGTGGTCGACCGCCGGCTCTCCTCGGTGCGGGCGGTCACCGCCCGGCGGGCAGCCGAGCTGCGGGCCCGGGACATCGTCCGCCGGCACGGCACCGGGACACTCGACTACTTCGCCCTCCGGGACGACAAGCAGTGGTTCTTCCACCGCGACTCGATGGTCGCCTACGCCGTCTACGGCGGGGTGTGCCTCGTCTCCCCCGACCCGATCGGCCCGGTGAGCGAGCGCCTCGGCGTCTGGGACGCCTTCCGTCGGCACTGCGACCGCCACGGGTGGGCGGTGGCGGTGATGGCCGCCGCCGAGGAGTGGCTGTCGATCTACCGCGGCACCGGCATGCACCACGTCTACATCGGCGACGAGGCCGTGGTCGACGTGCAGCACTTCTCGCTCGAGGGCGGGAAGATGAAGGGGCTCCGCCAGGCGGTGAACCGTGTGCAGCGCTACGGCTACCGGGTGCGCTTCCTCGACCCGAGCCAGGTCGACCCCGACACCGGCGCCCCGCTCCTCGACCTGATGGGCCGCAAGCGCCGCGGCGAGCACGAGCGCGGCTTCTCGATGATGCTCGGCCGGCTCTTCGACCCGCGCGACGCCGGGCTGCTGCTGGCCGTGGTCGACGGGCCCGACGGCCAGCCGGCGGCCATGTGCCAGTTCGTCCCCTCACCGGCCATCCGCGGCTATTCGCTCGACCTGATGCGCCGGGACCCCGGTGAGCACCCCAACGGTCTCCTCGACTTCGCGCTCTGCTCGACCATCGAGCACCTGCGGGTCCGCGGCATGCGCGGCCTGAGCCTCAACTTCGCCGCCATGCGCTCCACGCTGGAAGGCGAGTCCGGCGACGGGCTGGCGCAGCGGGTCGAGCGCTGGGCGCTGCGACGGATGTCGGGGGTGCTGCAGATCGAGTCGCTGTGGCGCTTCAACGCCAAGTACGAGCCGAGCTGGCTCCCCCGCTACATCGTCTACGACTCCCCCGAGCAGTTCGCCCCGACCGTCGTGACGATCCTCCGGGCCGAGTCGTTGAGCGAGGTCCCGGTGATCGGCCGCTTCCTCACCCCGTCGACCAACCGCCGGACCGGACCGCCACTCGCTGGGCCGGCGGCCACCACCGCTGACGTCGGGGCGGGGCCCGTCGACGGTGCGGCCGCCGGGGCCGCGGGGTCGCCGGGCACCAACGAGAGGGGAGGGGGACGATGAGCGACGCCATGAGGGCCGGGACGACCACGATCACCGGCCACGGCGGCGACGAGATCGAGGCCTACCTGGCCGAGCCGGTCGATCGGGGACGGGTCGGGGGGGTGGTCGTCATCCACCACATGCCGGGCTACGACGACGCCACCAAGGAGATCACCCGGAGGTTCGCCGCCCACGGCTACCTCGCGCTGTGCCCGAACCTGTACTCGCGCGAGGCGCCGGGGGCGAGCCCGGACGACGCCGCTGCGGCCGCCCGCGCCCGGGGCGGGGTGCCCGACGAACGGCTGGTCGGCGACGTCGACGGGGCGGCCCGCCACCTGCGGTCGCTGGACGCCTCGAACAGCAGGGTGGCGACCATCGGCTACTGCTCGGGCGGGCGGCAGTCCTTCCTGGCCGCCTGCAGCCTGCCGCTCGACGCCGCCGTCGACTGCTACGGCGCCTTCGTCGTGGGCAACCCGCCCGAGGGCATGCCCCTCAAGGTCGGCCCGATCGTCCATCTCACGCCCCGGTTGTCGTGCCCGTTGCTCGGGCTGTTCGGGGCCGAGGACCAGCACCCGTCGCCCGCCCAGGTGGACGAGCTCGAGTCGGCCCTCGAGGCCGCCGGCAAGGAGTACGAGTTCCACGTCTTCGAGAACGCCGGGCACGGGTTCTTCGCCACCGACCGCCCGAGCTACCGCCCGGAGGCGGCTGCCGAGGGCTGGGCCCGGATCTTCGACTTCTTCGCCCGGCACCTCGCCGGGTGAGCCGGCGGCACCGGAGGGCGACGACACCATGTGCACCTACCTGACCGAGCACCTGACCGTCGAGGGCAGCGGCAAGGGCGCCAGGGGCTGGTTCTCCCTGACCGACGCCAGCGTCTACCTCGACCACCCGGTCCACGCCCCGGCCGAGCACACGTTGAACATCGACTTCCTCAACCCGGCGCTGGGGGCGAGCGCCCGGGTGGCGGTCGAGCTCGACCCGGCCTCGGCCCGGGCCCTGGCCGAGGCGATCCTCGCCACCTTGGCGGCGACGCCCGAGGGCCTCGTCCCCACCAGCTGATACCCCGCTCAGCCTGCCGAGCCCGGGAGGAGCTCACGCAGGCGTACCCGGGTGCCGGTCCGCAGCACCGCCGCCCGGTAGACCCGCGCCGCCACCAGGGCGACGGCAACCGTGCAGGCCACCGAGGCCACCGCCGAGAGCAGGAACTGCCACCAGGCGGCGTCGCCGAAGCCGACCAGGGTCGGCATGGCGAAGGGAGCGGTCGGCGGCAGGTAGGCCAGGACCTTCACCAGCAGCGAGGGGTTGCCGGAGCTGACCCCGACGAGGGAGACGAGGTAGCCGATGAGCAGCGGGACGCTCAGCGGCAGCGCCAGGCTCTGGATCTGGTCCTGGCGCTCGCCGAGGGAGCCGGCCGCCGCGTAGACCCAGCTGTAGAAGGCGTAGCCGAGGACCAGCCACACGAGCGTGGCCGCCATCACCAGCGGTGCTGTCCCGCTGACGAGGCTGGACCCGACCGCCTCGCCGAGCAGAAGGGCGAAGGCGACCAGCACTGCTGCCTGGGCGAGCGCCACCGCGCCGATGCCGATGACCTTGCCGGCCAGCAGCTGGATCGGCCGCACGGTGGCGAGCAGCACCTCCACCACCCGGCTCGCCTTCTCCTCCATCACCCCCATGAGCGTCCACGTGAGGTACTGGGTGAGCACCACGAAGACGAGGATCACACCGAGCAACGCCGTCGCCTCCGACGTCGTGCGCGGCGCCTTGGCGGGCTGGAGGCTCTCGATCGGCAGCGACCCGGCCCGGGCGACGATCGCCGCCTGCTCTGCGGTCAAGCCCGCCCGGGCGAAGGCGCGCTGGGCACCGAGGCTCGCCGACAGGTCACGGACGTAGCGCGCCCCGCTCGACGTGTCGCTGGACGACAGCGGGGCCTCGAGCAGGATCTTGCCGCTCTCGACGACCAGGTCGAGGTGCCCGGCCTCGAGCGCCGCCCGCGCCCGGGGCACGTCCGGTTCGTCGACCAGCTCGACCCTCACCCCGACCGTCCTCGCCAGCTCCAGCAGCTCTGCGTGCAGGGCGGCCGAACCGGCGACCACGCCGACCCTCTGGCGCGACGTCGCCCCGTGGATCGTCGGGATGACCACCGCGGCCGCCACCACGGCGACCAGGATCGCCGTCACCACCCGGAACATCCGGCTCCGGACGCGCTCACGGATCTCCCGTCCGGCCACGAGGCCGGTGTCGCCGAGGAGCGTTCGGCCGCCCGACGGGCCGGTGCCACCGTGGGGCTTGCGGCCGGCCGTCGACGACCCCAGCCAGCGAAACGGAAAGCGGGGCCGGCCGCGCCGGCGGTCCAGCCTCCGGCGGATGACGAAGCCCGCCACAAGGGCGAGGATCACGATCGGGAAGACCTTCACCGGGCCACCGCCTCCCGGAAGACCTCCGACAGGCGGCGCCGCTCGAAGACGAACTGGCTGACCCGCCCGGCTCGCCGGGCGGCGTCGAGGACGGCGTCGCTGTCGACGGCCTCGTCGAGGACCAGGCGCACCTCGCCGCCCTGTACCTGCGAGACGGTGACCCCTGGCAGCCCACGTGCCCACCCCCCCTGGCGGTCGCCCTCCACGCGGACAGCGAGCCGCCTGGCGCCTTCGGTCGCCAGCTCGTCGACCGACCCGCTCGCCACCAACCGCCCGTGGTCGATGATCGCCACCGAGTCGCAGAGGTCCTCGACCAGGTCGAGCTGGTGGCTCGAGAAGAGGACGCAGCGGCCGGCGCCGGCCTGCTCGACCAGGACCTGGCCGATCACGTCGATGCCGGCGGGGTCGAGGCCGGCGAGCGGCTCGTCGAGCACGAGGAGCTCGGGGTCGTGCACCAGCGCCGCCGCCAGCTGGACCCGCTGCTGGTTGCCGTGGGACAGCGCCTCCACCTTGCTGTCCGCCCGGTCGGCCACCTCCAGGCGCTCGAGCCAGGATTCGGCGGCCGAGGCGGCGTCGCCAGGCGTCATCCCGTGGAGCCGGCCGAGGTACTCGATCTCCTCGCCGACCCGCATGCTCGGGTACAGGCCGCGCTCTTCGGGCATGTAGCCGAACCGCCGTCGTTCGGCCGGACCGATCGCCGCCCCGTTCCACCGGACCGACCCGGCGTCGAGGTCGGTCAGACCGAAGATCGCCCGCATCGTCGTGGTCTTCCCGGCGCCGTTCGGGCCGAGGAAGCCGACCACCTCACCGGCGGGGACGCCGAAGCTCAAGCCGTCGAGGGCGGCCACCGCACCGAACCGGCGCGTCAGCCCATCGAGCTCGAGGAGGCCGGCCACCGGCCACGAAGCCTACGGGGGTTCGACCCCACCCCGGGGGGTGGGGGATCAGGGGTGGAAGAGCAGGGTCGCCTTGGACGCCAGGTCGACCAGCGGGGCCGGCCAGACGCCGAACACGACCGTCACGGCGGTGCACAGGGCGATCGCCAGCGCGGTGCCCGGCGGCACCGGCACCGGCCGCCGGTCCAGCTCCGGGGCGGTCGCGGTGATCGGCTCGGGCGCGACCAGCGCCGGGGGCCCCCTCCGGCCGGCCCCGGCGCCACCCTCTTGTGCCGCAGCCACGTCGATCGGCTCGTCCCCGGTCCCGCGGCGAACAGCCGGGACGCCGCCGCCCGCCGCGCCGGCGAGCCGGGCAGCGGCGCCGGCGACCGGACCTGCCGCCGCCGACTCGGCGTCGAGGAGGAGATCGGCGTTGAGCCGGGTGAGCATGGCGATGTTCCGCTCGCTGCCCGACCACAAAGGCACCGTCCGGTGGCCGTTGGCGGCGGCCCCGGCGTCGGCGGTCCCCGCCCCGGCGGCCACCGGCTCCCCCCCGGTGGTGCCCTCGAGCCCCGCCGGCTCGGCACCGGAGGAAACCCACAGCGGCACCGGGGCCTCGGCCGCATCCTGGAGCCCGGCGGGGGTGCCGACCTCCCTGGCCGGCGTGTACATGAGCACGGCCACCCGCAAGTAGAAGAAGGCGGCCACCGCCGCCGAGCCCATGGCGATGGCGGCCAGAGGCACCGAGTTGGCGTCCACCGCCGCCAGCACCACCTGCAGCTTGGCCCACAACCCAGTCGTGAACGGCGCCCCTGCCTGGGCGAGCAGCAGCACGGCGAAGGCGAGGGCCAGTGCCGGCTGGCGGCGGGCGAGGCCGCGATAGGCGGCGATGTCGTGGTCGGCGTCACCGCGCCGCCCGAGCACGGTCACGACGGCGAAGCTGCCGATCACCATGAACGTGTAGGCGAACAGGTAGTAGAGGGAGGCGCTGACCCCCCGGGTGGTGGCCGCCTGGAGCCCGAGCAGGACGAAGCCGGCGTGGTTGATCGACGAGTAGGCCAGCATCCGCTTCACGTTGCGCTGCACCACCGCCAGCCCGGCGCCGAGGAGGAGGGTGGCCACCGCGATGCCGTAGACGATCGGCTGCCAGTCGGCCCGCAGCACCCCGAAGGAGGAGATGAACACCCGCAGCAGGGCGGCGAACCCGCCGACCTTGGCCACGGCGGCCATGAAGCCGGTGACCGGCGACGGTGCGCCGTCGTAGACGTCGGGTGTCCACATGTGGAACGGCACCGCCGCCACCTTGAACAGGAAGCCGACGAGGAGCAGCGACAGCCCGGCGAGGAGGAGGCCGTCATGGGCGATGACGTTGCGCGAGAGGAAGTCGGCGATCTGCGTCAGGTTGGACGAGCCGGTGGCCCCGTAGGTGAGGGCGATGCCGTAGACGAAGATGGCCGACGAGAAGCTGCCGAGGATGAAGTACTTGAGGGCGGCCTCGCCGGAGGCGGCGCGGCGGTGGTTGAGGGCGGCGAGCACGTAGAGGGCGATCGAGAGGATCTCGAGGCCGAGGAAGACCACGATCAGGTCGTTGGCCTGGGCCATGATCATGGCCCCGGCGGCCGACACCATGGCGAGCACGTGGACCTCGGGCCCATCCACTCGCTCCCGCCGGAGGTAGCCGTCGGCCACCAGCGCGCTGAGCAGCATGGCGCACGGGACGAGGATGGCCACCAGCGCGCTGAAGCCGTCGACCACCACCGAGTGGACGAGGGTGGTGTACGGCCCGTGCGAGCGGACGTCGTACCACTGCCAGAGGGCGGCGCCGAGGGTGGCGGCCGACACCACCACCGTGCCGCTCGTCGCCACCCGCACCCGCAGCGGCCGGCGGACCAGCGAGGCCACCGCCAGCAGCAGCACCGCCCCCCCGAGCATCAGCAGCTCGGGCAGGATCGCCAGGTAGCGGATCTTGGGGGTGGGGATGGTCGAGGCGGCGGCCAGCACGCCGTGGCCGAGCAGCAGGGCGAACGTCGGGCTCACCGCACCGGCCTCCCTGGGCCACCTCGCAGCGACGTCGTCACCTTGGCGGTGCCGTGCCGGGCCACCGTCGGCTGGTGGGCGTGGGTGACCGCCTCGACCCGGTTGACCAGCTGGTCGACCGACGGGGTGATCCGGTCGAGCACCGGCTTCGGGTAGACACCGAGGAACACGATCAGCAGGATCAGCGGCGCGATCACCGCCCGCTCGGTCCAGCTGAGGTCGGGCGTGCGGGCGGTGACGGCGTCGACCTTGCCGTGGAACACCTGCTGGTAGGCCCACAGGAGGTAGAGGGCGGCGACGATCACCCCGGCGGTGGCCGCCACCGCCCACCACCGGTGGGTGAGGAAGGTCCCGACGAGGACCAGGAACTCGCTCACGAAACCGTTGAGCCCCGGCAGGCCGATCGAGGCGAGCATGACCACGGTGAAGACCGCGGCCAGCATCGGGGCCGGCGTCTGCAGGCCGCGCAGCTCGTTCACCTGCCAGGTCTGCCGGCGCTCGTAGATCCAGCCGATCAACAAGAACAGGGCGGCGGTGATCAGGCCGTGGTTGACCATGAGCAGCACCGCCCCGGTCAGGCCCTGGGTGCTGAGGGCGAACAGCCCGAGCACGATGAAGCCGATCTGGGCCAGCGACGAGTACGCCACCAGCCGCTTCATGTCCCGCTGGGCGCAGGCCACCACCGCCCCGTAGAGGACCCCGATCACCGCCAGGGTGAGCAGCAACGGCGACAGCGTCCGCGTGGCCTGCGGGAACAGGTTGAGGTCGAACCGGATGATGCCGTAGGTGCCGAGCTTCGCCAGCACCGCCGCCAGGATCATCGAGCCGCCGGTCGGTGCCTCGGCGTAGGCGTCGGGCGACCAGGTGTGGAACGGGAACAGCGGCGCCTTGACGGCGAAGGCGGCGGTGAACGACAGGAAGAGCAGCACGCCGGTGGTGCCCGAGAGGTGGGTGTGCTCGAGCGCCGGCAGCGCGAAGGTCAGGGTGCCGGTCTGGTGCTGGTGGAGGAAGGCCAGCGCCAGGATGCCGACCAGCAGGAAGGCCGAGCCGAGGAACGTGTAGACGAAGAACTTGATGCCGGCGTAGGCCCGTCTGCCGTACCCCCAGCCGGCGATCAGGAAGTAGGCCGGCACCAGCGTGAGCTCGAAGAAGAAGAAGAACAGGATCAGGTCGAGCGAGACGAAGCTGCCGAGGCAGGCCGCCTCGAGCAGCAGCATCCAGGCGGTGAAGCTGCGGGCGTCCTGCCTGGTGCGGGCACCGGCCAGGACGATCGGGAAGAGCACCGCCGCCAGCAGCACGAGGAAGACCGAGATGCCGTCGACCCCGAGGTACCAGCGGATGCCGAGCGGCTTCGACCAGAAGTGGCTCGAGACGAGCTGGTAGCCGCCGTCGCCGGCCCGCAGCTCGACGGCGGTGGCGATGGCGATCCCCAGGGTGGCCATCGAGACCCCGAGCCCGAACGCCTCGACCACCCGCCGCGGCAGCCTCGTCCCGAGGGCCAGCACTGCCGCACCGGCGGCCGGGAGCAGCACGAGGACGGTGAGGAACGGGAAGGACGCCCCCCCGGTGCCCATAGCGGCGCCGATCGTGCCCCCCATCAGATCCACGTCCTGCTGGCCATGAAGGCGATCACCGCCACCACCCCGACGGCGATGCCGAGTGCGTAGTTGCGCACGTAGCCGGTCTGGAGCCGCCGAACGCCCGAGCCGGTGGCCCGGACGAGCGCCGCCGCACCGTTCACGGCGCCGTCGATCAGCCGGCCGTCGACCACGACCGCCGCGAAGCGGGCCATCGCCTGGCCGGGCCGGCCGAACAGCGTGTCGTAGGCGTCGTCCCAGAACCACACCCGCTGGAGGAACCGGTTCTCGAGCAGCGGGCGCTCGGTGCGGTTGCGCCACAGCGCCCACCCGATGCCCACGCCGAGCACCGCCACCACGGCGTCGACGACCCCCAACGCCACCTGGGTCGGCGTGGCCTGGTGGGCCTGGTAGAGGTCGTGGGCGAAGACCGGTGCCAGCCAGCCCACGAGGCTGTCGTGGTGGGCCCACGGCAGGTCGATGACGAACCCGGCGGCCGCCGCCACCGCCAGCACCACCAGCGGCAGGGTCATCACCCACGGCGACTCGTGCGGGGGATGGTGGGCCCGCTGGGCCGGGTCGTCCCAGCGGGCGCGTCCGGTGAAGGCGAGGAAGAACAGCCGGCTCATGTAGTACGCCGTGAGCAGCGCCGTGAGCACCCCGAGGCCCCAGAGCGCGGGATGGGCCGCCCAGGCGTTGTCGAGCACGTCGCCTTTCGCCCAGAAGCCGTCGAACGGAGGGACCCCGGCGATGGCCAGCCAGGCGAAGATGTAGGTGGCGAAGGTGAGCGGCATGAAGCGGCGGAGCGCCCCCATGCGCTTGAGGTCCTGCTCGCCCCCGAGCCCGTGGATCACCGAGCCGGCGCCGAGGAACAGGAGGCCCTTGTAGAAGGCATGGGCCACCATCAAGAAGATGGCCGCCACGTAGGCCCGGCAGCCGACCGCCAGCACCATGTAGCCGATCTGGGAGACGGTCGAGAAGGCCAGCACCTTCTTGATGTCCTGCTGGGCACAGGCGATGGTGGCCGCGACGAAGGCGGTCGCACCGCCGATGACGGCGATCACCAGGCGCGCGTCGCCCGACAGCTCGAGCAGCGGGGCCACCCGCGCCATGAGGTACACCCCGGCGGTGACCATGGTGGCGGCGTGGATCAGCGCCGACACCGGGGTCGGGCCCTCCATGGCGTCGGGCAGCCAGTTGAACAGGGGGATCTGGGCCGACTTCCCGGTGGCGCCGAGGAACAGCAGGAGCACGGCGGCGGCGGCGGCCCCCGGTCCGAGCAGGTGGTGCAGCGGGAGGGCGAAGAGCGTCCGGTAGGTCAGCGTCCCGGTCTTGGAGAAGATGAGGAACATGGCCACCAAGAAGCCGGCGTCGCCGACCCGGTTGTAGAGGAACGCCTTCTTGCCGGCCGAGGCGGCGGTGTCCCGGTCGAACCAATAGGCGATCAACCAGTAGGAGCAGAGGCCGACCCCCTCCCACCCGACGAAGGTGAGGAGGAGGTTGTTCGCCAGCACGAGGACCAGCATCGAGAAGACGAAGAGGTTCAGGTACACGAAGAACTTCGGGTAGTCGCCGTCGCCCTTCATGTAGCCGATCGAGTACAGGTGGATCAGCGCGCTCACGCCGGTGACGAACATGCACATCGTCATCGAGAGCGGGTCCACCAGGATCGCCGCTTTCACCTGGAGGCCGCCGACCGGGATCCAGGTGAAGTAGGTCTGGGTGAAGTGCCGGGAGTGCTCGGCCATCCCGGCGAGGCCGGCGATGGTCACGCAGGCGGCCACGAACGACCCGGTCACCGCCGCCGTCCCGACCCAGCCGGCCAGCGGGTCGCCGAGGCGCCGTCCGCCGAAGGCGAGGACGACGAAGCCGACCAGCGGCAGCAGGGGCATGAGGAAGGCAGCGTGGACCACGGTGGCTCAGCCCTTCAGGATGTGGAGGTCGTCGGCGGTGGTGCTCGCCCGTCGGCGGAAGATGGCGACGACGATGCCGAGGCCCACCACCACCTCGGCCGCCGCCACCACCAGGACGAAGAAGACGAGGACCTGGCCGCCGATGTCACCGAGCATCCGAGAGAACGTGACGAACGTCAGGTTGGCGGCGTTGAGCATCAGCTCGATGCACATGAACATCACCAGCACGTTGCGCCGCACCAGCACGCCGAGGGCCCCGATGCAGAACAGGACCGCTGCCAGGATCAGGTACCAGTAGCCGTTCAGGCTCAACCGACGACCTCCTCGTGGGTGCTGACGTCTGCGACCTCGCCGCGCTCGCCGCCGTCGCCGCGCTCGCCGCCGTCGCCGCGCTCGCCGCCGTCCCGGGCCTCTCCGACCGGCGCCCGGCGACCCTCGGCTTCGTCCTCCCGCACCGGAGGCGGCCGGCGGGCCAGCACCACCGCTCCGACGACGGCGATCACGAGCAGGCCGGCGGTGATCTCGAACGCCCAGAGGTAGGTGGTGAAGACCGACTTGCCGAGGAGGTAGACGTTCGTGTGGTGCCCGGTGCTCGTCGAGCCGCTCACGGCGTGCGCCCCGGTCACCCAGTGGGCGGAGGCGGCCAGTGCGATCACCAGGCCGAGGACGGCCGCCATGAGCGCAAAGGCCAGCGGTCGCTGCCCGCGCAACGGCTCGACCTCGATGTTCTCTCGCCGGTCGACGCCGAGGAACATGATGACGAACAGGAAGAGGACCACGATCGCGCCGGCATAGACGATCACCTGGACGGCCGCCAGGAAGTTGGCGTCCTGCTCGACGAAGAGCACCGCCACCCCGAAGAGGGTGGCCACCAGCGAGAGGGCGGCATGCACCGGGTTGGCGGAGGCGACCACTCCGACGGCGCCGGCCAGGATCACCACCGCGCTCAGCACGAAGACGATGACGTCGGGGAAGGTCGGGTGGGTGGCCGCCAGCATCGCGCTCACGCCTTTCCCCCGCCGGCAGCCGACCGGGTCGCCTTGAGGTCCTTGCGGCGCTCTCGCAACGCCTCGAGCTTGCGCCGGTTGCGGGCGGCCGACTTCTGGGCCCGCCACAGCCGCCCGCGCATGCCGCGGTGCTCGAAGGGGATGTCCTCGTCGAGGAGGTGCGCCTCGAGCACGTCGCGCAACGCCTTGGTACCGGTCGCCTCGTCGTCGCGCCGCCCGGACTGGCCGCCTTCAGGCGCCCGCACCCCGTAGCCGAGCTCCCCCGACCACTGGACCTCGCCTTCGTAGTCGGCGTTCCCGCTCGGTGAGGTCGCCCGCATCCAGCCGGAGGTCATCAGGTCGTCGCCGGGGCGCCAATCCTCCCACGGCATCTGCTTCGGCCTGCCGTCGTCACCGACGAGCAGCTCGTTCTTGGTGTAGATGGCGTCGGCCCGGTTGGTGAAGGAGAACTCGAACAGCTTGGACTCGGTGATCGCCTCGGTAGGGCACGCCTCGACGCAGAGGTCGCAGTGGATGCACCGGAGGTAATTGATCTCGTAGACGTAGCCGTAGCGCTCCCCCGGCGAGACCGGGTGGTCGGGCGGGTTGTCGAGACCGCGGACGTAGATGCAATCGGCCGGGCAGACCCCGGCGCAGAGCTCGCACCCGATGCACTTCTCCATCCCGTCCTCGTAGCGGTTGAGGACGTGGCGGCCGTGCTGCCGAGGCTGCTTCGGCTTCTTCTCTTCGGGGTACTGGCGGGTCACCCGGGGCCGGGTGAGGTGCTCGAAGGTGAGCTTGAACCCACCGAAGAAGCTCAGCTCCTCCTTCACCTCGTCGAGGAAGCCCATCAGTGCGAGCTCCCCTCGTCGACCGCGCCGCCCGGCAGCAGGCCCGGACGGACGCCCGAGGTCACCTGGTCGCCGCCGCCGGCACCGGGCCCGACCGGCCGCCGTGCCCGCTCCTCGTCCCGGCCGCGCCCGACGACGAACGCCCGCCCGAGCAGCCCGGAGAGGGAAACGGCGGCCACGGCGATGCCCAGTCCCCACCAGCCGTCGACCACGAAGCCGGCCACCAGCAGCAACCAGCCGAGTGAGATCGGGATGAGGAACTTCCATCCGAGGTTCATCAGCTGGTCGTAGCGGAGCCGGGGCAGGGCGGCGCGCAGCCAGACGTAGGTGAACAAGAAGACCATCACCTTGCCGACGAACCAGACCACCGGGAACCAGATGCTGAAGCTCGGCAGGTGCGGCACCGGCCCGTCGGGGCCGCCGAAGAACAGGGTCACGACGACCGCCGACATCGTGATCACGTTCATGAACTCGGCCAGGAAGAACAGGGCGAAACGGAGCGACGAGTACTCGGTGTGGAACCCGCCCACCAGCTCGGACTCGGCCTCGGTGAGGTCGAACGGCGGCCGGGTCAGCTCAGCGGTGATCGCCATGAAGAAGAGGACGAACGGCACCACCCCGAGGCGGATCACGTTCCAGTCCCACACCCCGGTCCCCTGCGACTGCACGATCGCCCGGGTGGACAGCGAGCCGGTGATCAGCACGACGGTGACCACCGTGATGCCGAGCGCCGCCTCGTAGGAGATCATCTGGGCCGACGCCCGGACCGAGCCGAGGAGCGGGTACTTGGAGCCCGACGACCACCCGGCGAGCATCACCCCGTAGACGGCGATCGACGACATGGCAAGCACGAGCAGGATGCCGATCGGCGGGTCGGCCACCTGGAGCTCGAAACGGTGGCCGGCCAGCGAGACGATGCCGCCCACCGGCACGACGGTGAAGATCAACAGGGCCGGGACGAGCGACAGGTACGGCGCCAGCTTGAAGACGAACCGGTCGGACTGCTCCGGCTGGAGGTCCTCTTTGAAGAAGAGCTTCACCCCGTCGGCCATCGTCTGCAGCAGCCCCCACGGGCCGGCCCGGTTCGGGCCGATCCGGCTCTGCATGTCCGAGATCAGCTTGCGCTCGAACCAGATCATCAACATCACCGACACGAGGAGGACGCCGAAGGCCACCAGCACCTTGATGACGTCGACCACCCAGACGAACCAGCCGACGCCGTGGCCGTAGAGCGGGTCGTGCTGGACGAGCCCGGCCAGCGGACCGACGACGGCGACGAGAGCGCTCACAACGACTCCACCCGGACGTCGTTGACCATCGCCGCGGCGTCGAGCAGCTCCCCCGCTATGTTGCGGTGCAGATCGCCGGCACCGGGCACCGGGACGTTGAACTCGATGGCGGCCACCCCCCGCGGCACGGCCAGGTCGGCCCGGGCAGGCAGCTCGAGGCTGGCCCGGTGCGAGCGCACCCGGACCCGCCCGCCGTCGCTCACCCCGAGGCGGTCGAGGTCGTAGGGGTTGGCCCGCATGCTGGCCCCACCCACCAGGGCGGCCAGCGACGGCGACCCGGTCACCGCCGTCCCGGCGTCGTACAGCCGCCGGGAGGCCACCAGGCGCAGGGCGTACCCGTCGATCGCCGGCAGCCGCAGCGGCTCGTCCGGCGAGGCCCGCCGGGCGTCGAGCATCGGAGGGCGGGCCTCCGGCGCAGCGCCTGGGCGGGCCGTCATCGCCCCGGCGCGCAGCGGCGTCACCCCGTCGGCGGTGCTCGGCTCGGCCAGCCCGACTCGCGCCGGCGCCCCCTGGTGCTCGACCGAGTCGATGCCGGGCAGCGACATCGGGTCGATCGGCGCCGGCCGGGGCCGTCGGGACCTTTGCCGAGAGAGCGGGACCAGCACGCCGTCGGCCGAGCCCGGCGCGTCGATCAGCGCCGGGGTGATCCCCTCGTGGGCGGGCGAGACCCGGGCGATCTCGTCCTGGAGGTCCTCGACGCTCCCGACGCCGAGGTCGGCCCCGAGTGCGCCGGCGAGCTCGGTCGCGATCGTCCAGTCCGGCCACGCAAGCCCGGGAGGCACCAGCTTCTGCCCGAGCCGGCTCAGCCGTCCTTCGACGTTGGTCGTCGTACCCGCACGCTCGTGGGCCACCGCCGCCGGCAGGATCACGTCGGCCGACGAGACCGACGGCGTCGGGTGGCCGGTGACCGCCACGACGAAGCCGGCGGCGTCGATCGCCCGGCGCGCCATGGCGGTGTCGGGGAAGTCGGTCGCCGGGTCGGCCCCGAGCAGCACCAGCGCGCCCGGCGCCGGGGCGCCCTGCCCCTCGCCCTCGGCGAGCGCCGCCAGCACGGCGGCCGCCCCGCGGCCGGAGGCGGCGGGCACCGAGCCCCACGCTCCGGCGTACCACCCGCGGCCGGCGTCGAGCGACACCCGCCCCGGCAGCAACCCCGGGGCCAGGCCCATGTCGAGGGCGCCGTGGACGTTGCCCCGCCGCAACGCAGGAAGGAAGCGGGCGCCGGGGAGCGCTGCCGCCAGCACCCGGGCGGCCTCGGCCACGACCGACTCGTGCTCGGCCAGCGACGGGCGCCCGATCACCACCACGACGTCGCTGCCGTCGCCGAGCAGCTCCCGCGCCCGGTCGACCTCGCCGGCGTCCGGGCCGGCCCCCCCAGAGCGGGCCCGCAGGGTCGCGGCGGCGGCGGCGTCGCCGGCCAACGCCCGGGCCAGCGCCGGCGCCTCGCCCGGCCGGACGGTCAGCGAGACGGCGGCATGGCCGGTGAGCGAGGTCGGCAGCGTCGTGAGCTCGACCAGGGTCGTCCCGAGCTCGCGCACGGCGTGGCGGAGGCGGAGGAAGAGCACCGGGAGCTCCTCGCGCACGTCGCCGGACAGCAGCAGCACCGTCTTGGCGCCGCAGGTCTCGTCGATGGTGGCTCTCGGCAGCCCGAGCACCAGGTCGGCCGGGAGGCCGTCACCGAGCTGGGCATCCACTGAGTCGGTGCCGATCACCCCCTTGGCCAGCTTGGCCCAGGCGTAGGCGGCCTCGTTGGTGAGCCGGGCGCCGCCGATGACCGCCACCCCGTCGGGGCCGCCCTTGCGGCGTGCCGCCTCGATGCCGGCGGCGGCGGCGGCCAGCGCCTCGCTCCAGCTCACCGGGACCAGCTCGCCTCCCTTGCGCACCATCGGCTCGGTGAGGCGGCCGTGCTCGAGCGCGCCGACCTCGCGCACCTCGCCCCGGAACTGACCGCGGTGCACCCGCAGGCTCTCGGTCTGCGAGGCCGTCGCCGGCGCGACGTCGACGTCGACGTCGACGCCAACCGAGGAGACCAGGGCGGGGCCGGCCGCCACCTCGTCGCCGTTGACCGCCTCGTAGGCGAAGCGGCCCTTGTCGCACAGCCAGCCCTGGTTGACCGGATCGTCGTCGATGCCGAGCAACCTGGTCAGGCGGCCGGCCGACGACTGGACGGCCGCCCGGCACCCGAAGGCGCAGCTGGTGCAGGTCGACTCGACCTGCTCGAGGTCCCACGGGCGGGCGGTGAACCGGTAGGGGGTGGCCGTCAGCGCGCCGACCGGGCAGATCTGCACCGTGTTGCCGCTGAAGTAGGACGAGAACGGGCGGTCGGGGAACGTCGCCACCTCCACCCGCTCGGCCCGGCCGGCGAAGTCGATCAGCGCCTCTCCCGCCACCTCCTCGGCGAACCGGGTGCAGCGGCTGCACTGGATGCAGCGCTCGCGGTCGAGGAGCACCAGGTCGGAGATGGCGATCGGCTTCTCGAAGTGGCGCTTCTCCTCGACGAACCGGCTCTCCCCCGGCCCGTAGTGCAGCGTCTGGTCCTGCAGCGGGCACTCGCCGCCCTTGTCGCAGACCGGGCAGTCGAGCGGGTGGTTGACGAGGAGGAACTCGAGCACGCCGTCCTGGGCCTTCTTGACCCGGGCCGAGTCGGTGACCACCTCCATGTTCTCGGCCACCGCCACGAAGCACGACGGGGTCAGGGTCGCCCCGCGCGGTCCGCTCACCTCGACCAGGCACATCCGGCAGACGCCGACCGACTTCATCCTCGGGTGGTAGCAGAAACGGGGGATGTAGGTACCGGCCCGTTCGGCGGCGCTGATCAACATCTCGCCCGGGCGGGCGGTGGCCGGTCGGCCGTCGAGCGTGAAGTGGACGACCGGCTCCTCGGGCTCCGCACCCGCCCCCGGGCCGACGGTCGCGTCGGGTCCGGGTCCGGCGGCGGCTGCCACCTCGGGATCAGGCATACGGGCAGGCACCTTCCTTCACGTGGAGGAGGAACTCGTCCCGGAACATCGCGATGGCCGAATGGATCGAGGAGGGGATGGACGGGCCGAGCACGCAGATCGTGGTCTGCAGCGGCGGCCACTGCAAACCCGGTGAGATGTTGTCGCTCACGTCGAGGAGCAGGTCGAGGTCCTCCTCGCGACCAGCGCCGCGCTCGATGCGGTACAGCACCCTCTCCAACCACCCCGAGCCCTCGCGGCATGGCGTGCACTGCCCGCAGGACTCCCGGGCGAAGAACTTGGTGATCCGCCAGGCGGTCCGCACCATGCAGGTGGCCGAGTCCATCACCACGATCGAGCCGGAGCCGAGCATCGACCCGGCGTCGGCCACCTCGTCCTGGCCGAGCGGCAGGTCGACCTGGTCGGGGCCGAACCAGGGGGCGGAGACGCCGCCGGGGATGAACGCCTTGAGCTCGTTGCCGCCGCGGATCCCCCCACCGAGCACCGGCGCGTAGATCAGGTCCGCGAAGGTGGTCTTCACCATCTCGAGCTCGTAGACGCCGGGGTTGTGGACGTGCCCGGAGAGAGCGAACAGGCGGGTGCCGGTCGAGCGGCCCTGGCCGAGGGCGGCGAACGCCTCGCCGCCGTGCCGCACGATCCAGGGGAGGTTGGACATCGTCTCGACGTTGTTGACCACCGTCGGCTGCCCGTAGAGCCCGATGGCCGCCGGGAAGAACGGCGGCTTGATGCGCGGGAAGCCGCGCTTTCCCTCGAGCGACTCGAGCAACGCCGTCTCCTCGCCGCAGATGTAGGCGCCGGCGCCGGGGTGGACGACCACGTCGAGGGAGAACCCGGACCCGAAGATGTCGTCGCCGACCGCCCCGTGGGCGTAGGCCTCGTTCAGCGCCTGCTGCAGGCGCTCGAGGCCGAGGGCGAACTCGCCGCGCAGGTAGATGAACGCCCGGGTGACCTGCAGGGCGTAGGCGGCGATCAGCACGCCCTCGAGTAGCTGGTGGGGGTCGCGTTCGATCAGCAGGTGGTCCTTGAAGGTGGCGGGCTCGCTCTCGTCGCCGTTGACCACCAGGTAGGTCACCGGGTCCTTCCGCAGCATCGACCACTTCCGCCCGGCCGGGAAGCCGGCGCCGCCCCGGCCGAGCAGGCTGGCTGCGTCGACCTCGGCCGCCACCGCCTCGGGCGTCATCCCGAGCGCCTTTCGCAGGGACTCGTACCCGCCGGTCGCCAGGTACCGCTCGATCGTGTGCGAGTCCTCGTAGCCGAGCCGCGACGTGACGATCCGCGGCGCCTCGGTGATCGCCATCAGCCCTGCCCCCCGCTGCCCTGGCCGCCGGCCGCCTTCTGCCGCTCCCGCTCGGCCGCCCGGGCCGCCTGGGCCCCGGCCGTCGCCGCTCGCTGGCGCGCCACCTCCTCGGGGTCGGCCTCGAGCCCGGCGCTGCGCCGCACCCGCACGAGCGTCCCGTGCGGCGGGATGGTGTCGGCCAGCCGGCCGGAGCGCAGGTCGGCCACCAAGCGGTCGAAGCTCTCGGCGCTCTGGCCGCCGACGTAGCGGTGGTTCACCTGGACACACGGCACCCGGTCACAGTCGGCGAGGCACTCGGCCTCTTCGAGGGTGATCGCCCCGTCGGCCGTCGTGCCACCGGCCCGCACCCCGAGGGCCGCCTCGGCGTGCTCGAGCAGCTCGAGGGCGCCGCCGAGGAGACAGGCGACGTTGGTGCAGATAGAGACGAGGTAGGTGCCGACCTCCTCGGTGTGGAGCATGTCGTAGAAGGTCGCCGTCCCGCGGACCTCGGCCGGCGTCACCCCGAGGAGGTCGGCGATCTCCTCCATCGCCTCGGGGCGAAGCCAGCCGTCCTGCTCCTGGGCGAGGTGGCAGATCGGGATCAGCGCCGACCGCGGCTCGGGGTAGAGGGCGATCAGCTCGAGGGCGCGGGCGCGCACGTCGGGGCGGAGGTGTCTCACCGGTCCACTTCGCCCATCACCGGGTCGACCGACGAGATGACGGCCACCGCGTCGGCCACGAGCCCGCCGCGCAGGAGCACCGGGACCACCTGGAGGTTGACGAAGCTCGGACCCCGGATGTGCAGCCGGTACGGCTTGGAGGACCCGTCCGAGACGAGGTAGCAGCCGAGCTCCCCGCGGGGCGACTCGATCGCCACGTACACCTCGCCCTCTGGCACCGAGAAGCCCTCGGTGAACACCTTGAAGTGGTGGATCAGCGCCTCCATCGACTCGTCGATCCTGGCTCGCGGTGGTGGGGTGACCTTGCGGTCCTGGGAGCGGTAGTCGCCCGGCGGCATCCGGGCGGCCACCTGGCGGACGATCCGGATCGATTCGCGGATCTCGTTGAGCCGGATCGAGTACCGGTCGAAGTTGTCGCCGTAGGTCCCGACGATCACGTCGAAGTCGACCTCGTCGTAGGCCAGGTAGGGCATCGATCGCCGGAGGTCCCACGGCACGCCGGTGGATCGCAGGATCGGCCCGGTGATCGACAGCGCCAGCGCCTGCTCGGCGGTCAGGTTGCCGACGCCCTCGGTGCGCTCGCGGAAGATCGGCTGAGCGGTCAGCAGCTCGTCGTACTCGTAGGTGCGGGCGAGGATCGTCTCGCAGAGCACGTCGATATCGTCCTCCCACCCGTCGGGGAGGTCGGCGGCGACGCCGCCGGGACGGATGAAGTTGTGGTTCATCCGCAGTCCGGTCGCCTTCTCGAAGAACGAGAGCACCATCTCGCGCTCGCGGAAGCCGTAGATCATCATCGACGTCGAGCCAAGGTCCATCCCATTGGTCGCCATCCACATCAGGTGCGACGAGATCCGCTGCAGCTCGGACAACAGCATCCGGATCCAGACCGCACGCGGCGGCAGATCGATCCCGAGGAGCGTCTCGACGGCCATCGAGAACACGAGCTCGTTGTTGAGCGGCGACAGGTAGTCCATGCGGGTGACGTTGGTCGCCCCCTGCACGTAGGTGAGCTCCTCGCCGGTCTTCTCCATCCCGGTGTGCAGGTAGCCGATCACCGGCTTGGTCCGCAGCACCACCTCGCCGTCGAGCTCGAGCATGAGGCGCAGCACCCCGTGGGTCGACGGGTGCTGCGGGCCCATGTTGATGATCATCGTCTCGTCGTCGGCGCGCTCGACGGCGATGTCGCCCGAGTCGAGGACCACGCCC
>Ga0080006_1156518_pt1 | contig 26300 bp, 25 predicted proteins | sample RS3BMetagenome_FD_69209 | JGI IMG/M metagenome (GOLD analysis project Ga0080006, IMG submission 69209) | Ferric oxide microbial mat and aquatic microbial communities from Rainbow Spring, Yellowstone National Park, USA - RS3B (SPADES... ...
GAGGGGCTCGGGATGGCAATAGCTGCAGCAGCAGTCGTGATGATTACCGTGTGAGCCGGTAGACATCGGAGTCAGTATCGCCCGGAAACACTCACAATTTGATCTCGGAGGCATCGAGGGTGGGAGTTGGGAATTTGAGCTTGAGGCTCTGAAGCAGATCCACGAGGATACCGGAGATGGCCACATTGCGGTACCACTTGTTGTCGGAGGGGATCACGAACCAGGGGGCATGTCTTCGACTAGTGGCGCTAAGAATGCGATTGTAGGCATCCATGTAGGCTGGCCAGAACTTGCGTTCGTGAATATCGGCTTCAGAGAGCTTCCAGTGTTTTTTCTTGTTGTCGATGCGGGACTGGAGGCGGCGGGTCTGCTCGTCGCGGGAGATGTGAAGGTAGAACTTGAGGATCAGGACGTCATTGTCAGCGAGCATCTCCTCAAATCCGGTGATGTCGTCGAGGCGGCCGCGCATGGTCTTCGCGGAGATGAGTTTGTGGACTCGGGGGGAGAGAACGTCTTCGTAGTGGGAGCGGTTGAAGATGCCGATCATACCGCGGGGCGGGACCTGGGCGTGAGCGCGCCAGAGGAAGTCGTGGCGGGCTTCGAGCGGAGTGGGGACTTTGAAGGAGGCAACGTCGCAGCCCTGGGGGTTGACGCCGGAGAAGATGTGGCTGATGGTGCCGTCCTTGCCGGCGGTGTCCATGCCTTGCAGGACGATGAGGAGGGCCTTGGACTGGTTGGCGTAGAAGACGTCCTGCAGGCTGGCGAGGAGGACGCGATGTTTTACGAGGACTGCTGCGGCAGATTCTTCCGATTTGAAATCGCCTGTATCGGAGCTGGAGAGCTTGGAAAGCCGCATCTTGGTATGCGGCTTGATGAGATATGGCGATTTGATCTTCATGAAGGAATCAACCCGGAGGCAGCGATTCGACTCTTGCGGAACGTGACGTGCGGGCGATTCCTACTTGGCTTGCTCTTCCACCTTGGGGGTGACGGAGTGGGCGGTTTCACCGGGCTTATTGACGTCTTCGGTAACGCCTTTCATACCGTCTTTAAATCCGCGAAGCCCTTCGCCGAGACCTTTGCCAAGCTCGGGAAGCTTCTTGCCGCCGAAGAGGATGACTGCAACCACGGCAAGGACTATCAGATGTGTTGGTGTAAATAGTTCGCCCATACTAGTTCTCCCTGCGGCCGGAATGCTGATATCCAGCGCATCCACTATTGTCGCACAAGTGCTCTCTGAGGATAGTACGCCGCGTTGGCCAAAGCAGATGTCGGCTGGACGTTATATCTTGGTGATTGAAGGAAATGCGGAAGCAGGATGCGGAGAGAGAAGTTGCGATTGAAATCAGGCGTGAGTGGATTGGCTGGACCGAAGAAGAAGTATCAAGGCAAGGTGACTGGGGCACGGCGGTTGACGATTTGCGCGGGCGCGGCGCTGCTGGCGGCGGGGTGGCTGATCGCGAATACGGCACAGGGGCAGACAAGCGATTCGTCTTCGACGGCGGGTCAGACGACAGGCCCCCCGAGACCGCTGGGCAAGATTGCAGTCGCCGCGCTGCCCACCTATGACAATCGCTATGAGGTCTTCGGCGGGTTAAGCTTCATGAACTTTCAGGCAGGCCAGGCGCTACCCAGTCGCATGAACCTTGGCGGCGCCGAGTTGATGGGGACCTACTGGCTGAACAAGAAGCTGGGGGCTTCGGCGGACTACCGCATCGATGCGGGAACCACGCCGGTGTTCGCCAATGGAGGAACTACGCCGGTATCGTTCTACGGCACCGGCGTCAACAATCGTCCGCTCGTGTACTTGAACACCTTTATGCTGGGCGGACAGTATCGCGGGCCGAAGAACCAGTTTGTTGCAGTGGATTACCATGCGCTTTTTGGTGTGTCGCACGGGACGTTCGACTACAGCCTGAAGAATGTCAACCCGATTTACTACTCGAGTATCGGGGTCTATACGAATCGCACCAAACCCTTCGCGGCGCTGGGGGGCAGCATCGATTTCAACCGGTCGAAGAATATCGCTTTCCGGCTGTCTCCGGACTTGATCCTCGAACACTTCGGGACTGAGACGCGAGAGTTCTTCGGGATCTCTGGCGGGGTAATCCTCCGGTACGGCAAGGTGAAGTGAAGCAGGGTAGAGGGTGGAGAAGACGAAGGCGGGCTGCCGGATGGGGCAGCCCGCTTTTTGCTTGCCATCGGTACCAGGAAAACGCAGACCTCGCTATAGGTTGAGAAAGAAGACGGGGGCTACGGATGCGAGCGCGGCACCGGCTTGCAGGGCGACGACGCCCAGAGACTGTCTTGGAGCCCGGGGCAGCCATTTGATCGCGAAGAACAGCAGTATTGGAAGCTGTCCGGCCATGAGGATCTGCCAGAGATGGGCGGTGGTTCCCTCGTCAGATTCGCGGATGAGACCATGTGCGCCGTGGAGCATGCCGTAGATAGCGCTGACGCCCAGGATCGCCAGGGCGATGAGCGACATGCCAACGGGAAGAAAGGCGCTGGGATCTTTCAAGATGACGCGAAAGGAATTGCGATCTGAGTCCATGTTGCCTACTTGCGTTCGCCGGCGGGCTACGAAGGCATGAAGCAGAGAGCCACGTTATCCTGGCGGCCCCTTTTAATTCCTAAACCCCTCCACCCTCTCCCCTGCTTTACCAGGTATTGCCCTGCTGGAGGAATTCTGGGGAGACGGGGTTCTCGTAGACAGAGTAGTCGCGAGTAACCACGGTGAGACCGCTCGATGAGACGAAGTAGTTCTTCTTGTCTTCGTTCGGGTCATAGCCGATCACGGTGCCATCGGGGATGTGGACGTCGCGGTCGATGATGGCGTGGCGGATGCGGCAGTGGCGGCCGATGTTGACATGAGAGAAGACGATGCTGGAGTCGACGTCGGCGTAGGAGTTGACGCGCACGTCCTGCGACAACACGGAGTTGCGGATAACGGCGCCCGAGACGATCGAGCCCGAAGCGACAATGGAGTTGATCGCCATGCCGGTGCGGCCGGGTTCGCCGAAGACGAACTTGGCGGGCGGATACTGATAGGGCCGGGTGCGCATGGGCCAGGACTTGTCGTAGAGGTTGAAGATGGGGGTGATCCCGGCCACGTCCATGTTGGCCTCGTAGTAGGCCTCGAGGGTGCCGACATCTCGCCAGTAAAGGGCCTTCTGCTTGTTCTCATCGACGAAGTTGTACGCGCACATCTTGAACCGGCCAAGGATCTTGGGCAGGATGTCGTGTCCGAAGTCGTGACGGGAGTCCGGGTCTTCGGCATCCTTCATCAGTTCGGGGAGCAGAACGTCGGTGTTGAACAAATAAATGCCCATGGAGACATCGACCATGTCGGGATTGAAGGGCGAACGAATCTTGGTTTCTTTGGGCTTTTCATCGAAGCCGGTGACCTCGCCGTTGCGGGCGACCTCGACGACGCCAAAGGCAGAGACCTCATGCGGCATGACCGGCAGGGTCGCGAGGGTGACGTCCGCGCCGGACTCGCAATGGTGCTGCATCATGAGGGCGTAGTTCATCTTGTAGATGTGGTCGCCGGAGAGGATGAGGACGTACTTTGGCTCCTCGGAGCCGATGGAGTAGATGTTCTGGTAGACGGCGTCGGCGGTGCCCTGGTACCAGGACTTGGAGACGCGCTGCATGGGCGGAAGGATCTCGATGAATTCGCCGAGCTCGTTGGCGACGACCGGGCCCCAGCCCTCGCGGATGTGGCGGTTGAGCGAGAGAGCTTTGTACTGCGTGAGGATGTAGACGTGGCGCAGGTCCGAGTTGATGCAGTTCGAAAGGGTGATGTCGATGATGCGATATTGACCGGCGAAGGGGACGGCCGGCTTTGCGCGATCGCGGGTTAGAGGGAAGAGCCGTTCACCAGCCCCACCGGCAAGCAAGACGCCTAGCGTGTCTCTCATAACTTTCTATACTCCGGTCCCTCGGCGGTCAGCCAACTGCACCGCATGTCGATTCGATACGCAAAGTTGTCTCTGCGCTGCAGAGTCGCGAGTCTACCATGCGACGAATGAGCTTGGGCAGTGCGTCGTGCGAAGGGATCCCCGAGGGCTGGCGAGAAAGCGCCGGGCCTTCTGCAGGATATCTCTTCGATGCCCTAGGGCGCGTCGCCTGCGTCTGCCGGACTGGTCGATTCCTCGTCCGGGAGGCTGATACGCAGGGACTTCAGAAAGGTCAGGTCGTTGCGAGTGAACCGTCCCTCCGCGGCTTCGTCCGGCAGTTCCGCAACGTCGTCGACTTCATCCTCGACCTCGTTGAGACCGATAGTGGCTTCCAGCATCAGCAGAACATCGAATCCCTGCTCGCGGATGTTTTTGACGACTCCAGCTATATCCTCCGACTCCGAAACGGACTCGTGGATTGCCTCACCTAGCTTTTGAATGAGATGTTTGACCTTCTGATTCAATGCCACCTCCGGACTGCCCTGGGTTGGAACCTCACCGCGCATCGGGTATTCCTGGCCCTTACGACTGGCGGGAACGGCATTGCGGGTACACCGGTTGAAGACTTGCTTCTGGCAAAAGAATACGCTGACGATCGCGCACGCTGCAACGACTTTCCTTGTGAGACGACGACGAGAGGAGAAAATTTGCTAGCTGACATTCATCTTTCAATGAGTTAGACGATGGTGTGATGGTCTGCCCACGCCTCTTCCAGGCGATGTGCCAGAATTTCAACGGGCTCAGAGCGCTTCGTAGCCCAAGCCAGAAGGCAGACTGTCGCCGTGCAGAAGCCGCCAAGTATCCAAAGAGCATTTTTCATCGTGTCGTCCCCGTCTTTTCTTCGCTTTCTACTTTGTGTTCGCCACTCGCGATGAATCTTTGGGGTTGGATGCAGGCTCACGATGCGGCGGTTGCAGTTCCGAGCTCATTGCTTTCGTCTTCGGTTGCAAGCAGCGATCGTATCCGGGCGCGGCTGGAAGCGGCTACACTTCAAGAATGGACTCGGTACGCTTTGGCCGTGCGCTTGGATTCGGTGCCCGCGCGGCCGCTAAAACGCTGGTGACGGCTGTGGACGCGGCGACCTCGCCCAACCCGTCGGCACGGGGCTCCGCGAGTGGCGTGGGGGCCCAGTCAGTGCCGAATGCCGCGGCCACCGAGAGCCGGGCCAAGGCCTCGGGCGAGCGCGTGGCACAGCAGGCGGCGCGAACGACGGCGCAGGTGAGGCAGACGAGCCAGGGGTTGAAGCAGGGGAGCAAGCGGCTGGGCGAGGCGATGTGGGGGCCGTTCGTGAAGCTGTCGGGCGTGCTCTGGCTCGAGGTGACGGGATTGTTCTTCGGCATCTTCGCGCTCTTCGCGGGCGGGGGGGTGTGGAAGATGCGCGGCGATCTGCACGATGCCGGAGTGAACCACGCTGCACACGTGCATTTTCTGCTGACGCTGGGGATGGCGGTGGTGTTTGGATACTTTTGCGTGAGCAGCTTCGTGAAGGCGAGCCGCAGGGGCAAGCGGAGCTAGAGGCAGCGCGGACAGGTACACTACATCGTCATGAGCGTTGAGAAGGTAAAGAGCATCGGGGCCGACTCCGCGACCAACTCGGCGCAGACGAGTTCGGGCATTCCGGTGGAGGTTGTGTACCGCGCCGAGGATCTGGCCGATCTCGATTCCGCGAAGACAGTGGGTGAGCCGGGAGCCTATCCCTACACCCGCGGCATTCAGCCGACGATGTATCGCGGACGGCTGTGGACGATGCGGCAGTACGCAGGCATGGGGGACGCCGAGGAATCGAACAAACGCTATAAATTTCTTCTGAGCCATGGCACCAAGGGGCTCAGTGTCGCGTTCGATCTGCCAACGCAGATCGGGTACGACTCCGACAACCCGCTGGCGCTGGGCGAGGTAGGCAAAGTTGGCGTGGCGATCGATTCGATCGACGATATGGAAAGGCTGTTCAACGGCATTCGCCTGGATACGATCTCCACCTCGATGACGATCAATGCGACAGCATCCATTCTGCTGGCGCTGTACGTGGCAGTAGCGAAGCGAACGGGCGCGAATGTGCGTGCACTGCAGGGAACGATCCAGAACGACATTCTGAAGGAGTACATTGCGCGCGGCACCTATATCTATCCGGTGACCCATGCGATGCGGCTGGTAACGGATACCTTTGCGTGGGCCGGTATGGAGGTACCCGAGTGGAATACGATTTCGATCTCCGGGTACCACATGCGCGAGGCTGGATGCACCGCGGTCCAGGAGGTGGCGTTCACCCTGGCCAACGGGGCGACCTACGTACAGGCTGCGATCGACGCTGGGCTGGAGGTAGACGCATTCGCGCCGAGGCTGAGCTTTTTCTTCAACTCGCATAACAACCTGCTGGAAGAGGTTGCAAAGTTTCGCGCAGCCCGGAGGATGTGGGCGCATATCATGCGCGAGCAGTTTGGCGCGAAGAAGGAGCGAAGCTGGATGCTGCGGTTTCATACGCAGACAGCGGGCTCGACGCTGACCGCGCAGCAGCCGGAGAACAACATTGTCCGGACGACGCTGCAGGGTCTCGCGGCGGTGTTCGGCGGAACGCAAAGCCTGCATACCAACGGCTTCGACGAAGCGCTTTCACTGCCAACCGAAAACGCGGCGCGGATCGCCTTGAGAACGCAGCAGATTCTCGCGCATGAGAGCGGCGTGGCGCAGACCGTCGATCCCCTCGCGGGGTCATACTACGTGGAGTCGTTGACCGCCGAGATCGAGCGGCGCGCGCAAGAATACATGGCGGCCATTGCGAGATTCGACACCTCCGGCAAGTATGGGATGTTGCGCGCCATCGAGCGCGGCTACGTGCAGCGGGAGATTCAAAATGCCGCCTACTCGTATCAGAAGGCGGTGGACGCAAAGGAGACCGTCGTCGTTGGGGTGAACCAATTCGTGAGTGAGCAGGAGGTGGGCATTCCCATTCAGCGGATCGATGAGGCCCTGGAAGCAAGACAGGTGGCGCGGGTGCGCGCGATGAGGCTGCGTCGGGACGGCCCGGTTCACGCGGCGGCGCTGCGGCGTGTGGAGGATGCGGCGCGGAGCGGAGACAATTTGATGCCTCGGATACTCGGCGCGGTCGAGAGCTACGCGACGGTCGGCGAGATCGCAGAGGTGCTTCGCGGCGTGTTCGGACAGTATCGCGAATCGGTGACGGTATAGAGAAACAGCTATACGCCAGTGGACGATCCGTACCGGATGGTCGTCGATCGCGAGGGCAACGCGGTCTGGCAGCCCGTGGATGCGTGCATGCCATTCGGGAACGACAGGTTGAGGGCTCACCCTGCGGTATAGCTGGCGAATCAGGCGGTAATCGGCAGGGGATGGAGACCCATGGCGGCTGAGTGCTATCGTTTTAAGGACAGTCTTTCGCCGCAAGGTTTAAGACGGAAGGAACATCGCAATGGCTGAGACGACGACGGAACTTCGCAAAACAGCATTGAACGCGGTCCACCGGGCGGCGAAGGCGAAGATGGTGGACTTCGGCGGATGGGACATGCCGGTGGACTGCTGCGGGCTGGTCGCGGAGCACATGGCGGTGCGCACTGCCGTGGGCGTCTTCGATGTGTCACACATGGGCGATATCCAGTTGCGTGGTCCCGGTTCGCTGGCGGCAGTGCAGCAGCTATGCATGAACGATGCTTCGAAGCTCGCGGTGGGACAGGCGCACTACTCGGCGATGCTGTATCCGAATGGAACCTTTGTCGATGACGTGATCGTGCATAAGCTCTCCGACAACGACTATCTGATCGTCATCAACGCCGGCACACGAGAGAAGGACGTCCAGTGGGTACGGAAGACGATCGGTCATATGCCGGGCGTGCATGTGAACGACTTCAGCGACTACTACACGCAGCTTGCGATCCAGGGGCCACGCGCCGCGGAGACGCTGCAGAAGCTGACTTCGACCGACCTGAGCACGATCAAGAATTACTGGTTTACGTGGGGACAGGTCTGCGGATTGCACAATGTGATGATCGCCCGCACGGGATACACCGGTGAGGATGGATTTGAGATTTACATTCCATCGGACGAACCGACGAGCGCTCGCGTGTGGGGCGAAGTGCTGGATGCCGGCAAGGAGTTCGGCATCCTGCCTTGCGGGCTGGGAGCACGGAACACACTGCGGCTCGAAGCCGGGATGGCGCTCTATGGCCACGAAATATCCGACACGATCAACGTGTTTGAGGCGAATCTAGGGCGCTATGCGAAGCTCGACAAGCCGGAGTTTGTAGGCCGAGAAGCGCTGCTGGAGATTCAGGCGGCAGGCGGACCGAAGCGCAGGCTGGTGGGGCTCGAGATGATCGAGCGCGGCATCGGGCGAGACGGTTATCCGGTGTTCTCGCTGGACGGTGCGCGGATCGGGGAGATTACCAGCGGATCGCCTTCGCCGTTCTTGAAGAAAAATATTGCGCTCGCGTATGTGCCGGTGGACTTCACGGCGCTCGATACCGAGGTCGCGGTCGAGATTCGCGGCCAGCAGGTGAAGGCGAAGGTTGTCCCGGTTCCCTTCTACAAAAAGCCGAAGAAATCCACCTAGCCGCAGCATCTACAATTGAGTTACAGCAACTTTCGGAGAATGAACGATGGCCTATCCGGCGGATTACCGCTATACGAAGGAACACGAGTGGATTCAGGTCGACGGCAGGATCGGCACCGTCGGCATCACGGACTATGCGCAGAATTCGCTGGGCGATATTGTGTTTGTCGACCTTCCGAAGGTTGGCGATACGGTAGAAGCCAAGCAGAGCTTTGGATCGGTTGAGTCGGTGAAGGCCGTGTCGGACCTCTTTGCTCCGGTGACCGGCACCGTAACGGAGATCAACGAAGAGCTGAAAGATGCGCCTGAGAAGATCAACTCCGACGCGAACACGACGTGGCTGCTGAAGTTGGAGCTTGCGGATGCGGCGCAGGTGGATGCGCTGTTGAGCGCCGCGGAGTACGAAAAATTTATCAGCGAAGAGACCGGACACTAAACCATGCGTTATCTGCCGAAGTCCCCTTCCGATCGCGAAGAGATGCTCGCCGAGATTGGCGTGAAATCGATCGACGAGTTATTCTCTACGATTCCGCAGGAGTTTCAACTGAAGCGCGATCTTGCGATTCCGCGTCAGCATGGGGAGTCGGAGATACTGGATCGCTTTCGCACGTTCGCCGAGAATAACGCCGTCGGCTATGCGAGTTTTCTGGGAGCGGGCGTATACCGGCACTATCGCCCCGTGATCATAGACTCTCTCGTTCAGCGCGGCGAATTCCTTACCAGTTACACGCCCTATCAGCCGGAGATCTCGCAGGGCACGCTGCAGGCAATGTTCGAGTTCCAGACGATGATCTGCGAGCTTACGGGCATGGAGATCGCAAACGCCTCGATGTATGACGGGTCCACCGGCGCGGCGGAGGCCATCATGATGGCGGTACGGGTGACTGGCCGAGATGGTGCGGTGATTGCGCGGACGGTGCATCCGGAGTATCGCGAGGTCATTGCAACATACGCGCAGCACCAGGAGATCCCGACGGCTGAGGTCGGCTACATGACCAACGGGCGCGTCGATCTGGCGGCGCTCGATGCGGCGATCACGAAAGATACGGCCTGCGTGCTGATCCAGTCGCCGAACTTTTTTGGGACCATTGAAGATGTTGAAGCCATCGCCGAGATCGTTCATGCGAAAGGCGCGCTGCTGATCGTCTCGATTGCAGAGGCGGTATCGCTGGGGGTCGTGAGGCCGCCGGCTGAGGCGGATATCGTCTCGCTCGAGGCGCAGTCATACGGCGTGGCCGTTGGCTATGGCGGACCGTACTGCGGCGTGATCGCGTGCAAGGAGAAGTTCCTGCGGCAGATGCCGGGCCGCCTGATCGGCGAGACCAAGGACAAGGACGGCAAGCGCGGGTTCGTGCTGACGCTCTCGACGCGCGAGCAGCATATCCGGCGCGAGAAGGCGACGTCGAATATTTGCACCAATCAGGCGCTGGTGGCGCTGATGACGACGATCTTCCTCACCGTCTATGGCAAGCAGGGAATGAAGGAGTTGGCGGAGCAGAACCTTGCCAAAGCTGCTTATCTCAAGAGCGTACTGAACGGTTCTTCCTCTACCGGTGCGAAGATTTTGTTTGATGGGGCTCCGCGATTCCATGAGTTTGTTCTGCAACTGCCGAAGAGCGCGGAGGAGACCAATGCCGCGCTGCTCGATGAGAAGATCATCGGCGGTCTGCCGCTTGCGAAGTGGTATCCCGAGCTTGGACCTAATGCGAGCCTGTGGTGCGCAACAGAGCTGACGACGCGGAAACAGATGGACGCAGTCTCCGCGGCGCTTGCAGGCAGGCAGGCTTAGCGATGGACGTGTCGGCGGTGATCGGCGAGGAGTTGAAGGCGGTGGAGTTCGTCGAGGACTTCCTCCAGCTTCGCTTCGACACTCCTCTGCTGACGTTTTTTGCGTGGCCGCATGTGTTATTTCCGGAGTTCTCGATTGCGTATGGCGAGCCGGAGTACCGCAATGCACTCTGCGCGCAGATCGGCGAGAAGATCGTTCAGGCATCGCTTGAAGAGGGCGATGCGCTGACCCTGGAGTTTGAGAACGGCACGGTCTTTGGGCTTTCGTTGCGTGAAGAAGATATCGACAGCCCGGTGTCCGGAAGCTATTCCGAGACCGGCGACGCAAGTGATGGGCAGGAGTTTTAGCGATGGCAGATCAGAAGTTTACCGGCAAGCCGAAGAAGGCGACGACGCACACGAACCAGAACGAAGATCTGATGTTTGAGAAGTCTTCGCCAGGAAAGAAGGCGTATCGGCTGGCGGAGCTGGACGTTCCCGCAGTGGACTCGGTCGCGCTTCTCGGGGACTCCGTTCGCATCGACCTGGGTGTGATGCCGGAGTTAAGCGAGATTGAGATCATTCGTCACTTCACGCGGCTTTCGACCTGGAACTATGCGATCGATCTTGGCATGTATCCGCTGGGTAGCTGCACGATGAAGTACAACCCGCGCGTGAATGAGGCCGTGGCGCGGCTGGAGGGAATTGCAGAGGCGCATCCCTATCAGCCGGAGTCGCTGTCGCAGGGCTGCCTGCAGATCATGAAGACGCTTTCGGACGCGCTGATCGAGATCACAGGCATGGACACGATTACGCTGCAGCCGGCGGCGGGCGCGCATGGTGAGTTCACGGGAATTCTGCTGGTGCGCGCGTATCACGAGAGCAAAGGCAATGCGCGCAAGAAGATCCTGATTCCAGATTCGGCGCATGGCACCAATCCCGCGACGGCGGCGGTCGTTGGATATGAAGTCGCTAATCTGAAGTCGAATGCGCAAGGGATGGTGGACCTGGCGGAGCTGGAGAAGATGGTGGATGAGGATACGGCGGCGCTGATGCTGACCAACCCATCGACCATCGGGGTGTTCGAGTCCGATATCAAGAAGATTGCGGACATTCTGCATGCGAAGGGCGCGCTGCTGTACATGGATGGCGCGAATATGAATGCGCTGGTCGGCAAAACGCGCCCGGGCGACTTCGGCGTGGACGTAATGCACTTGAATCTGCACAAGACCTTTTCTACGCCTCACGGTGGTGGCGGCCCAGGTTCTGGGCCTGTCGCCTGCAAAAAGATTCTGGAGCCCTTTCTCCCAACCCCGGTGCTGGTGACCAAGTCAGATGGTCAACTAGGCTTCGAGTACAACCGTCCTCAGTCGGTCGGCCGCGTACGGATGTTCTACGGCAACTTCGGCATGTTCGTGCGTGCCCTTGCCTACATTCTGGCTAACGGGCCGGATGGGCTGCGCCAGACGACCGAGGACGCAGTGCTGAATGCGAACTACATTCGCGCGAAGCTGGAGGGAACCTTCGAGCTGCCGTACAAGACGCGGACCCTGCATGAGGTTGTGTTCTCCGACAGACTGCAAGCCAAAAATGGCGTGAAGACCGGCGACATGGGCAAACGCCTGATCGACTACGGCTTCCATGCGTATACCGTTTCCTTTCCCATGATCGTGCAAGGCGCGATGATGATCGAGCCGACCGAGAGCGAGTCCCGGGAAGAACTCGATCTGTTAATCGACGCGCTGAAACAAATCGCTCAGGAAGCCGAGCAGAATCCAGAGCTGGTGCAGACAGCGCCGCACTCGACCCGGCTGCAGCGCTTGGATGAGACGGGCGCGGCGAGAAAGCCCGTCCTGCGCTGGAAAGCGCCGATCGCGAATACGCCAGTGATGGTCGATTCCGCCGCGAAGGAGTGGTAGGGTGTCTGTCTTTTACGACCGTCAACAGGAGCTCGAAAAGCACGAGTTCATGATGGGTGAGTCGCGGGGACGGCTGGCCGTGACGCTCGATGTTTTGACCGATGCGCTCATACTGGTTGGACAGCACGGCGTGTATTGTACGAGCGCGCGGAACCTGGCGGTTCCGGCGCTCGATCTGCAGGCTGTGACCGCGAACATCCAGGGAGCCAAGGAGCTGGTGGCTTCAGTGATGGAGAAGCTGCGGCTGGAGAAGGAAGCGGCGGAGTAGGCCGAAGACGTCTCCGGGCAGATCGGACGCCCATGTCCGAGAATCCGGACATGGGGCACACAGATGTTTCCATTATTGGATCTCGTCTACTTCGCTTTGACGGGGACAGACTCGTCGGTCTTCTCCCATCTGACATGCAGTTCGGTGGTCGCCCCATGGGTGTGCTCGAAGGAGATGGACATGTTTTCCTGCGGGTTTGGGAGAGTCTTGCCGGTCATCGGGGTGCGGCCGAGATCCTGGTCCTCTTTATAGACAGTGCCCCATTGCCCGGTCTGCTTGTTGACGATAAGCAGCCATTGCTGCTCGCTGGGTATCGTGTAGAGCGTGTAGGTGCCGGCAGGGACGTTGAGGGTTCCGATCATAAGGTTGGTGGAGGTAATGAGAGTGGTGGCGGGGTTGGCTCCGGTACGCCAGACTTTGCCATAGGGGACCAGTCCCCCTATGATCTTGCGTTCGCGCATGCGGGGCGAGTTGTAGTGGATGGTGACATCCTTGCCGTTGAGGCTGACATGGGCGGTCTCGGCAGGGCTGGCCAGCGGTTTCGCGGATTGGCTTGCAGGGGCGACCGAACGTTCGAGCTTGCCGTTCTCCTGGCCGGAGGTCTGTGCAAGACCTGTTGCTGCCAAAACGGTGCAGCACGCTGCGAGTGCGAGGTTACGTACGAACATGGATGAGTCTCTCTTTCGTGTGAATAATGTTCCTGTCAGATTGCAGTACGCCGGTTTGACGAAGCGCACAGGAGTTTGATGCTCCGCCGTGAGCGGCAGACTGTCAACTGAGCACGATCATGCTAGGCTAAAAGAGCGCGCCCGTAGCTCAGCTGGATAGAGCGGCAGCCTCCGAAGCTGTAGGTCAGAAGTTCGAATCTTCTCGGGCGCACCACTTCTCATCCTGCAATGAAGGGACGCCTCCGAAAACTTGAAGGCTTTCGTATAGGGGTTCGAAGTACTCATCCGCGGAAACGAGCCTTTGCGGCGTTTCGAACAGCTTAGACGTCGCTCTCGCAACTCTCCCAGCAGGAGCGCCCCTCAAGGCAGGCCGACCGGTGGACGTAATGCTCATCGGGCCCCGCCTTGCCCATCGTCTTCAGGCACCAGTAGGTCGTTGTCGATCCCATCAGTTCCACCATCTCGTCTTGAAGCTCGCCGAAGTGGCCGTAGGAAGACTTGCTGCGAAGCGAAGCACAGCGGATCTGCACCAGCGTAGTCGTCATATTGTTCAGGCCTCCTCAGCCAATAGAACTCGGATCGCGCTGCATCTGGCCGGCAGCCAGCAGTACGGTACGGTAGATCGCGGTCTCGAACAACTGTGTCTTGTAGCCGTTCTGTGAGAGCGGCGTCGCATCCTGCATGGCAGCCTTGCCGGCCGCGCGGGCCGTCGCCTCGTCGATTGTCTTGCCAGTCAGAACAGCCTCGGCCGCAGCGGAGCGCAACGGAGTAGGCGCCGCCACGCCCATCACCACCGCTGCCTTCCGGCATCGGTCTCCATCCATCACCAGCACGATACCTGCGTCGGCAATGGGCCAGTCGAAGCTCTCCTTGTCGCCATACTTCTGATAGGCCGAACGCGTACCCGCCTCTGGCTTCGGTACAAAGATGCTGGTAATCAGCTCTCCCGGCTGGACCGCAGTCTCGTTGATCAGGCTCTTCTCGGGTGCCACGTAGAATTCGCTCATCGGCACCATGCGTTTGCCTCGCCTGGAAGTCAGCTCTACTTGTGCGTTCATCCCCAGCAGCGGCACGGCCGTTGACGAAGGATGCACCATCGCACAGGTGCTGTTGTTCATCACTGCGTGGTACTGGTTCTCTCCCGCGTGGGCGTGGCAGTCGTCCGTGACCACTCCGCTTTTCTTCTTGCAATCGAAGTCGCTGGAACGGAAGTACCAGCAGCGCGGCCGCTGCATCAGGTTTCCTCCCACGGTCGCCATGTTGCGGACCTGCGGAGTCGCAGCATGTCCCGCCGCATCGGCAAGACCTGCGTAGGTCTGCTGAATCTCCGGGTGCGCCGCAATCTCGCTCAACGTTACCAGCGGCGCCAGGCGCAGACCATCGGGGCCCATCGTGATTCCTCGCAGGCTGCTGATATTGCGAATATTCACCAGCTTAGGTGGAGTGACGATACCTTCCTTCATCAGATCCAGCAGGTCAATCCCCCCCGCCTTCACCATAGCGCCCTGCCCAAGCTGCCCGAACGCTTCGTCGACTGTACTGCAATCCACAAACGTAAACTTGTTCATGCCTGCACCTCCTGCACCTTGCCGAGCGCTGCCAGCACGTTCGCCGGCGTCATCGGAATCTTCCGCATCCGCACTCCCGTCGCGTTGTAGAACGCATTTCCGATGGCCGCCGCCAGCGTGATGATCCCCGCCGACTCGCCTATGCCCGCCGCGTCGGTCGAGCTTTGCGCGATGTAGTTCTCGACCAGCGCAATCTCGATCTCAGGCACCTCGCGAGCGCCGAGAATCTTGTAGTTCTCAAGATTCGCATTCAGCATGTACCCCATGTTCCGGTCCATGATTCTCTGCTCGAACAAGGCATACGAGATGCCCTGGAGGATGCCGCCGTTGATCTGGCTGATCACCCCGGTGGGATTAATGGGCCGTCCGCAGTCATGCGCGCCGAAGACTTTCTCGATATGCACTCGACCAGTCTCAGTGTCGACGGCAAGCTCCACGTAATCGACGCCTCCGTAGGTCAGCTTGTCTTTCGTGTAATCCGGAATGCGCGTCGCCCGCGCCGAGATCTCCTCACCGGGCATCTTCGCTGCGAGCTGCTTCACGGTGAAGCTCTTCGACGGATTGTCCTTCAACACCGCGCGGCCATGCTGGATCACCAGATTCGCCGTAGTAGTGCCGAACGCCGGAGCCACGGCGGCAAACAACTGCTGCCGCGCCTGGTATGCTGCATCGCGCACCGCAGGTGTGATCGAACCCGCTGTCACGCTTCCACCCGAATCCGGCCCGATCGGATAGCGCGTATCGCCAATCCGGATCAAGACCTTCTCCGGCGGAATGCCGAACTCCTCGGCAACGACGATCGCCAGCAGCGTCTTGGTACCGGTCCCCAGGTCCTGCACCGCCGACATCAACTCCACCGAACCGTCGCGCAAGACCCGCACCTCGCACGAAGAGTCCATACTGACGAAGCGATACCACACTGACTGGGCCATCCCCATCCCGCGCTTCACCGGACCCGTATCCGAACCCGCCGGCCTGCGCTGCTTCCAGTTTGTTCGCTCCAGGATCAGCTGTCGCTCCACCTTGCGTGCCGGGTTCTCGTCGATCTTGTCGCGCAGCGCGATCGCATCCATGTTCAGCTTCACGGCCAGCTCATCGATCGCCTGCTCAAATGCGAAACATCCCTGCGGATGCCCCGGCGCACGGAACGCCGCTCCGGGCCCGGCATTGATGAAAACGTCGTTCTCTTCGGTCAACAGGTTCGGGCATGTGTACATGTTCGTTGCCGGTCCTGCTGTTCCGGCTCCTGTGCCTACCCCCGCCGTGCCGTAGCTCGTCAACTGAATCGCCGTCAGCGTGCCGTCTCGCTTCGCCCCAATCTTCAAAGTCTGGTGCGAGTCCGGCCGGTTGCTGACGATGTGCTCCTGCCTGCGGTCGAGCATCAGTTTCACCGGCGCATTCGCCTTGCGGGAGAGGTTCGCCGCCATCACGCCTTCATTCCCTGCCCCGAACTTCGCGCCGAATCCGCCGCCCATGTACTCGGTAATCACCCGCACCTGACTCTTCGGCAGCTTGAACACATCGGCGAACTCAGTCCGCACACTCGAAGTTCCCTGCGTCGAGGCATAGACCGTGACCTCCTCAGGCTTCCAATCCACGACAAAGCCGTGTGTCTCGAGCGCCGAGTGCGTCTGCACCTGCGTGAAATACTCCCCCTCGACGACGACATCCGCATCCGCGAATCCCTTGTTCACGTCTCCGCGACTCTTCCGCTGGGGTCCATGGACATTTCCCTTCTGCGGAACGTCCTTCGGTCCTCCACCACCGCCTGCGCTGGCTGCCGCATCTGCCGGTCCCGGAAACACCACCGGAGCATCCGCCGCGCGTGCATCGTTCCGTTCCACCACGAATGCCATCGGATCGTACTTCACCGTAACCAGCTTCGCGGCATCATTCGCAATCTGAGGTGACACCGCCGCAACGGCCGCGATCGGCTGCCCGTAGTACCGCACAATCGGGTACCGCGAAGGCGTCTCAAGCTTGGGATCACGCAACTCCGCGCCGCCGCGCAGGTGTTCGATCACATGCACCGCCCGGACCCCGGGCAGCTTCTCCGCCGCACTCGTATCGATCGAGACGATCTTTCCATGGGCCACCTGCGCGTCCACCATCCGGGCGTACAGCATGCCTGGCAGGTTCACATCCGCCGTGTACTTACCTTTGCCCATCGCCTTCTGCGGACCGTCGTATCGCACAGTTGGCTTGCCGATATAGATCAGCTCCGAGTTCGCCGCCAGCGGTGGAGGCTCGTTCACCGGCACCTCGCGCTGCTTCTGCTCCAGGCCATTCTGCGGAATCCCAAACACAAAGCTGTCGGTCCGCTTCGCCATCGAGTCCGCGGAGACCGGCGGCGTCGCGGCATCCCGCTTCTCCGCCTTGCGGATCGGCTTCGCCTCGCCCTGCACGTCCTGCTTGGTCGATTTCTGCTTCGTCGTATCCTGCTGCGCGTCCTGCCCAGCCTCAACCATCATCGTCTCAGGCGCCATCTCAAGCCTCCGTTCCCGCTGCGGATATACCAGCCAAACCCACCAGACCCGCCGCCTGCCCACGCTGCGCTGCAACATCGAGCGTCGCCGCGAAGACCTTGGGATACGTCCCGCAGCGGCACAGGTTCCCGCTCACCGCATGTTTCACATCATCGAGATTTGGATTCTTGTTCCGTTCCAGCAGCGCCGCGCAGCTCATCACCATACCCGGCGTGCAGAATCCGCACTGCATTGCATCGTGCTTCACGAAAGCCGCCTGCACCGCGTGCATCGTGTCTCCATGCGAAAGGCCCTCAATCGTCGTGATCTCTCGGCCCACGGCATCCACCGCCAGCGTCATGCATGCGAGCGCCGGACTCTTGTCGATCCAGATCGTGCAGGCTGAACACGAACCGCGGTCGCATACTACCTTGGTTCCCGTAAGCCCAAGGTTGTCGCGCAGCGTCTCCGCCAGCGTGTAGCGCGGCTCGACCGTCACGGCATGCTCCTGGCCATTGATACGCAGCTTGATCGGCAGTGCATCCGGTCCAACCGTGTGCGCACTATGCAACGCATCCTTTGCATCCTTCGCAAACGCATTCGCCGTCTCGATAACGCTGGTCGCCGCGGTAATTCCCGCACCCTTCAGGAACCCGCGCCGCGAAACTTCCATCCTCGTCGTGTTTCCAGGAATGTCCGCCTTCTTGTCTTCTGGCATGAGGCACCCTTTCCCGCCGGCAAACATTTGGAAAAGATCTCCCGGCGCCTGCTCTTCTTGCATGTACTTTACATCCAGAGTGTCTCTGTGTGCGAATCCCGTCGAGCCCTTTGACCACTTTAAATTCGTTGAGTGAACAAATTCGCCCCGTCAACAATCGTTCCAGGAAACCTCCCAGGTAGGGGCCTCTGAAGCAGACCAGCACGGACGGCTGCATGGAGGCGACACGCGCGCTCAATTCAATGCAGTTGGCTGGGAATCACTGCGTACTGAATGAGCAGCTCGAAGGGAACAATCTTCAGCGTGTTCTCATGTGTCGCTTCAAGGATCACGGGGCAGGCGGCGCCGGCCTGCTGGACCTGCAGCCAGCGCGCAGCACAGACGCACCAGCGATCCCCGGGCTTGAGGCCAGCGAAGCCATACTGCGGCATCGGAGTGCTGAGATCGTTGCCGAGAGCCTTCGAAGCTTCAAGGAACGCCGCATCGACAACGCAACAGATAGTGTGAACACCGTGGTCGTCGGGGCCAGTCTCGCAGCAGCCCGTGCGGTAGAACCCAGTCATCGGCTCGCAGCCGCAGATGTCGAGCGGCTGGCCGAGAACATTCTTGCCGCGATTCTTGATCGGTTCAGTGGTCGGCATGGGACTATTTTAGACCGGGGGAGACCCGACCACGGATTACGCGGATAAACACGGATCAAGAACTGGAAGTGTTTTCGATCCGTTCTTATCCGCGTAATCCGCGGTCGGTCTCTTTACTTTGCGGCTAACGCCATCTGCTGCTGATATTCCTCGTACGGGCCTTTATGGTCCGTAATGTGAAAGTCCGCCGGGCCGCCTTCGAAGTGCCAGATACGAGTACCGGCCTCTTCGATCAGATCCTGGTCGTGGGTGACGAGGAAGACGGTGCCTTCGTACTTCTGGATAGCCTGGTTCAGCGCGTTAATCGCTTCCAGATCAAGATGGTTCGTCGGCTCATCCAGGACCAGCACATTGGGCTTCTGCAGCATGATCTTGCAGAAGAGCAGGCGGGCGGCCTCGCCACCGGAGAGCGCGTCGGTCTTTTTCAGTCCCTCTTCGCCCTTGAAGAGCATCTGGCCGAGGATGCCGCGGATATCTTCCTTGGTCGCCTGCGGATCAAACTGATGCAGCCAGTCGGAGGCCGTCATGCCGAGCTGGATCGAGCCCTTGTGGTCCTGGGCGAAGTAGCCAATCGAGACCTCGTGACCCCATTTGACGCTACCCGAGTCGATGGACGTGGCTCGATCGTCGAAGCCAGTCTCGTCGATGCCCGGGCCGTTAGCCAGCAAAGCTTTGAGAAGCGTCGTCTTCCCTTGCCCGTTACGGCCCATCAGGATGACCTTGTCGCCGCGCGTGACCGATGCCGTGAAGTTGTCGATGACGTGCTCGGTCTTTCCGTCGGGTTGCGTGTAGGACTTATTGACACCTTCGAATTCGAGGACATTCTTGCCGGACGGCCGCTCCATCTTGAAACTGATAAAAGGCCGCGCGATGTTGGAACGCGCCAGCTCCGAGGTGGCAAGGCGCTCGACTTCCTTCTTGCGCGAGTTCACCTGCGACGAACGCGTCCCGGCGGAAAAGCGCGCAATGAAGTCGTTCAACTGCGCAATCTTCTTCTCGCGCTGCTCGTTCTGGCTCTCGATGCGGGTGCGGACGCTGGTCTTCTGGAACACCATATCGTCGTAGCCACCGTTGTACGTGATGATGGTCTCGTAGTCGATGTCGGCGATGTGGGTGCAGACGTTGTTGAGAAAGTGCCGGTCGTGCGAGATGGTGATGACGGTGCCGTTGTAGCGAACGAGGAAGTCCTGGAGCCAGTGGATCGATTCGAGGTCAAGATAGTTCGTAGGCTCGTCCAGGAGCAGCGCCTGAGGGTTGCCGAACAGCGCCTGCGCGAGCAGCACGCGAACCTTCTGGCCACCCTGCAGCTCGGACATCTTGCGCTCGTGAAGCTCGTCCGGGATGTCGAGACCCTGGAGGAGCACGGCGGCGTTGGACTCGGCCTCGTAGCCATCCTCATCGCCCACAACGCCTTCGAGTTCGCCGAGGCGCGAACCGTCCTCGTCGGTCATCTCGGGCTTCGCGTAGATGATCTCGCGCTCTTCAAGCGCCGCCCACAGCGCCTTATTACCCATGATCACGGTATCGATGACACGGTAAGCGTCGAACTCGTACTGGTCCTGCTTGAGAACGCCGATCTTCTTCGGACGAACGACAGTACCCTTCTGCGGGTCGATCTCGCCGGTAAGGCACTTCATGAAAGTCGATTTGCCGGCGCCGTTCGGGCCAGTGAGGCCGTAGCGGCGGCCTGTGGTAAAGGTGACGGAGACATCCTCAAAGAGGAGCTTCGAGCCATAGCGCATAGTTACGTTGGAGACTGAGATCATGATATTACCTCTATTTTACAGGGGCTTTGCATGATCGCGCGGCGATTGGCTGCGGAAAAATCCCGCCAGGCGCTTCTCGCCTCCCAAACCACCGGGTCAGTCCTCGGAGCACGCTGAAACGATTCGCACTCCGCCATAAAAAAACATGCAGCGGAGCGCGATAGTCGAACGCCATTCAACAGGACAGACGTCAGATGCGGCAAAACCGGCGCGCGCCTGCAGCCAGCGCAGCCAGGCCGCTGCCGAACAATACAAGTGATCCAGGCTCCGGGACCGGACTGGAATCCGCAGGCGTCACGCTCCCGGACGTGAGATCGATGAACTGCCCTTCCCCCTGCCCCACGCTCGAAACACTGTAGAAGCCGATGTTGGTGTCGTCTTCGTAGAGGCTGGCATTCGCGCTCGTAACGATGGGAAGCGAACCGGTGGAGGTGAAGAGGTCGCCGGACAGAACAAGCTCCAGGAATGGAAACGAGGTCGCGGGAGTCGAATAGTCGGCGCTGGAGTCGATCGCGAAGATGTCGGTCAGATTCGGATAGAAGTAATCGGCGGCGTTGGAGGCTGAAGAAGATGCGAGATACTCGCCCGTGATTCCGCCGGTGAGCAGCAGGTCGGCTGTCAGAGTGCTGGTCGTCTCGTCGATTTGAACGGTACCGGACACCGTGGAGGCGGCGAGAGTGCTTCCGTCGTATTGATAGAGTGCGGATGGAATCGAGCCAGAGACCGCGTAGTTGACCACCGTATCGGCTCGCAGCGGAGAGGCCAGTAAAAACAGCGCAAACCCAACTGGCGGAACGATGGCGGAAAAAGCGGAAAGGCGGCGTAGAAAGGACGAGGATTGAACTGACATGGGACTCCCGGGGCCTGATGGAATGTTGACCGTTACAGGAAATAGTCATGCAAGCGAACTTCCATCCTCACGAGAGTGAATAGCCGCGATTTTCTGCTGGCAATCCGGTTGGGATACGCCCAATGATGCAAAAGAATTCATAGTGGGAAGCAGAGCGGTTCCTACCTGCGCCGCTCAGGACTGGCCGATGAGCACGCCCGCGGCAAAGACAAGGCCGCCACCGACGATAACCTGCAGACACGACAGAGCGAAACTGGTCTTGAAGTATCGATGGCGGATCATCGCGATGACAACCAGTTCCACACCCACGACTCCATAGGCCCAGGTGAGAGCCGTTTGGACATTCGCGATAAGAAACGGAAGCGTGTGGAGAAAACCGCCGATAAAGGTCATCAGACCGGTAACAATGCCGCGGAAGATGGGATTGCCGCGACCGGTGATCTCCCCGTCATCGGAGAGTCCTTCTGAGAAGGCCATCGAGATCCCGGCCCCCACCGCCGAGGCAGCGCCGATCAGGAAAACGGTGTGCGACTTGTGGGTGGCAAAGGCGGTGGCGAAGATGGGCGCGAGCGTGGAGACAGACCCATCCATCAGTCCCGCAAGTCCAGGCTGTACGATGCGCAGCACGAACGACTTGTCGTCGCCCATGATCTCGTTGAACTCGCGCAGATTGGGAAGGCCTTCAGACATAAGCTTTGATTAGAAGTGAACCATAGATTCAAGACAAAGAGCACGTTCCGGCCAGCAAAAGGAAGCTTAGGTCAGGTGGAATGCAGGGAAACGACGGCCAATGCGCGGTAGCCCCAAAGCCGCATTCTCCAGAACCGGAGCCGAGCCACACTCGAGTTGTATCCGTTGCACCCGTGCCTCGGCTTGCACCGGAAAAACCTGTCAACCCCCAAAAGCCACTAAACGCATGAACCAATTGGATTTAGCCTGTGGCGTACTAGTTTTCTCCATTTGGTATAATTAAGTAATAAGGTATTGAAGAGGCTTCGGGTGGGGAATCTTCAAGATGCACCGTCGCTCCAAGTCCTTTAGAGTCTATATTTTGACATTTAAACCCTTTATTATCTAGATGTTACCGTCTCGATTTTTCGTCAAATGTAACAATATAAAAAGGTTAGGCTGCAGTACCCCCCGAGGGGGGGAGGGGGTCACACCGGCGCGCTGCCCGGAGACTGGCCTTACACGAGCCAGCGGGCTCAACCCCAACCGAATGAGCTAAACATGTAGAGCCTGAACACCGCTGCGACCCGGGCGCAGCAGAGCACCTCGCACACTTCGCTGCCCTCGGTGCAGCTCCCACATCTTCATACCTGTGCATAGAACCGCCGCAAGAGCAACGCTCCGGTCTGCGGCTGGTTGGCTGGCAGAACGGAGCGGGTCTTTGCTTACGGATCATCTCGTACGAGGATGTCAGGAGTAACTGTTACTGACTACTGACCCCGCCGCGCCGGGCCGGAGCGGCTGCTGCCCGGACGGCTGCTGGGGCGCCCGCTGCGGCCGCCTGGACCACCGGGGCCACGGCCGCCAGAGCTGCGTCCGCCGGAGAAGCCGCCGCCGCCACTGCGACCGCGGAACGCGGGCTTCGCGCCTCCGTAGTTGCTGTTCGGTGTGCTCATCGGCGAGACAGGATCGTTGCCCTTCCATGAGCGAGATTCAAGCTGCATGATGTCCATCCCGGGAGCGGTTGTGTCCAGTGGCTGGTTGCGAACTTCCTTCTCGAGGTTCTTATCGGCCTCGCGCCACTCAAACTTTATCTTCAACTCGCGCTCAAGCTTGCGCGCATCGTGGCGCTCCTGCGGCATGACGAAGGTTGTCGCCACACCCATCTTGCCCGCGCGTCCCGTTCGTCCGATGCGATGAACGAAGTCGTCGGAGGCGTTCGGCAGATCGTAGTTGATGACGTGTGCGATATCCTGCACGTCAATACCGCGAGCCGCGACGTCGGTGGCCACGAGAACGCGATGCCGGCCGGTAGCAAAGCCCTTCAGAGCGGCACTGCGCTGCGACTGGCTGCGATCACCATGGATGACATCCGCGTCATGACCCAGCTTTTCGAGCTTCTTGCTGATGCGGTCCGCCCCGTGCTTGGTCCGCGAGAAGACCAGGAACGTGCCCTCCTCCTGCTTCAGCATCTGGTCGAGCAGACCCAGCTTCTGGTCCTGCATCACGGTGTAGACGCGAAGCTCGACCCGGTCGGACGGCTTCGAGGTGGAGCCGATCTCGATGCGGACCGGCTTGTTGACGTAGTCGCGGACGATCTCGCTGATATTCGCATCCAGCGTCGCCGAGTAGCACATCGTCTGGCGCGTCTTCGGGATCGCTCCGACGATCCGGCGAATCGCCGGCAGAAAGCCCATATCCAACATGCGGTCGACCTCGTCGAGGACGAGCATCTCGACCGAGTTGATGTTGACCTCGCGGCGGCGCAGAAAGTCTTCGAGCCGCCCCGGCGTAGCGACGACCAAACGCGGACCGCGATCAAGCTGATCGAGCTGGTTGTTCTCTGACAGTCCTCCGCAGACCAATACCGCATCATGTCGCGAGCCGGGAACCAGCTTCCAGTAGGCCTCAAGCACCTGCATCGCGAGTTCGCGCGTAGGCAGCAAAATCAGCGCGCGAATGGGATTGCGCTTGCCCTTGACGCTGGGCACCGAGGTGGCGTCCATGCGCTGAATCATCGGAATGAGAAAGCTGAGGGTCTTGCCCGTGCCGGTCGACGCGGTAGCGAGAATGTCCGAGCCTTCGAGGGCCGGAGGAATGGCCTTGGCCTGAACCGGCGTCGGATGAACGAAGCCCGCGCTGCTCAGACGCGACTTCAAGGAATCCGAGATGTGGAAGTCCGTGAAGAGCACATCGCTGACGGGAGGGACCGGCGGAACCGGAGCCGCCGGGGCGGAATGAGAATTGGGTTTGTGGTTGTTCTGAATCTGCTGATCGTTCTTCTGTTCCAAAGTTGCTGTGTTCAAAATTTGTCCTGTCTAAAGGCCCTGCTCTTCGCGGGGCGTAGTGATGCGGCAGAGGTATGCAGCGGTGCCACGTACGACACCATGGATTTCAATTAGTCAGCATTGCTGTCGGCGATCGAAGCGCTGCTGCTGCACGGCGAGACTCGTCCGATGACGGGCCTACCAGCCAGAGCAACCAGCGCGGCTTCCATATTTCTGCGGGAAGGTCTGCGGTGGGAAGAGGCGAATCGCAGTCTCTGGCCAAACTCTGAATTCCATTTTAGAGTCTTTGCCTGCGGTGCCCACGCACTTTTAATACAGAGCGCAAAGCAACTATAACACAACCTGCTGCACACTGGCGTCCAGAGTCTTTATCGTCATTAGCCAGCTACCATCCCCCGGCAGTCCGCCCGCCGCGTCCCCGCCTATACTTGAACCCATGCCCCGCCCCACCGAACGCTCCCGCCAGCTACAACTTCGCGCCGAACGGTTCCTCCCCGGTGGCGTAGACTCGCCCGTTCGGGCCTTCCGCGCGGTAGGTGGCCACCCGCCCTTCGTCACTCATGCCCAGGGAGCTTACCTCTTCGACGCAGATGGCAACCGCTATCTCGACTTCTTCGGCTCCTGGGGGCCCATGATCCTCGGCCACGCCTTCCCGGCCGTCGTCGAAGCCATCCGGCAGGCCGCCTCACGCGGAGCCAGCTTCGGAGCCTCCATCGCCGCCGAAGCCGATCTTGCCGAGCGCGTCACCCGCTGCTTTCCCGCGATAGAAAAGCTGCGGTTCGTCAGCTCCGGCACTGAGGCCTGCATGTCCGCCATCCGCCTCGCCCGCGGCTTCACCGGCCGCAACTTCGTCGTCAAGTTCGAGGGTTGCTATCACGGCCACTCCGACGCAATGCTCGTCAAAGCGGGCAGCGGCATCGCCACCCTCGGCATCCCGGGCTCCGCTGGTGTTCCCGCAGAGACCGCCATGCACACCCTTGCCCTCCCCTACAACGACCTGGAATCCGTGCGCACCGCCTTCGCCGCCCGCCCCGAAGAGATCGCCAGCGTCATCGTCGAACCCGTCGTCGGCAACGCAGGAACCATCCCCCCCGCCCCCGGCTATCTGCACGGCCTCCGCGAAATCACCTCCCAGCACGGCGCGCTCCTCATTCTCGACGAGGTGATGACCGGCTTTCGCCTCTCCCTCGGCGGAGCCAGCCAACTCTACGGCATCACTCCCGACCTCATCACCCTCGGTAAGATCATCGGTGGCGGCCTGCCCTGCGGAGCCTTCGGAGGGCGCGCCGACATCATGGAGTCCCTCGCCCCCCTCGGTCCCGTCTACCAGGCCGGAACCCTGAGCGGCAACCCCCTGGCCATGGCCGCCGGCATCGCCACGCTCGACCAGCTCATCACCCACGAGGAAGCCGTCTACAACGCCCTCGAATCCACCACAGCACGCGTCGCCGACGGCGTCGCCGCCATAGCCCGCGAAGCTGGAATCCCGCTTACCACCAATCGCGCAGGCTCCATGTTCACCTGGTTTTTTACCCCCCATCCCGTCACGGACTTCGCCTCTGCCGCCACCTCCGACACCGTCGCCTTCGGCCGCTTCCACCGCGCCATGCTCGACGCCGGCGTATGGCTTCCTCCAAGCCAATACGAAGCCGCCTTCATCTCCACCGCTCACGGCGAATCGGAGATCGGTCAAGTCCTTGAAGCCGCCCGCACTGCACTGGGCTGAGAGCGCGCCTGCTACGTGCTGCGGAACAACTCCCGGCAACGCAACGTAAAGTGAGGAAACCCTGAACTCTGAATCAACCTGAGGTCCACATGCTTCGTCCAGCACTTCTTCTGCTTGCCTTCGCAATTCTTCCCCAACAAGATGCGGTCCGCACGAACGGCGCAAATGCCGACGGCCCGAGCTACACGGCCGACGGCAAGCTTAAGATGCCCGACAACTACCGTGAGTGGGTCTTTCTCACCTCGGGCGTCGACATGAGCTACAACCCGGATGCAACTGCAGTTGGCCACTCTATGTTCGACAACGTCTTCGTCAATCCGTCGTCTTACCGCGCCTTCCAGTCGACCGGCACATGGCCCGACAAGACTACGCTGATGCTCGAGTTCCGAGCAGCTGAAGATCCCATCTCGATCAACACACGCGGACATTCGCAAGCAACCGGGATTACGGGGTTGGAGGTC
>Ga0080006_1124617_pt1 | contig 26260 bp, 22 predicted proteins | sample RS3BMetagenome_FD_69209 | JGI IMG/M metagenome (GOLD analysis project Ga0080006, IMG submission 69209) | Ferric oxide microbial mat and aquatic microbial communities from Rainbow Spring, Yellowstone National Park, USA - RS3B (SPADES... ...
GAGGGGAAAGAGCCCTAGGTGACGGCGGCGATGACGTGAGTCCACTTCGCCTTTTCAATCGTGACGAGATCTACACTACGGTCATCCCAATGGGGACATTGTCTTGCCGTACTAGTCAATTTAACTTACTACGTTAAAATGCATAGAGACTCGCGCTAAGACGTCACCGGAGCCGGAGTAGGGCCGCCACTCTTTCAAAGGATGGCATGGCCTTTTGTGATGCCTGGCTTTGCTTTTTTCCACACAAAGGAAGGGAGGTGCGCCGCGTCTTGGATAAAGAAGACATACTCCATGCGTGGTTGACGCAGTACTCAGGGCAACTGCTTCGTGTGGCCTCCTCCATTGTCAAGGATAAAGCTCTGGCGGAAGATCGCGTACAAGAGGCGTTTATCAAGGCCTACTATTCGATCGACCAATTATTAGATAGTGGAAATCCATTTCCGTGGTTAGTCCGAATTTTAGTTAATCAATGCCACTCCTCGATGCGCAGAAAAGTACAGGAGGTTGCTGTGGCCAGTTTGCCCGAAGGCTCTGTAGAAAGTGCTGAAGATGCATTTCTTTGCAGCAGTCAATGGGCTTCGATCCGACTTGCTATAGCGGATTTGCCCGATCACTATAGACTGCCGATCGTCCTCTTTCACTTCGAGGGGCTGACGATTCGCGAGATTTCGGAGACACTTCGGCTCTCTCCGCAGACCGTTAAGACCAGGCTTTGTCGAGGCCGTGACAGACTGAAGGCTGCGTTGTTTGTACAAGATTGAGGACCTGTTGACACGGATACGATGTCCGTCGCGTCGACGCACCAGGTTGATCGCCTTGAGGCCGACCGCTCACTCGTGATACCATTGAGGGGACAGGGGGCAGTCGGTTGGTTTATCTCATTGCGATTGTCGTTGCAGCATTGGATCAGTGGATCAAGTGGGTGGTGTCCACGCGCATGCCGCTGAACTCCGTCATTCCCATCTGGCCACATGTTCTCGATTTATACTATGTCCAGAATCAAGGGGCCGCCTTTAGCATTCTGCTGAATCAACGTTGGTTGCTGATGCTTGTCGCGATTCTTGTCATCGCCGTGATCGTCTACGTCGATCGCCGATACGTGGGACGGGATCGCGGACTCAAGGTCGCGCTCGGACTGCTACTGGGCGGTGCGGTCGGCAATCTCATAGACCGTATCTGGCATGGGTACGTCATTGACTATATCTACGTTCAAATCATTCACTATCCCGTGTTTAACCTCGCGGATAGCTGTATTGTGTTGTCCGTTCTCTATCTGATTGTGCGCGCTTGGCGCAAGCGAGGAGGCAGTCCTGATCGAACCGATGAGTCTTGATCTATCCCTTCCTGACGACGAAGACACCCGTATTGCAGAACCGTCGAACCACTTGTCGCTGCCTGTAGATGCGGCGTGTGATGGTCATCGAATCGATAAATTTCTGGCCGAGACCGACCATTTTTCAAGGACATTTGCGCAGGAACTTCTCACCGGTCAGCGCGTGTCGGTGGATGGTCGCGTGATCACGGCCAACAGTGCGAGAGTCCGGGTGGGCCAGATTGTCACCGTTGACGTGCCAGACCCGGAACCGCTCAACGTGGAGCCGGAACCCGTGTCGCTGGTGATCGTCTATGAAGATGAGGATGTCCTTGTCCTTGACAAACCGCGGGGGATGGTCGTTCATCCGGGCCCAGGGCATACTCGCGGAACCCTGGTGGCAGGCGTCTTGTGGCATCTCGGCCAACAGGGACAAGGAATTCTTCCGGGCGACGTGCAGCGCCCCGGAATTGTGCATCGCATCGACAAGGATACGAGCGGTCTCTTGATGGTGGCCAAGTCGCCCGTGGCCCTCGATGATCTCGCGCGGCAACTCAAAGAACACTCGGTCACCCGTGTCTATGAGGCCATCGTGCATGGAACTCCAGCGCGCGAGAAAGGCACCATCATGGCCGCTGTCGGTCGCGACCCCCGCCATCGGCAGCGAATGGCTGTCGTGCCCGAGCATCTCGGTCGCCATGCCGTGACGCACTATCGTCTCGTGGCATCGTATGAAGAGTACTCGCACCTGCAGTTGCGCTTGGAGACGGGCCGCACGCACCAGATTCGCGTCCACATGGCGTTTATCGGTCATCCCGTGGCGGGCGACTTGCTGTATGCCCATCGAGATCCGCTGGGGCTTCAGGGGCAGGCCCTTCACGCCGCCAAGCTGGGGTTTACGCACCCGCGATCCGGAGAACGGTTGGAGTTTGAAGCCAGTCTTCCGGATGTCCTGCAGGCGTGTCTTGCGAAGCTGGAGGCGAGCCAGCCAAGGCCCCAGTGAGCGAGTCGCCGTTGCCGTCGCCGGTCAGGTGCGCCGCTCGCCATCCCTGTCAATCTCTCAGGCGGGGCGGCGGCTTTGTTTACCGTCTGTGGTAGCCTGCTGTCCGTGCCGCATCCGCAGGGTGACCTGAGTCATTATGAAAGTTTTTCAAATGCGGGGCTGCATCCTGTTGCAAAAATCCCGAATAACGAATATGATATGGCTGGAGTTGCTTATGGGAAACATTTTGTCTTAGGGGAAACCTCGTGAAGCCGTTAAGTTGGCCGGAGGGAATCTCGTGAACTCATCGAGTGGCCCGACGGCATCTCGTGCTTCGACCGATCGTTCACGGTAAGTGGGGTTTTTTTAGAGAAAAAGTTTCCCTCGGGCAAGAGTTTTAGCGGATACCAAGAGGACGGAGGTGCAGTATGGCGGTGCAAGACGTGGGGCGCGAGAATGCGGCGCGTGCGTTAGACAGGACGCGCGTGGACAATGCGCGCAAGAATCGCAAGAAGATCTGGTTGCTGTGGTTGCTGATCGGTCCCGGGATCTTAGTCATGCTCGGAGAGAATGATGCCCCGTCCATGCTGTCGTACTCTGCCACTGGCTCGCAATTTGGAATCGGATTTTTTCTTCCGTTCGTGCTCCTGACCTTCGCGATGGCCTACATCGCGCAAGAGATCACGGTTCGCTTGGGCGCCGTGTCGAAGACTGGACACGCGGAATTGATCTATCGTCGATTCGGTCGATTTTGGGGAAATTTTGCCATGATCGATCTTCTGTTCACGAACTTGCTCACGCTTGTGACGGAGTTCGTCGGGATCGTGGCTGGGGCCGGCTACTTTGGGATCCCAGCGGGGTGGGCCGTCTTTGGCGCGATCGTGCTGATAGGGGTGTCATATACTTTCAGGCGCTACTGGACGTGGGAACGAGTCGTCATGATTTTGTCCCTGTCAAACCTGGTCTTCATCCCGATCGCGATTATGGCTCATCCGAACTGGGGGGCCATAGGACATTCGTTGATCACATGGGGTCCACTGCCGGGTGGGTGGAACAGCAACACCATCATCATCATGCTGTCTGACATCGGGGCGACGATCACGCCGTGGATGTTGTTCTTTCAACAAGGGGCCGTCAGCGATAAAGGGCTCTCGATCAAGGATTTGACACACGGTCGCATTGATACAGCGCTTGGTGCCTTTCTGGCCGCTGTGGCAGCGATGGCGTGTATCATCGCTACGGCGCCCCTTTACATTCACCATATGAACGCGGCGCAGTTCGGTACGGCGCAGTTCGCGCAAGCATTGGTTCCCTATGTTGGGCACGTCGGCGGCGCGCTGTTTGCGCTCGGGATTCTGGAGGCGGGATTGGTAGCCGCAACCGCGATCGCGACTTCATCGGCTTACGCCTACGGCGAGGTTCGGCGCCAGGCCCACAGTCTCAACCGCAGTTTTGGAGAGGCCAAGTCGTTCTACGCAGTGCTGTTTGCCGCCCTGGTTGTGACAGGCGGGATTGTCGCGATTCCCCACTTTCCGCTGGAGTACGTCGTCCTGATTGTAAATGTGATCGCTGTCCTGACCATGCCACCTGCAATCGGGTTCTTGCTCCTGCTCATCAACGACAAGGAAGTGGTCGGGAAGTATCGTAACACTTGGTTTCTCAATGTCCTCGGGATCGGCGTTGGCGTGTTCGTTTCATTGGCGGGGCTGTTGTATGCGATGACGATCATATTTCCCAATTGGCAACTTTGACCGCGGTGACCTGGCGTGGACACTATGAAGGCGGCTCAAGATGATGATGCAAAACGAGAAGGAGGCGATCCTGATGTTGGAAGAGGCGAGGTTGGCGCCAAGCGCGGAGCGTGAGATGCGGTTGGACAGATTGCGAAGGCAGCCCGAGGTCGTCGGTGAGATCCTCAAGGAACATGTGGCAAGCCAGCAACAGACGGAAGGGTTGACCTTGCGTAAGCTCAGTCCGGGCGTCAAAGTCATGATCTGGTTTTTGCGCCTCTATGTGGTGTTCATGACGGTGGTGGTCATCGTCAACGTGATTCAAACCGTTCACTCCTGACAGCATCGGTGAGGCGGCGGGAGGAACTCCGGTGTCCGTGTCTTGACCGCGCACTTCGGTCTTTGGTATAGTGAAGCCAATCGAAAAGTCCTTTAAGCAAGTACAGAGAGACTTGCAAGGAATCGCGGGCGTTGATCGAGCCTGTGTTCGCTTTTGCGGCCACAGGTCAGACTGTCGCAGGCTCCTTCCTTGGAAGGGGCCTGCGTTTTTGTGTGGCGGTCATGAGCGCAACGGGGGTGTGCCGGGTGCAAGGGGAAGTGACACTGCTTGATGCAGAGGGGATGCGCCGCGCGTTGGCGCGAATCGCCTATGAGGTGATCGAACGCGCCGGTGCAGACTTGTCGAAGGTCGTGCTGATCGGCGTCCGAACGCGAGGCTGGCATCTGGCCAGACGGCTTGCGGAGCGTGTTGCCGAGATTGAAGGGGTGCGGTTGCCGCACTTGGCGCTCGATGTGTCGGCGTTTCGTGATGATGTGCCGGCCACATTGGCGGTGGCAAGACCGCAAGGCGATGCTGAACTCGCGGCGGCCGTGGACAAGCGGTCCGTGATCCTCGTCGACGACGTTCTGTTTACCGGACGAACCGTGCGGGCTGCCCTCGATGCCCTGACGTGTGGAGCCCGTCCAGCTCGAATTCAATTGGCGGTCCTGGTCGATCGCGGGCACCGGGAATTGCCGATTCGACCGGACTATGTGGGAAAGAACATGCCAACGGCCAAGGCCGAGCGCGTTCGGGTCTTGCTCTCGGAGGTGGATGGCGACGACGGGGTGCGACTGCAAAAGGGGTAAGAGTGCGTGCGCGGGCCAGGCCAGGCGACGCCGGTCGACGCAAGGCAAGGCAAGACGGCAATCTTCTGAGAAGAGGGATAGACGGTGGAACACGTAATCAGCGCCCAGGATTTTACGCAAAAACTGTTGCAAGATTTGCTCGCACGGGCCACGGCGATCATGGCTCAACCGCGGGAGCAACTGCTGCGAGTGTTGCCGGGCCGGATTATGGCGGCGCTCTTTTTCGAACCCTCGACGCGCACTCGGCTTTCTTTTGAAAGTGCCATGCTCCGACTGGGCGGTCAGGTGATTAGCACGGAGAATGCGCGCGAGTTTTCTTCTGCCATCAAAGGCGAGACACTCGAAGACACGATTCGCGTCGTGGCGGGGTACGCGGATGTGATCGTGTTGAGACACCACGAGATCGGCGCGGCCGCGCGAGCGGCGAGCGTGAGCACGGTGCCCGTGTTGTCGGCGGGCGATGGCGCTGGTGAACATCCGACGCAGGCGCTCCTTGATCTGTTTACGATCTCCCGCGAACTCGGTCGCGTCAACGATCTGACAGTCGTGCTCGTCGGTGACCTGCTCTATGGTCGCACGGTGCACTCACTCGTCTACATACTGAGCCAGTTTCCGGGGATCCGACTGATTTGCACGGCACCGACGCAAACGCCCTTGCCGCAAGATGTGATTCATTATGCTTCGATCCGCGGTGTATCGGTCGAGCAAGAACCGGACCTCAAGCGGGCGTTGCGCCAGGCGGATGTCGTGTATCAGACCCGGGTGCAAAAGGAGCGCTTCGCGACCGTGCAAGAGTACGAGACGTGTCGGTTGGCCTACGTTATCGATGATGCCTCCTTGGCTTACTTGCCGCCAAAGTCCGTGATCATGCATCCATTGCCACGCGCGGGGGAAATCGCCCCCGTGGTGGACATGGACCCGCGCGCTGCCTATTTTCGGCAGTCTCACTACGGGGTGCCGGTCAGGATGGCGCTCCTGCAGATGGCGCTGGCAGGCAAGGGGTAACCTGAGTGAATCATCTGCCGCTTGGACGACATTGGTCTTGCCGTGACGAGTCGGGACAGCTGGCTGGAAGGAGGGGACATTGTGGGACTATTGTTACGAGCAGGAACCGTTGTGCATCCGGAGTCGGGGACGCAAGCGGCCATGGATGTCTTGATCGAGCAAGGACGGATTTCGCGGATGGGCGCGCCCGGTTCACTGGAAGGGCGCGGGCATGAAGTCCGAGATCTGGCTGGACTGTTGGTGTTGCCCGGTCTGATCGATGTGCATGTGCATTTGCGCGAACCGGGATTCGGGTACAAAGAGACGATTGCGACCGGGACGCGAGCCGCCGCTGCAGGAGGGTTCACGCAGGTTTGCTGCATGCCCAATACGAATCCTGTCACAGATACTGCGGATGTTGTGCGCTGGATTGTCGAATCGGCCACGCAAGCAGGCTACATCTCCGTGCATCCCATCGCCGCAGTGACAAAGGGGCTGCGAGGGGAAGAATTGACCGATTTCACAGCGCTCGCGGAGGCGGGGGCGGTGGCTTTCTCGGATGATGGGCGCGGGATTCAGTCGGCCGGGATGATGAAAGCGGCGCTCGTACAGGCGGGGCGTCTGGGCATGCCCATCGCCGTACATGCCGAGGATGAGTCGCTTTCAGCGCACGGCCATCTGCATGACGGCGACGTCGCCCGCCAACTTGGGATCGCGGGCATTGCCACGGAGGCCGAGACGGCCATGATCGCGCGGGATATCCTGCTCTCGGAGGCGACCGGGGCACACGTACACATGTGTCATGTCAGCCCGGAGACGGCGGTCGCTGCGATTCGCGAAGGCAAGCGACGGGGGATTCGCGTGACGGCGGAAGTGACACCCCACCATCTCCTACTCACGGAAGCGGAAGTCCTGCGCGTGGGCAGCGCCGCCAAGGTCAACCCGCCGCTGCGCCACGAGCGGGATCGCCGGGCGTGCGTGGAGGGTTTCCTGGATGGGACGCTGGACATCGTCGCGACCGACCACGCGCCCCACTCACCCGAGGAGAAGGCGCGTCCGCTTGTGGAGGCACCGTTTGGGTTCACGGGACTGGAGATCAGCTTCCCACTGCTGTTCACGGCGTTTGTCCACAGTGGTATTCTCACTGTCGCCGAGCTGGCAGCGCGAATGAGCTGGCTGCCTGCGAAACTGTTCCACCTCGAGGGCGGAAGCGTGGCGGTCGGCATGCCGGCGGATCTCGTCGTGATCGACCCGACCGAGGCCCGCGTGGTCACACCGGAGACGTTCGCATCACTCGGGAAAACAACGCCATTTGCCGGCCGGACGCTCTATGGCTGGCCCGTGGCGACGTTGCATCAGGGCCGATTTGTCTATCCAGAATAACGGCGCAGCCGATTATTCTTCTCGCAGACGGTGGCGCGACAGCGCCATGGTACCGTCTATCCAGAATAACGGCGCAGCCGATTATTCTTCTCGCAGACGGTGGCGCGACAGCGCCATGGTACCGTCTACAATTAATTGCCGGGGGGTGGCCACTAGGATGGAAGCCAGGTTGGTCTTGGAAGATGGAACGGTGTTTGTCGGCGAGAGTGTAGGTGCGACGGGGACTTCATTTGGCGAAGTGGTCTTCAACACGGGGATGACCGGATATCAGGAACTTCTTACAGATCCATCGTACTGCGGGCAGATCGTGACCATGACCTATCCGTTGGTGGGCAACTACGGGTGTAACGTCGAGGACATGGAGTCGATGCGCTCACACGTGCGCGGGTTCGTGGTGCGTGAGTGTGCCAAAGCACCGAGCCACTACAAAAACCAACTGTCGCTCGCGCAGTTTCTCGAGCGCGAGCGGGTCATCGGGATTGCGGGCGTGGACACGAGGAAGCTGACGCGGATTCTGCGCGTGCATGGGACGCTTCGCGGCGTGCTGACCACCGGGACGGAGACGGTCGCCGAGCTCTTGGCCCAGATTGCCTCACAACCAGTCCAGCGCGATCAAGTGTCACAGGTGACGGCGAGGGAGCCGTACCGCGTTCCGGGCGAGGGTCGGCGTGTGGTGCTGCTGGACTTTGGCGCCAAGCAAGGCACGTTGCGGTCGTTGCGGGCCCGAGGTTGCGACGTGATCGTCATGCCGGCGCACAGTTCTGCGGAACAGATCCTGGCTTGGCAACCAGAGGGGTTGATGATGTCAAACGGACCGGGGGATCCGGATGATCTGCCAGACGTCGTGCAGACGGTTGCCGAATTGATAGGGCAGGTTCCGATTTTCGGCATTTGCATGGGACATCAGATCCTGGCCAAGGCGTGTGGTGGCGTGACCGCCAAACTTCGATTCGGACATCGCGGCGTCAATCATCCGGTGAAAGACCTGAAGACTGGGCGCATTTATATGACATCTCAAAACCACGGCTATGTCGTCACACCGGAATCACTTGTGGACACAGAACTGCAATTGACACACATCAACCAAAATGACGGGACGGTCGAAGGTGTGCGTCACCAGCGGGCCAAAGCATTCTCTGTGCAGTATCATCCGGAGGCGCGGCCTGGCCCGGACGACAGCGACTACTTGTTTGACGAGTTTCTTGCGATGATGGAACCACAGGGGACAGGGGAGACGCATCATGCCTAAGCTTGCTTCGATTCATACCGTGCTCGTGATCGGTTCCGGACCGATCGTCATCGGCCAAGCTGCCGAGTTTGACTATGCCGGCACCCAGGCGTGTCAAGCTTTGCGCGAGGAAGGCGTTCGCGTCGTGCTCGTCAACTCCAACCCGGCGACGATCATGACCGATCCGGAGATCGCGGACCGCGTCTATGTTGAGCCGTTGACGGTCGAGTTTCTGGCGCAGATCATCCGGCAAGAGAAACCCGACGGTCTCCTGGCCACGCTCGGTGGGCAGACGGGCTTGAATCTGGCCGTGGCCTTGGCAGAGGCGGGGGTCCTGGCCCAAGAGGGGGTGGAGTTTCTCGGGACCAACCTGCGTTCGATCAAGATGGCCGAGGATCGCGATCAGTTTCGAACCCTGATGCACTCCCTTGGCGAACCGGTGCCGGACAGCGCGATCGTGACTACGCTGGACGATGCGGAAGCGTTTCGGGAACTGGTCGGACTGCCGATTATCATTCGGCCCGCCTATACACTCGGCGGCACGGGCGGTGGCATCGCCTCCACGCCGCAGGAGTATGCCGCGATCGTCGAACTCGGTCTGTCGCTGTCGCCGATCACGCAGGTGCTGGTTGAGCGCAGCATCGCGGGCTGTAAAGAACTTGAGTACGAAGTGATGCGGGATGCCGCGGACAACTGCATCGTGGTATGCAACATGGAAAATATCGATCCGGTCGGCGTGCACACAGGTGACAGTCTGGTCGTGGCACCGTCGCAGACATTGACAGACGGCGAGTATCAGATGTTGCGTGCGGCCTCGTTGCGGATCATTCGCGCGCTTGGCATCGAAGGGGGTTGCAACATCCAGTTCGCGCTCGATCCCCACAGCGACCAATACTATGTGATCGAAGTCAACCCGCGCGTCAGCCGTTCGAGCGCGCTGGCGTCCAAAGCGACCGGGTATCCAATCGCCAAGATGGCGGCAAAGATCGCCCTGGGCTACACCTTGGATGAGTTGAAAAACCCTATCACCGGGCAGACGTACGCATGCTTCGAGCCCGCTCTCGACTACGTGGTGACGAAGATTCCCCGTTGGCCGTTCGACAAGTTCGCGTCTGCCGATCGTCGGCTCGGCACGCAGATGAAGGCGACAGGTGAGGTGATGGCCCTCGGTCGCTCGTTCGAGGAGTCTTTGCATAAGGCGATCCGTTCTCTCGAGATCGGGATGAACTCGCTTGAACTGCCCAGCCTGCGCGACCTGTCGGACGAGGTTTTGTGGAAGCGGGCTGTGCGACCGGATGACGAGCGCCTCTTCGTGTTGGCCGAACTGCTCCGGCGCGGGGTGTCGGTCGACGAATTGCACGAGCAGACGGCGGTTGACTGTTTCTTCCTCGACAAATTGGCTGGGATGCTGCGGGTCGCCCGCGACCTCGCGTCCGCTGGCTTGACGCCCACGGCCCTCTACACGGCCAAGCGAATGGGCTTTGCCGATGGCTATATCGGTCAATTGTGCGGACTTACCGAGGCCGCCGTGCGGGCCATGCGCCGTGAACAGGGGGTGCGTCCGGTCTATAAGATGGTCGATACCTGTGCGGCGGAGTTTGCAGCGCAAACCTCGTATTATTACTCGACCTATGAGGAAGAAGACGAGGTGCGGGAGTCGTCGGCACGCAAAGTGTTGGTACTCGGCTCAGGGCCCATTCGCATTGGTCAAGGCATCGAATTTGACTACTGCTCCGTGCACGCCTCGCTGGCCCTGCGGGCCTGCGGGTATGAGTCGATTGTGATCAACAACAATCCCGAGACGGTGTCGACTGACTTCAACATGTCGGATCGACTCTACTTCGAGCCCCTGACAGTGGAGGATGTCATGCATGTGATTGAACGGGAAGAACCGGACGGTGTGATCGTGCAGTTCGGCGGTCAGACGGCGATCAACCTGGCCCATCCGCTGTCTGAGCTCGGCGTGCGCGTGCTCGGAACGAGTGTCGCGGATATCGATCGCGCCGAGAACCGCGAGAAGTTCGACGAACTACTGACGGAACTGGACATCGCACGACCGGATGGGCGCGCCGTATACAGTCTCGAGGCCGCCCTTGCCGCCGCAGACGTGATTGGCTATCCCGTGCTGGTGCGACCTTCGTACGTTCTGGGTGGACGGGCGATGCAGATTGTCTACTCCGCGGTTGAACTGTCACAGTATATGCACGAAGCGGTGACGGCCGCTCGCGATCAGCCGGTGTTGATCGATCGCTACCTGGTTGGCATTGAAGTCGAGGTGGATGCGATCTGCGACGGAGAAACCGTGGTGATTCCCGGTGTCATGGAACACGTGGAACGCGCTGGCGTGCACTCTGGCGACTCGATCGCGGTCTATCCCGCGCAGTCGCTGTCGCAAGACGTGATCGATCGGCTGGTGGATCAGACTGTGCGGATCGCGCGTGCGCTCTCTGTGGTAGGGCTGATCAATCTGCAGTTCGTGGTGCAAGGTGACCAGATCTACGTGCTTGAAGTCAACCCCCGTTCTTCGCGCACAGTGCCCTTCCTCAGCAAGGTCACGGGCGTGGCCATGGTCGATGTGGCGATGCGCGCCATTCTCGGTGAGCGCCTGTCCGATCTGGGCTTTGAAACCGGGCTGTTGCCGGCCAGTGACCTGGTATCCGTGAAGGTGCCTGTGTTCTCATTCGCCAAATTGCGCAGTGTCGACGTCACCCTCGGACCGGAGATGAAGTCGACCGGAGAAGTGATGGGCACGGACGTCAACTTCTCGAAAGCCCTCTATAAGGGAATGGTCGCGGCAGGCTTTCGGTTCCCCGGGCATGGGGCGATCCTCGCCACCATCGCCGACAAGGACAAGGAGGAGGCATTGCCCATCCTGCGCGGGCTCGCAGACTTCGGCTACCATCTGTTTGCCACGGAAGGCACCGCCGCGTTTCTCGGTCGCTACGGGATTGCGGCGACGACGGTCGCCAAGATCTCCTCGGGTGAAACCAGTTTGCTCGATCTCATACGCAGTGGTGAGGCGACCATGGTGATCAATACCCTCACGCGTGGGCAAGCGCCGCAACGCGATGGCTTTCGGATTCGGCGCGAGGCTGTGGAGCATGCGGTACCTTGTCTGACGTCACTGGACACGGCCCGTGCCGTCTACGACGTGCTGGCCTCACTTCGCTTTAGCGCACAGCCGCTGCGGCCGAGTCGCAAGACAGGGGGGCGCTCATGGCCATCTGCAAAGTAGTCGATCAGCAGAGTGTGGGTCGCGACCTGTTTGCCTTGACATTCACGTCGCCGGTCGATCTGCGATCGGCGGGTGCCTACTGGCCTGGACAGTTTCTGCACATCCGCGTGAGCGACTCATTTGACTTTTTGCTGCGTCGGCCGCTCTCCCTCTGTGAAGCGGACCCGGAACGGGGACTGCTCAAGGTCGTGTACCGAGCGTCGGGTGAGGGGACGCGACGGCTGACGCGCGTTCGGCCGGGCGACTCGCTCGATGTCCTGGGGCCGCTCGGACGGGGGTTCCCCCTGCATACAGGCGACCATTCTACCTTGTTGATCGCAGGGGGCATCGGCGTACCACCGATGGTCCAACTGGCACGAGCGCTCCGGGAAGCGGGGACGCGCGCGCACGCGGTGATCGGGTTTCAAATGGTCGATCAGGTCATCTTGGTCAAGGAGTTGACGGACGCGGGCGCGAAGGTGTCCGTCACCACCGATGATGGGAGCTTCGGGGCGCACGGTCTCGTCACAGATTTGCTGACGGAAGGTCTGTGCGCGGGGGTGGACCGTTACTACGCGTGTGGGCCGACCCCCATGCTCCGGGCCGTTCAAGGCGTGATGCAGGCGCGCCGGGTGCCGGGTTATCTGTCACTGGAGGAGCGCATGGGTTGCGGGATCGGCATCTGCGTCGGGTGCGTCCACTCCATTCGGCGAGAGGGACAGGTCAGTCATCTCAAAACCTGCAAAGAAGGACCTGTGTTTCCGGCCCAGGAGGTGGTCTTTCAATGAGTGTGGCTAACACGTCAGTGGAGCCAAATCCAGGGGTCGACCTGTCGGTGACCGTCGCCGGGCTGCAGTTCAAGAACCCGGTGATGCCGGCCAGTGGCTGTTTTTCCTTCGGGCGCGAGGTGGCGGCCTTCTACGACTTGGCGGTCCTTGGCGCGATCGTTGTCAAAGCGACCACCCAGCACGAGCGGCAAGGAAATCCGACGCCCAGGCTGGCCGAGACGCCTGCTGGCATGCTCAATGCCATCGGCCTGCAAAACCCTGGCGTCGAGCAAGTCGTTCGGACGGAGCTCCCATTTTTGCGTCAGTTTGCGCCGCTTCCCGTCATTGTCAACGTTGCGGGCACGGCTGAGGAGGACTACGTGGATGTCGTCCGGACACTTTGTCAAAGCCCGGACGTGGCCGCGATCGAACTGAACGTCTCCTGCCCAAACGTCAAGTGCGGCGGCATTCAGTTTGGGACGGATCCGGTCATGGCCGCCGGCATGGTGCGCGCGATCAAAGCAGCGTCCCGGGTCCCCGTGATTGTCAAACTCTCGCCCAACGTCACAGACATCGTGGCGATGGCGTCCGCCTGCGAGGAGGCTGGCGCCGACGCAGTGTCCCTGATCAACACGCTGATTGGCATGCAGATCGATGTGGCACGTCGCCGCCCGCTGCTGGCCAATGGTGTGGGTGGACTGTCCGGCCCCGCTGTGCGACCCGTTGCGGTGCGGATGGTGTACGAGGTGAGTCGACAGGTCCGGATTCCCGTGATCGGCATCGGTGGCATCATGTCGGGACGCGATGCCGTCGAGTTTTTGATGGCGGGGGCGAGTGCCGTGCAAGTGGGAACCGCCAACTTCGTGGACCCTATGGCCTGTCCTCGCATCATCGCAGAACTAGAGACTTGGTGCCGGGACCATGGCGTGGCCGCCGTACGTGATCTGATTGGCGCGGCACATCCTCACTGACAGGGTACGCATGGCGTTGTACAATAAGGAGGGGAAGCGGCAATGCGACCGCCTGTATTTGTTGCGCTCGATGTCAGTTCAGCTGAACAGGCTCAGGGCTTGGTGGACCAACTCGGTGAGCAAGCGACCCATTACAAGGTGGGCTTGCAGTTGTATCTCGCAGCGGGACGACCGTTTGTCGAGTCGCTTTTGGCGCAGGGAAAGCGGATTTTTCTGGATCTTAAGTTTCATGACATCCCGAACACGGTGGAGCATGCCGTGGAGCAGGTCGCTCGGCTCGGAGTGGACCTGTGTACGGTGCATGCCCTGGCTGGATCGGAGGCACTGGGTCGAGCGGTTGCGGCGGCCGACCGTGTGACAGGCGGCACCTCCGCGCCGATGGAGATTCTGGCGGTAACTCTGCTGACGAGTGTGAATCAGGCAGCGGCCACTGCGATGGGCTTTAGCGGTGAGCCACTGGAACAGGTGATAGACCGCCTCGCTGCACTGGCCGCTCTCTCGGGAGCGCATGGGATCGTCTGTTCTGCGCACGAAGTCGCGCGACAGAAGCGAGCGTGTCCTGGACTGCGAGCGCTCGTTCCGGGCATTCGGCCGAGCGGGAGCGATGCCGATGATCAGGCACGTACGGCGTCGCCGAGCGAGGCGCTGCGTCAGGGGGCCGATTATCTGGTCATCGGTCGGCCCATCACGGCATCACCCGACCCCGCTGCCACACTGGCGGCCATCTTCCGGGACCTGGATGAGAGATAGGGCGTTTGCGACCAATTTGCTACAGGAAGGCCGTGCATGCGATGTCAACGTCTGATTCTTCCTTACTGTTTTCGCGCCGTCTCTTATCGATCGGCGCGCTCTCGCTGCGTCCGAACCAACCCTACATATGGACCTCCGGCATCCATAGCCCCGTGTACTGTGACAATCGCTTGACCCTGTCGCATCCGTTGTTGCGGGCGGCCATTACGTCGGCGTTTGCGGAGGTTCTTCGTGACGAGCATCCGGGCGTGGAGTGCATCGCGGGGACGGCTACCGCAGGGATCCCGCAGGCGGCCTTGATCGCAGATCGACTTGGCTTGCCGATGGTCTACGTTCGCTCGAGTGCCAAGGGGCATGGCAAACAGAATCTGATTGAAGGCCGCTTGCTGCCAGGGCAGCGTGTGGCCGTCGTCGAGGACACCATCTCGACCGGAGGCAGCGCCCTCGCCGCGGTGGCCGCACTGCGGGCCGCCGGCGTTCAAGTCCACGCGGTCCTCGCGATCTTTGCGTATGGGTTTACGGACACGGAGCGTGCGTTTCAAAACGCGGACGTGGCGCTGCACACCTTGACCGACTTTGCGACGTTGATCCAGGCAGCACAAGCGCTGGGGATGATCGAACCGGATGAGACGGAGTCGCTGATGCGGTTTCGCGAGGATCCCAAGGCGTACGCGTAAGGGATGGCCGCCTACGGGCAAAATCACCGGATCGGGAGAATGCCGATTGAACAGCGAAGCGTACACACCTGAAGAGGTGCTGGCCAATGAACGGCTGAGCATTCAAAATGGCAGCTATGCCACGATCGGGATCAACATCGTTAGCAATTTCTCCCCGATCTTCGTCATCGACGCGCTGCACGCAAGTGCGGCGGAGGTCGGATTGCTGAACTCACTTCCAGCGCTCATGGCGATCCTCGCCACTTGGCTCGGCGCGTTGATGATGACGCGCACGCCGAGCAAGCGCCGCTTTTGCGTGCGCTCGACGTTTCTGGCCCGGATGTTTTATCTGCTGATCGCCTTTTTGCCGTTTGTTGTTCACGGGAAGGCGTTGCCCCTGATCGTGGTGATCGCCATTGCCCTGATGAACTTTCCTGCTTCCTTTAGCGCCCTCTCGTGGCAGTCCTTGATCGGCGATTTGATTCCCGAAGGCCGCCGCGCTGATTTCTTTAGTCGCCGCAACCGCATCACGACGGTCGTTGGAATGCTGGCCACGCTCATTCCCGGTCTCGTCTTGCAAATGTTCCCTGTGAGCGACGTCCACCCCTATCAAGTCTTTTTCGTATTGTCCTTTCTCTTGTCGATCCTGGAGGTCTACTATCTTTATCATCATCGCGAACATCCAGAACGGCGCCCGATCGGTGCGGTCGCTGCCTGGTTGACACCTCGTCGCTTCTGGCGTTGCCTGCATCGCCGGCCGTACCTGGTGTACCTCGCAGGCGTGATGACGTTCAATTTGGGTTGGCAGTTGGCTTGGCCTCTGTTCAGCCTCTATCAGATCAATGACGCCCATGCGACCGCCATCTGGATCAGCGCACTGACGGTCGCCAATCAGATTTCACAGATCGTGACGTACAAGTATTGGGGCCGTTTGTCGGACCGCTTTGGCAATACGGCGATGCTGTCCGTGGCGTGCCTCGGGATGGCCCTGACGCCGATCCTGACCATCCTCTCGCGCAACCTGTACTACTTGGTCGCCATGAACCTTGGCACGGGCATGTTTGTCGCGGGTCTGACCTTGTTGCAGTTCAACCATTTGCTCGAAGTGATTCCCCGGTCCGAGCGCACGACGTATATCGCGCACTACAACATCGTCGCGGGCGTGATTGGATTTGTGGCGCCGGAACTTGGCATCTTGCTGCTGCATGTCCTGACGATGGACGGAGCGATGCTTCTGTCGACTGCGGTGCGCACCGTCGGCACCGCGTACTTTGCCTTTTTTGCATGGCGTGCGATCCGGGCCAAGCGAGGCTATGCCAATGATTCTGATGGATCCGGGCCCGCTGTGCCATAATCCCGCAGTGGTTTGGGCAAACTGCCAGAGTTATTCGGCGGTTGGCGGCTTCGGGGGGGGGGATCACGCATGACGGGACGCTGGCTGGCACACGGCGTGGGTTCACTGGCGATCATTGGTTTGGTGTTTCCCCTTTCCCCGCGCGTCTTTGCCGGTGACACAGACACGGCGCGCAACTACCTCAGCACGATCGTCTCGTGCCTTTCCACCATTTTTGCGTTGTGCATCTCCATCACGTTGGTTGCCATCCAATTGACAGCGAGTCGCTATACACACCGTGTGCTGGATCTGTTTATCAAACTGCCGTTTAATATCTCGCTGACTCTGTTTTACTTTGTGACGATCATACAGAGTCTGTTTCTGTTATCGCGCATTACCGAACCGATTCGCGAGACACTTCCCTCCTATCTTCAACCGCAAATGAATGCCGACATGGTCATGGTCGTTCTTTGTTTCTTGATCTTGATTGCCTACATGTATGCCGTCATCCGCATGCTACGCCCGGAGCAGATCGTGACGGCGATCTTGCACGAGTTTGCCGTGGCGATGCGGCGCAAGGAAGGAGAGGCGCTGCAACGGGTGGAACAGATCTGCGACATTGCCAAGCGTGCGGCGGGGGACATGGACTCGACAACCGGGATGATCGCAGTCCAAGCCCTTCAAAAGATGGCCGTCGACGGCACAAAGGGCACGCGTCAGAGCGTCATTCGCCAGTACATCGAAATTGGTGCGATTGCGGCGAAGGAGCGCGAGAGCGGAATGCTCGGCGCCGTGCTGTATAGTGTTGCGACGCTGGGCGAATCGGCACTGGCTCAGCAGCGACTCGATGATGCGGATGAAGTCGTTCGCGCTTTCGAGCGAATTGTGCGATCGGGGCTGATTGGGCAGCAACTGTTTCATTTTATTGAGAGGGCAGTGTCCGCCATCTATGAGTTGGCCGACAGGGCGATGCGCACAGCAGGGGAAGAGAGGGAAGCGCGCTCGCTTGTGGAGGCGTTCGCGGAGCGCGCGTTTGAGTCGATCCGAAAGATCGGCGAGGAGGTCTTGGCCCGCGAGGTGGAAGGTGCGTCGTACGTGGCGCGGACACTGCTGTCTGGGAATTTCGGACGGTTGATCCGGAGCGCCGCGCAACTGCGAGAGACGGGGGAGCGGGAACTTTCGGAAACGGGCTGGCGACTCTTGTGCGACTACCTCAGCTTGGCGCGCATGCTCCTGGTCAAGGCGGAACTGCGTGACATCGTGCCGATCACCACTTGGTTGCGCGAGGAATTGTCGTTGGATTCGGAGGAATGCGAGGAATCCGGGGAATGCGGAGCTGCCAGGGATGCCGGAGCTGCCGGAGCTGCCGGAGCTGCCGGAGCTGCCGGAGCTGCCGGCGCAGGGACCATGGCAGGTGTGGCCACGTCGGTGCACGACCACGGGGCGTATGACATCGTGCCGCTCTACTGTGCGATTTTGTTGGCGGCGCTGGCGGACTACAGTGATCGCCCCGAGGCGGCGCGTCTGATCCTGCATGCTGTGGCCTCACGCCGTCCGTGGCCTCGCGGTCTGCGGACGGCGCTGACGATGCGTCAGATTGCCTTGCGTCCCCTGTTTGACTACCGCAAACCGCTTGCCTATATCGATCGTGCGGTTAGCGCATGGGACTCGTACCGGAACGAGCGCGAGTCAGGTGCGGATCTAGGGAGCGTTCTCTGAGGGAGCCCTCTCTGAGGAAGCGATCGATGGGGCTGTGATGAGATTCGTCACGTGCGTCGAATCCATGGTCACCACCAGGGTCTGCTGTCCTTCGAAGAGTGCGAAACCGGGGCGCGCACGATTCGGGCGCCACAACTGGCGAACGGGCACGACGTCCACTTCCACTTTTGTCGACTCGCGCTGACTACTGTAATAGGCGGCCAGAAGCGCGGCGTCATACAGGGCCTCGGGCGTCGGGTCCGCGACCGGAAGAATGACGTGGGATCCGGGCGCGTCTTTTACATGAAGCCAGGTATCTGCTTTTTTAGCGAGTTTGAACGTCAGCGCATCGTTTTCCCGGTTGTTGCGGCCAACCCAGACTGGTGTACCGTCTGACGTGAAGAGTGCGAGGTAGCTTGGTTTGTCCTTGGGTTTCGCCCCCTTCGCTGTCCGTTTGCCGCCGCTTGGCTGGTTCTTGCGGGTCTTTGCGGGGAGACTTTTCTGGGCCGCCAGATAGCCCGCCTCGCGCAATTCGGATTCGATGGCGGTCACATCTTCCAGTCGGCACTGCTCCAATTCATGAATGACAGAATCCAGATAGGCCGCGTCTTCCCGAGCCAACGCCAACTGCTCGGCGGTGACGGCGAGCCCTTTTTTGTATTTGCCGTAGCGACGGAAATACGCGTTGGCGTTGTCAAGGGGCGATCGCGCAGGGTCGAGCGCGATCGCCAGCGGGGTCTCGTCCGCATAGAAATTCGGCAAGGTGACCGCATCGGCGCCGCGTGGCACCTCCTGCAGGTAGGCGGTGAGAAGTTCGCCGGCAACGCGCCACTGTTCCGCTTCCTGACCCGCCTCCAGCAAGGCCGTGAACTTCTCGATGCGATGTTGCGCTTTCTCGCGTTCTGTGCGAATCAGGCGCAGGTAGTTGGCCGTCTTGGCGCGCGCCATATCGCTGAGTGCCCGTGCGGTGTAGAAGGTGTCGATACACTCGTTCATCGAAGACATGCGTCGGATCTTGCCACTGAGGTGGACGGGGACGAAGAGGTAAAAGGCTTGCATGTGTCCCTGCGCGTCTTCCAGAATCATGGGTTGACGAACGTCCCTCGCGTCTTGCAACAGGTCGGCGACAATGCGCCACTCGGCTTGCGGGCCAGGGGCTTGCAGGCGGTCCACCAGCGTTTGCACTTCCCGTCCGAAAAATGGGCTGATCCCCAGGTAGTGCTCACCGAGCCAGTTGCGAATCGGTACACTGGCTTCGGGCACGCGCCGCTGTAGGAAGCGCTTCTCGGTCTCGTAGAGCGGATCGATCTTGTCTACATGCGGCGGATAGCAATAGGGTGCGCCTGGCATCACGACGCGGTGGCGGTTGGCCGCGTGAGTCAGATGTGTCGCGGCGTCGATGATGACGCCGTCCGGTCGGTCGAGAAGCAGGATGTTGCTGTGGCGACCCATGATCTCCACCACCAGGCGGCGAATGACGCGGCCACCGAGCTCATCATACGTGTCTACGTCGATGAACAAGATCCGCTCGCGCTTGAATTGATGGATCACCGCGATGCGACCGCCTTCGATGTGCTTTCGCAGCAACATACAAAATAGGGGTGCCTGGGCCGGCGCTTGCGCAGCGAATTGGGTGGTCAGGTGAACGCGCGGCCAGGAGCGGTTCGCAGACACCAGCAGTCGCAAGTTGACGCGGTTAGCCCGAATCACGAGAACGACGTCGTCGTCCGTAAACTGCTGTACCTTCTCGATGCGCCCGCCACCGAGTGTTTCGTTTAGCTCACGGGCGACGGCTGTCAAGACGAGTCCATCAAACGCCACGGGAATCCTCCTCCAGTTGCTCACAGATCCAGTCCGCCTCGTGGTCGCCGCTGCGCACCGTGTACAGTGAGCGGCGGTTGCGACGATCCCGACGGCTGACGATGACACCGCTTCGATCCAGGGGAATCACGCGGACGGTTTGGCCGATTTCGAAGACGCGCGCGTCGAATACCTCAGATTTGCCTCGGTCATACCCAGCCAGCACGTCGACGAAACCGTTCACAGACAGGATGTTGGCGTTCACGTGCTGAGACTGGGGCGACACCAGGAAGCTCACCAACTCGGCGAGGTCGCCGCCTTTCGGGGACCTGAGTCCGGCCCCTGGGTGATCGCCCCCGGAAGGCGCCTGTTTATCGCGTCCGCGGATATCGCCTGGGCAGATCATGTTCGCCGTGATCCCGCTTTCCCACTCCTCCTGCGCCACAGTGCGCGTGAGTGACGCCAATCCGGTCTTGGCCGCGGCATAGGCAGAACGATACGCCCAGCCCGGTGCATCTTGCACGCGTTCAAAACCCACGGTGACAATGCGCCCGAACGCTTGCGGCCGCATCAGCGGGATGGCACGTCGAAAGAGGTGAAAGGCCGACGTCAAGTTGCCTGCAATCATCTCGTCAAATTCAGCGTCCGAGTACTCCGTCAATCGCTGCCGTTTGAACAAGAATGGCCCCGCGCTGTGCACCAATGCGTGAAGGGTGCCAAAGTGCGCCACGACTTCGTCCATCAAGTGATGGATCTGCGCGGGCTTCGTCATGTCGGCTGGAAAGGAGACCGCCTCGATTCCGTACTGCTCGCGCAGTTCCTGGGCCAGACGTTCACAGGGTTCCTTTGACTCACGATAATTCAAGGCCAGCGCAAATCCGTCGCTGGCGAGTTTGCGGGCCATGGCCACGGCCAACCCACTCGCGCTGCCTGTAATCAGAGCGATTCTGTCCACCGTCATGGTCCTCCCGATTTACGGCAATGGTCCCAGTATACCACGGTGTCCTACCGGGCGGCATGTCCGCATAGACTTGTAGGGCGCCAAAGAAAGACACAAGGCACAAAGATTACGCTCGACAGTCTCCACATGCAGATGGGACGGTGCGCAGAATTGGCCGATCAACAGTTGTGGCATACCATGAAGACCGACGACATCTGGAGACAACTCGAGGCTGGTCCTGCCGGGCTGCGCAGCGAGGATGCGGCCCAACGACTACTCGTCTACGGCCCCAACCAGCTGACAGAGCGACGCCGTGCCTCCTGGATTACGGTGTTTTTTGACCAGTTTCGCAATTTTATGGTGATCGTCCTGCTGATCGCGACACTGATCTCGGGTTTGCTCGGCGAATTTTCGGATGCGATCACGATTGTCATCATTATCCTTGCCAACGGCATCCTCGGCTTTGCACAACAGATTCGCGCGGAGCGGTCGCTGTCGTCGTTGCGTGAACTCACAGCCCCGCTAGCGCGGGTGCTGCGCGACGAGCGGTGGCAGGAGATCAAGGCCAGCACGCTGGTGCCGGGCGACGTCATTGCCCTGGAGGCAGGGGACCGCATACCCGCCGATGCGAGACTCGTTTCGGCCCAGTCGCTCGAGACGCAAGAATCCTCACTGACCGGCGAGTCACTGCCCGTGGAAAAGAGCCCCACGGTGGTGAGCGACCCGGAGGCGTCCTTAGGCGATCGGCGCAACCTCGTGTATTTGGGGACGATGGTGTCGCGGGGAACGGCGCGCGCGGTCGTGGTGGCGACGGGGATGAGCACCGAGATGGGGCAGATCGCCGACCTCATCCAGTCTGAAGAGGAAGGGCCTACACCCCTGGAACGACGCCTCGATCAACTCGGTCAGGTGCTCGTATACGTCTCCGTGTTGATCACGGTCGTGGTCTCGATCGCGGGGATCCTGCATGGACACGCCGTCTATGAAATGTTTCTCGCGGGCGTCTCCCTCGCGGTGGCCGCGATCCCGGAAGGATTGCCTGCGATCGTGACCATCGCGTTGGCGCTCGGTGTCCAGCGCATGATCCGCCGCAAGGCCATCGTACGGCGATTGCCATCCGTCGAAACACTGGGCTGTGCGACGGTGATCTGTTCGGACAAGACGGGGACGCTGACGCAAAACCAGATGACCGTCAAAGAAATTTTCGCGGACGGGCACCTGTTCTTCGTCGAGGGCGACGGGTATGAGGGCGGCGGACACATCGTCGCGGCGGACAAACAGTCGCCGGTGCAGTTGGAGACGGTGAGGCGCGTGGCGCGGATTGGCCTGGAGTGCAACAATGCGCAGTTGTCTATGGAGCGTGACCGACTGGTGGCGTACGGTGATCCGACAGAGGCGGCGCTGCTGACGCTGGCCAAGAAGGCGCAGATTCAGGAACGTTGGCAGCGACTGGGGGAGGCGCCATTTGATTCGGAGCGAAAACGGATGTCGGTCGTGGTCCGCGATGCCGCCGGCCGTCTCGAATTGCTCGTCAAAGGGGCACCGGACCTTTTGCTGTCTCAGTGTACACAGATCCTGCACGGGGGACGGGAACAACCGCTGACCTTGGCGAAACGTCGTGAGCTCGAGCGGCAGTTGGACCACATGGCCAATCGGGCCCTGCGCACGCTCGGCTTTGCCTACCGACGCATCGACGCGCTGCGCGAGTCCGTGGAGTCCATGGAAGCCGACTTGGTCTTCGTGGGTCTTGTGGGGATGATCGATCCGCCGCGCGCCGAAGTGGCGCAGGCGATCGCCACATGCCGCCAAGCGGGCATTCGCACGGTGATGATTACGGGGGATCATAGCCTTACGGCGGAGGCGATCGCCCGAACGCTTGGCATCCTGCCAAACCACGGCGAGGTGATCACGGGCCCGGCGCTCGATCGCCTGACAGACCGACAACTCGCGGACCGCGTCGATGACATCTATGTGTTTGCACGCGTGTCGCCGCTGCACAAACTGCGCATCGTCAGGGCATTTCAGCAAAATGGCCACGTCGTCGCCATGACCGGCGACGGGGTCAACGACGCGCCGGCAATCAAGGCGGCGGATATTGGCATTGCGATGGGCAAGACAGGGACCGACGTGGCCAAAGATGCTTCTGCTTTAATCCTGGCGGACGATAACTTTGCCACGATTGTGGCCGCGATCGAAGAGGGGCGCGGGATCTACGATAACATCCGCAAGTTTATCCGGTATCTACTGACGTCCAACGTCGGCGAGATCATCACGATGTTCGCCGCGATGGTGATCGGCCTGCCGCTCCCGCTTTTGCCAATCCAGATTCTATGGGTGAATCTGGTGACGGACGGTTTGCCGGCGATTGCGCTTGGCGTCGATTCGTCCGAAGAAGACACGATGCAGCGACCGCCGCGCAGTGTGCGGGAGGGGATCTTTGCCCGTGGCCTCGGACGCCGGATTGTGACGCGGGGGTTCTTGATCGGAGCCATGACACTGGCCGTCTTTGTCGGTGCACTCCACCTGTGGGGACAGGAACTGATGGTGGCGCAAACGATGGCGTTTGCCACACTGGTCATGGCGCAACTCATTCACGTGTTTGACTGTCGATCGGTGCAGTACGGGATCTTGCAACGAGGCGTGTTCGGCAACGTGTATCTGATCGGCGCTGTGCTCAGTTCTCTGCTGCTTTTGTTAGTGGCCATCTACATCCCCGGCTTGCAGCCGATTTTCCACACGCGTTCACTCGGCGTAGGGGCGTGGGTGGCGATCTTGATCGCAGCCTCTGTTCCCACCTTTCTCGTACAAGTCAGGCGCCCGCGCCCGAGGCGCCTGCGCACAGCAGTGGGACGCTGATCCGCGTGCGACTGACTGGACCGGGGACCGCGCAGTTTGGTACAATAGAGAAGTCTGAGTGTGCGGAGGGACGGATAAGCGCTGCTGACGAGTATGACAGGCTACGGGCGTGCGGAGGTAGAGTTCGGTGACGCACTGGCTGTGGTGGAGATCCGCTCGGTAAACCACCGTTATGCGGACGTGGTCACCCGCTTCGCGCGCGACTTGTATGGATTCGAGGAGGACGTGCGCACCCTTGTTGGCGAGTACTGCCGCCGAGGGCGCGTCGAAGTGTTTGCGACGCTGGCCGCACCGGGGACGGTCCCGGCGCGCGAGTACGCGGTCAATCAGGCGTTGCTTGCGACCGCACTGTCATTGTTGCGTCAGGTCACAGACAACGGCGGACTGGATGTCGAGTTGCCGCGGGCGAGTGACCTTCTGCTGTTGCCTGGACTCTTTATCGAACGGACATGGTCTGCCCCTGTCAAGGATCAGGAGAGGGCCATCTTGGCGGCTACCCGCGTGGCCCTGGAGCACTGGCAGACGATGCGGCGCCGGGAAGGCGCCAACCTGACGGCGCATCTCGTGGCGCGGCTGGCTGATTTGTCGGCGCTATGCGAGCAGTTGATCCTCGGAGTGCCCATCCAGGAGCATGCTGCCCGGGAGCGGCTGCAGCGGCGACTGGATGAGGTGCTGTCGGACCGCTCTGTTGACGCGGAACGGATGGCTGTGGAGATGGCCATCATGAATCAGCGCAGCTCTGTGGAAGAGGAACTCCACCGTCTCAAGAGTCACTGCAGTCAGGCTTCCGGCATTCTCGAAGAACAGGACGGGACGGGCGCCGGCAAGCGTCTGGAGTTCCTGATCCAGGAGATGGCCCGGGAGGTCAACACGATCGGGGCGAAGTCCGCCGATTTGACCGTGACGGAACAGGTCCTGTCGGCCAAGCACATCCTCGAGCAGATGCGTGAACAAGTGCAGAACGTCGAATGAATGGACTGGCAAAGGATGGACACGCCTCGATTCTCTTAGCGGGGACGATTTCAGGAGGTTGATGACTTTGATTTTGTATCCTTCGATTGACTCTTTGATGAAACTGGTCGACAGCAAGTACACGCTCGTGATCGCTTCGTCCAAGCGGGCGCGCTCACTGCAGGAGGGCGCCCGACCGTTAACCGAAGTCCGGTCAGGCAAACTGGTGAGTGTGGCACTCAAGGAACTGGACGAGGGTTTGATCACGTATGTGCGCACGCGCGATGGCGTCAAGTAAGCTGATTGGCAAAACGGTTGTGTTGGGTGTCGGAGGGGGGATAGCTGCCTATAAGGCAGCTTTTTTGGCAAGCCTGCTCACCCGGCGTGGGGCGATTGTAAAAACGGTGATGACGGCGGCGGCGACGGAATTCATCACGCCGCTGACATTGCAAAGCCTGACTCGGCAACCTGTTTACACGGATCTGTTCGACGAGCGCAACGCCGATCGCATCGCGCATATCGATCTGGCGGACAGTGCGGATTTGGTGCTCGTGGCCCCGGCGACGGCGGATCTGATCGCACGCGCGGCGGCTGGCATGGCGGATGACACGCTCACGGCGACGCTGCTGGCGACCAGAGCCCCTGTGCTGCTCGCTCCGGCGATGAACGTGCACATGTGGGACCACCCGCTTGTACGGCGCAACCTCGCGACGCTACAAGGGATCGGCATGGCAGTCGCGCAGCCAGGTGCCGGCCCCTTGGCTTGCGGGTATACGGGAACGGGTCGTCTGATGGAACCGGACGAGATCGTCGAATTTGTCGAATATGTGCTGGCGGACAAGCCTCTTGCGGGCAAACGGGTGCTCGTCACAGCAGGCCCTACACGTGAGCGGATTGACCCTGTGCGCTATCTGACCAATGATTCCACGGGGACCATGGGCTACGCGTTGGCTCAAGCAGCGTGGCGACTGGGCGCGACCGTCACACTCGTTTCCGGTTCTCCGGAGCGCCTGGTACCGATGGGAGTCGATGTGGTGCCAGTGTTCAGTGCGGCTGACATGAAAAAGGCGGTGCTTGATCGAATCGGGCACAGTGACCTGTTGATCAAGGCCGCTGCCGTGGCCGACTACCGACCGGAAACGCCACAGGACAGAAAGATCAAGAAGCAAGCGGAGACGATCACGTTGCAACTGACGCGCAACGATGACATTCTGTCTTTGGTCAGTACCCGGCGGCATCCGGGCCTTATCGTCGTTGGCTTTGCGGCTGAGACGCACGATGGCGATCGCTATGCACGGGCCAAACTCGTGGACAAGAACCTGGACGCCCTGGTGCTCAACAACGTCCTGGAGGCGGGCGCCGGCTTTGGTGAAGGGAGCAATCGCGTCACTGCCTACTTTCGCGATGGCCGGGCGGAGACGGTCGACGCGGCACCTAAACTCGACGCCGCGTGCTCTGTGTTCCCGGCGCCGGCCCCCGCGAAATTGTGCCCCTGCCGAGCCGCGGCGGCTGCGTGGCGCCCCGCGGCAACGGAGATCCGCCGCGGCTGCCGCTCTCGTACGAGGCCCGCCGTCGCA
>Ga0080006_1152315_pt2 | contig 26255 bp, 29 predicted proteins | sample RS3BMetagenome_FD_69209 | JGI IMG/M metagenome (GOLD analysis project Ga0080006, IMG submission 69209) | Ferric oxide microbial mat and aquatic microbial communities from Rainbow Spring, Yellowstone National Park, USA - RS3B (SPADES... ...
GCATAATAACATACCTCTTCGGAATAGTCATCATAATGCCCTCAACGATGAAGATTGTGAATGCCACAAGAGAATTTGAGACTAACCCTGATTCAGCCAGCGCTTCACTTCAAATGCATCTGTCTCGATTGAGAATTATCTCAATTGTTGACCTAGTCTTGCTGGTTTCCGTCTTTACCCTTATGACTCTTGCAGCATACTATTGAAAAATTTCTATAGAGAATGGAAACAATCCATTGATGTCGTATAAAAAATTTCAATGTGCTAAGCCAACATATTCAACCGTCAAAACTGTTACGAATTTTAAAAAGGCTCGAAGATGATTCTTCATTAATCGTCTTTCTTTGAGGCAAGAATTATGAAAGAGCCAACAAGAACTATTACCTGCAATAAATCTCCAGCGAGGAAAGTTAGTGCAGCATAAACCTTACCCTGACTGAAGAAAAGGTAATGTTCCGGCTGGGTAAGTGATAAGACCAGTACAAGTATTGAGAGAAGAGAAGCCAGTATGTAGAATTTCTTTTTGTTCAAAGCAACACCTGCTCCCGCAATTAAATAAATAATCCACCCAGTCAGCAGGGAATAGAAAAGATATGCATGAACAATACCATAAACCTGAAGCAAAAGGACTGGCCCTAACGCTATGGTTGCGTATATTGCTACGTTTGTAATTGTCTTGGAGTTCAATTTTGTAAATATTGTCTCTCTGTAGTTAAATAACCTTTCGAAAACTATTAGGTATACCATGTAGACTATTTTAGATGATAGAATTGGATGAGAGGCAATCAATAGAGTATCAGCTCAGAGGTAAAACACTAAAGGTCTACATATTCCTTCTCAAAAGACAAAAAGGCGCTGGTGTTAGGGAAGTTCAAAGAGCATTAGGGTTTTCGAGCCCAAGTGTTTCATTTCATCATCTTGAAAAGCTGGTGGAGCTGGGTCTTGCGTCCAAGAACGAAGCTGGTGAATACGAAGTCATAAAAAATGTAAATGTAGGGATACTTAACGCCTTTATGAATGTAGCCGGTTTCACACTACCAAGGCTTGGGTTCTATGCAGTCTTCTTCTCCATAATTTCTTTATCTTATTTATTCTTCAGCTATTCATCACTTAACCCTCTTGCATTGTTGGGTTGCTTTGGTGCATCATTCAGCTTCTGGTATGAGGCGTTCAGAACATGGAGCAAGAAGCCGTTCTGATGATTAGTATTATATCTCCATTAGGGGTTGACCACAAGGGATGAGTAGCTACAGGGAATTTGCCAAAGGTGCGTTGCCAGCCATAATTCTGGCCTTGATTATAGTTTCTGCTTTTCACATATATCTGCCAACTCAGACGGAAAAGCCTTCATATTCAAATATTAGCATAACAATTACACCTTCTCTGCCTTCTTATCATACATCATCCCAATCTGGAACTGAAAAAAATTACTTTTTTGCTTATTCCATAACTATACTGCTTGCCATCTTGCTATCCTCATCCGTTTACTTTATCCTGAGGAAGAGCTATTCTTAGTTTTTCTCACACTTGCCTCTGACAAAGCTATAAGAACCAATGCAATCATTAAGGAGCCGAATAGTAGTATGCCGACTACAGGGTTTGAGAGAATTATAGCATTTGCCCTAATGTAGACTGAAGTGATTGAAACCATTAGTGCTAAAATCATAGTTATTGATGCAGCTAGTATAATGCTTTTCGATATTGTTGCAACTTCAAACAACTGCTCAGACGTTAGTCCTGAACCTGAAATAAGCGACCTGTTCGTAAGGTCGATGATGGATGCAAAAAGGCAGACAGAAGCTATTGAAGCTATCTCCGTCAACTGGTATTTACCATAAGGAAGACCAAATATTCCTGCTGATGCTAAAAACAGCCAAGACAATGCTACTCCTTCGTTATTTTTTAACACTGTAGCAGCAAGGTACAGCGGAACAGCAAGCAAAATCAAGGGATAGCTCTGAAAAATGTTGTATAGTATGATGACAGCCAGCAAAAAGAAGATAGTGCGAGGCAACCAATTAATAAATTGAAGAATCAAGTCATAACGTACCTCTGTTCTGTTCTCTTCAGCCTAAGCAGGTGTGAGAGAGGCTTATCCACATCCCAGTCTACAACTTTTGCAAACCTTCCTGCCTTTTCAATATTTTCCCTTCTCCTAAGAATAAAAATTTTTGAAGCAATCCTTCTGTCCAATTCCAACTCTTTCTTCAATCTGGATGACCAGATGTCTGGAGCTATGAGATAACTGTTGAAACCATCTTCGTAAAGAGATGATAGCGCCTTTAGAACTTCATCATCCACAAGCGGAGTGACAAGAGCAATCTCTTTTACCTTTGGAAAGAGAAGTCTGAGATAGTTGTTGACCTTGCTTACCTGCCATCTTCTTCCGGCGCTGAAATCCGAGAGTGCGGTAAGTATCTTCCTTAACTGTCTGTAGCCATAAGCAGGTGGCACTTTCTCCAGCAGGTCTCCCATAATCATGAGCCCAACCTTGTTTCTGGAAAGGATTGCTGAATATGCAATAGTTGCAGCTGCACTTGAGCATTTCTTGAACTGCTCTTCCTCATCTTCCTTTGGCAGCAGTGCAAACCTTGAGTCAAGTATGACCATCAGTTCTCCAGCAAGCTCTGATGCATACTGATTGGTGTAAAGAGTCGAGTATCTGGCCGAAGCCTTCCAGTTTATCCTTCTCAGCCTATCTCCTACAACATAATCCCTTACAGAATAGAATTCTTCGCCTTCACCCTGCCTTCTTGACCTGTTTTCGCCTGGCTGATTTTTTAAAGACATAATTATCATTGAGCTTCTATTGGTCTCAACATAAGGATAGGCCCTTATTTCGTCTCGTATCGTAATTATTTCCCTCTCTACGAATAGCTGAAAGGGGTCAAACGATTCTATCTTTATCTCGTTGAAACAATATTTACCGGGTAAAAACGGAGATACTGAATAGGTGAAGGATTTACTCTCTCCTCTATTCAGCTGCATTATAAATGTGTTAGAACCTTTGATAACCTTCATGTTCATAGGGATTGAATCTTCTATTCTCATTATGGCTATGCTCTCATACTTGTTATGAACTGTCAGCCTGATTTTTACTTCATCTCCCTGCAAAGCTACGCTCTTATCTATCTCTCTTGAAACTGTAACGTTTGTGTTAGTGTTTTTAAGTAATCTGCCTACAATCAGGAATATCGATATTGGAAGAGATGCTATTGAAATGTAGGGGATATAGAAGAAAGATGACATTGCTATAGCGAAAAATGCAAGGGTAGTAAGGGAATAACCTCTAGCTGTAAGCAAAAATATCACACTTTAGGCACAGGCAGCTCAGAAATTATTGAATTTATTACAGCTGCGCTCTTGCCTCCTCTTAGCATCTGTTCAGGTTTTAATATTATTCTATGAGAAAGAGCCTCTACCGCTATCTGCTTCACATCGTCAGGCAGTACATAATCTCTTCCATGCAGCCAGGCAGATGCCTTTGAAAGCTTGAGCAGCGCCAAAGTACCTCTGGGACTTGCTCCTATCTCTACATCTTTGTGAACTCTAGTTTTTCTCACTATTTCCACCATATAATTTATCAGCGCATCATCAACATGCACATTCTCAACCTCTGCCTTCATTTCAAGTATGGTTGAAGCATCAGCAACAACTTCCAGCTCTACATCATCCGCCTTTCTCAGGTTTCTTTCTTTTGCAATGTTGAATTCCTCTTCAGCAACAGGATAGCCCACAGATATCTTGGCAAGAAACCTGTCCACCTGAGCTTCTGGCAATGGATATGTTCCCTCATATTCTATAGGATTCTGCGTAGCTATAACCATAAACGGCCTTGGAAGCTGATATGTCACATCCTCTACAGTTACCTGCCTTTCCTGCATTGCTTCAAGAAGGGCAGATTGGGTTCTTGGAGGCGCCCTGTTTACTTCATCGGCCAGAATTACATTGCCAAATATAGGTCCTTTTCTAAATATAAATTGAGACTCATTTCTGTCGAAGACAAAAGTTCCTGTTATATCTGCTGGCAGCAGGTCCGAAGTAAACTGAATCCTTTTGAACTGAAGTCCTAAAGTTTTTGCAAACGACTTCGCAATCAGAGTCTTTCCAAGCCCAGGATAATCCTCGATGAGAACATGACCCTCGCTGAGAAGACACATGAGCAGTTTTTCTATTACCTGCTGCTTGCCTACTATAGCTTTTCCAAGCTGGTCAAGTATCTTTCTTACCGGGTCGTTGACAGGCTCAGTGATGTCTTTCATATGGTATCCTATCCAGAATCGATTCCAGAAGTTTCAGATAAGAGCCTTTTTGCCTTTTCAGTCGGTAGAACCTGTTTTTTTCTGTAAGTATGCTCTTCTCTTCATCGGTCATATTCACAGATAAACTGCTTAACGTATTTATTATGTAATTTCTGGCATCCCTTTCCCCAACTGCAGCCCTCCTGACATTACTGAGTATTTCGTCTTCTCTACAGCTATTTACCTTTCTCTTTATCTTTTCTGATTGGGGTCTTATTGCCAAACTATCGATGATAGCAATAGCAAGCAGGAAGTAAAGGCTCAGCATGAATGTGAAGTCGCTTCGCCCAAGCAGTAAATCGACAATTATAAGCACTATGCTGCCAGAAAAATTTATTGCTGCTATTTTTAACATTCTATCCATTCATCAATACACCTTTTCTGGCAAGAAGCTTCCACTGCATACTCTCAAGAGCCTGAAGCGCTTTATCAACATTTGACTGGGGAATTATATTTCTGCTGTATCTGGCCTCTTCGAAGGAGGAGGTGAGAAAAGATGCTTCCTGGCTCACCTCTGGCAGGGATTCTCCAACCAGAGCATTATATTCTCTAGCCGTAAGGCTTTCAGCCGCAGATACTCCTGCCTTCTCTGTCTCAGAGCAGAATCTCAGATAGCAAAGATATATCCGCCTTCTTGCTTCATCATTTTCTGTCATAACGAGTCTGAATACATCTTCTCGATTAATCAATTCTTCCTTCTTTTCTGTCTTGAAATCTTCAGGCATCTTGCTGATTTTCATTCTTTGCCTTCCCATATACATAAAAGAGAAAAATGCAATCAAGGCTATTGCAGCAATAAAAGCATACCTAAATGCATAAACATCAAATGTAACTGCTGGTATTTTGATGAATGATGTTATAATTACATAGGCAAAACTAGCTATGAATGTTAACGAAAGTATTAGCAACATCTCTCTAATGCTTGTAACAAATCTGTCCCTCATCCATACCATCATAAATGCAGCAAGAAGTAACAAGCCTCCGAGAATTATTATAGCAACATCAGCGTTGCTTTGAGCTCCTGATGTTGAAGAGGGTACCAATATATTGGTTGAGCCCTGCTGCGTAGGCAATAGTGCCTGCTGTGTGCTTGCAGGATGGATTAAAGAAGAATTTGCTATAAGGCTCATTACAGATACTGAGAGAAGTAGAATCAGAAGTGCAGAATAGGCCACATCTGCTCCTTTTAAGGTCAACACTTTACCTTATCAACGAGTCCTATTTTTATGTTAGGACAATAGCAGCTCCTTTCGCTACGTATAAATAGGGCATGGGAAAAGTTTCGGTGATTCTTATTTTTATGAATGAAGGAGAAGAATTTGGCATATTGGGTGCAACAGTTTCAAACATAAAGGAGCAGAATGGACCTGTTATAATTGTAAAAGAATTAACTAAATCCTATGGGAGGTTGAAGGCTATAGATGGAATAGATTTTTCAGTTCAGAAAGGGGAGGTTTTCAGCCTTCTCGGCCCAAACGGAGCTGGAAAAACAACTACTGTAGAGATACTCGAAGGAATAAGAAAGGCTGATGCAGGAGAAGTTGCGGTCCTTGGCCTTGACCCCTGGAAAGATGGTTACGAATTACACAAAAGAATAGGTGTAATACCCCAGGGCTTCAGGTTCTTTGACAAAGCAACCCCTCGAGAAGCAATACTCTATTATGCTGAACTCTTCGGAAGGAAGGTAAATGCTGAACATATTTTGAAGCTAGTAGAGCTTGAGGATGCAGCTGATACATATTTCGAACAGCTTTCTGGAGGACAGAAGCAAAAAGTAGGTCTTGCTTTAGCAATGGTTAACGATGCAGAGATTCTTTTCCTTGATGAGCCAACAACAGGCTTGGACCCTCAGGCAAGGCGTTCAATATGGAGTGTTATTGAAAGTTTCAAACTGCAGGGAAAAACTGTCTTTCTCACAACACATTACCTTGATGAGGCTGAAAGGCTTTCTGATAGAGTAGCTATAATGAATCATGGCAAAATTATAGCATTAGATTCCCCTGAGCAATTAGTATCAAAATACGGGAATTCGAAGAAACTCACGCTTGCAGGGGATGAAAGAATGTACATTTTTCTGAGGAAATCTGCAGACATGGATGTAACAATGCGGGATGGAACGATTGAAGTTCCTTTGAAGCAGAGTAAAGATCTGCTGAAAGTGATAAGCCTGATAGAAAATTCTGGCATACCCTATTCAGGCTTAAGCCTTAAAAATGATTCCCTAGAAGATGTGTTCATCAGCCTTGTTGGAAGAATGAATGAGGGAGAGCTGGATTGAATCTAAGGAGAGTTCTTGCGGACTTTTCTGTATTCCGAAGGGAATATCTAAGAAACAAAGAGGGTTTCTTCTTCGCCCTTGTATTCCCTGTAATTCTGATATTACTGTTCGGGGCTATATTTTCAGGCAACAACCATAGCCCGATAAACGTCTATGCGCTTAATGAGGATAATGGGCCTTTGGGCTCGTCTTTTCTTAACTCTTTAAACCAGTCAGGAGCTATAAAAGTCATAATCGCCCCTTCAGGTTCAGTCTTTCCGGATTATCTTCTTAAAAATTCTTACTCACAGGGGATTCTGATTCCGAGCAATTTTACATATTCTATTCACTCAGCTGGTAAAGCAGTTATAATCATGTACAGCAATCCTGCAGATACTTCAACCCAAGTAGCTACAGGGGTTGTCAATAGTGTAGCTGAAGCATTCAACCTAAAACTCTCTAATTCATCAAACTTCATAGCCATAGTGCAAAAAAGTGTAAACGAATCATCTCCCAGCTATATTGACTTTCTCATCCCAGGCTTGATAGGTTTTACAGTTCTTACTAGTCCCATGTTCTCAATGGTCAACCTGTCTGCTGAATACAAGAAATCAAAATTCTTCAAGCAGCTATCTTTAACTCCGCTTACGAAGGGAGAATGGCTCACATCGAAGATAATCTGGTACGTTATTATTTCAATGATATCTTTCGTTTTGATGACAGCAACGGGCACTTTGCTCTTTGGAGCAAATGTTAGGATAACACCATTGGTCCTTCCTTTTGTAATTTTTGGCTCACTTCTCTTCGTTTCACTGGGAATGCTTGTCGGTACTATTACAAAGAGCATAGAATCGGCAGGAGTGATAGGCAACATAATCACATTCCCCATGATGTTCCTGTCAGGAACCTTCTTTCCACTCAGTATAATGCCTTCGTGGCTTGCCAGAATAGCTCACATCTTTCCCCTCTATTACATAATAGATGGCCTAACTGCAACAATGGTATACGACAACCTAAGGTCAGCATTCATTGACCTTGCAATAATTTTAGTAATCTGCCTAATATTATCGATAGCAGCGGTAATGGCTTTTAAGTGGAGAGAAGAATAATCAGGAAATCTTGGCCATTATATCTTCTCTCTTGAAAAGTTTTACCCCAGCATAGAACATAACGCAATCAATCAGCACAAAGAAGAGAGTAAGCAAAATGAGCGCTTTAGCTCCAAGTATGACTGCTATCCATGATTCGCTGAATATACCTATAAGTATTGGGATTATCAGTATTGCATTTATCTGCTGTGCTTCCCTGAAGCCCTTGACCTTTGCAGATATTGTAACAGTCAAACCCACGCTTGCCAAGCTGACAGCCGGAGCTAGTAATAGAATTAAAATAATCCATGAGAGGTCTGGCAGAATAGGCCTTCCAAAGATACCTAAAGCCAGAACATCAACCACAGAAGTGTATACAAGAAAGGATGAAAGTGTAGAGAACATTGCAGCAGAAAAGGAAACAAGCATCTTCCCCAGGAACATTTCAGAATCAGAAATCGGGGTTGCAAGCAAGGACTCTATCGTCTTTCTCTCTTTTTCTCCTGCAAAGCTGTCCGAAGCTATTACGCTTGACGCTATTAAAGGTATAACAAGGAAAAAGGGGGCAAAGAAGAAGACAGACACCATGTAGAAGGCTAGCTGAGCTGGGTTGAAGTTCAGCAGTCTCTGCTTAGCATAGTCAGGAAGTGTATTGAAGAGATTCTGCAAGGGCCCAAGTGAACTGATACTGACGGGGAAAAGGTATATTATTATTGGCAATACCATCGAGAAGAAAACAGGAACGACTATTACAGGTATTAGAACTTGCCAATTTCTGGAAATCTCTGTCCAATCCTTTTTAAATACAAGATACACATTAAGAAACAAGCCTGATATTCTGCTCATTCAGAATCACCTATTAGCCTTAGGTATACTTCTTCCAGATTCCTTGAATCACCCCTTACAGAAAGTATATCGGCTCCTTCAATTGCCAACTTTCTTACGATTTGTGGGATATCTGTGTTGAAATCATCCACTTCTATCTTTATCAGATATGACTCTGCTTGACTGACTACTTCTTTTACAGTAGCAATCGATTCGATAACATTCTCAAACTTCTTTTCGAAATTCTTCACTTCAATTTCTGCTTTCTTGCTATTGCTTTCTTCAATCAGTTGTGCAGGAGAGCCAAATGCTAAAGCTCTACCTTTTGACATCAGCATAACCATGTCAGCGACCTTTTCAACATCTTCTAGCCTGTGTGTAGAAAGTATGACAGTTTTTCCGTCTCTCTTCATCTTTATCATATAATCCCTGACCAGATGAGATGATAAAGGGTCAAGGCTTGATGTAGGTTCATCCAGCAAAATTACCTGAGGCTGGTGTATCATCGCCCTTATGAAGGAGAGCTTCTGCTTCATTCCCTTAGAGAAGGTTCCCACCCTATCGTTTCTTCTCTCCCAAAGGTCAAAATCCTCCATCATCATCCTAATTCTTCTCTTTCTTTCTAAAGGATCATTCACCCCATATGCTCTTGCAAAGAATTCAAGATTCTCTTCTGCAGTAAGCCTCTCATAAAGAGCTGGGTTTTCAGTCACTATACCTGTAATCATTCTAATCTTCCTAGGCTGTTTCGTAATGCTTGCCCCAGCAACATATGCATCTCCAGAAGATGGAGAAATTATACAGGCAAGAATTCTGAGAGTGGTTGTCTTGCCTGCTCCGTTTGGTCCAAGAATGGCAAACACTTTCCCATTTGGCACATTAAAACTCAAAGAGTCAACAGCCCTGATTTTTCCGAAATCCTTGCTCAGCTTTTCAACAATGATAGCATCCATTCGTCCAGTTTTATCACCGGTATGTAATATTCATTTTGCACACCAAGTCAAAATTAATTTTTTGTTACTACTTATGAAATTTGATTTTCTATTCCTCTTTTGTGGCTGTTACAGTTTCAAGGAACACTTTTATTAACTCTTAATTCATAATTCTTAAAAACAATATAGAATAATTCATTTTTTATGCAGAAGCTCTATCTTTGTATGGCCATTTTAGCTATATTGGCTTTTAGCATGAATTCTGTAACTGTATTTGCCTGGCATTCAACTTTGACAACAAATCTTTCATCAACAACAGTGATAATAGGTGATAGCATCTACGATACAGCAACCCTGACAGTTTCAAACGGAGGTAATGTGCAACCTTCAGGCTACATAATATTTTCAATCTACAGCGGCACTTGCTCAAACGGCAAGCCTACAGGCATGTTGATAGCAACTTTGCCTCCTGTAAAGGTAACAAAAGCAGGCAGCTATCAATCATCAGCTTGGAATACTGCTAATCAGCAGCCAGGGAATTACGTGTTCGTAGTCAAATACACAGGAGGAAATGGTTATCCAGGCGCTACTGCAGCATGTGAACCTTTTGTACTTGTAAAAGGCTCCAGTGTACCAGAGTTTCCTTTTGGTAGCATTGGGTTTGGGCTTCTATTTGCCATAACCTTACCCATATTGATGGTGTTAAGAAAAAAGAGCCTGGCAGTAAACTGAATTAGCCTGCATGCAAACTTCCATAGACCACTTTACCTTCAAGCAGAGTTGCAAAAGGCCTTTTATCTCTTGTATTTTTTAGATAATCTGCATCGAATATTGCTAAATCAGCATCCATGCCCTTTACAATAACACCGCATCTTCTTTCAAATTTACAGAGGTATGCTCCACTCTCAGTATAACTACTGATGGCTTCATCGATATTAATTCTCTGCACTACATGCTCAGAATTTACAGCTAGATGAATCCCGTAGCTTGGACCTAAGGGCATGCAGTCTGAGCCAAAAGCAAGTTTTATCCCTTTATCTATTATCAGTCTGTAAGGATTGTTCTTGCTCAACCATTCTTTGCCAAGTCTCTGCTCGTAAAGTCCTCCTTTACCAGACCATTGAAGAAAGTTAGGCTGGCAGCATGCTATCAGCTTCTTCATACCAGAAAGGAATTCTTCCCTAACAAGTTCAAAATGCTCAACCGTATTCCTTAAGTCCTCTCTCCTGGAAAGCACCTGAATTGCTGTTTCTATTGCTACATCCCCTATCGCATGGGCAGCTATAGGTATATCTTTCTCCCAGAACCTTGATGCTATCCTTTTAAGCTCTTCTCTATTGATAAGGAGATTTTTTTCAGGCCATCCTGATACTGCAGCTGTCTTTGCCCCTATCGAACCATCCATGAATACTTTTACACCCCAGAACTCTTTTTCATTAACCATATAATCTTCAAACTCGTCATGATAAACCACCAACCTTACTTTAGGCTTCAATTCATCATTCATCAATCTTGCATACACATCAAAGGTTCTCTTATCAACTATATCCCTTACACAAGTTATACCCTGTGAAAAGCACTCTCTGAATGCATCTACCAAAGATTTTCTTATTTCTTCATCACTTTGCCACTGGAGCTTCCTTATCAGCTTCATCTCCTCTTCCCTGATTATCCCGTCTTTTCTATCACCCATCCTAAGAATTTCAAGCGCCTTGCTGTTTGCAACTGCCATATGCCCATCTACTCTTATCAGCACTGCTGGTTTTGGTATAGAATCAACTTCATCCCTTGTAAGATAGCTCTTGTCTTTCCATTGGGATTCATCCCAGCCCCTTCCCATTACCACTTTTTTCTTTTCACTCTTGGCTCTCTCTTTCATCTTTTCTATTACTTCATCCCTATCCAGTCCTTGCAGCATAACTGTTGAGCTGCTCAGATTGATTAAATGGGTATGACAATCTACGAAGCCAGGTATAATCAGTCTGCCTTCTATGTCTGTTATCTTCTTTGCCTGCTGGCCTTTATCACTCCCAACATAACTTATCTTTTTTCCAGATATGCATATGCAATTAACGTCTTCATCGTAGCCGAATACTTTCGCATTTACTATTTTAATGTCAATCAAGCCATCAATCTACCCAAGCATAGAGAATATACGCTTAATCTATCAGCAGAATAATTACATCTGGCTAAACAACATAAAATACATAGAAAATATTGAATACATATATCATGTTGAGAATAATTATAACAATGACAGAATAATGTTAATTATAGATGCAATCTATCGACGAGTTACCTCTTACAAGGGCCCATCTCAAGATAATGGTTGTGACAGGCCTTGGATTCTTTACAGATGCATACGACCTCTTCATAATAGGCGTGGCAAATTCCATAATAGCTCAACTGTGGAAGCTGTCAACTTTGGAGCAATCTCTGCTTGTCTCAACTGCATTCATAAGCTCTGTTCTGGGTGCAATAGTGCTTGGAAAGCTATCAGACCTTATGGGGAGAAAGAGGTTCTATGGAATAGAATTGATAATGATGATAGCTGGAGCTATACTTTCAGCTCTTTCCCCTAACCTCATCATTCTCTTAATCTCAAGGTTCATACTTGGCTTTGGAATAGGTGGAGATTATTCAAGCAGTCCTACAATAATGGGCGAGTTTGCGAATCGAAAAGATAGAGGCAAGCTTGTAGGTATGGTATTTACGATGCAGGCAGCTGGCCTCATAGCCGGTCCGTTAATAGCAATTCCAGTACTTCAGCATGTAAATGCTGATACTGCATGGAGAATACTACTTGGTATAGGGGCAATACCAGCAGCAATCGTATTTTATTCAAGGAGGAAGCTTGGAGAAACTCCAAGATATCTTGCTGAAGTTGCCAACAAGCCTGTCCAGCTTCCTGATGAGCTTAAGAATGTAGTAATAGAGCTGAACGAGGCTGAAATGAAGGCACAGCCAAATTACGTAAAGATCTTCTCAGACCCTGATATGAGAAGAAGGCTAATTCTTTCATCTCTTGCATGGTTTTTCTTGGACTTTGCATTCTATGGCATAACTCTAGCTATATCTGAAATACTTGTAAACATATATGGTTCATTAACAACGTTGCAGAAGATGACTCTATCAGCTGAGCTTTTTGCTGCCTTTGCACTTCCGGGTTACCTTTTGTCAACATTCACAGTCGACAGAATAGGTAGAAAGCCGATTCAACTCTTTGGCTTTGCCTCAATGGCATTTTTCTATTTAATGCTTGGCATATTCATGGGTTCACATCAATCTTTTCTTCTTTTGCTTTTGCTAGGTTTGGCATACTTTTTCACTCAATTTGGTCCGAACTCAACAACGTTCGTATACCCTCTTGAGCTGTTTCCCACAAGCCTTAGGGCTACTGGTCAAGGGATAGCTGCAGCTAGCGGTAAGCTAGGGGCTTTTGCTGGAGCCTTTACAATCCCTATTATATTCAACAACTATGGCTTCTTCTGGCTTAGCATAGTTGCGGCAATTATACTTCTGGCAGGTCTGGCTTCCACCATCTATTTACCTGAGACCAAGGCTACAAGCCTCACATGGCAGTACAGAGAGGAAAAAGCCCTTCAGGGTTGATTTTTCGCATAATCAAACAGAGTAGCTCCTTCTCTTGGTGAGTTTATCGGCAATGCCAAGCCTGCAGCTTCAAAGACTATCTTAGCAGCCTCTGCAACCATCCTGCAATATGCTGCTCTATCATAGCTCGCATCTTTTTCAACGCTAACTCTGCAAAGTGGATTGGGGTTATCTTCGTCTTTTATTATGAACCTTACCTTATCTCCAGCCTCAATCACCTTACCCCTAGCAAGTATCTGCTTTGCTGCAGAGAGATGAGCCACTTTATTCCTGTATTCCCAGGCTGATTTCCTCAGAGTTTTAGCTATGAAAAGGGATTCCTGATGAATATCCCCTTCAGCAACCCTTCTCATAGTCTCCTCAAGAAGTGCCCTTGCCTTGGCAACGCCTTTGCTGTACACATCTTCATAATTATCATATTGCATCAAACAAAATATCAGGTTTCTCTGAAACTCTTTGACGAAATCTGGTACATCATCTCTTCTCATCTCAATCCCCCTTGCCTCAACTTCATCATCGTAAGTTACTCCAAAGTATCTTTTCAGTGCAGATGATGAATAATCGCTTTTCAGCCTGGGAAAGGCTATGAACCTGAAATGCTTATCAAGGGACATAGGCAGGTTGGTCTCAGCTTCTATTATAGAAGCTAGATGCTCATAGTCACCTCTTTCAGCCCCATCCTTTCTGACAAAAAGGCTATCTACATCGCTGTAAATTATATCATATCCTTTCTCTTCAGCAATTCTTTTCGCCTTCAGCATGGCATCCCTTGACCTCTTGTTTATCTCTTCAAACGTAAGCACATTCCCAAACCTGTTCCAGCAACAGCCAGATATTCCGTAAGAAGTTACAAGTATCAGCTTCAGTGCATCTATTCTCTGCTCACATACAATCCTTTCTTCGCTTCCCCTAGCCAGCGTTTTTTTAACCTTCTTTAACTCCAGCCTCTTCTTCAACCATGGCTCTATCACCTTTGATATTAGCCCCATGCTATCAGAGCTGCTACCTTCAGGCCTCTCATAGCTCAGATTTCCTCTAAGAATTATGTTAGGGTATTGAGAATCAAAATCAAGTGCAGCAACATTATGGTGCAGCATACCTGATAAAGGAGTTATGGTTATTCCCCCTCTGTCTCTCTCTAGCAATTCTCCAAGCTCCCTTGCCTGCTCAAAGTATCCCTGCTTCGGTATAGCATAACCCATTCTCATCAACTCAAAGCAGTTTCTCGAATCTATGCTCTTGTTGCTCAACCATCTGGCTGATAAGCCAAGAGGGAGAAAGCTGAATCTTGCTCTTTCAACCATCCCAGCAATACCCCAGAGCTCAGCAGCATGCCCTATCATGCTCTCGCCTATGAATATCCTTCCTCCCCATGAGCCCTGCAGGCTAACCTGCTCCGCATCATTATAATATCTGGCTATGTTCAAATTGTCAGAATCGAGAAGATTTTTTATCAGGGGAAAGCCTATCTTATCACACTTTGGAACTATTATTATGTCAGGGTCCCTTTCTTCAAAAATATTATGCAACTGATGAGCAATATCTTTTCCGCTTATTTCATCAACACCAAATGAGTCGATATACCTTATTCTCTCCATTCCCTCTTTCTCATATTCAACCCTTGCAAGAGAAAAAGGCGGGGAATTATCATTATCATCATCATCAATCTTGCTCATCCATATCAGCTTATCCCCATCATAGCCTAACCTAACTTTACTTGTTGGCTCTATACCCAGTCTTGTGAAAAGATACTTCTGGACATGCCTCAAATCAGTATCATACAGCTCAGCAACAAGCTGACTCCTTTCAAGTCCTCTAACCAGATTTCTGTATTCTTTCAACCCGGCAGCCTCAACCCTGAGCAGCCTCTCTTTTTTCTGAGAAGAAAGTGAGATGTATTTCTCTTCGCTGTACACAGAATTTACAGCTTGACTCTCCGACAGCAATCTACTCAGCTCCCATTCTTCTCCCCACCCTTTAGCTCTGACATAGAAAGTAGGCATATATCTGTCAAGCAGCCTTATGGCTTTTCCATTTTGAAGCTTAATCCATAATACAGCTGTGTTATGCTTTGTTATGTATACGTCTAAAAGCCATCCCTCTTCTTCCAATTCACACCACTTCTTTATTGCCGATTCTCTTCTTCAGCTCTTCAACTTCATTTCTTAACATCTTGACTTCTTCGGCTAGCTGCTTTATTTCAGCAGAATTTTGCAGGTTAGCTGTCAGGTTCATTGCATCAAGCACAAGAGGAAGCTGGGAGTTTGCCATAGCAGCATGCTCCTTATCCCATGCATCCCTTACAAGCTTCTCAAACGCCTCTCTCTTATTCTCATTTCTGAGCAATGGAAGATAATTCTTCCTCAGCCTCTCCAGAACAGACTGATACACCTGCCTGAAAGAAGGGGTCATCCTTCCCATCATGGATTCACCTCCAGCCAAAGTAACGAATTCAGGAACCCTTTTCTCATAATGCTTAACGAGTGCAGCAGCATATCCCCCTTTCTGTATCCTGCGAAAAAAGACTGATACTCTAGCTATCTGTCTCATCAGGCTGCTCCCTGAAGGTAAGGGGAGCTTTCCATGCCGAGCTTCCAGTGCATCACAGGTAATTATCATTATCAGCATCTTCTGCATAGCAATATGCCAAAGCTTTGATAATGAGATATCTATAGCCTCTATTGCACTTCTCCTATCTTTTGAGTCAGCAAGGAATCTTGTTATGTTATGAACTATCAGCATAACAAAATCATCATCTATCCTTTTTTCAAGCGCTTCAGCCACTATAGGCTGTCTTAGTTCATTATACGCTGCGGCGAAGATTACTCTATGCATAACTTGCATTGGTTCAACACCTTCCCTCTTTGCGTAGTATGCTATTCTGTCAAAATCAAGCAGTGTCTTTGCTGTATGGTAATCAGTATTGTTCATGTATGCAACTTTGCCTTGCTTTGCACCTATTACCATCAGCCTGTGAACCAGTTCATCTATGAATTCTTCATCTCCATAGAAAAGATAAGTATTCCCGCTTTCAAGCGCTCCTATCAGCCTATCCATCTGTTCTATACCTATTTTCAATTGCTTTGTATTCTGCTTTATCTGAGAAGCCCTTATCGTTGCTACCACCATCCCAAGCCAATAAGTTCAGCCATGAGCCTCTGGCATAATATCGCAGACTCCTGCAGAATTTATGGTGAATTTAGCCTCAGAGTATGGGTGGCTTGGACTATCAACTATAGCTGCAATTCTATCCTCTCCTGCCTTCCTCAGGTATATTCTGTAAGTTGAACCATGAGCAAGCACATGCCCTCCTGCAGGCCTGTTCGGGTCGCCAAAGAATGTATTTGGCACAGCCTGCACCTGATTGGTTATAACGATTGCAACATTATACACTTCTGCAAGGTTGTGCAATCTATGCATGAGAGTGTTTAACTTCTGCTGTCTTTCCGCAAGTGTCTCCCTTCCTATATATTCTGACCTGAAGAGATTTATCACACTGTCTATAACTATCAGCCTAATGGAATTCTTCCTTACCTGCTCTCCTATTGCTTTTACAACTGCAATAAGGTGCTGAACATCATAGGTTCTGCTGTATAGCACTCTATCAAGTACAAAACCTTCATCAACACCCCTTGCTTTTGCTATTTCAGAGAGCCTGTTTACCCTGAATGTGCCTTCAGTATCTATGTATATAGCCCCTCCGTCCATACCCCCCTTTTCAATAGGTAAATGACAAAGAACAGATAGTGTATGGCAGAGCTGGGATTTCCCTGACCCAAACGCACCAAAAAATTCTGTAACAGCCTTTGTTTCTATCCCTCCACCAAGAAGATTGTCAACAGCTCTTGAGCCTGTACTGCATGATATTATATCGTTCTTCCTTCTGGCTATATCACTAGCCTTTACAAAATCTTCAAGCATAATACCCCTTTTTGCAAGGCATGCCCTTGCATTTGAGATGAGCAGAGCTGCACTCTGCATGTCTCCACCTATGACCTGCATAACTTCATCAGGCAGGGATGAAGCCAATTCAAAGGCTGAAGTTATACCTGACTCTTTCAGTCTGTATTCTGCTCTCTCAGCTATACCATCAACCCTGCTGAGCGGAACCTCTGTAACCTTCATACACTGAATGTTAATTTATGCTAGCGATATAACTGAACATGCATAGCTAGCGGGGGGGAGGGGGGAAGGGAAGCGAAGGAAGAGTTTTAAAATGCAAAAAACGCTAAAGCATCTCTTCAAAAAATGCAGAAGAATTCTTCCTGCAGATATATGCTACAGCATCATGCATATGAATCGATTCTTCACTCCTTGCCTTTATAATCAACGCATTGGGAAACCTCTTACTAGCATCTCTGACAACATCCTCTACAAACTTTGGATTAGCCTGACTTTCAAGGACCTTAAGGCCTTCCTCAGGCCTCTTCATCAGCTCTGAAGTTGAGGATGAAAAGCATTCAAGCATCTTCAACACAACTTCTTCAATATCAACATACTTTCTGCTCTTCATAGCTACACTTAACCATGCCCTCTGCATATGCCCTATTCCAGCAACCTCTCTACTACACGGGCATGCAGTTATGCCAGGGACGCTAAGTGCATAATGAAACATTTTACCCTTAAGAGAAATCTTAACCTTTACAAACAGGTCCTTGAAAGGGTAATCAAACCTTACAGAAACAAAAGCAGGTTCTTGGCTCTTCTGAACCTCTTCAGCTATCCTAATCATCCCTTCTTCAATATGCTTAACTTCAGAGTTCTTAAATGCTGCATCAACCAGCCTGCTCATATGAACACCCCTTGTCTTATTAGTTCTTGTTACTATGGTCATCTCTACAGGCAAGGTAAAGTTCCCTATTTTCACCATAACCCTTAGCTTATCTATTCCTGCGTAGACATTTGTGCTTCTGTATTCGTTCTGCACATCAGCCTGAATATTTAATTTTCCCTTTTCCATGGGTCTACTACTCCTATGCTGCTAAAAGCATGCTTCCTGCTTATGCAACCATAGCACATGTTGCATGGCTCTGCGCCATTGTTATAACAGCTCCACGTCAGCTCCAAAGGTACTTTGAATCTGATCGCTTTCTTAAGAATTTGCAGTTTATTCAACCTTCTTAATGGCATGGCAACCTTCGGGCTTCTCTCTTTGTTTTTTAAGCCTACCTCGATAACTCTGTTTATCGCTCTAACAAACTTTGAGTTTGTGTCAGGGAATCTTTCTTCGTCGCCCTTGTTATGGCCTGATATTATGAGCTTGGCATTGTTTGTTTCAGCTAGAGCTGCTGCCATGCCAAAAAATACTATGTTTCTTGCCGGGACATATGCGTTTGATATACCATGCTGGGAATCGATTATTTTGGACTGTGAAGACGAAGGAGAATTTTCCAGGCTCTTGTAGAATTCTATTTCATGCACCTCATGCTTTACCCCCACTTTTTCCGCTATAGCCTTTGCAGCCTTTATCTCCATCGACTCTTCAGATTCATAGTCAAAAGTTAGAGCAATAACTTCGTATTTCCTTCTGAGCATCATGTAAAGCAAAGTTGCCGAATCTATACCTCCTGACAAAAGCAAAATAACTTTCAATCGTCTCTCATCCTGAACAGGCTTGCTCCTTTATTGGCCCCCTCAAAGAAGAATGCTTTTACAGCTTTAACTTGTTCCGGCATTATATCCAGAATTTCTCTAGCTACCTCTGAAGCTATATTCTCGCTCGTAGCTTCTGCCTCCAGGAGTACAGTCTGCTTCAACGGAATATCAAGCTCTATTCTTCCGTTTGGACCTGTGAATGCTATGTGGCATCTGTTACCATTTACAACAGCATATTTTCTGCATATGATGAATTTATGGTCGAATTTTGCCAGGACTTGCTTAATTCCTTCTTTTACTAACCCAAAATCAAGTATCATACCATCGTCTCCAACCTCCCCAAAGATTTCAGCAGAGAGCCTGGAGCTGTGCCCATGCAACACCGAACATGATTTACTCTTTGGTAAACAGTGGCCGTATTCGAAATGCAAGGAGTCGTCTTCTACAAAAATTGAAGATGATGGCAGGCTTTGTTTCCCTTTCCTAGATATGCTTACAGAAAGAGACTTCATTGTTCCAAGCTTACAGCTTAACCCTTTTAAGAATAATCATTAATCTATATTCCTCCGTCAACCAATATGGTCTGACCAGTTACAAAAGACGACATATCTGAAGCTAGGAATAAGACTACCTTTGCTACTTCATCTGTACTACCAAGTCTTCGTAGGGAAGCCTCATTCGCAAGTAACTCCTTGGCTCTTTCATCATACCATCTGATTGAACCTGCGTCGATATTACCAGGCGCTACAGCGTTTATTCTCACTTTAGGTCCGAAGTAATAGGCGAGACTCTTTGTTACTGCAATAACGCCTGCCTTTGCGGCAGTATAAGGAAATCCCTCAACATGTCCTGTTACACCTGCAGCCGAAGCAAAATTTACTATACTTCCCTTTATTTTCTTTCTGAACATTATCTTTGCCGCTTCCTTGCAACAGTTAAACATGCCGATAAGGTCTGTATTAAATACTTCAATCCATTCCTTGGCTGTTAATTCTTCTGGTTTTGCGAACCAGACCCGTCTATCAGAATGACCTGCAACGTTGACAAGGACATCAAGTCTTTTTTCTTTCTCATTCAACTCATTGAAGAAATTGATTACTTCCGCTTCGTTCGCGACATCCAAACTTTTTATATTTACATCTAGGCTCATCTTTCTTGCGAGGTTTTCTAGCGACCTGGCTTTCTCAGCATTCTTATGGTAAGTTCCGATTACGCGCCCCCCCTCAGTTGCAAACAGCAATGCAACGCTCCTTCCAATATCCCCGCTTGCTCCCGTTATAAGACAGGTCTTACCTTTCAACAATTTTTTATTTTCCATAGCCATTCAGTTTTACATTCAGGAGCTAAAAAGATTAGGGTCTTCGAAACTTATATGTGAATAAGCTAATACTGAAGTTAAATTCCCAATGAGATACAGACTATCCGACCTTTCTGACGAACAAGTTTATTAGGAGTTTTTGAATATTCTGAATTCTGTATATAACTTGGAATCAGGCTAAAATGCAAAGGAAAGTATAAAAATGGTATATACAAAAAGTACAAACATCGGAGCTACTTTAAATGTCCGGCCTACTCACCTATATCATAAGAAGAGTACTCTTCATGATTCCCGTATTCATTGGTGTGACTCTGTTTACTTTTGTTGTGGGAAATGCAGCTGGCAATCCAATAAACCTTATTCTGATATCGTTCAAGGGTCATTTGGACCCGGGTATCTTGGCACAGCTTGAGGCTTACTACCATGTTGGGCAAAACCCGTTTGTGCGCTATTTATACTATCTTTGGGACCTTTTGCATTTTGATTTAGGCATATCTTTGCAATCACAGCTTCCTGTTGCAAGGGAAATAGGAGCATGGACATGGACCACATTGTACCTTCAGTTTTCAGCTCTTGCACTTTCCATAGTTATAGGCATACCCGTGGCAGTTTTTTCAGCAAGGCACCAGTATTCAAAAGCTGATGTTGCAATAACTGGTGTAGCTGTTTTTGGCTATTCAACCCCTACTTTCTGGCTGGGGATAATCTTGATTTATATCTTCTCATTCTACCTACGATGGCTTCCTTCTGCAGGTGCGGTAAGTGCAGTAACGCCCTGGTGGGGGAATTGGATACTCGATAGAATTGCTCATCTGATATTACCTATGACTGTCCTCGCATATGTACAGGTAGCTGTGATAGTTAGGCTGCTAAGAGGAAACATGCTGGAAGTGCTCAGGCAGGATTTTATCCTTGCTGCTTACGCGAGTGGGCTCAAGGAGAGAGCCATAATATACGGTCATGCGCTTAAGAATGCTATTACTCCAATAGTGACAATAATTGGCTTATCAATTGGGACTGCTCTAGCTGGAGCCCCGGCTTTGGAGACTGCGTTTACTTGGCCTGGTCTCGGTTTCGAATTTGTGCAAGCTGCAAGTGCTTTGGACCTTCCAACCGTCATGGGAATCACAGTCATAATAGCTATAATGGTTCTTTTAGCTAACTTGGCAACTGATATTGTTTACGGTTTCTTGGACCCAAGGGTCAGAGTTTCTTAATAGGGTGCATTACAATTGCAAAAGGAAACTGCAGAACAAGAAGGGCTGAAAAGAAGCGCAACGCAGTGGGCTGTAGCATGGAGGAGATTCAGACGAAATAAAGCAGGAGTTGCAGGTCTGGCAATAGTTACTGCCTTTGTTCTTCTGGCTATTTTCGGACCATTCTTTGCTCCATACCCACCAAGAAGCAGCGAATCTCTGTTTCAGGGGGAAGCCGGTCAGCCGCCAAGCTGGAAACATCCCTTTGGAACAGAGATAAATGGCATAGATGTATTCAGCGATTCTTTATGGGGGGCCAGAAACGACCTGTGGATAGGGGTAGCTGCAACTGCAATAGGGATAGCTATAGGAATAGGTGTTGGCGCTTTAGCTGGATACGCAAGAGGGAGCATAGGAGCAATTTTGCTTGGCATAATACAGTTCTTCTTTGTGATACCTACTTTGCTATTGATCCTGCTACTATCCAGAATAGCCCAAGTTCTTGTGTTGCACGGTTTTGGAATTACTCTGATAATTTTAATACTTGGTCTCTTTGGCTGGCCAGGCGTATCATATGTCATCAGAGGAGAGATATTTAGGGTAAGAGAGCTGGAATTTGTGCAGGCAGAGAAAGCACTCGGAGCAAGCAATTCAAGAATTCTTTTCAAGCACATCATCCCAAATGTTTTGACGCCTGTTGTAGTTCTTGCAAGTCTTGGTATTGCTGGAAATATTTTGACCGAAGTTGTGATTTTCTTTCTTGGTTTCGGCCCGCCCAATACAGCTACATGGGGTCAACTGATAGAAGAAGGGGTTCAATACATAAGTATCTATCCTTGGGTAGCAGGATTTCCTGGCATGCTGACTGTGCTCTTAGTTTTTGGCTTCAACCTTCTTGGCGATGGACTCTCAGATGCGCTTAACCCAAGATTGAGAGAGTGACATCTTTGTCTTACATATTATCTATTGACAACCTTAAAACTTATTTCTTTACTGAAGCAGGCGTCGTTAAGGCTGTTGACGGCATATCATTAAAGGTAGAGAAAGGCGAAAGTCATGGACTTGTAGGTGAATCTGGCTCAGGCAAGAGTGTTACAGCTCTATCTGTCCTCAGGATAGTGCCAAAGCCCGGAAAGATTGTTGGCGGTTCTATCTTCTTCAACGGAACAGACCTCATGGCTTTAAGCGAAAAGGAGATGAGAAGGTTCAGAGGAAAGAAGATGGCTATTGTGTTTCAGGACCCTATATCCAGCCTTGACCCGCTGTACACAGCAGGTAGGCAGATTGTTGAAGCCATCAGAGCAAATGACGAAACGATAAGTAAAGAGGAGGCTCAAGCTCAGGCAATAAGACTTATGGAAGAAGTTGGCATACCAGAACCGGATAAGAGGTTCTATTCTTACCCCCATGAGATGAGCGGGGGAATGAAACAAAGAATAGCAATAGCAAGAGCTATAGCACAGAGGCCCGAACTTCTCTTTGCAGACGAGCCAACAACTAATCTGGACGTGACAATACAAGCGCAAGTTCTTGACCTCATGAAAGACCTGAAAAAATCATTTGGAATGTCTCTAATACTGATAACGCATGACATGGGTATAATAGCCGAGATGACAAATAGGGTAACTGTAGTGTATGCTGGGCAGGTATCAGAGACGGGAAACACAACAGACATCTTCTATTCACCTCTGCATCCTTATACAGAAGCTCTTCTGAAAGCTGTGCCCAGAGTAGATAAAAGAAGAAGGCTAGAATCAGTACCTGGCAATGTACCGAACCTGATTACTCCTCCAAGCGGATGCCGTTTCCATCCTAGATGCCCCTATGCTATAGAGAAATGCAAGCAAGAGGTCCCTCCGATTGAAGATGCAGGAAAAGGTAGGTATGTAGCTTGCCACAGGTGGAGAGAATTGCTCTTGGTAGGTGTCAGCTAAATTGAGCAATACGCCGCTTGTTAAAGTCTCCGGTTTGGTAAAGTATTTTGAAGTATATTCTAAAGGAGTGTTAACGAAGAAGAAGACAGGAGTTGTTCATGCAGTTGATAATGTTTCATTCGAAATAAACAGAGGAGAAACTTTATCTTTGGTCGGGGAAAGCGGATGCGGGAAGACAACAACAGCCAAAGTCATGCTGTATCTCGAAGAACCAACATCAGGAAAGGTGATTTTTGATGGCTTAAGTGTATTCGACGTAATGAGGAATGGGAAGGCATCTGAAAAGACAAGAATAAGAAGGGGTATGCAACTAGTCTTTCAAAACCCCTATTCTTCACTCGACCCAAGAATGACGGTTTATGATATACTGACTGAACCTTTTGCTATTCATGGTCATCTACCGAAATCAGAATGGAAGAGCAAGGTTGTAGAGTTATTGAAAACTGTTGGTTTGGAGCCTTATCATGCAGAAAGATATCCTCATGAGTTCTCTGGCGGGCAAAGGCAAAGAATTGCGATTGCTAGAGCACTTGCGATGGAGCCACAACTTATCGTGGCAGATGAGCCTGTATCATCCCTTGACGTTTCCATAAGGGCACAGGTTCTCAACCTTATGATGAAATTGCAAGAAGAGAAGGGGGTATCCTATCTATACATATCCCATGACCTGAGCTCGGTAAGGCAGATAAGCCATAAGGTTGCGGTTATGTATCTGGGGGAGATTGTGGAAACTGCTCCAACAGATGAGTTGTTCGAAAAGCCTCTTCATCCTTACACACAGGCGCTTCTGTCAGCAATACCAATACCTGACCCTGTAAAGAAAGTCGAAAGGATAATTTTGCCGGGTGAAGTACCGAGCCCGATAAACCCACCTTCTGCATGCAGATTTCATCCTCGATGTCCATATGCACAGCAGATATGCAAGGAAGTCAAGCCAGCAATGGAGGATGCAGGCAATGGGCATCTTGTGGCTTGTCATTTCTGGAGAAAGTTTGCTTGAGTTTTTATAATAATCGAAGCCTCTGAGCCTCTATCAAGGCCCTTCCGTAGCTGAAAATTGTGAGCGCTTTATAAGTCATATATATGTTAACATGATAAGAAGTATCTCCTGTAATTTTGCTCGAAGTCAGAAGACCTTTCTTGCATAGTCCTTGCAAGCCACCTTTTACCATAGCCTCTACAGATGACCCTCTCTTCAAAGTTGAGACCTTTTCTTCCAGATACCCCTTGTACTTTGAGTAAAACTCCTTCATGGTAAAAGGATTTTGTGAGAACTCAACGTCATTACGAATCAAGTCCCAAAGTAGCTCCCTAATCAAGCTACCTCTAGCGTAACGACCGATATACGTCATTATATTAAATTGCGGCTGAAGGTGAATAAAAATCTTTCTTGATAGTCATTTATATCATTCTCTTATTTTCAAATTTATTATGTTTATTTACCTATATAATTTAGCAAAACCCACATTCTTTATCTCAAGGCATGACATTCCGACTAGGTCTATTTGGCATAGCAGATGAACTTCAGTCCTCCATTATTTGATTTTTCTTGGAATCTTTTTCAAAAGTCATGACATTTCTGACAAGGTAAGTATCTTTATAATACAGAGCTTTTATTCACTTGTGTAATGCCTAATAATTTTAGGAAGATTTTTGAATGCCAAAGTAAAATGTAAGAGTGTTGGTAGCTAAGAAAAAAGGTATTGTGACAGCTCTAAGCTTTGCCGTAGTTTTTGCAGCTTTGATTGGTATTAGCGTTTGGAGTGTCTATTTTTCCGGGCCTGCCATATACCATTTTCCAGAAAAGATAAACATAACTTCTTCAGATTGGATGACTTTAATCCCAAGCCAGGCAGATAGCGTAGTTATGATAAACGTTACAAAGGTAGTTGAGTCTGGTTTGCCTCTAAGCAATACCTTCACAACCTTTCTCTTCATTCAAGAAACGAGGCAGACATTTTCTATATCAAACGTTACACTCTTGGTTACCTACTATTTACCATCTTCTTCACCTTTACAAAACGAGACAGAAATTTTTCTCATTAAGCCTTCAAACGATGCATATATGAATCTGCAAGCTGCATTATCCAATAACAGCGATATACCCAGGATACAGTATCTCGGATTCACTCTGTATTCATTGCATGTTTCCTCAGCCAAATTCGAAAAGCAAGCCTCAGCCATTCTTTTCATGTATAAGAAATTCATAATATATACGGTCAGCTCACCTTCCCCTCTCGGGGCTGCCGAACAAGCCGTAGGAATCTATTATAGCCAACAAAATAGTTTATTTACTCAAAACGGAGTTGTGAAATCCGTTTACGCCGTTGTAAAGAATTCAACAAATTATTTATCGTTGAATCTTGAAAATTACCCCTCTACGATATCAGGGACAGTCGGAGGAGCAAAGGCAGTTGAAAAGGTCGGAAACCAGTATGTAGGGGTTTATGCATTTCAATTTCCATCGGAAGATGCAGCACGTCAACATTACAGTCAGGTAACCTTTGTCTACAAAGGAGGTCTGAGTTATTACCTACTCGATAATTTTGTTGTAGCCAACATTCCTTACTCTCCTTCACAAGTTCCAGCCGAATTGCAAGGTTTTTGAAGTTAAAATGGTGTCATCGAAATGAGCAGAGTGAAAGTAAGTTGGATAATATGCATGGTAATTGGGATTGGATTGATATTATCCAGTTTTGTGGCTCCAATCTATTTTGTTCCATCAACCTTAACTCTTACAGGTCCCAAAATTGCCTATATCACAAATCCACCCTATTGGGTTGATAACGCTTACTTGCCGCCAGTGGACAACGGTTCAAGGGTTCTCGTAATTGCGAAGATGACAGGTAATGGTAGCGTTGACATAGTCATTTCTAGCGAAGCAAAGTCAGGGACACTGCCAGCTCAATCCTTGATTTATAAGCTTAATTCAACCGTTCCATTTGTCGATACATCCTTTAAAGCTGTAACAACAACCCCTTATGATATAAGTATAGTCTCTTCCCACGCCAACTACACTTTGCAATTTCGTGGACTCTGGGCTCGGTATTCTTACCTGTCAATTGACTTGTACTGGGGAGGTCTCTTTATATTAGCTGCAATCTTTCTCTTCTTCTATGACAGAGCTGTCGAATCGCAGAAGAAATTATGGAGTGAACAGGTTAAAACAGGTGGTGGTTGAATAATGTATATACATT
>Ga0080006_1155418_pt1 | contig 26229 bp, 26 predicted proteins | sample RS3BMetagenome_FD_69209 | JGI IMG/M metagenome (GOLD analysis project Ga0080006, IMG submission 69209) | Ferric oxide microbial mat and aquatic microbial communities from Rainbow Spring, Yellowstone National Park, USA - RS3B (SPADES... ...
CCTTACCCTTGTTCATAACTTTTAGATCATTATCTCTGTTTTCTACTGCTGGAAGGAGATAATTAGAGGGTCTGCCACGGTTCACCAACCGTAGGTTATATAAATTCCAATTGCGTTTTATGTTCTGCATACTGGTCGCTAAAAATCAGTATGCACCCCGGGGAATTTATATTTTTCGAAATAGTGGAACTAAGATTTAATCATTTAATTATTGGACAAGACCTAAGGCGAGGTGTTATAGAAATGCGCCTGTCTCATTGCTCTTAACATTAAGTGCGAACTCGGCAACTTTAACCATATTCTTTGCCGCTTCTGTTACAAGATATGCTTCGAATGCGCCTGCCCCTTTTAGCATTGATACAATGCTGTCTTTTATTTCTACCGCCTGCGCAAGCACACCCATATCGCCATAGAATGCCTTGATGCTTATATCTAGCTCATTTTCAAGGGCAGCGAAGAGCTTGCTGCTGTTGCTAACTTTGTTAAGTTTTGATAGTTCATAAAGTTGGTCAGATACTGTTTCAAGCAGCTGGTACACTTTGAAGTATTTTATCGAATCCCTACCTTGGGTTATATTCACATACCTTATGCTAAGCATAAATGTACGGTTTACTAGTTCCTCGAGCTTGCCTATATCTTCAGTCCTGCCTGCAGATAGCTCGTGTAGCTCACTTTCTATGAGTGATCTTAGCTTATTTAGGAGCTTATCTGCAGAGATCTCTTTTATGTCTACTATACTCTGCAACACTAATTCTGTGTTTGAAATATTTATCACCTCGAAGCCGGGGCAGAATTTCTCTACCGTAGTCTGTATTGTCTTAAAGTGCCTCCTTAGACCTTCTTTTGAGTATACTCTGAGCTTCTTTACTCCGTACCTGTAATATAGGAACACCCATCGTGCGGCTGTTTCCGGTTTTATCTTGCTGCTTATCACAAGCTCTGCATCAAATTCCGCGGTGCCTTTTGTTGACACTACTAGATTACCCCTCTCATCTTCGCCCATATATACTACGCCATTTTTGTTAATGCCGTTCTTTTCAACCCATGCCTTTGGTATCACAAGCGCCCAACTGCCGCCACCGAACTTGAAAACATGTCTTTCCATTTAATCACTATATACTATATATTACCTATATATTCTATATAGGCAATCTATATATAGAAGGAAATACATATAAATATTGGTGATTCTATGGAGGGACAGAGACAAATAAAAAAAGAAATAGAAATTCCAAAGTTAAATGAATTTTTTGAAGTAGATACCATAAGAAGTCAACACACCAACCGCAGGGATAGCATCACCTTTTATCTACGAACAGACACTGGAGAACTTCTACTAAAAAAACCAGGTCTTTCTCGGGAAAAGATAGGATGTCCGACAGTTGAAATTACACGTGTGAAAGGTAATATTGGCGATCCAGCGCCATTTTATTATAAGATATACTGCGAAGGCATCGACGATGGTTTTAAGGGAGAATTCGGTGTAAAAGCATTTTTTGATAATGAAGGCAAGATAACTATTAAGTCATATCCCGAGGAGTACCTGAAGGATCATTACTCAAGAGGCTCACAAAGGTACGAAGCTACGATAGAAAAAATAAGTGAAGGGGTTTTCAGCATCTATCCTGTCAAATATTTGAGAACAGACAACCCCCCCATCATCCCTGTCATAAGGATATCTAATAAAGGCGTGCAAGTTGCAGATATGTTTGTGAAATTTGACGATATACCTGATTACCACTCAGTTTTTTACCAGAGAAAATAACATCTCTATGCAAGTAAACAGCCATTTTTACCTTTGGTATTGTGCCTTGCCAAATCCTTAAAGCTGAGACAAGGCACATTATCGCTGCGTTTGCATGACCCTGAGCTCCATAACTGTTGTATCAAATTCACTGTTGCTGGACAGGCACGTATAATAAGGGGCTACTTTTCTCTAATCGCTGCTGCACCTAACGCATCTCTTGCTAGTTTCTTAATGTTTGACTCTGGAATTGCTTCTGTCAGCTTATCAAATTTATTTATTGACTCGTTTATAAGACGTTTTGCCTCTGATTCTGCGTATGCGATAGAACCAAGTTCATTAAATGTATCTATGACCCACTTTACCTCCTCTTCACTTTTGCTTCCGCTCGGCTTGGAGTATATGCTTCGCATTTTGTTTAATACACTTGGAGACGCATTTTGCACTGCATGCCATAATATGAGTGTCTTGGTACTCGACTGTATATCAGTACCTATTGATTTGCCGAGCACCTCTTTGGTAGAGGTACAGTCAAGTATATCGTCTTTTATTTGAAATGCGAGACCTGCAGGTGCAGCGTATTCCTTTATTGCTTCAAGCACCTCGTCTGGTTGATTAGCCACTATTGCACCACATTGCAGCGGTCCGTAAATCGAATAGTAGGCTGACTTTGCATGTATTGATTGATAATATTCTTCTAGGGTAAAATTAGATATGTCCTTTGAAGGGCTGCCAAGGGTGAGGTCATAGTGCTGGCCGTTGTGGGTAGTAAACATTATGTCTGCAAACTTGTCCAGATAGCGCTTCCCGCGGCTGCCTCCAAGCATATTTGAGGCTTTGAATGCCAGGTGCCAGCTTATGGCATGCACTGTATCTCCGCCCAATATCGCCTTTTCTATACCGTATAGGATATGTGCTGCTGGCGCACCGCGTCGAACGTCGTTTTTATCCATTATGTCGTCATGTATGAGAAAATAGTCTTCTGTGAGCTGCTGTACTGCTGCTGGGAACAGAGCTTCTTCAACAGTGCCACCATAAAGCAAGCTACCCAAAAGCACGTAAGCTGGTCGCCTATACTGGCCCTTCCTATCAATGTATACTCGCACAATATCCATATATTCCTTAGGTTCTAGATTTGGAAGGTTTTCGAGTATTTTGCTGTATACCTTTTCTTTATGCTGGGCCGTAAACTCCTTGAAGTTTTCCGGTATATCTTTTGCGTCCACGCTATCATCGTTTGACTATACATTTCTGTTGCCGAACATTTCCGTAATTTTCCTTATGCGCTCCTTTGCTTGTGAAGGAGGCAATAGTTTGTCTATATCTTCCCATGCTTTTTGTAGTAGCTCCTTCTCCACCTTTTTGGCATATGCGATAGAGTCGTATTTGTTAAGTATGTTTATCGCCTCGTTTATGAGCGCTGGGTCGCTTGTATGCATGCGTAGTATTTCCTGCAGCCTCTCCTTGTCCTTTTTGTCTCCTTCTTTGACCGCATGAAGAAGCATGAGTGTAATCTTGCCCTCGGTAATATCGTCCCCCACGCCGCCTTTGTTTTGTGAAAGCTTGCTTGGTGTTATGTTTAATATGTCGTCCTCTATCTGAAAAGCGACACCGAGTGTGGCACCGAAGGTTCCGAGAGCCTTGACTTTTTCATCGCTTACTTCGCAGAATATTCCGGCAAGTTCAGCGGCAAATCCTATAAGCACACCGGTCTTAGAATATGCCATCTGCAGATACTTGTCCTCATCGATATCCTCAATCTTTACCTTTCCGGAATGCCAGGCCATGTCAGTTGCTTGGCCTATGGAGATTTTGAGCATGTTTCTCTGGTAGGTTTCCAAGACCCTGCTTTTTGTTGCCATAGGTATCTTTTTACTATCTAAAAGCGCTATTATGGGGAAATAAAACATGAAGTCCCCCAGGTTCAAGGCTATATCAAGACCGTACTTTTTGTGCAATGCTTCCATACCCCTTCGCATTACACTCCCGTCTTCAATGTCGTCATGTATAAGGGTGCCGTTGTGTATCACTTCGGGTATTACAGAAAATTCGAAATAGTAATTTGGGTCCTTGCCCAATGCTTCTATAAGCTCGAGCATAAGTATGGGCCGCCAGCGTTTGCCGCCTGATTTGAGAAGATAGTTTGCAGGCTCCAATATCGACTTTTCTATAGCGTTTATGTCAAAAGTGTAACCACTCCTCTCAATAAGTGAAGCGAGAAACCGGGGATCTTTTACGTTATTGAGATAGCTTTCTATGGTACGGTCTATCAATGTGGCCTGCTTCTTGAAATAATCAGCATAGTCCGCAGAGTCAGCCATATAATATCCCGCTTTCTTATTTATCACGTTCCTGATCTTGGATCGAGAGGTTCGGTCCTGAACCTTTATGTATGCAAATCTCTAATGATTGAGCTTGGTATATTTGTTTGCAGACACACTTATATACCTTGTGGAAATGGACGTTGAATACGAAAGATACTGTACTGGGCATTAGACAAAATTTTACCACTGCCCCGTTTAGATTTCAAAAAGTAATATAAAGATTTATGTAAAATATTTAAGTTGCTAGTACCGGAATAAATATGTTCTTACTGTATCTGTATAATATTTAACAGATGTGATAAAAATGGCTATAGAAGAATTGACGGATAAGGAATTTGAAGAGAAGGTGCTAAAATCGCAGAAGCCCGTGATAATAGATGTGTGGGCGCCATGGTGCGGGCCTTGCGTCATGTACTCACCTATAATAGAGGAGATATCAAAAGAGTACGATGGAAAGATAGCATTCTTTAAGACTAACGCAGACGAAAACGAGGAGATAGTGAGGAGATTCAACATCATGAGCATACCTACTACTCTGCTTATAGAGAAAGGCAACCTCAAGGCTTTGAATGTTGGGGCTGTGCCAAAATCATACCTTAAAAAATGGATAGATGGCAATATCTGAACACACTTTTCTCATAGTTTGGAGTCATTTATCTGTTTATTATTGACAGGCGGCAGCCTGCCGCTTTTTTGATTTTTTATCGGGCTTGTTGAAAGTAATAAAAATGTTGATAAAGCAAGACTAATGGTAAATATACATGTGTTTATAAGATTTGCAGCTGGCAGCATATCTGCAAATGTTATATAGCTGAAACTTGGGCGCAAACATGCCGGAGATACCATTTCCTAGAGGGGTTAAGGACCTTATGCCTAACGAGTCGCTTTTCAGAAATGAACTTCTTAAAAAAATAGAAAACGTGTATCAGAGGTTCGGCTTTCTAACTATAGACACGCCCACATTCGAGCATATAAAGGTGCTGACTGCAAAAGGCGGCATAGGTGGAGAGGGGGAGAAACAGATATACGAGATTAAAGACGAAGAGCTTGCTCTAAGATACGACCATACTATCTCGCTTGCTAGATACTTGGCAATGCACCAGTCCCTTCCTATGCCTTTCAAAAGATATTACATAGGCAAGATATGGAGGAAGGAAGAGCCTCAGAAGAACAGATATAGAGAGGTGACACAGGCGGACATAGATATAGTCGGAGGCGACAAAGCAGCTACCAATGCAGAGGTGATAGCTGCTGTCGCAACTGCATTGGATGAGATAGGGGTAGAGTATAGCATACATGTAAACAGCAGGGAGATTATTAACAGCATACTCAGTTCGTTTAGTGTTCCGGAACAGCAGCATATTGATGTAATAAGGGCGATCGACAAATATGATAAAATAGGCGCAGATGGCGTTTATGAGATGCTTAAGGGTTTAGGCCTGGACAAAAGCACGATGGACCAGGTAATAGGATTTGTTTCGAAGGATGGGAGCAATGAGGATAAGATAGGCTATGCTAAAAGCCTGATAAAAGATAGCAAGGTATTGGAGGAGCTTGAGGGTACGATTGAGCTGCTTGAGCTGTATAGGCTCAGAGGAGAAGTAGTGGTTGACTTCTCTATTATGCGCGGCTTTGACTATTATACAGGCATGACTGTAGAATTCAAGGGTGAAGGTGTAAAAGGCTCGATATGTGGAGGAGGGAGGTATGACAATTTAATAGGGCTGTATAGTGGAAAGAGCATGCCCGCTGTAGGCGTAAGCATAGGCATAGACAGGGTTATGGACCTCCTCGATTATAAGTCTTCAGAGCAGAGCACTTATGCCAAAACTTTCGTTGCGTATGTGAACAGTGGAAATAGAAAGCGTGCAATTGAGGTATCAGAGGTTCTCAGGGCGAACTCCATAAACACGGATTTGAACCTTGCAAACCGCAATCTGGCAAACCAGCTCTCATATGCAAACGCAATGAAGATAAAGTATGCTGTAATAATAGGAGATGCAGAAGAAAAGCTCGGCAAGGTCAAACTTAGGAACCTCTTCGATGGAAGTGAAGAAGTGCTCAGCGTAGATGAAGCTATAGATATTTTGAAAAACAGGGAATGAGCATATGGCAAAGACGGAACTTGATAAAGTCACTGAAGAGAAGGTACAGAAGGGAGGTGTTCTGGCAAGGCTATACTTCGATATGCAGGATAAGGATAAGGAGAAACTGCAGCCGCTCATGGTTAACCTGATTAACGAGCACTTGATGAAAGAAAAGGGAGTTGTATACTGCTACGGATCGATTGATGAGCCCATATTCGTAAAAGATGTGTATACTACAAGTGCGGTAGTTACGGTGCTTGCTGATAGTTTTATCCCACTTGTAGGTATAGCGTTCAATTATGCACCTGCGGGTGTAGAAATAATAAAACCAGAGAAAGGCATAGTGCTCAAGGCAAACGACATGCAGGCGATACTCATAGATATTTCGCAGATCTCCATAAACTTTTCTAGGTACGTACTTGAGAAAGTACTGAAGAAGGAGGACATTGACATTATTATGAAAGACCTTGAGAACAGGGAGAGAATAGGTAGGTCGCTGCTAGAAAAGAAGAAGCAGGATGGAGCAGGTGAAAACCAATGAAGTTAAATTATAGCGGGTGCGCTTTATGTAACGCTACATGGGGGAACTATAGAAGGGAGGTGGATGGTGAGAATCTGCGCTTCTGCTGCAATATATGTGCAGACGCATTTGAAAATATGGTGAAGAAGGTAAAGGAGACTACAGGGTGGAAAAGTATCGATTCAGTCAGCATAGAGGGAGATTATTCGAAGGGCAGAAACTGTGTTGCAACAAGCGGGAACCAAAAAGTAGAATACTTTTTCAAGCATGAAAATGGGGTAATAACCGAATTTCTGACATCCTCCCACGAATAAATTCGTGGGCTTTCTGCTATGCATTCTGTAATAAAAAGAGAGAAACTGAAAGAGTAGTACCACTTTGCTACTTCTTCTGCCTTTTGCATGATCAGAATCATGCATTCTTATACCACACGGTTCCGTATTCTGTGTCTTCAAGCCTTATTCCCATGCCTTTTAGCTTATCGCGTATCTTGTCAGCTTCATCGAACGACTTCTGATTTCGCAGGGCTTCCCTTTTCTTTATCAGCTCCTGCGCCTCTTCAGGAAGCGGTTCGGCGAGCTTGTCGATGGAGAGTATTCCGAATACCGAAGCCAGGCGCATGAATCTTTCAAAGACGGCGGTTTTTGTGGAACGTGATATAAATTTGTGTGATTCGGCAAACTTCTTCAATCTGCCAGCGGCAAGCATCAGAGAGGAAAGTGCAAGGGAGGTGTTAAAATCGTCATCCATGGCGCTTGAAAAGCTATTTTCAAACTCTGTTAGCGCCTTGTCCAGATCACCGGAATCCTCAGGGTCGGCGCTGGACTCCTGCATGTTGTAGAATGCACCAGCAGACTGGTATAGGTAGTTGAGCCTGTTATAAGAATTTGAAACAAGCTGCTCTGTATAGTTTATTTCTTTGCTGTAATGGGTTGATATTGCTATCAGGCGCAGCAGTTCGCCGTCATATTTGCTGAGGAATTCCCTAACAGTTATAAAGTTGTGGAGGCTCTTGCTCATCTTCTTGCCATCTACATTGAGCACCCCCGAGTGCATCCAGTATCTTACGAAAGGTTTTACCCCGAATGCTGCTTCCGCCTGTGCTATCTCGTTTGTATGATGGGGAAATATGAGCTCGCTTGCGCCGCCGTGTATATCGTACTGCGGCCCGAAAATCGAATAGGTCATTGCAGTGTCTTCTATGTGCCACCCGGGCCTCCCGTGAAGTGCTACCTCTCTTCCGTCTATTTTCACGTTTATGTCCCATGAGGGTTCCTCGCCTGGTGGCGAGGCCTTCCACAAGGCGAAGTCGTACGGATGGCGCTTTCCCTCTTTCGGCTCTATCCTGTGCGACGTAAGATCCTCAAGCTTCATTCCGGAAAGCTTCGTATAATCGCTGAACTTGTCTACATCGTAGTATACGTCGCCATCCAGATAATAGGCGAAGCCTTTGTCCGCAAGGAGCTGTATCTGCTGCTTTATTGCATCTATATAATCATGCGACCTTGGATAAGAATCAACATTCTGCTTTACTCCAAGTTTTTCCATATCTTCAAAGAGCCGCTTCTCATACATGCGTGCAAGCTCTATTGCACCTATACCCTTTTCCTTTGCTCTTGCTATTATTTTGTCATCCACATCTGTTATGTTCTGCACGTAATAAACATTATAGCCGACGTATCGCAGCCACCTAACCACTACATCAAATTCTATATAGGTTTTCGCGTGTCCGAGGTGTGCATCATCATAAACCGTTGAGCCGCATACAAACATCTTTATCTTGCCAGGCTCGATAGGCTTGAACTCCTCCTTTTGCCTTGTCAGTGTATTATAAATTAAAATCTTCTCCATACAATCGTGCATTCAATTTGTTTCGGCCATGAGTGTCATGAAAAGGTGATGTTGAGTGGCTGAATCGAAGCTGGAGACGGTGTCTGCGAAAGTACAAAGTCGCCTACCGCTATGAACCTTTGCATTGCCAGCTCATCTGCCACAACCCGTATCTCAACGGGCTTGCCTATTACTGTAGTAAGCGGTATGGTAGCGTTCCTAAATGTTGAAGAGGCGTTTGCGCCTAATGAAGTGTTGAAGGTGTTATAATGGGCGATTATCTTTGGTGTACCGTTGTAAAGTATCTCGACATAAAGTCCGTTGTCCGCGGGGCTTATTATCTTGAAGTTAAGAAAGGGGCTGTCTGCGTAAAAGGGCGATGAGGTCAGGTTGCCTGGCGAAACAGAGGTACCGCAGGTATATGTAGTGGCAAAGAACGTGCCGTTGTAATTGCTCCATGGCTGACCCAAATAGCACTTTGCATTGGAGTTGGCGTAGGTTATGTTGAGCGGGGCTGTGCCGAAACCTTTGCCAGTAACATTCCAGCCCGTATAGTGGCCGGTATGGAAGTTGCCGTTGAAAACAAAATTGTATACCGTTGGGGGAGGCACGGTGGTGCTGTTGAGCTTTGCAATAGCATAGCCGCAATTACCGTGGCTATCGCCTGTTATCAGAGTCACATTGTAGACCCCCGCCGGAGCAGAAAAGTTCTGATAGAATGTAAGGCAGCTTTCAGTAGAGCTCTGGTTGACAAATAGCTCGTTGGAGGGGCCTTTTATTATAACATGCTCTCTGCCGGGGTTGCCTGCTGCCACCCACAGGCCCAGCACACCTCCGGGCCAATAGCATTTGCCGCTCACAGTCGCGTTGATTGTTGCATTGTATATGCTGAAATTGTTGCATGGATAATACACAAAGGAGGAGTTCGTAGTAGTAGTGGCAGAGATTGTGGTAGAGGCACCGGGATGGGTGGGCTTTATTGTAGAGGTAGTAGTAACAAGTGAGGTCTTGAACCCTGTGCTTATGTACCATATGGATAAAATTATTATCACGATCACTATGTATGCTACTATGCCCTTGTGCATGAAAACTCACCTTAGTACAGATAGGATTATGGTGTGGGATAATTTATATCTTTTTTTATTAGCTGCCAGAGCCAGAACGACAAGTGTTTTAGCAAGGTATTTATAGATTCACTATAAAAAGTGTTTAAAGACTTTTACTATGCGGTGTTATATTTGGGAAGCATACCTAGGAAATGGAAGAAAAAAGGAAGAATGCGCTGGAAGTGGCTTAAGAAAAGAAGGAAAAGGTTAAGGAGAGCGCAGAAGCGCAGGGTAGGAAAGCTCTGATGCTGTCTTTCTTTTATTTTTCCTATTTTTCTGTTTCTTTATTTTTCCCGCTGTGCTTGCTGTAACAGTTTTGCTGAAAATCTTTACCCCGTTATCTTATTCAGTATAGGATAGGTCTCGTAAAGATTCTCCTGCTGCAGCTGCTGGTAAAGCATGTAGATTATACCCACAGTAAGCAGTATGCCCATTCCCGTTCCGACTGCTCCGGTAAGCGTGGCAAGTGCGGCCAGAAGCCCCACAAATATGCTGCCCAGCACCGTAACTGAGGGTATGTATTTGTTGAGCACGCTCTCTACGATTCTTGGATCGCGCCTGAAGCCCGGGATCTGCCATCCTGTTTCGCCTATCTGCTTCGCGAGCTCCTTAGGGTTCTGGCCTGTCATCTCTATCCAGAACTTTCCGAATACTACAGACAATGCGACAAGCACTAGCACGTAGATTATTATGTGTACCCACTCGGGCACGGGAACGACACCGCCCCACGGCAGAAAGAGCTGGGTGGTATGCGTGGCTAAATATGTAAAGTATGCACCGTATCCTCCTATGCCGCCATATGCCGCAGAATACGGCAGGGGGAATGAAGGCGAGATCAAATAGATAAGGCCTCCGCTGAGCTGCGGCGAGCCTCCGGCAGTTGGTGTGTAAAGCGCAAAGAACTTCGCAAGGTTCGCGAGCGAGCCGTGCACCCCAGCAAGGAACCGGAACCACACCGCAAGGCTGAGCTCGAGCGAGGACGCAAGTATAACAGGAAGAACGCTCACATAGAGGAATGGTATAGGGAGCCTGCCACCAATTCCACGTATGTCCCCGAATGCGAGAGGAAGCTCTACCTTGACCTCATAAGCGTATATGCTTGCAATAAACACAATAATTGCGAAGAGCAGGGGGCCGAACGCCATTATCGCGTTGGATACTGCCGCTGCGCCTCCCGCCTGGATCGCTGCGGTAGCTTCAGGGAGCAGTATTCCTACAGTGCCTGCTACTATCGCGTAGGAAACGCCGCTTGCTATGAACAGGTTTATGCCAGAGGTTATGCCGTACTTGGTCATCATTTCGTCCATATATATGATCATCAGGCTGCCGAGGAAAAGTTGCAATACCACTATGCCGAAGTAGGATGTGGATGCGAGCGGAACATAGCCGGTGCTTACGAATATTATTGACTCTATGAGCCCTATGCTCATGGCAGAGAGCTTCTGCACGCCCTGGAAACGCGCCTTATCCTCAAGATTGTTCATGTCCAGGTTTATCAGGCCTGAGCCGTTGAGCAGCTGCAGGACTATGCTTGCAAGCACTATCGGGCCTATGCCTATGGTTATCACGCTGCCTATCTTTGCAGCGAATACGATGCTGACAAGCTGCAGGAACGGCTGGGTCACAGCTTGGGGGTTGACTCCAGTAGCATAGGTGTTGTAAAGCAGGAAGTAGATTGTTATTATTATGCCGGTCCAATACATCTTCTCTCTGAGTGAGAGAGGCTTGCCTGGAGCCTTGATTGTGGGTATGTATGGCAGGATCTTATCCATAAAGTTTAGGGCCACAGTTGCACCTTATGCTTTCTCTTTCATGCGCAGCAGGTAGCTGCTGCCCTTGCTCTTCATCTCGAAGGATACGTCCGGCCTTGATGCCTTGCTCATGAGACCGTTGATGAAGGCGAGTGAGAGTTCGACGTATTCCTTCTTTGATGCTTCAGGGCTGAACACGAAGTCCATATTCAAAATAGCATGATCGTGAGACGGCTTAATTGTGGGGGCGCCAAAGTTTAATAAGATTGCGCTTTTTGAAAGATAATCTAGAATTTTTGAAGGCCTGGGCTTCTTATCATCAAACAGGTGCTGCGCCACCTTTGACCCTATGTACGCGGAAATATTGTCAACAGCTTCGAGGTATTCTGAGTTCAGGAGAGGGCGTACCAGCAGGGCATGGTAGCTGCAGGGGATTGGTTTTTGCTGCACAGAAGGCGTTGAAGGTGTTTTCACCATCATGCTTATGTGTTCCGCAAACCTGGAAACGGCTTTCTCCATTTCTATTTCACTCTCGTCATATCCGTGGACAGAGGGTACAAATTCGCAGTAGTCGGAATTGTTGTTTGAGCACACTTGTTCGCTTATATTTACAGCCTGGTGGCTCGCGGCGGTAATGAAACCCGCTATTATGCCCGCCTCAAAAGTATGCATATTGGCGCCCAGATATACGGGATTGCGGCCGTATGACCTTATTCTTATACCGTTGTGAAGGAAGGAGTAGCTGACCGGCACGCCAAGAGACCTCTCAAGAAATGAAATCAGATCTGGTATGGATTCCTCGTACCAGTAATACCTTTTGCCTGAAGACGTGATTCTGTAAAGTTCCTTGCCCGTGGTTATACCAGATTTGTAGCTCAGCGTGCGCATGCTCTTTGTAAGGCTGAGAAGAAGCCTGGCGAGAAGGGCTGCAGGCTCGTATGTGACGGAGCTGTATTTTTGCTGGATTATGCCTGATATTAGGGCTTCTTCGTAAGAGGCGTTTGCTGCTGCAGCCTCTGCCTGGAAAGGCATTACAGATGCACGAACACGGTGATTGTTTACTGCGGTTTTGGACCTTTTGACGCGTGTGTGCGATTTATGGCTGCGTGCGTGTGCAATGCGACCCCTTATCTTTCGGGTTTTTTTCCTTTTACCCTGCTGGCGCCTTGACACCATTGAATTACCTCTTCCTCTTCTTCTTTCTTATCTCGCAGGAAGGTTTTGAAAGCTTATTCAAGTAGTATATTATCAAAAGCAGGTTTAAAAATATGAATGTAACCACGAGCTCAATGGCGTATCTGGAAAAGAAGTTGTTGAGCGTGATTAGCCCGGCGCTACTGACCCCTATCGCGGCAAGTGAGAACAGTATGGGCACTGCGCAACCGCATGACACGATCACGCTGCCGAATAGCGCAGTGACCGCACTTACGCTGCTGGCAGTAAGCTTGGCGATATTGCGCCTTGTATTGCCTATGGAATATATCGCTATTGTAAGCGTTATTGAAGCCGAAAGAATCAGGGCATACATAAGGTAGAACAGGTAGGGATTCACTATGAGGAATACCTTCTCTTGGGATGTGATTAGGTAGCGCGCAATCAGATAGTAAAGAACGAATGCGGCAATGTTGACCGCAAAGTATTTCCATGTGTAAATCTTACGCAGAGTCCTATACATGTTCATGCAAGTCCTTCTATACTTTCAATCTTGCGTATTGCTGGCAGGGAGCATATGGGTGCTGAGTTGTTTATGGTCGGACACAGGTAACTTATATATACATCGGCTCCGGCGTACTCGCCCCACGCGAACTGGTCATTAAAGTTCTTTAACTGCAAAAGAACCTGGCCGTGCGTCATATAGGTAAGCGGTAGCGTGGCAGAAGAGGGAGTGGTATTTCCGAAGACAACAGCGTCTGCGCCGTTAGCAATTACATTGCCCCAGAAAGTGAATGGCGTTCCTTGGAACATGTTTGTGCCATTCATAAATGACATGGCGGCGCGGTAGGTAGAGTTAGGAGAGTTATTGATGAAGTAGGTAAGTGGCTGCAATTCAAAGCCGGCCCTTATCGGGGACTCGTAGTCGGCAGAGATGAAGTTGATATAACTGCTTGAATAACCATTGCCATAGCCAACACCTTCCGGAGTAGTATAGTTGTCTTTGGTCCAGTAAAGGGTTGGAACATCTCCGTCCCCGAAGCTGCTGTAGCCTTTATACAAAGTTGAAAATGAGCCGAATCTGGATAGTGCAAGAGCCATGGACCATCTGTTCTCTCCGCAGTAAATGCAGCTTATGGCGCCTATATATATTACACTTGGTTTGCCGTTGACATAAAAGGCATTTAACTTTGAACTGTTCGGAACTTTTGAGAGCACTACTTGGTCTGTAAGGGTCTGGTTTAGAAGCTTTTCGCCCGCTATCTCGAAGTAGCTGTCAGGCGCATTGTTTATTATCGAAAGAGCGGTGCTGTTCAAAGGAGTATCTATTCCGTTGAGCCTGCTGCCAAAGTTTGCAGTGGAATTTGAGGGCTCTTCAATTTCCTTGTAATTTGGCAGGAGGTCAATCTTGTTGAGTGCTACTATTGCACGCACGTATTTTGCCCTCTTTGCAAGTATTGAGATAAGTTCGTCCTCTGAAAGCTCATCCCATATTCTAACTTTTGCATTGTGGACGCCGAAACCGTTTAGTATTTCGACAATTGCGTTGTTCGGCAAACCGCTTTTGTTTACCTCCACCTTTATACCTATATTGTCTGAAGTAGGGGCAACCTGCACGCTTGGCTCATTTTTGTTTATTTCTATATCAAAATATTTTAATTCGGAAATTAGCACATCAAGATCGGCAGGGTTCTCGACAGATATCACGAAAACCATCAGATCGGCGCTCTTGGCGGCGGTTATGACTTCTGAACCACCGCCTTTGCCATAGTGTGCGCCTTTTATAAGACCCGGCAGGTCAAACAACTGTATGTGTGCATCCCGGTATATCATCATCCCTGGAACCACAGATAAAGTTGTAAAAGCGTATTGCGCCGTTTTCGACTTTGCATTTGAAAGTACATTGAGCAATGAGGATTTGCCGGCATTTGGAAAACCCACTAATGCGACTGTTGCATCCCCACTTTTTCTTACAAAGAACCCCTGGCCATGGAATTTTTTTGAGGCTTCGATTATTTCCCTTTTTACTTTTGCTATTTTGGCACGCAGTATGCCAAGGTGCTTGTCTGTTGCCTTATTGTACTTGGTTTTTGAATATTCAGACTTTAATTCACCCAACTTTTCTTCCAAGTGCTCCTTTTTTTCGGGCATTTTATCCATCAACCAGTGCGATTAAAAACTTGTCGACTTATTTTTCCGGCTATGAACGATATATGAGTAAATATTCTTATATGCTAGTATACTTCGAATCATCTCTGTATACGTTTGATATCGACGAATTTAAATATATTATTAGACAATTACAATCAAAGTGAGTGAAATGGCAAAGAAAGCAAAGGGAAAGAAATCAAAGGGAAAGAAGAAAAGGTAGATGGGATAGGGTTTTTGCCCTAATTTTATTTTTTATTTTTTTCTTTCCTGTCGCTTTTTCTTCTTTTTCTGACCCTCCAATTCTTCTTTTGCATTACATAAACTTCGCAAACTTTTTCCTGAAAGACCTGTCGTTCTTGAAAGTGTTGAATATCTTCTTCATCTTGTTGAACTCCGATATCATCTCCCGCACATCCTTTTCTGAGGTGCCGCTGCCTCTTGCGATGCGCTGTATCCTGCCTGGCTCATGGAGCAATCGCTCATTTTGCCGTTCTGCTTTTGTCATGGACGAAATTATCGTATGATAAAGCTTTAATTTGTCCTCGCCCTTTTCAAGCATCTCCTTCGGCACATCAGGGGCGCCCATCATTCCGAAGACGCTTTTTAAAGAGCCCATTTTACCCATCGCCTTCAGCTGCGAATAAAACGTTTCGAAATTGAGCTCCTCCGACTCCATTTCCTCCGGTTTTATGCCCGCCTCGGCAATCGCCTTCTCTACAGTTTTGGAAAGCGCCTCTATATCTGGCACACCAAGCAAGTTGCCTATGAATTTGGCTGAGTCATATGGATGCAGATCACCTATCTTTTCACCAGTGCCCAGGAACATCACATTAGCATGTGCGGCGCTTGCCGCGCTTAGAGCACCGCCTCCTTTTGCGGAACCATCAGTCTTGGTAAGTATTATTCCGCTTATGCCTATAGCCTTATCGAATTCGCTGGCCTGCTTGCTCGCAGTTTGTCCCATGTCTGCGCTTATTACGAGTATCTTTTCATCAGGATTGAAGGCCTTGCTCACCCGTACCAGCTCTGAGACGAGCCCGCTGTCCAGCGCGGACCTGCCGCTGGTGTCGCATATTATTACCTTTTTGCTTGAAAGCGACTTTACACCCTCTTTGGCGATCTTGGCCGCGTCGCTCTCGCCTTTTATACCGAAGAAGGCAACGTTAGCCTGCTTTGCAAGGGTTTCCAGCTGCTCGTATGCTGCTGGTCTAGATACATCACAGCAGATCAACCCAGCACTGAAACCGCGGTCCTGGTAGAACTTTGCAAGTTTTGCCGCGGTAGTGGTCTTTCCAGAACCATAAAGTCCCGCTAGTATTATTCTCTTTGGCTTAAGCTCAGGGGTATAGGATCCGCCCATCAGCTTTACAAGCTCTTCGTAGACGATATTCGTTATATAGTCTCTTTGCGGCAGGCCTTTTGGTGGTTTGCTCTTAAGCGCTTTTTCCTCTATGGTCTTGGTTAGCGAAAAGACCAGCTGCACCTCTACGTCTGCGCTGAGCAGAGTCTTCTGCAGCGCCTTGTTGAATTCTTTTATGGTCTTGGAATCGATTATCGTGGCGTTAGTAAGCCTGGCGATAGCCATTCTTAGACCTTCACCCAGATCCATAATATCACTTTGATGTGAAGATTGTACAATGCTATATACGAGCTGATAAGAAGATGGTAAGAGATTATTAATATTTGTTATCTTTTTGTTATATGGTGCATACCTTGAAGTTTGTAATCGCACAGTCAAACCTTACTTTAAGAGGAGGAGCGGAATTGGTCGTGCTGGAGATAGCCAAGCGCTATGATGCCAAGATATATACTGCAGAATACGATGCTGAACATACGTTTGAAGATTTCAAAGACCTTGACGTGGAGGTAATAGGTAACAAGTCCGTATTCGCATTAATGCCGTATAACAGGATTTCGCAGGGCATGAGCTACGGCATGGCATTCTATTCGAAGAAGCTTGGCGAGGACTATGATGTGATAAATGCACATGTGTCTCCAAGCCACTGGATAAGAAATAAGAACGAGAGGGTGCTATGGTACTGCCATACTCCGCTTAGGGAGGTGTACGACCTTTATAAATACAGGCTTTCTATGAAAAAGCCGTTGGAGAAGCCCGTCTATGCACTGGGCGCAACAATGGTAAGAACGATAGACAAAAGGATAGTTGATAAGATAGAGAGCATAGCAGTAAACAGCAATAACACCAGAATGAGGGTAGAGGCTTATTTTGGTAGGAAGGATGCCGTGGTGATAAACCCGGGCGTAGACTACAGCAAATATGCGAATGAAGGCGATGGAAAATTCTTTTTTTATCCTTCGAGATTCTCGCCGAACAAAAGGCAGGAATATGCTATTAAGGCGTTCGACATTTTCAAAAGGAAGTACAGGAAACTAGGTTACAGTCTAGTGCTAGCAGGCACAGTATCACGCGACAAGTTTTACTATAACTACTATAAGCACATACGCGACCTTGCGGCCGAAGTGCAGGATGTAAAAATAATAGAGAATGCGGCAGATAACGAAATGATGAAACTCATGTCAAGGGCGACAGCGGTGTTATACACACCCATCGATGAGGATTTCGGGCTTGTTCCGCTGGAGGCCATGGCAGCTATGAAACCCATCATAGCTGTAAATCAGGGTGGACCGAAAGAGACCGTTGTCAATGGTAAAACAGGGTATTTGGTTAAAAACGAAGAGGAGATGGCAGAGATGATGAATTTCGTAGTGGAGCACCCGAAGATTGTAGAGCAGCTTGGAAAAGAAGGCAGAAAGAGGGTAGAGTTGAAGTACTCATGGAAGGCATTTTTCGAGAAGTTCGACAGGATTGTAAGGAACGTAGCTAAATCCGAAGGTTAGAGTACCGGCTTTGTAGGCGGATTAAGGCTTATGACGTATTTTGATAACACCTTTGCCGCATAGTCAAGCACTTTCTTTACGTTCTCTTCAGTATTAGTACCTGTACAGATGACCTTCCCGTTCTTGAACAGTATAAGCACGGATTTTGGATTTGTTATCCTAAATATAGCGCCAGGAAACTGTTCTGGCTCGTAATCTACAGCCCTTACCTCGCGCGAAAGCGCATACAGGTCTATCGTCGCGTGGAAGTCTGCGCTAACCACGATGTTCTGAATCTTTATAGCAGGCATTTTTATCTCTTCGGCATCTGCTTTGGAAGTGGATTTGGCGGACGTTTAATCACAATATAAGATTAAATAGAAAGCTTTAAATATATAAATAAACCGCCCTTTGTGGGAAGTGTTTGTGGTAGGCATGTCTCAGCACACAGAAAAAAGCAAAGAGGTAATCATTGTAGGCGCAGGAGTAGTAGGCCTTGTGACTGCAGAGGATCTCGCAAGAAAGGGCGTAGAGGTAACTGTTTATGATTCAAAAAGAAGGGTGGAGGAAGGTGCAAACAAGGCCTCTGGTATATTATCTAATTCGGGATTGCAAGAAACAGGCCTGGAATATGATAATGCAAAGGTAAATGTGCTGCGCGGGGCGGTGCTTCATGCGGGCAAGGAGATGCTAAAGGTCAAATCTAAAAAGGATATGGCGTTTGTACTTGACAGAGAGAAACTAGTAAGAACATGTTTTAATAAGGCAAGGGAAGCCGGAGCAAGAATAATACTTAACAGGAGGGTAAGCAAAGAAGAACTGAGGGCGTGGAGCAATGAAGGTAAGATTATAGTAGGGGCAGACGGTCCGGTATCCACAGTGGCAAGCACGTTTGGCTTTCCACAGATAGGAGAATATGTTCTTACTTACAAGAAGGAATACGAAAATGCTTTTGTAGAGGATAAAGAGATGGTGGGCCTCTTCTTCAACAGCAGGATATACAGATTCTTTGGATGGAGCGTGCCTTATTCCGAGAGTAAGGTGGAGCTTGGAATAGGTATAAGCAGCAGGGCTAAGAAAAGCAGTACAAAGGCTTTTGAAGAGTTTACAAACGAAGAGATGGTATCAAAGATTATCAAAGACGCAAGCGCGGGAGCAGGATATGCAAGCATAATACCGCTTAGCACAAGAGAGAAAACAGTGATAGGCAATGTGCTGCTGGTGGGAGACGCAGCAGGCCAGGTCAAAGCAACTACGGGAGGAGGTATTATATTTGGTGCCCTATGCGCAAAGGAAGCATCGAATGCTATAAGCGCAAGCCTGGAGCATGATATGCCGCTGGATAACTATGAGAAGCTGTGGAGGAAAAGGTATGGCAGGGAGTTGAAGAGACATGCAATGCTGCACGAGTATTATTCATCTCTTTCTACAAAGGGCTTCGAGAGGCTTTTCAAAATGGCGAGGTTATTCGGAATCGATGATTTCCTAAGCAACTACGGGGACATGGACAGGCCTGGCAGGATTATAAAAAGGTTCTTTCTTAGAGGCCTTGCAAAATAGGCGCGCGACTTTGCAAGGCTTCAGCCGATGAAAGGCAATGTACATCAATCTACAGTGCAGCTAATGCCGAGCCTGCCGCGCTGGCAAGCGAGACTATCGGCTGCGGGTATATGCCAAATACCAATATCGCGGTGACGCAAGCGTACACAACAAGCCTTGTTGCCACGCTAAAACGCAGAGAGGGCCTTCCTCTCTTCATGAACATGTAGTTTATTACCTTGCCGTAATAATATATCGACATAAAGCTGTTTATTATACCGAAAAGCGCAAGGTAGAAATAATTCGCCGAAAGCGCGCTCGAGAATAGGAGGAACTTACCGTAGAAGCCCATCAGCGGGGGCACGCCCGCCATTGAAAGCATAAGAATAGTAAGGGATATCGCCATGGCGGGATTTGAAGACCCGATGCCGGAATAGTCCTCAAGGCTCTTTATGTTGGAGCGTTCAAGCCATGATACGATTGCGAATGCGCCTATTATCATAAATGTGTGTGCAAATATCTGGAAGATCGAGGCTTCAGCCCCGAAAGACGTCGCCACGGCTATGCCCACAAGTATGTAGCCAGCCTGCGAGATCGAAGAATATGCAAACAATCTTTTCACATTGCTCTGCACCATTGCAAGGAGGTTGCCGAAAAACATTGTAAATACTGCAAGCACTGCGAGAAATGGAGAGAACACACCTCTGAATGCGAGTAGCATTACTAGGAATATTTCCATCATTGCCACAAACGCTACCTTTTTGTTCACTCCTGCAAGCATTGCTGTGATGTGGCCCGGAGCACCCTCGTATACATCAGGCACCCAGAGATTGAAAGGAAACTGCGCCGTCTCTACGCCTAGCGAAGCTGCAAACAAGATTATTGCAAGAAGCACAAGATAGGGCATGGCGGCGCCGGGCTGTGCGTTTAGCGAAGAAAGCATAAGGCTCGGGGAATATGGAAATATGAGGGAGATGGCGAATACCAGCACGGTTACAGACAATACAGAGAGCACGAACAGCTTTAAAGCCGACTCCAGCCTGGACTTGCCTTCTGAAAGGAGCATTGCTACAGTAGGAAGGGTCACCATCTCAAGCCCCAGTAGTATCTCAAGAAGTGATGCTGCGGAGGCAACAAAGAACATGCCAAGGAGGGAGATGGAGAGGAGGAAGGAGAACAGATTATAGTCGCCTGAATGGTCGAGTGCCAGTATGCTTACCAATATGAGGGCTGACGCAAATAAGCCTATGAAGGCGGAGGAGAAGGCGTTAAATGCCAGCATGCCGAAGAGCACATGAGCAGGATAAACGGAGAGCATGAACGATGCCACAGCGATAACGGCGAGCAGAAGCGCATTGCCCACAAATGCGATATGCCTGTTCCTATGGAAGAGCGAAAGCAGTGAGAGAAACAGCATTAGCAGGAGGGAGACGATTATCGTGTACGCAAGTTCAACGGCCACCATTGCAAACCACTATTTAAACGCATTAAGCACTATGAACGGCATAATGCCAAACAACAGTATAAAGAATACAAGGAGTGCGAGCCCAAGTCCCTGGATCCTGTCCATCACGTAAACAGGCTTTGAATGATCTTTTGCCCTATAAAACATTTTATCTATTACAAAGTAAAGGTAAGCGCCCAGCAGGATTATGGATAACAAAGGCACAAGGGCATAGGCGCCGAAAGAGCTGAACGCCCCTAGGAATACGAGTATGTCACCTACGAAAACAGCGGTCAAAGGCACGCCCGCCATCGCAAACGCTCCGAATATGAAGGCGAACGCGATGCCCCTGCCCTCTATAAGCACGCCTTTCAACACACGTATGTCGCGCTCACCGAAAGAATAGAACAGCACGCCCACGTCAAGGAACATCAGCGCCATTATCATACCATACGCGAACATTGCAAATGCCGCGCCCTCTAAGCCTATCGCACTCAGGGAGCTTATGCCGAGCAGCACAATGCCCATCTCAAGCATGCTTGCATAAGACAATGCACGCTTTATATCCTTTTGACCCAGCATAGAGAATGCTGCATAAAATATAGAGATTGCGGCCAACGAGGCGATGTACAACGCATAGGACTTGGAGATGGTAAGCGAAGAGAGCACAATCAGTGCGCCGTAGCCTCCGAATTTTGAGAGTATGCCAGAGAGCAGCATAGTGCCGCGCGTGGGTGCCTCGGTATATGCGTCAGGCATCCATGAATGCAGCGGAAATACGGGCATATTGACAAAAAACGCCAGCATCATTGCTATAAGTATAGTCAATTGCGTGGCGCTCGGAAGAGTGCCGCGCAGCGCCTGGAAGCCGAGCGAGTGCAGGGGAGAGGTATAAAGCATCATTATGCCGAGGAGGAGCATGCTGCTCGCAAATATCTCGTAGATAAGGAACTTCAACGAGGCGGTCTTTCTGTTGCCTGAGCCCAGGGCATTTATGAAGAAGAATGATGCAACGAGCGTAACATCCCAAAACACGAAGAATACCAGGAAATTGCCAGAGAGGAATAGTCCTGTCGCGCCGACCTGGAAGAGTAGTAGAAGAATTGCGGATTTCTTCTGGTCGATTTCGCCTACGTCTCCGGCAAGTGCTGCGGCAAACAGAACTATGCCTGACATTGTAACCAATAGCAGCGAGATGGGATCAAGTGCTAGTGAGAAATTTATTGAAAGAGATGGCAAAAAGGTGTAGCTCTCGCTTAAATTTATTGTTCCTGAAACAAATGTGCTCGCGATGAGCGCAAGGGCTATGATGAGAATTATCAGCGTAGACGCACATGCAAGCAGCTTGCTGAACCTTTTGCCGAGCAATGCTGCGGCTGCAAAGAAGGCAATCGGAATTGCAACCATTAGCGCAAGTATAGGGAACATGTTAGCACTTATTTACAAATGCAGCTGGCGCACAGCACAGCACCGCCTGTGTATTATTTCCATAAAACATACAATACCTCATGCATGCACCACATAGAATACCAAAGATATTATCAGCAATCCTGCTACGAACACCACCATGTAAAGGTTTACATTGCCGTTTTCTAGTTTTTTGAGAAGCCTGCCCAGCATGATGAAACTATCTGCACCGCTGCGGAAAATGTAAAAGACACCGTCCTCAATAGAAATAAACGCAGCGCCTAACGCAAGAAAAGCGCGTGAAATGGCGCTGTAAGAAGAGTTTACATACCTGCTTGTATATATCGCCCGTGAGGCCGATTCGCTGTAGAAAGCTTTGGGCAGCTTTTCAGTATAGAAAGCTGGATACGCCACCGCAAATGCCACAGCGATGATTGCACTCTCAGCTAGCGCAGAATATAGGTTTATGCTTGCGCCAGCATGCAGCCCAAGATACGAGGGCAAGTAATAGAATGCGGCGCCTACTGCAAGCACCAGTGCAGCAAGGGAGGCCGTCGATGCTAGCATGGACTTTGGCAGGGTTTTATAACCTATATTCACAGTTGCGCCGAGATCCTGTGCCGCCTTGTGCATAGGCACGAACATCCATCTCAGTATATAGAGCACGCTTATGAACTCTACCGCGGCAAGAAAAACATATACATAGAAGTTGCTCACCGACTGGTCTACAAGCACTTTTCCAAAAAACCCGCTGAACGGAAACACGCCTGCTATAGACGCCACGCCTATCGCGGTAGAGATGAAAAGCAGCTTGTTCCTCTGCAGGTTATACGACTCGTGTAGGTTCTCGGTATTGTTTGCGTTCATTATTGAGCCGGCGCTCATGAAGAGCAGTGCCTTGTAGAACGCCTGCACTACAAAAAGCAGCATAGCAGCAAGCAGCGAGCCGAAGCCCAGTGCAATAAACATGAAGCCCATGTCCTCTGTTGTAGAATACGCAAGTATCCTCTTTATGTGATGCTCGGAAAGGGCATTGAGCGCGCCGAGCAGCGCTGTTGCGGCACCGAACGCGATGAACAGGTAGAGCAGGCCGGAGCTTGCGTAGAGGGGCAGAAGCACGGCGATAAGGAACACGCCAGCCTTTACCATAGTAGAAGAATGGAGAAATGCTGATACAGGAGTCGGGCCCTCCATCGCGTCAGCAAGCCATTCATTAAACGGAAACTGCGCTGATTTGGTGAATGCGGCTACCGCTATGAGCACGAGCGCGAGCGTAAGCAGCGGGCTGGGGCCCTGGGCGAGTATTGATGAGAAGAGAAGCGTGCCGTACTTAACAAATATTATTATTATGGCGGCAAGCATGAGAATGTCCCCTATTATTATCGTGGAGATCGCCTTCCTTGCAGCAGTGCCGGTCTTATCTTTCTTGTACCAGAAGCCTATCAGGAGGTAGCTTGTTATGCCTAGCAATGACCACGCGATGAACAGCGTTATGAAACTGTATGACATCGCAAAGAGCAGCATCGAAGCGGCAAAGATATTCATAAGCAGATAGAACCTGCTCTGCTCGCTAGGAACAGGCATGAAGCCGTATGAGTAGAAGAATATGAACGGAGTTATTATGCCTACAAGCAGCAGGAGCACAATGTTTATCGGATATGTGGCTGTTGCGATGGAGAACTGGAAGCTTCCCGCAGTGAACCATGCAAAGGAGCTGTACTGGTGCGGGCCTAATGCGATGAGCACGACCATCGCAAGAGTGATGATGCTCGCTGCGAGGCTGACATGCTTTATATATGCTGCTGCCTTCTGCCTGTCGGAAAGCGCAAACGCTGTTGCGGCTGCGGCAAGAAGCGGAATTATAACATACAGCTCGTCCATCTAATCCCTGTATTTTGACAGTTTGCTTATATCAAGGCTCATCTCGCCCTTCGCAAGATACCTGTAGAACACTATGAGCATTATAGCTTCAGAGGCCATTATCGCCCAGATGGAGAAGAGCAGGGCAAGCAGGTTGCCGGGCGAGTAATAGGCAAAGGCAGCAAGAGCGAGGAGCATGCTTGCGACCAAGCCTATCTCGCTTGAAAGCACGACTATAACAGCATGCCTGCTTGCAACAATGCCTGCTATGCCTAGCGAGAACATCGCGAGTGCCGCGCCGATGAACAGCAGGAACATGCTTACTGCCATTTGGATCCGCCTAGCTTTTTGTAGAGGGCTATCGCGCCTATGCTTATGCCGAAGAGCAGGAGTGCAATGATGTAAAATATCACAAGGTCATTTCCCACAAACTGGGACTGCTGTTGTATTGAAAATGAAGTCGTGGTAGAAGAGGCGTATGAGCCGGGAGAGCTTATCACAGGATAGGCTATTACCGCGAAGAGCACCGCTGCAAGCACAAGCATCAGCGCCATATTTGTATGCTTAAATTTGGAGAAGCTTTCTGATGCAGTACCCACGAGCAGGTACATTGAGATACCGCCGACCAGCACCAGAAGCTGTATTGTAGCAAGAAGCGGCTGCGATGCTATCAGGTAGAGCAGCGATGTCGTGGCGAACACAAGAGCGAGGAGCACAACCGCATGCAGCAGCTCCTTTACCCTGAATATGTACGCTGAAAGCAGCAGCTCCATCGCCACGAGCACTGCGAACAGATACAGCGATATATACATTCTAAGCACCTGCATATGTTTTACTGAACCGCATCGCCTGGCGCTGTGCGGTCATTGGCATAACATCTACTTGAGGTCCTCGGGCCTTTTTACCAGGTCTCTCCTGTCGAATACCTCGAAGCTTGTATCCTTTGTAAGCACAAGGCAGTGAGTAGGGCATACCTCCTCGCAGTCGGCACAAAAGAGGCAGCGCTCGAGATGTATTTCGGGCATTTTCTTCACGCCTCGATCAGTGAAGGTGTCTACCATATCTATGCACTGGTTGGGGCAGATCCTTGCGCACGCTGCACAGCTTATGCAAGTCTGTATGTCAAGCTTGTGTATCCCACGGTAATTGTCTGCAAGGTCGTCATGCTCTTCAGGGAACTCCAGGGTAAATGGGGGCTTCAACGCCTCCTTGCCTGTTTTTGCCAGAGGTTTCAGTATCATAAAAGCACTTTGTTTCTCTCATTTGACAAACAATATAAATGTGATGAACATATTCAGCACCGAGAGGGGCATGAAGTAGAGCCAGCCCATGCGCAAGAGCCTGCTTATCTTCACGCGTACAGTGCTTGCACGTACGAGCATGATTATAAAGGACAGCAATATAACCTTTATCATAATCCATGCGAATGCAGGAAGCAGCGGCCCATCGCCCCCGCCCAAGAACAATACAGAAATCAGCAGCGTGCCGACAAACATGCGTGTATAATCTAGAAAAAGCGCCAGGGCATAATATGGTGCACTGACATCGGTGAGCCATCCGGCTATCAGCTCGTTATCTGCTTCCCTTAGGTCGAAAGGAGGCCTTTCGAGCTCAGCGAGCATGATTATGAAGAATAGCACAAAACCTATCGGCATGAGCACAGCGAACCACATGCTGTTCTGTGCCGAGACTATCGAGACGAGGCTGTAGCTGTGCGAAAGCATGGCAACAGCTGATACAACGAGCACAAGCGGCACCTCGTAGCTAAGAAGCATGAGCACAGACCTCTGTGCACTTATAGCTCCGAACTTGTTGCCGCTGGTCCAACCTGCAAGGAAGAGCAGGAGCGGCACAAACGAGATCAGCATGAATACAAATATAAGCGACACTGATGAGTCCATGCCTATGAAGTATTTGCCGAACGGCACGAAGAACAGGATAAGGAAGAAGATGGCGTAGACAACCGGCAGTATAAAAGGAAAGAGCACATCTGCGTTCTTTGGGATTATGTTCTCCTTTGAAAGAAGCTTTATTACATCCGCCATGTTCTGTAGAAGCCCGTACTTGCCGAGGTATGTGGGGCCGTGCCTTGCCTGCATCCTTGCGATAGTCTTCCTCTCAACCCATCCGAACGTATACGCAAACGCCATGGCTATTATGGTCAATATAATGGCAAAGGCAAGAAGCGAAAGGAATATGGAAATTGGTGCGAGCAGCGTGTGCAGGCCAAGGCGCACCAGCAGTGAGTAGATCATGCTATAGTATGATGATATAGCATTCGGAGTTAGAACTGCTGCCAAGTTACCACGCTTTCTATTAGGAGAGAACATTTTTAGTTGTTTTTTGCAGATTAGTCTCTGCTGAGAAAATGATCAACGATTACGCAAAGAGGGTGCTGCAGGAAGGCAGCGTAAGGATAAAGGTGAAAAGATTTGGAATGCTGCAATTCCAAGTATTCAAAGTTAAGAGAGTAAGG
>Ga0080006_1143826_pt1 | contig 26216 bp, 22 predicted proteins | sample RS3BMetagenome_FD_69209 | JGI IMG/M metagenome (GOLD analysis project Ga0080006, IMG submission 69209) | Ferric oxide microbial mat and aquatic microbial communities from Rainbow Spring, Yellowstone National Park, USA - RS3B (SPADES... ...
CCCCCCCCGCCTCCCCCCCGCAGCCCTCTACGCCGCCCTCGCCGCCCCGCTCCGCCCCCCCGTCCTCTTACCCCACCCCCCCCCCCGCCCCCCCCCCGCCACCCCCTCCGCCTCAGCCTGCCCCGCCACAGGCCTCGTTCAATTCCTTCTCCCCTTCGTCCGCCAGCCCTACCCGTACCTAAACCCCGCCAGCCATCTCCTCGACCCCATCCAGTTCATCTCTCTAGGTATGATCGTCACTGGCGGCCTGCTCTTCCTGTGGCCGCGAAAGCCGGTCTCCCATGCCCTCTAAGAACATGCTCCCCAAGGGCCACCGCCGCCGCACCGTCCGCCCCGAATACATCGCCACCCGAGGCGTCGAAGAAGCCGCCCCGCCTCCCGTCCCAATCCTCGAATTCGACTCAGAAGACGACGCCGGCCCCGAATCAGGCACCCGAACCTTCATCGCCGACCCAGCCGCAGCCAACCTCCGCCTCGACCAGTATCTCGCACAGGCCATCCCCGATATCTCCCGCGCCCGCGTCCAGCTCCTCATCGAAAACGCCCAGGTCCGCGTCGACGGCCACCCCGCCAAGCCCAAACACAAGCTCCACGGCGGTGAATCCATCGAAATCGAAGGCAGCCCGCAGCCCGCACCGCTCCACGCCATCCCCGAAGACATCCCCCTCGACATCGTCCACGAAGACCGCTACCTCGCCGTAGTCAACAAACCCGCCGGCATGATGGTCCACGCCGGAGCCGGCGTCACCGACGACGCCCGCAACCGAGGCACCCTCGTCAACGCTCTCCTCTTCCACTTCAACAAGCTCTCCGAGGTAGGCGGCAATCTCCGCCCCGGCATCGTCCATCGCCTCGACAAGCTCACCAGCGGCCTCATCCTCATCGCCAAGGACGACAGCACCCATCGCAAGCTCGGCGACATGTTCTCTCAGCGCCAGGTCGCCAAAACCTACCTCGCCCTCGTCCACGGCCACCTCGCCAAGGACGACACCACCGTCAACCTCCCCATCGCCCGCGACCTCATCCGCCGCACCCGCATGACCACTCGCCGCCCCGCCTCCGATCCCGCGAGCCGACACGCCACCTCCCACATCCACGTCCTCGAACGCATCACCACCCCGCACGGACCCTTCACCCTCGTCGAAGTCCGCATCGAAACCGGCCGCACCCACCAGATCCGCGTCCACATGCAGTCCCTCGGCCACCCCGTCGCCGGAGACACCCTCTACGGCGCCCCCCACCTCATCCCTAACCTTCCCGCCGGGCAACAGCTCACCCGCAACTTCCTCCACGCCGCCCGCCTCTCCTTCACCCACCCCAAGACCAACAAACCCATGCACCTCGAAGCCCCTCTGCCACCCGAACTCACCACGTTTCTAAGTCACCTCCGATAAATCTGGCCGCTCTTGCACTTGCCTTTCTGGTTGTCATCCTCGAAGAGGATCTGCTGTTCCCTCCGTTTGGACACAGATCGTCTATCTAACCGGAGCCGCGCCGGTAACGGGTGCCCCATCCTTCGCGCCTTTGCGAAGGGTGGGTCTCATCGCGCGGCGCAGTGAAGAGACCCCCGCATTTACCTTTTCCATTTCCATCAAAGCCTCTCCTGCGTAAACCCGCGCCAATCCGCCACCAATTGAGTAGAATCGTCCCAGTGACTGGACTCCATCGAATGAACCGTACCTCCGGGCTGACCCTCGCCCTCTTCCTCCTCTGCCTCGCGGGGATCGCCGCCTCTTCTCCCGCGCAAACCGCTGCCTCGCCACAGTCCCTGCCCTCCGCGCCCGCACCCCAATCCACCACCCCGCCGCCCGCGCCGAAGCCGCTGCCCCCTCCGCTGCCCGCAGCCTCTCCCACCCAGACGCAGGCCGCCCCGGTGAACGATCAGCCCATCACCACCATCCAGATCCAGGCCAACGAAGTTAACCTCATCTTCACCGTCACCGATAAGAAGGGCCGCTTCATCACCGGCCTCCAGCGCCAGAACTTCGGCCTCCTCGACGACGGCCATCCTCCCGTCGCTGTCCTCCGCTTCACCCAGCAGACCGACCTGCCCTTGCGCGTCGGCATCATGCTCGACACCTCCAGCTCCATCCGGCGGCGCTTTCAGTTCGAGCAGGACTCCGCCGTCGAGTTCCTCCTCCAGATCCTCCATCGCAACGACCGCGCCTTCGTCGAAGGCTTCGACATCCAGACCGATGTCTCCCAGGACTTCACCAACAACGTCGATCTCCTCAATCAGGGCATCCGCAAACTCCGTCCCGGCGGTGGCACCGCCCTCTTCGACGCCCTCTACAAGACCTGCAAAGACCAGATGCTCACCCTGCAGGACCAGGGAGCCGTCCGCCGTGCCCTCATCCTCGTCTCTGACGGCGACGACAACTACAGCCGCGCCGACGAGTCCGACGCCATCAAGATGTGCCAGCGCGCCCAGACCATCGTCTACTCCATCAGCACCAATATCAGTCCCAGCAAGGACAAGGGCGATGACGTCCTCAAGCAGATCTCCGAAGCCACCGGCGGCCAAGCCTTCTACCCCGTCAAACTCGAAGACGTAGCCACAGGCTTCCACAACATCGAAGAGGAACTCCGCAGCCAATACTCGCTCGTCTACCGCCCCGCCAACCTCATCGCCGACGGCGCCTTCCGCACCATCTACTTCCAGGCCAACGACCCCCGCTACCACGTCCGCGCCCAAAAGGGCTACTTCGCCCCCCGCCCACCCCAGTAGCGATTGAGAACCGAAGCCCCGCCCTTTCGACCAGAAAATCGTAATCTCGAACTTAACCAAAGAGTCGTCATCTCGACCGAAGCAACGAACGGTCTAATCGTTCGTTGCGTAGTGGAGAGACCCCCGCATTTCGCCTCTCTCCAAAGCCCGTACCTCGCCGCCCCTGCATCCAGATCTTGCCGGGTGCCCCATATCTCCGTTCTGAGATGTGGGCATCTCGCGCAGCGAGACCGCCTTTTCCCTCCTCTATAAGAAAACTCCTCGTACAAACCTGTGTCTAACCAAGACAGGAGTCTGCTATGAAGCTGCATCTCCGTTCCACACTGTTCAGCCTTGTCCTGGCGACCGCCATCCCAGCCTTCAGCCTCGCCCAGGGACTTCCCGGCATCCCACCCGGCGCCCAGCAGGCGTTTCTCAACCTCGCCGACCAGCCCGCCACCCATACCGGCTTTACCTTCGATCGCTCGATGCTCCAGATCGCTCAGAACCTCCTGGCCTCCGGAGGGATGGACGCGAACCAGGCTGCCGCCGCGCTGACCGGCATCTCGGTCGACAACTACCGCTACGCGCAGCCAGCCTTCTACACCCCGGAGACGATGGCCTTCATCATCAATGCCTACCACACCGCCGGCTGGAAGCACCTGGTCAACGCCAATCAGACACCCGCCGGCAGCGCCCAGCCCCACACCGCAGTGACCGACCTCTGGCTGCACTACACGGCGGGAGACGTCACCGGAGTGACGGTGCTAACCCGCTCGCCCCACGACATGAGCGTCATCCAGATCGCCTGCGAACTCCGCCCCCTCGACCTCGTCCACCTCAGCGGCCACTTCGGCATCCCCAGGGTCGATCCCAACGCCGTCATGGTCCCAGCCCCAGAAGGCCGTTGAGCCCCACAACCTGCAACAGCCCGTCGAATCGCCCCCAAGAATCGTCATCTCGACCGAAGCAACGAACAGGTTTATCGTTCGTTGCGTAGTGGAGAGACCCCCGCATTTCGCCCTGAAGTGCCCCAGGTCTCGATTCTGAGAACCTGGGGTTTCGATCAAAGCAACTCCGCAGTTGGCGCAGGGTCGCTCTCGCTTGTCATTCCCGAAGAAAATTCTGCGTTGTCTGGCCAATTGTTACAAGGCCAAGCAGCGCCAACATTCGATTTCTCTCAAAAACCGGGGCTTTTCGCTTGTCAAGCCCCAAAATCATCTATCTCTCTCAAAACAGAGAACTTCCAAGTGGCGTAGTAGTTTCCTCCAATCCGCTATAATAGAAACAGCTCCCAAAAAATCAGGCAAAGATCCAGCGACCTCACAAAGGGGTCGCGCTAACCCGTTTGGATAGAATATTTTGCATGTTAAGTCCTTTGGAATGAGGAGTTTGGCGCCACTTTTTTGCGTAAATCAAACAAAATAGATACTTTAGCCAAAGTATACCGGGGGGGGAGGGGGTACCCTCCAGGACTTCAAAACCCGTACTGCTCCACCCTCCGCAGCAGGTCCAGTTTCCGCTCCGGCGGCAGAAAGCTCGCCTCCACCGCATTCGCCGCCAGCTCCCGCATCTGCTCCAGCGAAAACTCGAACCGCTCCTGCACCAGCACATACTCCTCCAGCAGGTTGCTGCCAAACATCGGCGGATCGTCCGAATTGATCGTCACCATCAGGCCAGACTCGAAGTAGAACTTCACCGGATGGTCTTCCAGACTCCTGCAGCAGCCGGTGCGAAGATTGCTCGTCACGTTCAGCTCCAGCGGAATCTGTCTCTCCGCCAGTATCTCCATCAGCTCGGGGTCGTACCGGGCCGATAGCGCATGGCCAATCCGCTCTGCACCGATGTTGATCGCCGACCAGATGCTCTCCGGTCCCAGCGTCTCGCCCGCATGAGCCGTAAGGTGCAGCCCCGCAGACTTGGCTTCGGCGTAGGACTCCCGAAACAGATCGGCGCCGCCCCGCGCCTCATCGCCCCCGATCCCGATGCCCACAATGCTGGGGTAAGTCTCCCGAAGCTCCGCAGCCTTGCGAAAGACCCTCGCGGCGTCCTCGGCGCCAAAGTGCCGCACCGCGTCGATGATCCAGTACACGGTAGTTCCGAAGTCCTGTTCGCCCCGCACCCGGCCCCGCTCGATGGCCTCAACGTACGGCTCAACCTCAACCTTCTTCCAGTAATAGATAATGCCGAAGGAGATATACACCTCGGCATGGGCAACCCCCTGCTCCGCCAGATCGCGAATCATGTTGTAGGTGATCAATTCGTAGTCGTCCGGCCCCTTCAATCGCGCCGAAACCGCCTTGAACGACTCCATGAAGCCTTGAAAATTCTCATAAACATACAGCTTCTTCGCCGCGTCTCGCGTAAGCGGCTCCGCATCGTGACGGTTGCTCAAGGCAAGCAGCGTATCGAGCTGAATCGTCCCTTCAAGATGAAGATGCAGCTCCACCTTGGGTAATCGACGCAGCCAGTCCACCACGTCGATCTCAACCGTTGCCTTCGTCTGCTTGCGCGCCATCTCTCGAGTCTAGGGCAAATACATACTAAGGAGCGAACTCAGAGCTGACTCCAGGATCGCATCAATACACGCCTGGAATCAGGCGCCGCGTCACGCTGCTGTAGTCTTCGTATTCGCTGCCGAAGGCCTCCCGCAATGCAATCTCCTCCACATGGATGCGATACAACAGCGCCGCCGTTGGAACGATCGCCATGACGGCAAGTCCGAGCCAACTGCGCGTGTACAGCCCGGCCGCGAATAAGATCAGGACCAGCCCAGTGTACGAAGGATGGCGAACGAACCGGAAGAGACCCGATTTATGGACCGTCTGCGTAGCGTGAATGGCCACATTGGCGCTGAACGACTTACCCAGCGTGAAGATGGCGATCCAGCGAATGACCAGCCCCAGCACGAGCACGGCCAGGCTTGCCACACGAATCCAGTGCGCTCCCCCGAACATCGTGGGCGTATGGGTGTCGCCGTACCACATCGCGAGGACATTTGAGCCACAGATCACGGGCCACAGCAGAAGCAGCGATCCGCGGTCGCGAATCTCGCCATGCCCGGCCCAGGTACGTGTCACGAGGAGAATGACCACCTCGGACAAGACCCACCCCCAGTACAGCTTCTGCCAGAGAATGGAAGTCATTGACTCCTCTTTTCTGCTGCCGCGCGATTCGCTGCGCCTCTTCTTCGACTAGCCCTTGGTGTAGAACTCGCTGCGCTTGCGACTGTACAGCACATAAACGAACAACCCGACGATGAGCCACACAAAGAACCGTATCCACGTCTTCGCCGGAAGCCCCGCCATCAGCAACACACAGAACAGCACGCTGAGAACCGGTATCACCGGGCCGAACGGCACCCGAAAGCCGCGATGGCGCTCAGGCTCCTTGTACCGCAGCACAATCACGCCGATCGACACCAGCACGAACGCGAACAGCGTCCCGATGTTCGACATCTCCGCGAACGTGCCCACATCGAACAACCCCGCGGGGATCGCCACCAGAAAACCCGCAACCCACGTAGCAAAGGCCGGCGTACGAAACCTCGGATGCACCCGGCTGAACACATCCGGCAGCAGCCGGTCGCGCGACATCGCGAACCACACCCGCGCCTGGCCAAGCTGAAACACCAGGATCGACGAGATCATGCCGACCAGCGCGCCGATCAGCACCGCAAGCTCCACCCAGTGCAGCCGCCCGCCGCCCGGGGTGGCGGAGACCTGCTTCAGCGCATTGACCACCGGCGCCGCATCACCCGCCACGGTCCGCCACGGTACCAGGCCCGTAAGGACCACCGCCACGCCGATGTATAACAGCGTGCAGATGCCGAGCGTCGCCAGAATCCCGATCGGCACGTTGCGCCGCGCATCGACGCACTCTTCGCTTGCAGTAGAGATCGAATCGAACCCGATATAGGTGAAGAAAATGATCGAACCGCCGGCCAATATCCCCGGCCACCCGTTGGGCGAGAAAGGATGGTAGTTCGCCGGATGAACGAAGCTCAGCCCGAAGAACACAAACAGCAGGATCGCAGCAATCTTGACCAGCACCATCACATTGTTCGTGCGCGCCGACTCACGAATGCCCCGCACGAGCACCACAGTCAGGAGCAGCACGATGAGGAACGCGGGTATGTTGAATCCCGCATGCCATCCGACCGGATAGATGTCTTTGCCCTGCAGGTCCTGCAGTCCAAGCGGCAGGTAGGCCGGCGAGAGCCATTTCGGCGACAGCGAGATTCCCATCCAGTCCAGCAGCGCGACAACGTGCGCGGCAAACCCGACGCTCACGCTCATATTGCTGAAGGCGTACTCGAGAATCAGGTCCCAGCCAATTATCCACGCGACCAGCTCGCCCAGAGTTGCATACGTATAGGTGTAGGCCGAACCCGCAATCGGAATCATCGACGCCAGCTCGGCGTAACACAGCCCGGTCAGCGCGCAGACGGTTGCGACCAGCACCAGCGAGATCGCAAGCGCAGGACCTGCTCCAGGGCGCCCGGAAACTGCGCCGTGATGCAGCAGCAGATCCACCACCGGCGAGTCCGCCCACGTCGCTAACGACGCAGGATTGCCGCCGATCGCGACCCCAATCACCGTGAAGATACCGGAGCCGACCACCGCGCCAATGCCCAGCGCAGTCAGCGAGACCGGCCCGAGTGTCTTCTTCAGGGCGTGTTCCGGCATCTCCGAATCAGAGATCAGCTTGTCGATCGATTTGGTTCGAAAGATTTGCCTGGCCAGCGCGCTCGCTCCTGCGTACAAGAAGATTGGTGCGGGGCGTTTCCGACTGCACGATACAACCTGCGATGAAGAAAGGTGCCAGGAGGACCGGGCAGAGCCTGACGCAGCCTCTACCCGGCGAATCCTTTAGCGCTTGCTTTGGCCGCGAGAAGCCTTCTTGATCTTCTGCTTGTTCTCGCCGCGCGCGCCGGCGCGCTTGCCCTTGGGAGCGGCTTTCTTGCGCGCTGCGCGCTTTACCTTCTTGCGCTCGTCTGTGTCGGTGATGCTCTTGGTGTTCGCCATTTAGGTGTCAATCTTTCTTTTGCTGCGATTTACGAAACTTTTACAGGCAAATCCTTCGAACTCTTACAGGCGCTCCAGCTGGGCAAACTTCTCCACCAGCTTCTTTACGCCATGCTGTTGAAATTGTACTGTAATCTTCGCGTCATCCCCGTCGCCTTCGCGACGAAACACGGTTCCTTCGCCGTACTTGGGGTGGCGCACGCGAGTGCCTTGCTTCAGGCCCGTCTTGCCGATCGGCGCTTCAATCTCCAGTTTCGGTCGCGACATCTTCTGCCCGCGTGCCGCGAAGAAGCTCGCGATGTTGTCGATCGACTTCCCTTGCGCCGCCGTCTTTGCACCCGCGCCCGGGCGGTTGGCGGCGTTGTATCCGGTGGCCGCGCGTGCTGCTGCGCGGGCGCCCTGGTCTCCTGCCGGATGAGTCTGATCTTCGTCTTCATAACTGTAGTGGCGTTCCGTTTCCCCTGCTCCGGTACGATTGGCCCTCGGATACGGCGTCGCATAGGCGTTTCCCGCACCAGATCCCCAGTTGTAGCCTGAGCCCGAGAACTGCGGCTGCGCAGGCGGACTCCCGAGGTCCTCGATCAAGCGGCTCGGCACCTCTTCGAGGAAGCGCGAGGGGATGCTTGACTCCGGCATGTCGCTGCCGTAGCGGCGGCGATACCGAGCCCGCGTCATCACCAGTGTGTCCATCGCGCGAGTCATGCCAACGTAACAGAGCCTCCGCTCTTCCTCGAGGCCGGTCGGATCGGTGAGCGTTCGGGAGTGCGGGAACAACCCCTCCTCCATCCCGCTCAGAAAGACCAGCGGGAACTCGAGCCCCTTTGCGGCGTGCAGTGTCATCAGCGTCACTCGAGCCTCTTCGCTGTAGCTGTCAGCATCAGAAACCAAAGCGGCGTGATCCAGAAACTCGTGCAGCGTCTCGCCGCGCTCCTGCGCATCCTGTGCCGCGTTGGCCAGTTCCTTCAAATTCTCAATGCGCGAGAAAGACTCCGGCGTAGCCTCTTCTTCAAGCGCCCGAATATACCCGCTGCGATCATTGAGGAACTTGATCAACTCCGGCAGCGTGGCCGCATCACCCGGCTTGCGGAAGGCAGGCTTCTCGTCCGTCATCCTAATCTCAGCGGCGCGTTCCATCGTCGCTCCAGCAGATCGTTTCAGCACCACCGGCGCGAATGGATTGAAGCTGGCAAAGTCGATGCCGTGCGATGCATCGGAGTCGGTTGCATTCTCCGCCGCGATCGTGGAGATCTCCTCGCTCGGCCCGAAGTCGAAGCCGAAGTTGAAACTGGTGTCGAAGCTGGTGTCCGCGCCGGTATCTTCCGGCTCGGGTGCTGCGGATTCGGTGACGCCGTCGAATCCGAACGACGCATCCGCGCTCTCGTTGCCGAAGTCCGAGGGCAGGGAAGCGTCTCCCTCAAGCCCAACGTCGCCAGCCAGCTTGTCCGCGAAACCCGGACCCAGCATCGCGCGTGCATCTTCGATCAGCCGCTTGAATCCACTGAGCGCCTGCAATGCCCGTGCCGGCAGCAGCTTGTCCTGAATCGCGCGGCCAATCGCATCCCATGTGCTCATCCCCGTCGACAGCGCCATGCGTTCGAGCGTCTCCATCGTCGTCTTGCCGATACCCCGCGGCGGCGAGTTGACGACTCTGCCGAGCGCGACCGAGTCGTGCACGTTCTGCACCAGCTTCAAATAACTGAGGATGTCCTTGACCTCGGCGCGGTCATAGAAGCTGAAGCCGCCGACCATGTGGTACTGAATCTGATATCGCCGCAGCGCCTCTTCCACCAGCCGCGACTGCGAGTTGGTGCGGTAGAGCACGGCACAGCGCGGCAGGTCCTGCTGCTGTCCGGCCTCCCGCAGATAACGCTGCACCCGGTCGGCGATGAACAACGCCTCGTTTTCGCCATCCGGAGCTTCGTAGTAGCCGATCAAGCTGCCGCCCTCGCGGGTGGTGAAGAGATTCTTGCCCTTGCGCTGGGTGTTCCGCGCAACGACCGCACCCGCGCCTTCGAGGATGATCTGAGTGGAACGATAGTTCTGCTCCAGCCGAATCGTCTTCGTGTCTGGAAAATCCTTTTCAAATTCGAGGATGTTCTTGATGTCCGCGCCACGCCAGCTGTAGATCGACTGGTCTTCGTCGCCGACGACGCATACATTCGCATCCGGGCCCGCGAGCAGTCTCATCAGTTCATACTGCGGCCGGTTCGTATCCTGATACTCGTCGATCAAAAGGTATTTGTAACGTCGATTGTATTTTTCTCGCGTCTCGGCAGAGGACTTCAGCAGCCGCACCGTCTCAAGCAGTAGGTCATCGAAGTCCAGAGCATTCGCCTTGAGCAGCTCTTTCTTGTAGATCTCGAAGATGTGCGCGATCTTCTCTTCCATCGGATTCGTGCTCGCCAGGAAGTACTCTTGCGGATCGATCATGTGGTTCTTCGCCCACGAGATTCGCCCCAGCGCGACCCGGGGCTTCAAGCTCTTATCGTCAACGCCCAGCCGCTTCAGCGCCTGCTTCACGACCGCCTGTTGGTCGGTCTCGTCGTAGATGGCGAAGGTGCGGGTCAAGCCGACTCCGCCCACGCGCAGCGCCTCCACATCGCGCCGCAGCACGCGCACACAAAAGCTGTGAAACGTCGCGAGCATCGGCTTAGCCAGCGAACTGTGTCCCAGAATCCTGTCGACGCGATCGGCCATCTCCTTTGCGGCCTTATTAGTAAACGTGACGGCAAGAATCGAGTCCGCGGGCACGCCGCGTTCCTGAATCAGATAGGCGATGCGATGCGTGATGACACGCGTTTTGCCCGAGCCCGCCCCGGCGAGCAGAAGCACTGGTCCGTCCACTGCGCGGATGCCCTCCTGCTGTTGCGGATTCATATTTTTTAAAAGTCGACTCAATCTGTGTACTCCAGATTCTATTTTAAGCCGCTGGCAATATATGTGCGCCCCTCTGTCAAAGAGGAGGCGAGTGGTGTGTGCCCGTCTCTGCTTGCGAGCCGCTCTGTTTGTGCGAACGCACCGATTCCAATTAATATCCGCGCAACAGTGCGACCAAAGAATTTCGCACTTTCACGGAACTGTTGTGAAGCGCTTTGCGTAACTGCTTTCAACGACGAGCTCCCTGAACCATGGCAGCGGACTCCCGTCGGAATCTTGAATTGTTCGGGAGCTACTTATGAATCGCCTCAATCGCTTCGCCGTCGCGGTCGCTACGTCCGCTTTGCTTGCAGCGCCAGCCGTATATGCTGCACCTGTTTCTATCACCTCACCAGTCCATGCGATGTTTGGCAAATCGAAGTCATCGACCGTGAAGTTCACGATTCGCAACGATTCTGGCACGCCTATGGAAGTCAAGATCGATGACAAGGTTGTGACGCTCGCTCCGGGCAAACCCGTTGACCTCAGTCTTCCCGCTGGCACACGCATCCTCGCCAATACCGCAACTCCAAACCACGCGACTGGATCGCTCATCGAAGAAGTCAGCAAGGAACACGCCGGCGCCACGATTGTCGTCCGCTAAGTTTGCTCATTGTGTTGCCTGCCTTCCGCTCTTCCCCGGCAGGCCGATCGCCAGCGAAAATGACGGTCGGCCTGCGGATTGATCCAGCTTGATATCCTTGCAGTCATGATTCGCAACATCGCGGTCTTCTGTGCCTCTGCCCTGAGGTGCTGGTCGACCTCGAAGTCGCTCACCAGGGAGTCACCGAGCTTCACGTCACCAGCACCATGCACACACGCAAGGCTCTCATGGCCGAGAAGGCCGACGCGTTCCTGGCGTTGCCGGGTGGATTTGGCACCTTCGAAGAACTCTTCGAGGTGCTCGCCTGGCAAACCTCAAACTTCACACAAAGCCGATCCTGCTGCTGAACATCGGCGGCTTCTATGACAAGCTGCTCAGTTTCCTCGATCACTGCGTCTTCGAAGGCATGCTCAGGCGGACGAATCGGGGTTCCCTCTTGGTCGCCTGCAACGTAGAGGATGCGTTCTTGCAGCTGCAATGCGGGACCGTTCTCGACAGCTCAAGACAGAGTTTACTTTCCTGAGGGAGAGACCCGTCAGATGGGAACTACCCACAGTCCTTCTCCATCTTCTTTTCTACGGCGTCTGTTTTTTCAGGCACTCGTCGCACCGGCAGACTCGCCGCAGATACTCCCACGAGTAGATGCCGCTTTCGTGACCATCGCTCCAACTAAACTTCAGCGCATATCTGCCAACCGGACTAGCCTCCAGCGGCCGCACCGGAGCCTCGTACAGCACTAGCAGCGTCTGCTCCTTCGGCTTCGGCTCTCCTGGCGCTCGGCCCGTCTTCTCCCGCTCTTCGTGACACGTCGCGCACGGGCAGGCGTTACGCAGCCAGGCAAAGCTCCAGGCGCTCTGGTGTCCGTCCTTCCAGTCGATTTCAATGCCGGTCCCTTCTGTCTTCTTCACGCGCACTTTTTTGGGAGTCGTAGCGTCAAGAGGCATCGACTTATGCTCCTGATCTTCCCGCTGCGCCTGTTCCGGGCTCACAATGCGAATCCCCTCATGACTCATAACAGACCCTTCCTCCTGCAATACTTCGGCTCAATGCTGCCTCCAGAAAAAGTACGCCGCGATCGTACATCCCGTCAGTACGACGACGATGCGGAGCGCCGTCGGATTCATCCGCTGCGCATAACGCGCGCCGATAAAACCTCCCGCGGCCGCGAACACCATCGAGATCAGGCAATAATGCCACAAGATCGCACCACTGACGATGAAGGTAATAATCGCTACCAGGTTCGAAAGACAAGCCGCCGCCACCTTCATTGCGTTCAACGTATGCATCTCGTCGATGCCGGCCAGTGCCAGCACCGTCATAATCAGAAACCCGCCGCCCGCGCCAAAGTATCCGATATAAAAACAGATTGGAAACAGCGCAAAAAAGAGCGTGAAGAACTTCGGATTGCGTGGCGCATGCGGCTCCGCTGAATGTCTTCGCAGCCACCTTGAAACCGGTCCGCTGATGCCGAAGATCGTCGCTCCAATCAGCAGAAGCCAGGGAATGAGACGCAGGAACGTCATCTGGCCGGTGCGCAGCAGAACTACCGCGCCCGCTACTCCGCCTGACACCGATGCCGTCATGACCGCAGGTAGAAGCTCTTTGCGCAGATCGCCTCGCAGCGCAGCCAGTGAGGTTAACTGGCCCGGCCATAGCGCCACCGTGTTCGTCGCATTCGCCTGAATCGGCAGCACACCCATCGCCAGCATGGCCGGAAACGAGACAAACGATCCACCGCCTGCCATCGCATTCATCACCCCGGCAATCAGCGACGCTGCGACCAGCCAGATGTAATGCCAATGCGAACTGATGCTCAATACCATCCAGCTTTCATTGTAGCGATCGCGTTCGCTCTTCCCCGCGCTCGATCAGCCTGTAAAACCAGGCCGCCCACCGTTGCGGCCCGCCATCACACCCTCGCTGCGCGCATCTCGGGTGTGGCCGCAATCAGCCGGCGCGTGTACTCCTCCCGCGGCGCGGCGCAGACCTGCTCGCAATCTCCGATCTCAACCAGGCGCCCGCGCTGTATCACCGCCACGCGATCGCACAGATACCGCACCAAGGGCATGGAGTGCGAGATGAACAGGTATGTCAGCCCGTACTGCCGCTGCAGGTCACGCAGCAAGTTGATCACTTGAGCGCCAACGCTTACATCGAGTGCGCTCACCGGCTCATCGAGCACAAGGAAGTCCGGTCGCAACGCGAGCGCTCGCGCAATGTTGATTCTCTGCCTTTGACCTCCGCTGAACTCGTGAGGAAAACGGCTCAGCGCTGCCTCCTCCATCCCAACGGTGTGCAGCATCTCGACAAGTCTCGCGGCGACGCCTTCCGTCGGCCTCTCTCGATGAATGGCAAACGGCTCAGCCAAAATATCTCTCACCCGCATTCTGGGGTTCAGCGCTGCAAACGGGTCTTGAAAGACAATCTGAATTCTCCGCCGCATGGCTCGCATTGCGCTGCTTCGCATGGCCAGCAAATCGTGATCTGCATAGAACACCTGCCCCGCGCTTGGCTCAACCAGGCGCAGCAACATACGCGCCACCGTGCTCTTGCCGGAACCCGACTCGCCGACCAGCCCCAGCGTCTCGCCGCGACGGATCGTAAAGGAAACGCCATCCACCACGCGTCGCCCGCCGTGCTCCTTCACCAGTTCCCGCGCCTCGACCAGCACGTCACTCATTGGCATAGCCGGATAGTAGCATCGGGGGCGCACACCTGGACTTCGCTGCCGCGCGGAGGCTTTGATCGTTAAACTGCCTGAATGAAAGACGGGGGATCGACGACCCTGCCGCCGAACGCCAACTCCAAGGACACGTTTAGATATCGAGGTTCTTCACATCCAACGCATTCTCTTCAATGAACCTGCGCCGGCTCTCCACATCCTCACCCATCAGAGTCGTAAAAATCTCCTCGCAGGCTGCGATGTCTTCGAGCTTCACCTGCAGCAGCGTGCGCCGCTCCGGATCCATTGTCGTATCCCAAAGTTGTGGAGCGGTCATCTCGCCCAGCCCCTTGTAGCGCTGCACCTGATACTCTTTCCGCCCCTGCTCGATGACGTATTCGAATACCTCCCGCGCCGTCTTCTTCTCCACCGGATCCTGCGATGACTTGCTCACGCGCTTGCCGGGTTTAGCCTCAGCGACGGTTCCAGGCGCCGCGGCATTCTCCGCCACGCCCTCCTCAGACGCGATCTCCTCGGCCTCTTCCGCCGCTTCAGCAGCCTTCGTCTTCACGGCATATTCGATAAAGAACGGAGCGACGAGTTGCTCCTTGATCTGCGCATGTTTGCCCAGCATCTGCCGGCTCTCCGGAGCCGACGCCAGCGTCCAGTCGATCGCCCTCACCGCACCCTGCGCATCCGTATAGCTCACCGAATACGTCTTGTGCTCCTCATCGAGCTCGACCTCGCCGACGTTCTTGAACTGGTACTGCTTCTGCATCGTAACCAGCCGCTCGCGCATGGTCTGCAGCTTCGCCTTCGACTCGAAATCCGTCCGCCGCGCCGAGTCCTTACCCTCTTGCGCGAACACCTCCGCGAACGCCCGCGTCACGTCTTCATTCCGCAGCCGCTTCAGCACCTTGTCGAAGAAACCCAGATAGTCGTTCAACTGCCCCATGAACTTCGTGAGCGCCGCACCTTCGAGCCTGCCGCCGCCGTTGCCGTAGCGAAATACCATGCCGTCAGAGGCGCGCTTCACCATCACACTCACATACTCGCGCTCGTCCTTGATGTACTGCTCGAACCGGCCTTTCTTGATGCGATAGAGCGGCGGCTGCGCGATGTACACATGCCCGCGCTTGATCAACTCCGTCATATGCCGGAAGAAGAACGTCAGCAGCAGCGTCCGGATGTGCGATCCGTCCACGTCGGCATCGGTCATCAGGATCAGCTTGCCGTAGCGCAGCTTCGATGCATCGAAGTCGTCCTTGCCGATGCCGCATCCCAGCGCGGTAATCATCGCGCGGATCTCTTCATGGCCCAGCATCTTGTCGTAGCGCGCCTTCTCCACATTGAGGATCTTGCCCTTCAACGGCAAAATCGCCTGAAACTTGCGGTCGCGTCCCTGCTTGGCCGTCCCGCCTGCCGACTCTCCCTCCACCAGGTACAGCTCGCACCGGTCCGGTTGCCGCTCGGAGCAGTCCGCCAGCTTGCCCGGCAACCCGCCACCGTCCAGCGCACCCTTGCGCCGGGTCAGGTCGCGCGCCTTCCGCGCCGCCTCACGCGCCCGCGCCGCATCGATCGCCTTATTGATAATCTTCTTCGCAACCGAAGGATTCTGCTCCAGGAACGCACCCAGCCGCTCGTTCACAAACGCCTGCACCGTACCCGCGATGTCCGAGTTCAGCTTGCCCTTCGTCTGTCCTTCGAACTGCGGCTGCGAAAGCTTCACGCTGATCACAACGACCAGGCCCTCACGCACATCGTCGCCGCTCAGGTTTTCCTTCACGTCCTTGAACAATCCCAGCGACTGCCCCGCCGCATTGATCGTCCGCGTCAACGCCGTCTTAAAGCCCGACAAATGCGTCCCGCCATCCACCGTGTTGATGTTGTTCGCAAACGTGAACACCGTCTCCGAGTAGGCGTCGTTATATTGCAGCGCAATCTCCATGGCCACGCCATCGCGTTCGGCCTCCATGTAAATCGGCTTCTCGTGCAGCACCTGCTTGCCCTTGTTGATGTGCTTGATGAACTCTGCGATACCGCCCGCGTATTTGAACTCCTGGTGCTTGCTCTCGCCAGTCTTCGCGTCCGTGGTGCGCTCGTCGGTAAGGTGAATCTCCAGCCCCTTGTTCAGGAACGCCAGCTCCCGCAACCGCTGCGCCAGCGTGTCGTAGTTGAACTCCGTCACCGTGAAGATCGACTTGTCCGGCAGAAAGTGAACCTTGGTGCCCTTGCGCTTGCTTGGGCCCATCTTGCGCAGCTTCGAGATTGGAGCACCTTTGGAGTAGTCCTGCTCCCAGGCATGCTCATCCCGCCAGATCTCGACGTCGAACTCCTCGCTCAACGCATTGACGCAGCTCACTCCCACGCCATGCAATCCGCCCGAAACCTTGTAGTTTGAAGCGTCGAACTTGCCGCCGGCATGAAGCATCGTCAGCACCACCTGCACAGCCGGCATCTTCTCGCCGTTGATCACCTTGTCGTCGACCGGGATGCCGCGACCGTCATCGACCACCGTAATCGAGTTATCCACGTGGATCGTCACGTCGATCCGGGTGGCATGACCGCCCAGCGCCTCGTCGACCGAGTTGTCGACCACCTCATAGACCAGATGGTGAAGCCCCTGCTCGCCGGTCGAGCCGATATACATCGCCGGGCGCAGTCTCACCGCAGCAAGACCCTCCAGAACGGTAATGTTTTCAGCAGAGTAGCCGCCGCCCTCCTTCTTCCGGGCGTCCTTGCTTCCGTTCGTCTGCATTGCCAAAAGATCAGTCTCGGTGGGGATTGCCGTCGTCGCCATGGTTCTCCGTTCAGCATCTGCTGAAGTTCTACCGGAATTCAACCCAGCCCAGCTTTGTCGCACCTCATAAAACCCGCGCCATTCCAGCGGTTTACATGCGTTCTGGGCTGTATCTCCGTAGCTCCAGTATACCACTTCGGCGGGAGCTTATACCCCGGCTTCTGTGCGCGAAGTCAGCGCCTGCGCAGGGTTGAGTCGAGCCGAATTCTCAGCAGACACTGTCAACCCCCAGAGCGTCCGATCTCTCGCCCATCGGGCAAACAACTCTTTTTCGTTGCAATGACTTGGAATGAATAAATTTATTTGCCCGGAGTGGCGCAGGAGTTCCCCTCAGCCCGTTATAATTAAAGTACTGGCCCCGAAGAAATCCTGCTGCTGAAACCCCCTGCGATAACCCGATCGAGCGCAGAAAAAGCGCTCGTGAATCGAAACTTCCAATCGGTTGTATTTTGCACAAAGATCCAAAGCTAAGTCTCCTGATTCGAAGATTTTGACACGCTTTTGGGGGGAGGCAGGGGTATGGCGCGCGAGAGCGTCCGAAATCCCTGGTATATACTCGGGAGGTTGTCCAGAACACAGTTTTCGTCAGGATCATCATGCCAAAGTTGAAGACCCACAGCGGCGCAGCCAAGCGCTTTCACAAGACCGGCACCGGCAAGTTCAAGCGTGGCCAGTCCAAGATGCGCCATATCCTTACGTCGAAGGCGACCAAGACCAAGCGCAAGCTCGGTGGGTCGGCTCTCATCTCCGACGCGGATCACCACAAGGTTGCCCGGATGCTCCCCTACGCCTGATTTCCCGGGCAAGGGAAGTAACGATCTTTTTTCAGATCAAGCCACTCCATAAGGAGTAAAGGGCCAGCAATGCGTTCCGGCCCCTGGAAGCCGCGGTAGCGGATTCCACCGAGATCCGAAGTTGCATAGCGAGTGAAGAGGCTTTTCTTACCTCCAGCCGCTTAAACGAAGTACGCAAAAGGAGAGGCACCATGCCCCGTGTAAAACGGAGTACCAAACGGAACGATCGCCGCAAAAAGATTCTCAAGCGCGCCAGCGGCTACTTCCTCACCAAATCAAAGCTCTACCAGGCAGCCCAGGAAGCCGTCGAACGCGGACTCATGTTCGCCTACACCGGGCGCAAGCAGAAGAAACGCCAGTTCCGCGCTCTGTGGATCGTTCGCATCAACGCCGCCTGCCGCAACAACGGCATGAGCTACTCGACCTTCATCAACGGCCTCAAGCTCGCAGGCAATCCGCTCGACCGCAAGGTCTTGGCCGACATCGCCGCCAACGACGCCGCAGGATTCGCCACTCTCACCATCCAGGCTAAAGGCGCCCTCAAAGACGCCGCCGCCAAACACCCCAAAGCCACCGCAGCAGCCTAAGAGGCCAACCGGTGTTGCGCCTGCTTTTCTTGTTGTCTCCCCGGAAAGGGGATCTGCTGTTCTTCCTGCGGACACGAACTCTCGAAACACTCGATTCGCATAGCGTTGAAGGAGGCGCGGCTTAGGCTGCGCCTCTTTTCTATTTAGAAACGCACACAAGAAGGCGATGACCCATAAAGGCTACTGCCGTCCGCAAACTGTTTACAGTAGCTGTCGAACATTCCGCTATTCTTGAGACTATGGCCGACCTGATTCAAAACACGCCCGAGCTGGACTTCGCTCCAGCGCGCCAGCAGGCAGACGGCCCGGTGCCATTCGAATCCTGGGGACGCTATCCCAGGTACGACGCAAAGATCGTCCCGCTGTACTGGCAGGGAGACTTTCCCCGCGTAGCCGCCGGACTGCATAACGGTGTGCTCCCCGTAGGCATGGGCCGCAGCTACGGCGACGTCTGTCTGCTTGAGGGCGGCAATCTCCTGCTGACCACCGGCATGAACCGACTGATCGACTTCAACCCCGATACCGGCCTCCTTACCGCCGAAGCCGGCATCACACTTGCCCAGATCCTCGACTTTGCCGTCCCTCGCGGCTTCTTTCTCCCGGTCACGCCGGGAACCAAGTACGTCACTCTCGGCGGTGCTATCGCCAACGACATCCACGGCAAGAACCACGAGGCCGCGGGCTCCTTCGGCAACCATGTTCCCAGCCTCGAACTGGTGCGCTCCGACGGCACCCGCCGCGTCTGCTCCGCCACCGAAAACGCCGACTGGTTCGCCGCCACCATCGGTGGCATGGGCCTCACCGGCGTCATCACCTGGGCCCAGCTCCAGCTCAAACCCATCGTCTCGCGCCTGATCGACTACCAGGGCATCCAGTTCCACGGCATCGACGAGTTCCTCGACCTCAAGCAACAGCACCAGAACGCCGAGTACAACGTCAGTTGGGTCGATTGCGTCTCCACCGGCAAGAACTTCGCGCGCGGCATCTTCATGACCGGCGACCACTCCAAGGTTCCCGCCGAACTCAAGACCTCCGCAAAGCCGAAGCTGGCCTTTCCCTTCGACGCGCCGGGTTTCGCACTCAACCGCGCCACCGTAACCCTCTTCAACAGCGTCTACTTTCACAAGCAGCTCAAGCAGCGCGTCTCCGCCCTCCAGGACTACGAGCCCTTCTTCTACCCGCTCGACAAGGTCCTCCGCTGGAACCGCCTCTACGGCAAGCAGGGCCTGCTGCAATTCCAGTACGCCATCCCTTGGGAGTACGCCAGAGAGGGCACCATCGCCATCCTGCGCGAGATCGCCAACTCCGGCCTCGCCAGCTTCCTCGCCGTCCTCAAGGCCTTCGGCGACATCCCCTCGCTCGGCATGATGAGCTTCCCGCAGGCCGGCATCATGTTCGCCCTCGACTTCCCCATCAAGCCCGGCGTCACCCTTCCGCTCGTCCAGCGTCTCGGAGACATGACCCTCGAGTTCGGCGGCCGCCTCTACCCTGCCAAAGACGCCGCCATGACCGCCTCGCAGTTCCAGCGCTTCTACCCGCAATGGCAGCAGTTCGCCCGCTTCCGCGACCCCGCGCTCTCCTCCAGCTTCTGGGAGCGCGTCACCCAAAGCCACTAGACGAAACTGATCCCGAACATCGGGAGGCCACCCAGCGCGGTATACAAGTCACGAAGCGACCGCCGTCCGCGTAGGACGAGTTGGTAGACTGCATTTTGAGAACGGACAACCCAGCCCCATGAACACGCAGCAAAGCACTGCTCCCCGCAAGATCCTTGTCCTCGGCGCCACCTCCAGCATCGCCGAAGCGACCTGCCGAATCTGGGCCACGCAAGGCGCAAACCTCTTTCTGGTCGGGCGCAATCAGGCGAGGCTTAACGCCGTAGCAGCCGACCTGAGAACGCGAGGCGCAACCTGCGTAGACGTTGCAGTAGCCGACCTTGACGACACCGAAAGGCATTCCGCGCTCCTCGGCCACGCAGTCAACTCGCTTGGGGGCTTGGACGTCGCCTATCTCGCGCACGGCGTCCTCGGCGATCAGGCAGACGCCGAGCAGAACTTCGACTCTGCCGCCCAGATTCTCTACACCAACCTGATTGCCCCAATCTCGCTCCTTACATGGCTCGCCAACTACTGCGTTCAACGCCGTACAGGCACCATCGCCGTGCTGACGTCAGTAGCAGGGGACCGGGGCCGCAAGTCCAACTACGTCTACGGATCGTCGAAAGCAGGCTTGTCGGCGTTCCTCGGCGGACTGCGCAATCGCGTTGATCGTGAAGGTGTCCACGTCCTCGCCATCAAGCCCGGACCGACCCGGACCGCGATGACCTCCGCGATGCCCGGAAGCGAGAGATTCGCCGACGTCGAGGCGGTCGCCGAAGCCATCGTCAAGGCGATCGACCGGCGGGCAGACGTTCTCTACGTGCCGTTTCAGTGGCAGCCCATAATGTTCGTCATCCGGAACATTCCAGAGAGCATCTTCAAGAAGCTCAATCTGTAAGCTTTCGTTATATTCGATACCCAAATCGGTTCAGAGATTGATCAGGAATTCTCCTGCTGCTGCTGCGCCATCTGCTGCTGCCGCGTGGGAGGCGGCGGCTGCTCAGGTAATTGTGTCGCCTTCTCCACCAGGATCGACCAGTCTTCCGGCACCGGAAGCTCCTGATCGAGCGATGGCGTTCCCGCGCTGGGCGTCACCCGCACAGCGACGGTTAGTTCGCTCTCAGCGCGCCCTCGGAAGATGCCGTGAGTAGGCGGTACATCGGAGTAGTCGCGACCGATCGCCGTGCGAATGTGGCGGTCGCCGGCGACGAGCCAGTTGGTCGGATCGAAGCCCACCCAGCCGAGGTGAGGGATCAGCGCCTCGATCCAAGCATGAGTGGCTGAGCTTACGGAGCGGTCCATGTCGCTCTCGCCATGAAAGAGGTAGCCGCTGACGTAGCGGCAAGGAATGCGCAGCTTCGTTCGGACCAGAGTGATCATGATGTGCGCGAAGTCCTGGCATACGCCCGCACCGGTGCTGAGCGCCAGATCGATGGGGGAGTCGACCTTAGTCGACTTCGGCTTGTACGCGAAGTGCTCGTAGATCTGCTGGTTCAGCCGGTGCAGCACCATCAGCGGGTCGTCTCTGCGCCGCACGTCCAACTCCGCGGCAAACGCGTCCAGAGCAGGTGTTGGCGTCGCGAACTCGCTTGGAAACAGCATCTCCCAGTAGTCGCCCTGCTCTACCATCGCATCCAGATCTTCCCAGGCATCGGGCGCGAGGAACGCAGGTACTTGTGGGACCGGGTGCATCTCGACGAGCGACTCGGCGACAATCACCAGTTGCCCATGCATGCCAGGTATATCAAAGTGGTGGACCTGGTTCGCCAGATGATCCCGATAACTGAACACGCGGCAGCGCGGGCTGACCGACAGATGAAATGTCAGACAGCGCTGGTACTGATCGCTGCGCGGATGCATGCGCGTCTCCATCATGCTCTCGCTGACCTGGGTGCTGTAGAGGAACTTAGTCAAATGGCGAATGGAGTAGTACATCGTCTGTCTCCTTGAAAACCGCGCAATGTAGTCTGATGAGCCTTCTACTAGCCTGCCAGGGCGGCCTGGATGGAGTAGTCGACGTAGAGCTCGTAGATGGTTCCGTGGATCGCTCGACACTGTGCCTGGATATTTTGCAGGTAACCGACGACGTCCTGAGTCAGGATTTCATCGACGGAACTATAGTTGAGCGAAGCCTGGAGGCGTCCACTGAGTCTTCGGAGACCCTCGGCCCGGCTCTTGCCGCTGTCGCCCTGAATCTTTTCGAGCGCACATTGCAGGCTGTCGATCGAGAACCGCACCGAATGAGGAAACTCTTCGTCAAGTAGCAGGAACTCGAAGATTCGGTCCGGCGTAAGGTCGGCCGTGTAGACCTTGCAATACGCCTCGAATGCTGTTGCGGAACGCAGTAGCCCCATCCAGTCCAGGTATTCAGTTCCCTCGGGAATCCGCTCCGGATGCTCCCAGAGATCTCCGTGGTACGCCTCAAGCAGAAGTGCCGTCGCGGAGGCGCGCTCGATGTACCGGCCGACCTGGATGAACTGCCAACCCTCGCCGTGATTCATGGTGGAGTCGGTAACTCCCTGGAACTGGTGCACGGCCTCCATGATGGATTGCAGGAATTCCGTCGGTTGGGTTACGCCGGCGGCCAACGCTTTGAGTTTCCCGCTGTTCTGCGTCTCAGGTCCGGTGACCTGCAAATAGAGGCTGTTGAGGCGGTGCCATTGCTCAGTCGAGATCTGCTCCCGTACATGGCGTGAGTTTTCGCGGGCGGCGATGATGCAGGACAAGATCGATGCTTTATTTCCTGTGTCGAAGATCATTGCCTGCGTGAGCTGGTATGGGTCGCCATCCCAGGCAACGTCCTTCGGCTTCCCCAGAGCTTCGAGCACTCGCTGCCAACGCCTTTCGGCGCTGGTCGTAGTCTCATCGAGCATCAGGTTCAGATTCACGTCGAGCAGCCGTGTTGTGTGCTCTGCACGCTCCAGGTAGCGGCTCATCCAGTAGAGACTATCGGCAACGCGAGACAACATCAGAATCTCCTCTCACTGGCTTAGCACCCAGGTATCTTTGCTGCCACCGCCTTGCGACGAGTTCACCACCAGCGATCCCTGATTCAAGGCAACCCGCGTCAATCCGCCGGGCACGATGGTGACTTTGTCGCCGTAGAGCACATACGGGCGAAGGTCGACGTGGCGAGGCTCCAGGGCGTCGCCGATCAGGCACGGCGCGCGCGAGAAGGTGATCGTCGGCTGCGCGATGTAGTTCCTTGGATCGGCTTCGATTCGGCGGGCGAAGTCTTCGCGCTGTTCCTGGGTCGACTGCGGCCCGATCAACATGCCGTAGCCGCCGCTCTCGCCGACCGCCTTGACGACCAGCTTGTCGAGGTTCTGAAGTACGTGTTGGCGCTCGTGGCGGCGGGTCAGCAGATAGGTCTGCACGTTCTTCAGCACAGGCTCTTCACTGAGGTAATACTTGATGATCTCAGGCACATAGGCGTAAAGAGCCTTGTCATCGGCTACGCCGGTGCCGAAGGCGTTGGCAAGCGTGACATTGCCCGCGCGGTAGGCGTTGAACAGGCCTGCGACTCCGAGAATGGAATCGCCGCGGAAGGCCATCGGGTCGATGAAGTCATCGTCCACGCGGCGGTAGATGACGTCGACCCGGCGCAGCCCGTTGGTCGTGCGCATATAGACGACGTTGTCATGCGTGACGAGGTCCCGGCCTTCGACCAGTTCGATGCCCATCTGCCGCGCAAGGTAGGCGTGCTCGAAGTAGGCAGAGTTGAAGACGCCGGGCGACAGCAGCACGATGTTTGGCTCCGGCCTTCCTTCGGGCGCCAGCGAGCGCAGCGTCCCCAGCAGAAGCTGCGTGTACTGTTCGATGGGACGCACGTTGTAGCTGCGAAAGAGCTGCGGAAAGATTCGCTTCATCACCCGGCGGTTGGTGAGCATGTAGCTCACGCCCGAGGGGACACGCAGATTGTCTTCGAGTACGACGAACTCGCCGCTTTCGAGACGGATGAGGTCGGTTCCGCAGACCGCGATGTAGACGTTCCGCGGGACTTGCAGGCCGGCCATCTGTCTGCGGTAGTGCTTGCAGCTATATACGATCTCGCGCGGGACGATGCCGTCGTCGAGAATTCTTCCCTCGTTGTAGATGTCCTTGAGAAAGAGGTTGAGGGCGGTGATGCGCTGGGTGAGTCCGCGTTCCACGATGTCCCACTCTGCGGAGGTGATGATCCGGGGGATGAGATCGTACGGGAAGATTTTTTCGATGCCCTCTTCGCGTCCGTAGACCGTGAAGGTGATGCCCTGGTTCAGGAAGCTGAGGTCGGCGGCCTGCTTGCGGCGCTGCAGTTCGTCGGGGGGCAGCGCGGCGAAGTGCTCGAGCAGAAGCTCGCAGTGGGGGTGCAGGTCGCCCGGCCGGGAGAACATCTCATCGTAGGCGTGATCCAGCAGATAGTTCTTCACCGTGCTGAGCTCGAACTGGGAGGGCTGGGTCGAATGCATGGGGAGCCTTGAGTATAGCGGCAGCGCGGTGCGCCACAACTCGCATTTCTGCACCTTTCGTAGCTGGACAGCTACTTTTGCGCCGCCTTTTACACGATCTTTGCAGACTTACACGGCCAGGCCGGTCACAACTAGGCTAAACTAGAAGAGACGCGCATTTCGCCCGAAATCTTATACCCAAGCGCACAGACAGGAAATCCAAAGCAAGTGAGCAACTCAACCGCAGTCGCCGTTAAGCCCATCTATAACATCGCCATCATCGCGCACGTCGATCATGGCAAGACCACTCTCGTCGATGCCATGCTGCGCCAGAGCGGCACCTTCCGCTCGAATGAGGCGGTGGCCGAACGTGTGATGGATTCCAATGACCTTGAAAAAGAGCGCGGAATCACTATTCTCGCCAAAAACACCGCTCTCTATTACCACGACAACAAGATCAACATTGTCGATACCCCCGGCCACGCCGACTTCGGCGGCGAGGTGGAGCGCGCGCTGAAGATGGTGGACGGCGTGGTGCTGCTCGTGGACGCGTCCGAAGGACCGCTGCCGCAGACCCGGTACGTGTTGTCGAAGGCGCTCGAAGCCGGGTTGACGCCGATGGTGGTGATCAACAAGATCGACCGTCCGGACGCGCGGCCGCAGGAGGTACTGAACGAGGTCTATGACCTGTTCATCGACCTGGACGCCGATGAATCCGTCCTCGACTTCCCGATTCTCTACACCAACGGCAAGCTGGGCACTGCGACAAGCGACCTCAATGTTCCGGGCACGGACCTGCAGCCTCTGTTTGAGCAGATCGTGCAGACGATTCCCGTGGCGCACGGCGATCCGGAAGGCGCGCTGCAGATTCTGGTGACGAATCTGGATTACTCGGACTATCTTGGCAGGCTGGCGATTGGGCGGGTCTTCAATGGCACGATGCGGACCGGGCAGGAGTACAGCGTCGCCAAGCTGGGCGGTACGTTCACCAAGCATAAGATCACGAAGCTGTTCAGCTTCTCCGGTCTGAAGCGGACCGACATCGAGGAGACGCAGATTGGCGATATCGTTGCCATCGCCGGGATTCCTGGAATCACGATCGGAGAGAGCTTCTGCGATATCGAGAATCCACAGCCGCTGCCGCCTATCACGATCGACGAGCCGACGATTGCGATCCAGTTCAACGTGAACAACTCGCCGTTCGCCGGCCGCGAGGGCAAGTTCGTCACGTCGCGGAACCTGCGCGACAGGCTAGACAAGGAGTTGCTGACCAACGTCTCGCTGAAGATGCAGGAGACCGGATCGCCGGACTCGTTCAAGGTTCTGGGGCGCGGCGAACTGCAGCTTGGCATCCTGATCGAGATGATGCGGCGCGAGGGATTTGAGATGATGGTCAGCCGTCCGGAGATCGTCACTAAAAAGATCGACGATGCCGTGATGGAGCCGGTGGAACATCTGTCGATCGATGTGCCGGAGAGCTTTGTCGGCACCGTGATTGAGCGCCTGGGGCCGAGAAAAGGCGAGATGACGAAGATGGTCAATCACGGCTCGGGCCGGGTGCGGATGGAGTTCCGCATTCCCAGCCGGGGGCTGATCGGGCTGCGGTCGGAGATGCTGACCGAGACGCGGGGCACGATTATCATGAACTCGATTCTCGACGGCTACGTCGCCTACCAGGGTGAGATTCCGCAGCGGCTTTCGGGTGCGCTGATCTCGGACCGGCAGGGGACGACGACCGCGTACGCGCTCGAAGGCCTGCAGGATCGCGGCGTTCTGTTTGTCTCGGACGGCGTTGAAGTCTACGAAGGTATGGTGATCGGTGAGCATAGCCGCGACAACGATCTGGATGTGAACTGCGTGCGCGAGAAGAAGCTTTCGAACATGCGCGCGTCCGGTTCCGACGATGCAGTGCGGCTGGTTCCTTACAAGGTGCTGACGCTGGAACAGTGCATCGAGTTCATCGCCGACGACGAACTGGTCGAGGTAACGCCTAAGTCGCTGCGCATGCGGAAGCGGGTGCTGCAGGCGAACCGGCGGCCGCGGAAGGGCTCCGGCAACGAGTAGGATGCGCCCTTTCTCCCCCTCCCCCCTCCC
>Ga0080006_1267471_pt1 | contig 26214 bp, 23 predicted proteins | sample RS3BMetagenome_FD_69209 | JGI IMG/M metagenome (GOLD analysis project Ga0080006, IMG submission 69209) | Ferric oxide microbial mat and aquatic microbial communities from Rainbow Spring, Yellowstone National Park, USA - RS3B (SPADES... ...
CAGCAATATCATCGTTCAAGAGGATGTTTGGAGAGTATACTAAATCAAAGAAATGGAGGAACATGGTAAATGAAATGTTCGCAAAGGCAAGGCTGTACAACATGTTCCTAGCCATAAAAGCGTATTAAAGGAAAAAGTTCAGGAAAGAACATGTCACCTAGCGGCAAGAATCAAATGCTGACTAGTTATTCGACAGAGCATATTACGAACAAACATTTAAAGGAACAAAGCTTCCTAGCTTCTCTTACAATGCTTCCATCTTCATCTATTACAGCTGCACTGAAAGTTGCTTTATGCGTATCAACCCCTACATACATATGCATCTCGTCACCTGACTTCCTAATCCTTTGGCTCACATATAACTAAGATAAGGAATTGAGCTGTTGGTCTATTCTTCTTGAGATGCGAGTTGAACGGCTCTCAGAAGATGCCATGCATTTACGCTAGCATGCTACACGCTTCTGAAAGCCGTTCAGGCTCTTCACATCTTTAAGAGGAATAAAAAGCCTCTGGAGACAAAGATAGATAGTTGCCTGCCTGCTCTACATGAGTGGACTCTCCTACAGAGGGATGACCTACCAGACGGGGCTGATAGGCTAGAGTCATGTAGCTGTACACTATTAGATCCGTTCCCTGAGGAGCATGGCGTCGAAGGTAAAGAAGAGGGAAAGGAGGCTTATCGCTATGGACGAGAGACTGACAAAGACATTCCTGGGATTAATCCATATTGCCTGCATCATGGTATTATGTAGAGTATTGAGATATATTCCTGTTCAGTAACATTTATTTCCGTAGCATAAAATACCTTAATAACCATGACCTCTTTTCTCGTAACATTCATCCAAGCCGTGATCAACGGACTTTTAGTCGGTGGTCTTTATGGGGCAGTAAGTCTGGGTCTCACTCTCGTATTCGGAGTCATGAAACTCGTGAACTTTGCGCATGGTGAATTTCTGATGCTCGCTATGTATGTGACCTACTGGTTCGTTGTTTACACGGGGATGAATCCGATATTGAGCTTGGCAGTCTCGATTCCTTTGCTGTTTACAATCGGGTATCTCTTCGAGGCTTTTATGCTGAGCAGAACCTTGGGCTTGGGCGACCTTCCGCAGATACTGTTGACGGTTGGGCTTTCTATATTCTTGCAGAACTTCGCCCAGCTTCTCTGGAGTTCTAACTATCGGGTTGTGCCGGTAAGTTACCCCAACATCTCCTACCTGTTCTTAGGAATTTATTTTTCGCTTCCGTATCTGATTGTCTTTGCAAGTTCATTAGTCATTGCGGCAATCCTGTGGCTGTTCTTGCAGAAAACCTCGGTCGGATTAGCCATGCAGGCGGCAGCACAAGACATAGTTGCTGCCAAACTCATGGGCATAAACACGAGAAGCGTTTTTGCCATCAGTTTCGGATTAGGGATAGCCATCACTGCAGCCGCCGGTTCTTTGCTCGCCCCAACCTACGAAATCTTCCCAACAATCGGAAGCACTTTTATTCTGCTCATGTTCTTGGTGGTCGTCATAGGGGGATTGGGTGATGTTCGAGGCGCATACCTGGGTGGTCTTATCCTCGGCTTGGTAGTCACCGTCAGCAACCTCTTCGTGACTGCAGACCTGGGACAAGTGATACTGTTTATATTCTTCGTGCTCGTACTGATTTTGAGACCTAATGGTCTCTTAGGTAAGATGATAAAGTGACTCTTGATGATGGAACGTAGGAGAATAATGGCCATGATGGTTCTTTTTGCTATTCTCCCGTTACTAGGCGAGTTCGCAGGGCGCCAGTATGTCACGTTGGTGATAATGATGTTTTTCTATGCTACGCTGGCCAGTGCGTGGGACATAATGGGAGGACGCGCAGGGCAGGTGTCACTCGGCAATGCGGGGTTTCTGGCCATAGGCGCGTACACCTCTACACTTTTGTTTCTCAGGTTTGGCATTTCGCCTTGGGTCGGCATGTTCATAGGGGCGACAGTAGCTGGCCTCTCCTCGTTCGTGATTGGATTAACCGCACTGAGATTGAAGGGCGTCTTCTTTGTGATGAGCTCGCTAGCTTTCGTACAAGTGGTGCAACTGTTGCTCACCCATTTCGTCAGCGTGACAAACGGAGACATCGGACTGTTTATCCCTTTGACCTCCAATCCAACCCAAATGCAGTTCAGCCAGCCCATCTTCTACGCATGGCTAATTGATGGCATACTGTTCTTGGCCATTTTCGCGAACTATTCTATTTCGAAGAGAAGGATCGGCTTCTACCTGTCTGCAATCAGAGAAGACGAAGACGCGGCACAGGCATTGGGCATAAACACCGGGTTGTACAAGTCCCTTGCTTTCTTCATCAGCGCCTTTATAACAGGAATGGTGGGGGCATTCTACGCCCAGTATTTCCTGTTCATAACACCCACGAGCACGGCAACGATCCCGCTTTCGATACAAATAGTGCTTGCGGCGATAATCGGCGGAACAGGGAAGATCTGGGGTCCGGTCTTTGGTGGCATCGTGTTCGAGGTCCTGACGTATTTCTTGCAGCTGAGCTTTCCCACAATAGCAGGTCTCAACTACACCATAATTGGGGCGTTGCTCATGTTGATAGTGATAGTAAGTCCGCAGGGTTTTCTTGCGCTTGTGGAGAGGATGATTCGGAGCAAATGAACCTCCTAAAACTGAATGCCATTACGAAGAAGTTCGGTGGACTCCTTGCCCTCGATCATGTATCCTTACAGGTGGACGAGAAGGAGGTCCTGGGCGTGATAGGCCCGAACGGCTCCGGAAAGACGACGCTAATCAATGTCATTTCAGGTTTTTACCAGCCGGATTCCGGAGATATCATCCTTGGAGACACAAATATTACAAGATGGCCTGCACATCGCATATCCAAGGCTGGGATAGCAAGAACCTTTCAGAATACCAGACCATTCTTGAACATGACGATAAAAGAAAACGTGATAGTTGGCGCGCTGTCGGTCAAAAGTGACATAAAAGAGGCAACCGAAGTGGCCCAGAAGGTCCTCGAAGAAACAGGCCTGCAAGGAAAGGCTGAACGGCTCGCTAAGGATACTTCGATTCAGGACAGGAAAAGGCTAGAAGTGGCTAGGGCTCTTTCGACCTCTCCGAAGATCCTGCTCTTGGACGAGCCTATGGCAGGCCTGACTGAGGAGGAGATAAGGGATTTTCTTGCACTGATACAACGAACGAGGGAACGGGGGATCACGATAATCCTTATAGAACACATTGTGAAGGCAGTCCAGCAAGTAGCCGACAGGATAACCGTTCTGGACTACGGAAAGAAGATCTGTGAGGGCAAGCCTCAGGAAGTTGTGAAGAATCCGGATGTACTGAAAGCGTACTTGGGTGAAGATTATGCTTGATCTTGACTCCGTGTCTGTGTCGTATGGCACACTCAACGTCTTGAACTCTGTGTCTATGAGCTTTCAGAAAGGGGAGTTGGTGTGCATAATAGGTTCTAACGGTATGGGGAAATCCACCCTCTTGAAGACCATCATGGGTTTCGTCCACCCGCGCCAGGGCAAGATCGTGCTCTCGGGTCACGACATCTCCCAGAGCGAACCCCATGAGGTAGTCGAACTGGGCGTTTCCATGGTGCCGGAGGGAAGGCACGTCTTTCCGGGTATGACGGTAAGGCAAAATCTAATCGTGGCTAGCAACATACCGAGGGCCAAGAATCAGAGACAACGGAACATGGAGAGAGTTCTCTCCTTCTTTCCTGCCCTGAAAGAGAAGATGGACAGCCTCGCCGGGAACCTTTCCGGGGGTCAGCAACAGATGCTGAGCGTGGCCAGGGCATTGATGCAGGAACCGGATGTGATTTTGTTGGATGAACCATCGCTTGGACTTTCACCCATAGCAATCAGGGGCGTGTACGAAGCGCTCAAAGCAATCAGGAAAAGCAGACCCGAAATTGTAATAATACTGGTGGAGCAGAACGCCAAGATTGCGCTGGAGAATTCCGATAGGGGATACGTTCTCGAGTTCGGAAAGGTTGCGCTGTCGGGCGCTTCCGATGAACTTCGTAAGAACGCGCTGCTGAGAGAAAAGTACTTGGGGATTGAGACTACCTGAAGTAACCATCAACCACAGAGTCCTCTATGATTTCCATCAGCTCGTTTATGGAACCTAGCTTCTCCAATTTAAGCACCACGCTCCAGAGGTCCGACGTGCGTTCTTCAGAAAGCACGCCAGCCAGATTCATCGCGAATTTGGCGTGAAGTTCCTCCTCTGAAACAGGGCGTGGGTTCAGGCAACCCGAATGAAGAATCCTTCCGTCCCTCATGACAACTTCCACTTCTGCTCCCCACTCCTTTGGGTATCTGGCTTCTAACACCTCGTCCGCTTTTACGTGGACTTTAGCAGCTAGGTTGCGCCAGTCGTTGGAGGAAACCCTACGTTCGTCAAAGGTGTCGATGGAGAGCCCGTTGTTAAGCAGGTAATTTGAGACGATGTAAGGTATGGAAAACTTGGCAGCAAGAGAATTGATAGGATTGTTGTTGGTTAATGTGGCCGCCTCGTTGAACGTTCTGATGTTTACCTCCTTAATTTCAGATGATGACCTGATACCGGCGTTCTCCAGAGCCTCTATTATACTGTGCGTGTAGCCACAACAGGGGTACTTTTTGAAGTAGTTGTCTAGCAGCATGAATCTTTCCCCCAGTCCGTCGGTGGGGTCTCTCTGCAAGAGACCTGTGGAACTGACGGCAGGGGCCAGTGCTGTCGATATCGCGTCGGCAGGGCCCGTGACGCCCGCTTTCGCCAGCGTGCCCGCAATCACACCTGACATCGAGGCGAGTCCGGCATAGAAGTTCCTCACCAACGCCCCCTCGTATGCAGAGTTCCATGTGGTGGAGTGCGCTGTATTACAGGCGATTCTGATGGAGTGGAGGATAGTGGAACCATCATTCTCGGGGTATGCTAGGGCCGAAGAGACGGCGGCACCGACCGCGGCCCATGTCCCGTGGGTGTGCAGCCCACGTCTTAGGGGCTTGAGGGACCAGCCCACCCTGACCCCAATCTCGTAACCAGCTACGAAAGCTTCAACAAGCTGCCTTCCATTTATGTCGTTTGCTTGGCCAATCGCTAAGGCAGCGGGCAATCCCTGAACGGCCATGTGGGACCCGCCGACCCTGTGACCTTCGTCAAGCTCGAGAACAGTTCCTGCCGATGAATTCAGCAAAGCTGCCGCGCTTGGAGTCGACTTGGTGTTAGTAGATATTAGGTTCGCTGGTCCAGGGACCGACCCGATGCGCCCCACGACCGAACGAATATAGTCTGTCCTGTACCCCCTGATAATGCAAGCGAGTGTGTCTGCTATGATTAATTTCGCACGCCTGACAACTTCATCCGGTATCTCCCCATCTGCAATTCTGACCGCGAAGTCCGCCAGCCGACCCTCAATACTGCTTTCCATATGAATCAGCACTGTGAGGGTTGAACGTGAGATAAAAATGTATCCTCATGCCAAAAGATGACGCAGAGCAGATATCGCACCAAGCTTGGCGTGTCTATGGGAAACATGGTTTGGCCTGTAACGTCAACGTGGGCCTTCGATTCTCGACAGCTAAGGCCGTAGCTTCGAAGCAAGATGAAAGGCAGTACGCCCGGCTCGAGCTATTCTTCGGAGTGAGTTTCAGATTGATTGCCCACCCGGCTATCTATGTTGACTGTTTCGACTTGGCTTCACGAAATCACCGAAAGGTCCTTTGACATCACCTCTCTCTGCTATTACCCTCCCTCTCAGTATCGTGTAGACTATTGAGCCCTTTAACTTCCATCCAATGAACGGTGTTATCGGGTACTTCGCATGAAGGCTCCTCTCTTGAACCTCGGTCACTTGCCTAGGGTCTACTATGGCGAAGTCTGCGTCGCTGCCTATTCTTATAGCACCCTTTTTTGGGTACAGTCCGAAACGCTTGGCTGGCCCCTCTGAGAGCAGTCTTGGTAAGAGGTTGACGGCGACATCTCCTCTCAGTGCGGCATCGAGCATCAACGGAAACAATGTCTGCACACCAATGAATCCAGCTGCACACTCCCATATGTTCCCCTTTTTCTCCTCTGATGAATGGGGGGCGTGGTCCGAGCCTACGGCCGTTATTGTTCCATCACGAACGGCCTGCCACAACGCCTCTTGATGGGTCCTGTCCCTTAGCGGGGGGTTGATCTTGACGAGTGTGCCGTACTTCTGGTATGCGTCCGTATTGAGCAAGAGGTACTGAGGGCAAGTCTCGCCAGTGATATTGACACCTTCTTTCTTTGAAAAAGCCAGAGCATTTACTCCGTCCCTGGCAGACATGTGGAAGATATGTGCCCTCCCTCCCGTGTGCTTCGAAAGCGTGGCTATCTTCTGAATTGCTTCCTCTTCGCAGACTGGCGGCCTGGCATCCGTGTGTGCCAGCGGGTCGGTGCGACCAGATCTCTTAAGGTCTTCGGACAGCATGCTGACAATGGAATGGTTTTCCGCGTGGAAGCCAATCGTGACACCTCTTGATGCTGATTTCTTCATTATCTTCAGCAACGTACCGTCGTCAGGAGGAGGTATGTTGCCTGTGGTTGGTCCAAGGAAGACCTTGAAGCCCACCGCCCCTGCGTCAACGATTTCGTCGAAGTTGGCAAGATTCGTATTGTGGAGGACGCCGTAGAGTCCGAAATCCACGTACGCCTTGGGCCTAATATGCTCCAGCTTCTCTTCGAAGACTTTGGCCGAATCGACTGGTGGCACTGTGTTCGGCATCTCAAGAATCGTTGTGGTACCGCCAGCCGCTGCACCCATGGTGGCATTGGTGAAATCGTCTTTGTAGGTGAGGCCAGGGTCCCTGCTGTGAACATGTTCATCCACCACCCCTGGGAAAACCAGTTTTCCAACAACATCGATGACTTCTGCGCTGTCAGCTTTCAGACCTTTTCCGATGGCCGCGATGATTCCATTTCTACACAGAATGTCAGACTCGTAATTTTCGTTCCCGCATACGATGGTTCCACCCTTCAGCAACAATTCATTGGCCATGTGAACGGAATAACAGGTAACCCATAATAAGTGTTATTGTGAACGTTTATGGTCAAGGCAAGAATTAGCTGAAGAAACATTCTGCGAAGAGTTCAGTTATGTTGGTATCGTGACAGATAGGCACGTGATCGTACATCGAATCTTATGAGAAGGCTGGGTTCCACACCCATCGGAGGGACATTCCTGCCCAGTCTGAGCATATCTAAGCTGAAGAGGCTCTACAGGAGGAAAAGGATTCGAGGGCAAATCTGCGGCTGCTTGCAACGATGCTCAAGAAAAAGAGAATGACGGTGGAGCAGATAGGAAACAAGTTCCACGTACCCCTCGGCACCGTCCGTGCATGGTTGAAGAGGTTACACGGCTAGCTCCGTTCCGGCAAACCATCGATGCACACCATGGAGGACCTGATGGAGCTCAGGCGCGACCTGAAGTATCACGAGCTCGCGGAGACGGGGCTGACCAAGCACGCGGAGTTCAATGAGGATATCATGCTGCTGGTGACCACGCCCCGGATGAGTCTACTCACGGACATGGCCACGAAGTCGAAGTTGAGGATAAAAGAGATATCTAAGTTCTTCGACAAGAACAGACTCTGCGCCCACGGCGGAGTCACTCGGCGTCGAACAGCAGGGAGCACATGTCAAGCATGGCCGCGTGAAGAGCGGCGACATGGTCCTGAAGTACGCCCTCATTTGCGCCGTCAGGGGAAGCGCCCATATCAAGGGGGTTTCTCTGTCAAGGCCTCCTACCCAAAGCTCCTAAAGAAGGGGGGGCGCCCATGTCGAGGGCAGGGGTGGCCGTAGCGAGCAAGATGGCTCGCACGGTGTGGAGCGTTCTGAGCGCCAGGGACTCCTACGTAGAGGAGGTGAAGGTCCACAGCGGAGGCGACTGAATAAGGCAAGTCTGGAAGGTGAAGAAGGGATACCTCAAGATCTCTTCCCCGTTGACATCAAGACGAAGCAGGTTGTTTTGATGGATGTTTCCTCGGCGAAGGTCCACGATAGAAAGCGGTTGAAGAGACTGGTCAATCAGACGGAAGAGAACGTGAGGATGAGTAAGGTCCTCGGTGACGGGGTGTACGACTCTAGAGCCAACTTCAACTTCCTCGACGGGCGTCACATCAAACCTGTCATCAGAATCAGAAAAGCCTCGGTGTCGAGGAGCAAGAGCCCTCAAGCTAGGAAGTTTGAAGTGATCGAGCAGCAGACGTTTAAACTCAAATCGTGGTCTAGGATACACCGGTTCGGGAAAAGGTAGACGGTCGAAGGCGCGTACTCGTGCATCAAGCGCATCTTCGAGCAGTACGTATCAGCCAAGTTCGTCAACATGGAGAGAGAGATGGCGATGAAGGCAACCATCTACAATCGGTTCATTGCAATGGTTAGGGTGTGATAGATATCTTATAGTGACATGCCAGGCCGTGGAATCATGCAACAGAGCGGCTCCAAAGATCTTGGATGTCGCAACCTGCTCAAAGAGACCAGCCCGGTGTCTGAAGTTCATTTGTCCTGCCCATGTGCTGTGATTTCGAGCTCACCTGCCAGAGAGATCTGCACCAACTCCTTCACCTTCTTGAAATTCGGCCCTTTGGCTAGATACCACGTCAACTTAATGAGTGCCGTTTCCGAGCCATGTCCCCGCCGTTATGATGTTTGGGGCGCCCAGTATATCCACGTTTATGTAGTACCTTCGTGAGGTTTCGCCGCGGTAGAGGCACCGGGTGAAGAGAACGGTTGGCTGCCCGAAGTCCGCCAAGGTCTGAAGCAAGTCCTTCCATATATTCTAAATGCCTGTCTACTCGATGACAACATTTTTCCACCCTGATAACATCTTTCCGAGCGTTAGGTCCGTCACGCCTAGGTAGTACTTGACCCGGCAGACTTCTCTCAGGATTTTGTTGTCCGCCTTGAGTTTTCTGGAACCTCTTACGCGATTCCGGGTCAGAGTTATCTTCTCATCTCTAAAGACGCCGAGAGGTTCTTGTTGATGCTTGAGAAGGCGCTTAATGTGGTCGAGGAGACCTTCTTTACCCTAGTCTCGCTAAATATGCTCTTGAGACGGTCATCGCTGTCTTTTGGAAAAAAGACGCAGATTTCACCCAAGTCCGCGCGGGCTACCACCTTCACATCGGCCCCTAGGTTGCAGCGGAAGTCACTACCCTGCTCGTGACCCGCCTCCATCGAGCTTGTTCACACTACCGGCACGCTCAATCCTTGGATCATGAAGCTCAATGCTACAGCTGTGTATTGCATCGCATCTTTGCCATGAAGTATCACGACGTCTTCTGCCTATTCCATCAGGTTGTGGACCACTCCCTTTGCAATCGTTACCCAATCGTCCAAGACGATTTCTGCGCTATCCTTGCTGAGAGTGTTCTTCACCCTAGACTCACTTCGGGGATCTGGACCCCATGAGTCAGTTCCTCGGCCTCTCTTACCCGGGTATAGCCAAGCTACCTGTGTATACCCATCGATATAGTTCTGGCCGTCGTTAGAGTTTTGACTGTGGACACGATCAGCCTGGTATAGAAATGATGCATTAAGCATTACGTTTCTAATGCGGCATGTTTATCGCATATTGTTTATAAACACACCTGAGGAACGATGTCATGTAATAAAATGGTTTCTTCTCTTTACAAGAAAGACATCATATCAATGGCGGAAGTTGAAAGAGATTCACTGGAGCGTCTCTTCACTGGCGCGGACTACGTCCTCGAAGGACTGTCCAAGAGAAGAATGCTGAGCATCCTCCGAGGGTACCTACTCGCCACTGTGTTCCTAGAGCCCTCAACCAGGACGCGTCTGAGCTTTCAGTTCGCAATGACGAAGGTCGGAGGAAGTGTAATAGACTTTGGACTGGCAGAAGCAGCTTCCATTACAAAGGGGGAGAGCTTCGAAGATACGATGAGGATGGTCGATGGCTATCATCCGGATGCGATCGTGATCAGAGCCAAGGAGGTCGGGTCTGCACAAAAGGCTGCGGATATATGTGAAGCTCCAGTAATCAATGCAGGGGATGGTTCGAATCAGCATCCCACCCAGGCTATGGTGGACCTGTATACGATTAAGAGAATCAGACACAAGATTGACGGCGTCAGCATCGGAGTTATAGGCGACCTAGCTCACAGCCGAACGGTGAACAGCCTGTCGATGGCTCTCGACAAGTATGATGGTGTGAAGATCTTCTACATCGCGCCAGAAGAGCTCCAAGTCCGTCAGGAGACGCTAAGTTCCTTACACAAAGTGACCTACGAGAAGCTGGACGACCTGACGAAGGTGATATCGAAACTGGACTTCCTTTACGTCACCAGACTACAAAAGGAGAGATTCACCAACCCGGACGATTACCAAAGGCTGAAGGGATCCTACATGCTGAATAAGGCAGCTCTGCTGTCTTATGAGAAGACTCCTTACATACTTCATCCACTTCCTAGGGTTGACGAGTTGGACCCGGACGTTGACGGACTTCCTGAAGCCAAGTACTTCGAACAGGCGAAAAACGGACTCTATTTGAGAGCCGCGCTCCTTGCACAGATTCTATTAGAGGACCCCCCCGGCTGACCGCATGATTTTGCCCTGTCTGAGTGAGGGAAGGCTCTGAAAAGACAGAGAAGAGTGCAAGATGCAGCCGTTTGGCGGTAAATGGCTCGCAAGTGTTCCGAGAATAGGGAGAGTCCAGCGGACGTTCGCCCAGTTGAACCCTTGACGTTGTGTCAGCCATCCGGTACACGTTCTAGGAACAGATCCACGTCAACACCAGAACCCTCGCATCGCGCACCGTACTTCCTTTGGACAACTCCGTTGGCAGGCTCGGGCTGGCTGAGATCTGCATGCACTGGACCAAAATGAGAGGATTTCACTTGGCTTGCCTGCTGCCGGCAAGCCACCACAGGTAATGGGAATGGCCCGGTCGGAACTGGTGCAGTATTGAACCAAATGATTGTTATGTCAATCCGTGGTGTATTGCACGATGAGTTCGTAATCCAAGGATTCTGATTCGAGCGTGTTTGTATCGGTAGGATGATCTTCCTCACATGTAAGATAAAAGGGATTGGCACAGCTACAACGAGGCCCTCGTCAGAAAGAGGAAGCTTAACCTCGACCTCTCCATGGTGAAGGGTGGAAGTAGCGTTCTCCTGCATCAAGAGGGTCTTAGGTGACTACGTGTCGGTGAAGTTCTTCAACATGGCCAGAGAGATGGCCGCGAATGCATCAGTCTACAATGGGTTCATCAAGGCAGTGTTATAAGCGGGGAGAGGCCCAGTGACTGAAGCCTCACCGGTCTGATTCATGCAACACAGCATCAATTTGGCAACACCTTTAATTTGCCCTGTCTGGTCCGTCATATACATGAAAAGAGTTGGTTTTGCTACCGGATATTCCCCCGAACTTACTGTCAGGGACATGACAAAGTGGATTCAGTTGGCCGAGATGAGAGGCTTCGAAATGGGCTTCTTCTCGGAGACAATCAATCTGGTCAGGGACGCTGTGTCGGCCCTTTCTGCCTTCAGCGTTTCCACACACACAATCAAGCTCGGCGCGACGCAAGTCGTCAGGCTGCGCAGTCCTCTCGTGATGGCTCAGACCATGGCAACACTTGATGAGCTGTCGGACGGCAGGACTGTCTTTGTCTTTGGCGCATGCACGCAATCGCACGCCACCCGTCATGGGTTGGAGTTGGTGGACCCTGCGGCGAGCCTAAAGGAGTACGTGGAGTCGGTGAGGCAGATCCTCACCGGGGATGAGGTCAGTTATGAAGGCCAGTTCGTTAGATTCAAGAATATCAGACTTTCATTTCAACCTGCAAGGCGCAAGATACCAATCTGGATCGCGGCAACAAGCAGGACCGGCCTTCGACTCGCAGGTTCCGTGGCCGACGGTGTCCTTTTGAACACGATAACCTCCCCAGAATATTCGAAGAACGCGGTTGAGATCGTCAAGAACTCGGCGCGAGAGGCAGGACGTGACCCTGAAGATCTTGAGGTGGCCCAGCTCATTGTGGCGGCCGCCTCCGACGAGCGAAGGAAGGCTCTGGATGCGGTCAGGTGGGAGGTCGCAAACAAATTCACCCCGCTACAGGCTGGTTTCAACTTCCATCAGAAGCTCAGAGTGGGCGAACCCGTCATGAAAGAAAGGGATTTCCCCGTTTTCCAGAAGGCGTACGAAGCCGGAGGGATGGAGGGGCTCATGAAAGCGATGCCTGACTCTTACCTTACAGGATTAACTGCGTGTGGGACGCCGGACGAAGTTCTCGAGCGCTTGAAGGAATATACACGCGCAAACGTACGACTACCTTTAGTGAGACCTGCAAAGGTGGAATTCTCTGAGGGACTCATCGACCTGCTGGCTCCCACCTGATTCTGTTCTGTCGTCTTTAGCTCATACGTTCTGATGCGTCACCAAGTGATCACGTTGCCGACTGTTTTAGATGCGCCTGACATGGCTTGATCAAATCTGTAATGCAGCTAACCGGACTATCTTCACGCACCTATCAGCCTCGGTGCCGGAAACGACTTATGAGATTCAAGCAGCAACGGTAGCCTTGGCGGCATGAAAATAAGGAGAAAAAAGTGAGAGGTTTGGAAAACTTCTGGTGGGTAACACACCCTTCTGGGAGCCTACGGCGGGACAGGTGGCAGTATCACTTTTGAGGTAGCAAGATTCAAGGGGTACACAGATACGAGATTGCCATTCTGCCACTGCGCTATCACTGGCAAGGCGTAGATGTTCGCGCCGATGGAGTTGAAGGCGATTTGGTTCTCAGGAAGAATGAGCGCGTTTCCTGACGTGATTGTTATGGCATGCAGTTCCTGCTGAATCTTTACAGGGTTGGCGGAAGCTGCCTGCTCAATCGCATCCGCAAGTACCCATGTGGCGGCATAGTAAGATCCTGCAGCCTCAGGCATGAAGTAACCGTACTTCTGAGAGTACTCTTGGTTGACCTTCCCAGCTATAGACTTGTTTTCAGTCGGGTTGTAAGCTGCAGCAGTGAAGATCAGGTTTGTCTCATTACCAAGTTTCTGGTAGAATTGTTGTAATGGGAAGCCTCCAGACCCCGCTATTATCGGAATGTTAAGTCCCTGAGAACGAAGCCCTTGAATTATCAGGCTCGCATCGTTCAGGTAAGACACTTCGAAGATCAGCTGTGGATTGGCTGCCTGGACAGCTGTTACCACTGGCTGCGCACTTGTGAACCCACTCAGAGAGTAGGGCTCGTTCAGGACCACTTTATATTGAGGATACTGCGCCAAAGCTGCTTGAACAGCCTGGGCCACGCCTGTGCCGTATGCGTCGTTCTCATAGACCAGCGCGACCCGTGACACGTTGAAGCCTTGCGACTTCAAGTAAAGAAGGAAGTTGACCATCGAGTTTCCGAAGGTCGTTGCGTTTGGAGCTATCCTGAAACCGAAGGTGTAGCTGCTTGATGTTGAGAGGTCCGAAAAGGCCGTATGAATCAAGGGGACCTGGTACTGCTGGAACAGAGGAAGGACAGGTATCGTCAGGCCAGAAGCATACAGCCCCACGGCAGCCGAAATGTTCTTGTTGGATGAAAGGAGGTTCTGGACTATGCTGTATGCTTGAGTCGCATCGCTCGTGGAATCAACAGGTACAATACTAATATTGGCGCCGCCTAGCGATTTTATCCCGCCAGCATTGTTGATGTCTTGTGCAGCCAGTTGGACCGCCTGCAAAGAAGTCGTCCCAAAATATGAGAGTGAACCAGACAGCGGAAATATAGCGGCTATGGTGACCGTCTTTGACGGCTTGGTTATTGTCCTGCTTGCGTAGAAAGCGCCAGCCAGCGCGATGACCAAGATCACTACGATGATTGCGATGATGACTGTCCTTGAAATGGCACGTCTCATGGAAGGTTTTACAAGAATCTTTTTTGATTTCATTAATCCTATACTAGCGCAGGGCCTATATATATATTTGTGGCTGCAGGTTGGAGCTGTCAAGCTAAGAGATTTGAGTAGGGTGTCTAAATCAACTTCCTCGACCTTATGGGAGGGACGTTTCCTCTCATCATATCATCGAACTTGGAAAGTTCATGAGACGAGAGAGGACGTCCCTGTGCGTTACGGCCTATACAGTCTATGTCTACTACTCCGCACTCGGTTTGAGGAAGGCGTCAAGGGTTATTGAGCTCATCGAGAGGAGGAGCCACGAAGCGATACACCAGTAGGTCCAGAAGTTCTCCTTTTTGACGAGCAGGTTCCGGGTCGAGACGGCTCCGTGCATTCCATCCTGATAGATGAGACCATGATACGCATCGGAGAAGGAGGCATGGGTCTAGATCGCCTTCGACCCCCTTCAAAGGCAGTTCCTTGGCTTCAGGATCTCCTACCAGAGGAACATCCCGGAAGCCTGCTACTTTATCCGGCATCTCTGCTCTAGGTATGATAGAAAGCCGATCTAGGCGGAGATGAGACCTAGTACTCTGGGGCCTGCAGGTGACTGGGGATGAAGCACCAAGTCTACTCTATCGATTAGAAGAACTTCATGGCGAGGCTGAACCAGACCTTAAAGGACAGGGCCGAATACTTCGACGACAACTTCCCCTGCTGGGAAAAGAAATGCGGTCGAAGGCACGTCTTCCTCTGGATCAAGGCCTTCTCTTTCTACTACAACTTCGTGACATAGCACTCAGAGCTGGGCTTCGCCCTTCCCTCTACGAATCCCCCTTGAAGGACAGGTTCGAGGCCGATCGCTTTATCTTGCTTGTTCAGGGGGCGATCCAATAGGCGCTAACTTAACAGCGCCTCTGAATGGCGTCAAAAGGTTAAAAAGAGCTGTATTCTCAATCACAAATATGAAGGAACTTATCTTAAAGGTGGAAGCAAGGCCGGCTGTTGGCGAGTTAAAGAAACATGTTGCAGAAAGAGGAAAAAGATTCGTTTTCATAGATAACAAGAACTTCCCTCAAGGGAAGATGTACGTCATCGCGAGAGCTGTAAAGGACATTGCAGAACCGTATGAGTCCGCTACCCCGAGAAGCCATACGGTCGACGCTGCGATGATATTTATAGGTACTAAGAACGACCTACGGGGTCTGAAAGTCGAAGTAACATTAGATGGAGAGAAACATGAACTCGAATCTCCAGCATGCGTATACGTTCCGGCGGGGGTCCAACATACCTATCGTCTGACGAACGGAACGGGCATCTATATCAAGATCGTCTTGGCCCCCCGGGGAGACTATAATGCTGTGACATTGTAGACCCTTTGCATAAAGCTGTCTCTAAGACATTGCTTAACGTTACCTATCTTCAATGGTGCCTTTTCTAGGTAGGTCCTTTTCCTAAAAACTACTGCTCATAGTTTCCTAGATAGCCGCAACACATGAAAATTAAAAAAATACATAAAGGGGAGCTGCCGAATCTTAGTAATATGTCACCCGAATTCAAAGTAACCCTCGCTGAAGGAGGCCCTTATGAGCGAGGGTTAAAACATGGTGCCTGCTTTCGGGACGAGATCAAGCATAACCTCACGACATTCTGGCAACATGTTCTAGATTCAGGCGCATCACGGAACTCTCTCCTGCGACTCGTTCGAAACATTCATAAATCTGATCTCAACGAAACAAGCCTCCTCTATTTTTCAGGGATATCCGAAGGCGCCGGCGTCGCGCTCCCTGATGTTCTTGCACTTAACCTATTAAAGCCGGTTTTGTTTCCCGACGAATGTTCCGTCCTGATCGCTTTCGGCGATTCGACCGCCAACGGAAAGACCATCATGCTGAAGAATAGCGACAAGATAGGTTCGGAGAGGTTCAAGGGTGATCGTTTCTATAAGAACAAGGAGCTGAACGTACTAATCCTCGAAAAGCCGGACAAGGGCAACACCCTTGCCGCTATCGCGGCTGCAGGCGAAGAAGCGATCAAGATCGGCCTCAACGACAAAGGGGTGGCCTTTGGCAGCAACATCGCTAGGACTGTTGAACTTAGCGCTCGAACCGTAGACGCTTCCCAAATCAGGGCACTTGATAGGGGATGGCTCGGCAAGGAAGGCCTTATCAAGGCTAACACTGCAAGAGAAGCAACACAACTCGTCCTCAAATCCTTGGCAGAAAGGCCTATGAGTACGCCCGGAAATATCGAATTTGTTGAGCAGAAGAAGGGTTTTATAATTGAAGGTTCGTACGACCGGCTAGCTGTCCAAGAAGTTGTTCAAGGTACGCACGTCAGGACAAACAGGTTCGAGATGCTGAAGGACCTTAACGACCCTTTCGACGTATCGAGCTATGTGCGTTACGTTAGGTCCATTGAGTTACTAAGAATGAACAGAGGAAAGATAGACGTCCCGATGATGATTAGATTCTCCCAAGATCACGTGAACGGACCAGGCCTCAATTCCCTTTGTAGGCACAGTCCGAATTACACAGATGAGACCTCCTTGGCGGCTGCGGTTATGGAAATAGATACGGTGAAACCTGAAAATTCCATCTTTCATGCCGCCCTCGGAAAACCTTGTCAAGCTTGGAATGATGCAAAAGGGCACATTTCAATACATATGAACGAGCTTCCCGTAATCCCACCCGAATTCTTGAATGGTAATACATTCAAGAGATTCTACAGCGAAGAACTGTAAGCCGTCTATTTATGACGAGGGATGGGAATGGCTCTGCAGAAACCCTCTTCCTGAAATTCAGTCCTTATGGATGGTTTGTGCTCGAAAGGCTCGAGATCTCTTCACTAACTCCCATCCCTTCGATTCTCGGAACCTCTCTCGAAAGCCGGAGGTACGTCGACCCGAAGAGGGTAAGGGGGTATGTCAAGCCGCACGCCGCATGCAGGGACGATGAGTTCGTTTCTTCTGTGATCCACGTAGACTAGGACGTCCCTGACGAAAGCATGCCGATCCGCCTCCTCGGCAGGGCGAGAGGCTTTACGGCCGTCTGAGAGACGGGGGCATATCCTTTCAAGGCCAATGCACAATTCGTCCGTGGCGCTAGTGGACTGCTCTTCCTGAAGCCGAACAGGATCGCCGAGCGCGCTTCTAAGATACATCCCACCCGGCGGGAGACGATTTCCTCTTACGACTAGGGCCGGAGGGCGTCTTCTCATGCATGAATGGGAGGCTACCCGCTCATCTTCAGCACGAAGAGGGAGCTGCAGCTGAAGGAGACCGCCCGAAGTCCATAGTGCACAACCTAACGGTAGTCGGAAAAGAGGGAGCTGAGACGGGATTATGTGTCACTGCTCCATCGTCGGCTATGAGACGGAACTACACAGGCCCTAATTTTAACAGGCTGGACCATAGCCTGGCGCAGAACAGGGCGCCGTCAATCCTGTCGTCCCTCCTCTACCGTATTCTCCATCCCAACACCTTCATGTCTACAGAGAACCGAGCATCAAAGTTCTTCCTTTTATAATACTCTTCGATGTAGTGGAATGTGTCTGTGAAAAATTCCTCATTACATCTTTTCACTTCTGCGATCCGTTTTGAGTGGCATCTTCGGTATGACGATCACAACCGTATCTTTATCGAAGCGCGACGCGTAGCTGGATTCGCTGTAATACCTGTCAAGCCTGACGCTTCTCAGCTCCACATCGACCAACCTCAGGAACTGCATTGCCCTGTCAAATGCCAGCTTCTCCGATTTCATATTTGATCCAAATGGGGGGATACAATTTAGTTTAAGGTCCATCAGCTTGAAGGAATGGGCAAAGGCGCTTCCCTTTACCGCCTACCGGTTGCCATTATCATTGTGGTTATCATAGTCATTGTCTCCGTTCTTCTTGGCTTCGAACTTCAGTTCCCGTGGCATCGGATTCCCTTCTTAGTATGAGCATGTGCAGTTTGTAAAAAGTCATCATGACGAGCTCGTCCGAGTACAGTCTCTCAACCGTCTTGTGCGAAATATCTATACCTGAAACCATTGAGAATAATTCAAGTACGTAGACAAATTCCCTGTTTGATCTGCCAACAAGCTGCTCTGTGAGGGGAAGCTTGACCTCCTGTTCAAGGGCGAGGACCGGTGGTTCTACAGAGCCGGAATCGTCGATGCGCATAGCCGTTATGGCTTCATGGATGAGTGGGTCAAACGACTTCATTGCATTCCTTATCCTCTCCTCCTCCATCTGCTCATATGTCCTGCAGTCCCTCTTGTGCTCCGGCCTTTTCCCAAGGCACTCCCTTTTTATGTGCTCATCTGTCGCCTTCAATGTGTCGCTGATGTCTTCATCCCTATTACTGTAATATCTCATCATGGGACGCAACCATATATAATTATGCACGAAATGACCTTTAGAATTTTTTATAACATGAATACGACATTCAATGTTAAATAGAAATGGCTAAGGAGAATTAAATAACTATAGAACAAGAAGCAATTCTGTCCCATAGCCTCCATCATCGGAATATTGATATACTCGTGAGATGTTATATTACATCTATATGACCGTGGATCTTGTTGTCAGGGGTGGTTATATTGTTGATTCAGAGTTTGTGTACAAGGCTGGCATCGCGATAAATGCAGGCAAGATTGTCGCCATAGGCTCGGATGAGTCCATGCCGTCTGCCACTCGGACGATCGACGTTCACGGAATGTTCGTACTCCCTGGGATAATTGATGCACACGTGCACTTCAGAGAACCGGGCTTAGAGTACAAAGAGGATTTCTCGTCTGGGTCGACGGCGGCCGTCTGTGGTGGAGTAACTTCGGTATGCGACATGCCTAATGTAAAGCCGCCTACGCAGGATGCTGCCAGTTTCAAACTTAAACTTCAGAGAGGGCTGGAGAAATCATTGGTTGACTTTGCAATTTTCGGCGTAGTGCTACCTACCAACATGGACAAAATACAGGAATTGAAAGAAGAGGGCGTAATAGGCTTCAAAATCTTTATGGGAGAGACTGTGGGAAACCTACCCAGCCCAGACGATTGGGAACTTGTCGAAAGTTTCAGAGAAATCGCCAAAACGGGGCTGAGGGTGGGCGTGCACGCAGAAAACAGATCCATCACAACGCATCTTGTGTCGCAATTCAAAGATGCTGGGAAGAACGATCCAATATTTCATCTTCTGTCAAGACCTAGCATTTCAGAAGCGGAAGCGATTCAGAGGGCAGTCCTCTTTGCCGACTACTCTAAAGCGAAGCTTCACATTTTCCATACGAGCTCCTCGGAAGGGGTCGATGTCATACGAAGGGCCAAGAGGGAGGGCTCCGAAGTGACAGCCGAAACGTGCCCACATTATCTTCTGCTCGACGGAGAAGATGGTCTGCGCAAGATGGGTCCGCTTATGAAAATGAATCCACCTGTAAGGACGCTTGATAACGCCGAGGCGCTGTGGAGAGGTCTCAAAGATCGTACCATAGACATGATTACTACAGATCATTCACCACATTCTCACCAGGAGAAGTTTAATGCGAATATCTGGGAGGCGATTGCTGGTTGGCCAGGGGTCGAGACGTTCCTGCCACTCATGCTCACTGAAGTCGACAAAGGTAGGCTTCCTTTGAACGAAATAGCGCGCTATATGTCTGAGCAGCCTGCGCGCGTGTGGGGATTCTATCCGCAGAAAGGCCGTATTGGGATTGGAAGCGATGGAGACTTGACCGTGGTGGATCTAAAGAAAGAGTGGATCATCCGTTCCGAGAACCTCCACAGCAAGAGCAAATTCACTCCTTTCGATGGCTGGAAGGTCAAAGGGTCAATAGAATATACGATAGTACGCGGAGATGTGCTCTTCGAGCAAGGCCAGGTCACGCCCGACGGACATAAGGCACGCCTGATCACGCACCAAAGGGATTGACCAACCTCTAGACCCCAAACTCTTTGCTGGTAACGACGTTGGAGCACGACGGAATCATGTATGGAATGGCGATCCTCAGCCTCGACCATTAGTTGGCGAAAGCCTACACAGCCCTTCACATGCTTGGCGCTCGCACTGCTAGGCAGCTCGCGGACAGGCTTCGGCGTTGGTAGAATAAAGAAAGACATATAGAGAGCTCTGAACTATGACGGTCTGTAGGTCGTCGCGTCGTTGGGTCTAGCTGCTAGGAAGTCGGCCAGCCTGGGCTATCTTTTTTTTCTTTCACATTCACTTCTGCACGCCCATATTCTAGTCCTACCCAGTGCTTCCTCTGGCTGCCTTCGATATGGTACTGCAAAGCTTCCGTGGTCGTCAAGCTTACGTTCCTGTGAAAGTAACTGTCGCTCCACAAGTTATCTCCGCAGAGATTGTTTCTCACTTTGGCCCACAGCTCCCGTCTTATCTTCTTCGCATAGTCTCCCTTCAGCCTCTGTGCTATTTTGGGGACGCTGTAACTTTTGCAGCTGTTCATGAAAATGTGTACGTGATCCGGTCCAAACTTGCGACTCTCCATCTCTATTCCGAGTTCTCTATATGTCATGCGGAGGCTCTCTTATCTTGGCTGCGATTTCTTCGTCTTTTGGATCAAAGAGGTTCCCCTCCGCTATCTAGCTCTCTGCGAAGTTAATGAGGAGAAATGCCTGTACGCTCTGTCCTTGACGCTCTCTACGTCTTCGCCAAATTCCTCGCTCGGGAGCTGCTTCTGGCTCCTGTCGAAGGCGGACCTCACGTCCTCGACGACTTCGTAGGGGAGGATCGTCCCGTTGACGGTGTATCTGTGCCCCATGTCCCCCTAGGTCCCATGAAGAAGACCCTGTAGTTCCTGAGCACGCGGTTGCACGCCTAAGAGCAATAGACCCCCTGTCGCCAGAGCATCCTTCCATAACCTATAGGCGCGCGACTCCCTCTTTCAAGGTCAGTCGGCTTAAAAGATGCTCGGAACCAGAAGAGTATGACAGAGCAAACAGTCAGCCCCGAAGTACAACAGCTTTTCGACTTCCTCATACTCATGAAAAAGGACGTTAAGGAGCTCGCAAAGCTGGAAGCGGAAATCCAGACCCTGCCGGTTCAGACATCCGCAATCAACTTCACAATTTCTTCAGCACTCATTTCTGTTTTCTCCGCAACTATAGCGGTCAACTCCCGGACGCGCTTTAAGCACCCATTGTATCGCTATTCTATAGTCTCGATCTTCTTGATAAGCTCTTCTTAGTTAATGATGCTCTGATGCGAAGACTTCAGATCAAGCAGTGCCTCGCTGATTTGGCTGCTTGCCGATCCGACATGCCAAGATTTCGGGCTCGCAGGCCGCCGCCTGGACACCAACATATGTTTCATACGATTTGTCCTCAAGGTCATGCGAGCTGAGGCAGATGCTTGTCATGAAGCATGAGCTAAAGGAGGTCTTACACAATGTTTATGAGTAATCTCCCTTGATAGCGAACGCATTACAAAATTGAACGATTACGATGTTGTTATAGTTGGCGGTGGAAATGCAGCACTAACAGCTGCAATAACTTGTGCAGAGAATGGTAGAAAGGCGTTACTGCTGGAGTCGGCTCCCTTGTTGGAAAGGGGTGGAAATACTAAATATACAAGGGACATACGATACGCGCATCAGGAAGATAAATTCACTTTAGGAAACTATCCGAAAAGGGAGTTGCTCCAGGACCTGAGAAGTGTATCTAGAGGAGACATCGATGAAAAGATTGCTTCGTTGGTAATAAACGAATCTGAAGAGATCCCAAGCTGGATGTCTGCCCATGGCGTGATTTTCAAAAGAGAGATACGTGGTACCATTAGCCTCTCAAGAACTAATGCTTTCTTTCTCGGTGGTGGTAGGGCATTAGTCAACACATACTATAGGCGCGCAGAGAAGCTGGGGGTTAACATACTTTATGGTGCTGAAGTGCAGAGATTCATGTTAAAAGGAAATAGATGTGAATCAATAGCTTTCACACAGGAAGGCAAAATATTCGAAGTTAAATCCGATTACATAATTGTTGCTTCGGGTGGCTTCGAAGCAAATCTTAAGATGTTGAAAGAGATATGGGGCGATGCAACTGATAATTTTATAATCAGGGGTACAAAATATAACACAGGCATCCCCTTTCAAAGACTGGTCGAAAACGGTGCTAAAGTAACAGGTGATCCTAAAGGGGGGCACATGGTAGCTGTCGATGCCAGGGGACCAAAATTTGACGGCGGCATAATAACGCGAATCGATGCAGTTCCAATTGGTATAGTGCTTAATAAAAGTGGTAAAAGGTTTTACGATGAAGGAGAGGACTTGTGGCCCAAACGATATGCCATATGGGGTCACCTTATAGCAGAGCAGCCTGATCAGCTCGCATATGTTATAATCGATTCGAAGATGTTGGATGATTTTCTACCAACAGCCTATCCAGCATTTAGGTCAGACGATATCAGGGAACTCTTACTTCAATTGGGATTGCCCGTCGATGAAGCGATTAATACGATAAGCAGGTTCAACAAAGGTGTAGTTGACGGAAGGTTTGACAGAACAAAGCTTGATGATTGCCACACTGCTGGTATTGAGCCTCCAAAGTCCCACTGGGCAAGAAGAATAGACAAACCACCATACTATGCATTCCCACTCCGACCCGGTCTTACCTTCACATACATGAGTCTAAAGGTAGATGAAGAAGGCAGAGTACAAAAAGAGGATGGTGAGTTCGAAAATATCTTCGCAGCGGGTGAAGTTATGTCCGGTAATGTACTATCAAGGGGGTATCTGGCGGGCTTTGGTCTTACTATAGGTACCGTTTTCGGGATAATAGCTGGCAAAAACGCAACGAGTGTGAAATGATATGGTGTACGATAAGGGGTTGATGGAAGAAGCCTCTCGCCAGCTGACTATCTGTAATGCATGCAGGTATTGTGAAGGATTCTGTGATGTATGGGACGCCATAGAAAGAAGGAGGGAATTCTCACATGGCGATTTGCTCCATTTGTCAAACCTTTGCCATGATTGTAGGGCTTGCTATTATGCATGCCCATTTATTCCACCTCACGAATTGATGATAAACATTCCAAAAGTACTTGGAGACGTGAGAGAGCAGAGCTATGAAAAATTTGTATTTCCAAAAGTATTGGTTAGGGTGATGCGTAGGTCAGGACTCGCTTACCTATTTCTGACGACCCTGATCTTCGTAACCACTCTTTACTACGTCTTCTTGTTACACGGTTTGTCGGCATTTTATGAAACCAGCCTCACTATGCAGGAACTCTTCCCTTACCCCGTCTTTTTTGTGGCTGAATATTCGCTCTATATCTATGTCTTCTTTTTATGGTTCATTCAAGGGAGATCGTACTGGAAGGATATATCGAACGGCAGAAAGATGAATGTGAAGGCCATCGGTAGGGCTATCCTGGATGTCTTTACTCACAAGGACTTTAAGGGTGGAGGAGCGGGCTGTAACTACCCATCGGAGAACGGGAGTCTCTTCAGGCTGTTCGCGCATGCCTCCGTTATGTTCGGATTTATAATAGACTGGATAACGATTTTGTTCTACCCGTTTGCGAATGTGGTTGTTATATCCATTTATTTCATTGGTTCGGTACTGATTTTTGCAGGGGCTGGCCTCCTTCTATTAATGCGCTTCAAAGCTGACAAAAAGCCAGATTCAAAAAGCATATCATCTGCATTTACAGCCATGATGTTCAGCACCGGTGCATCAGGTATCATATTCATTACTTTGATTTCCAGCCCTGAATGGATAATCTTCTTTTTGCTCAGAGATTCTCTGATAGCTGCCATATTCATAATGGCTCCCTTTACGAAATTCCTACATCCGGTTTACAGATTCATCTCACTGGTTCTTAACAGGTATGAAGAAATTAACCAGCTGTCTTGAATTTCCCAACACAAGTTACCGACTTCCGATGATCCTCTTTGCCCTTGCCAAGGTACTGCTGTCAGCTTCCTGATATGCATAATAATCTATCAGAGAGTAGACTTCGTCTCTGCTCATCAAAGTATCCAAGATTCCTTTCTGACTTCCTTCTTTCTTGATTGTGTAGTAAATATCCCTCATAGTCTTCAACGCCCCTCTGAAGGCTGTCATAGGAAAGATCACAATCTTGTATCCCATCTGGGCGAATCTTTCTGCGGATATATACGGTGTCTTTCCGAATTCCGTCATGTTTGCTAACAAAGGCACCTTCACCTTCTGAGCGAATTCTTCGAACTCCTCCTCTCTTTCAAGAGCCTCAGGAAAAATAATGTCAGCCCCAGCCTTTACATAAACTCTAGCTCTTTCTATTGCTGAATCAATCCCCTCAACCGCCCTCGCGTCTGTCCTTGCAATTAAAAGCAGGTCTTTCCTTGCCTCATCAGCAGCGATCAATTTTTTGACCATTTCATCGACAGAAACAATCATCTTACCCTCAAGGTGTCCACATCTCTTAGGAAAGACTTGGTCCTCTATGTGTACTGCTGCAGCACCGGCTCTTTCAAGTTGTTTTACAGCTCTCTGCACATTTACGGTCTCCCCGAACCCTGTATCAATATCGACTATCAGTGGAATTTCAGTAACGTTCTTTATCTTAACTACTTCTTCTACGACTTCGGATAGCGTGATAACGCCTAAGTCGGGGAGACCGAGTGAGTTTGAAAGAGCTCCCCCTGATAGGTATATTGCTTTGAACCCAACCTTCTCTGCGATTTTTGCAGCTATCGGGTTGAATACGCCAGGGGCTATCAACAATTTTTCCTCTCTTAAGAGCATACTTAAGGTGGAACCTCCTTTGACTTTCTTTTCGTCCATTATCTACTTCTCTAACCCCTTACCTTCTCCGATCGAAACTTCCAGTTAATAGCGTTTTTAAAAAAATATGGTATGATTTCAATCCTCTCTGTAATTACTATCAGGTTTGCATGCCGGCCAAATCCACATCCTTTGTTTCTCTGAGTGTTAAGACTCCTGCGATAGCTATAATTCCGTACACTATGATAAGAATTACAAGATAAGGCCAAGCGAACTTTGCTCCATGCAGTGCACTAACAATGTACGTTGCCAATATTGGGGCCAGCCCACCACCGTATACCTGAGAGATTTGGTATGCGCTGTTTACACCTGATGCCCTGTACTTGGTCGGAAAGTGTTCTGCAAAGAAGGCTGGCTGTGCTGGATAGGCTATGCCTACAGTCAGAGAGAAGAAGAGTATCTGAGCTATTATCGCAACGGTATAGACACCAGAACCGACAGCTAGCACATAAGGATACGCAAGAAGGACCATAAGCACCATCCCTGTTAGAATAACCATTCTTCTTCCGATACGGTCAGCTAGAACCCCTCCGGTGTACATAAAGAACATTGCTACTATTGCAGCATAAACATTTGCAAGCGATGCCTGAGTTGTCGGAATCCCTGTAAGAGACATATATGAAACTCCAAACACCTGGTTCAACCAGAACGCCGCGCCTATACCTGCGTTCAGCATCGATAGATGAAGAATCAGACCAGTCTTCTCCTTCCACACCTTTGATGCCGGGTACTGGAGTATTTGCTGCTTCTGTTCCAGCTCCTCGAACAGAGGACTGTCCCTCAATCTTAGTCTGATGAGCACGCCTGCCACCGCGGCAAGAAATCCGATCACGAAGAGTATTCTCCAACCGTAGCTGTATACAGCAGCCAGCGGAAGTACGTGAGTGGTCACAGCGACGCTCCCTGAACCTAATATTATTCCGAGTGGTAGTGATTGTCCAACCCAGCTACCCCAAAAGCCTCTCCTTTTTGTATTCGCTGCTCCTTCTATCAGCCATGTTGAAGCGCTTCCAAATTCTCCTCCGAATGAAAATCCCTGGATTAGCCTGAAGATTGATAGCACTATCAGACCTGCGGCCCCAAGCACAGAGTAACCCGGGGTCAATCCCATTGCAAGCGTTCCTAAGCCCATCACCACAAGTGCCCATACCATCGCATTTCTTCTTCCTATTCTGTCACCAACATGCCCCCACACGTAAGCCCCGACTGGCCTGATAATCAGCCCCAGTCCATATACAGCGACAGAAGTGAACACTGCTGCAGCTAGAGTGGTGCCTGGACCAAAAAACACGTGCGGCCAGATAAGAGCAGCCACAGTCCCAGTAACCAAAAAGTCATATTGTTCTATTATGCTTCCGATTAGAACCCCGAATGTTAATAACCTCAGATTGGTCGCTGTCCGAATCTGGGTCATCGACTGAATGTATCTGTAAACTGCATATAAGTATTTCTCATATTGAGCCTAGTCGTATGTGAGACCGAAGAAGAATATTACTCAAGCAGACGATGGTATGCGCATGTACGCAGCATTAGATGTGCATAAGGTCTACTCTCAGATTGCCGTAGAGGATGAAGATGGGGTTCTCCTCCGTGAAGAG